>Ga0137796_10000007_pt1 | contig 175887 bp, 127 predicted proteins | sample OV2TP3_FD_97704 | JGI IMG/M metagenome (GOLD analysis project Ga0137796, IMG submission 97704) | reverse complement strand
ACGCGACGATGACCTGGGAGGAGCGATTCCGGCTGTGGCAGGCCGAGCGGGCCGGCCGGTGGGCGGGGGGAGGCGCCGCCCCCTGAGCCGGGTCTCTCGGCGGCCTGTGGGTCCAGGTTCCCCCCCTCCGAGCATCCCAAGATCCCCGTCCGAGTTCCTGAAGATCCCGGACGGATACGGGGGGGTCTCCGCGGGGGGGCGTTTGGCTCCAGGTTCCGCCCCTCGGATCGCTCGCGGGCATTCTCGGACGGCCGTCGGCGGGGGGCGTCAACGTCCCTCCCGGGTCCCCGCCGGCGGGCGAGCCCCCGAGGGGGGGTTGCGGTCTTCCAAGGGGCGGCAGAATCCCATTGACGCCGCGGCGGGAAGCTGAAAGAATCTGGGGTTCGGCTGCTAGGCCAGTAGCTCAACTGGCAGAGCACCGGTCTCCAAAACCGGGGGTTGGGGGTTCGAGTCCCTCCTGGCCTGCCAGCCTATGCCGAAGGAAAGGAACGCGCGGCGGCGGTCGGGGTCTCGGGCCGCGGGACGGGACCGCCGCCTTGAGGATGAGCCCATCGGAACGGGTCGGTCATGACGCTCTGGCGGATTCTCAGCCTGGCGCTGCTGGCGCTGGGGGTCGCCCTCGCCTGGATGTATCGAGCCCGCCTGCGGGCGGCCTGGCGTCGGCTGTCGACCTTCAAGGACGAGGTCATGCTGGAGATGCGCAAGGTCAGTTGGCCGACGCGCGATCACGTGATCGGCTCCACGCTGCTGGTCGGCGTGGCGGCCTTGGCGCTGATGGTCCTGATCGGCGTGATCGACGTCGTGTGCGGACGGTTGGTGGAGATCATTTTCGCCTCGTGAAGCCCGCCGGGAACCTCGGCGGCGCCGCCGCTGTCCCCGGCCGGTGGAGCTGAAAGAAGGGCCATGATGAGCGTCGTGGAAGAGCCCGCGGCCGAGCCCAAGGGGGAAGGCGCGTCCGACCCGACGGGGCGGCTTAAGTGGTTCGCCGTCCATACCTATTCGAGCTTCGAGGCCAAGGTCAAGCAGACGATCGAGCATCGGGCGGCGCTGGAAGGCATGCAGGAGAAAATCCGGCGCGTGTTGATCCCGACGGAGGCGATCATCGAGATCAAGGGGGGCAAGAAGCGGACGGCTCACCGGAACCTGATGCCGGGCTACGTGCTGGTGGAGATGGAGCCCGAGGAGGACGCCTTCAATCTGATCAAGTCCATCAAGGGCGTTTCCAGCTTCGTCCCCACGGGCGATCAGCCGGTCCCCTTGAGCCCCGAAGAGATTCAGAACCTCCTCAACATCATGGAGGACAAACACGAGAAGCCCAAGCCGAAGATGATGTATCGCAAGGGGGACCAGATCAAAGTGATCGAGGGGCCGTTCATGAACTTCATCGGCAACGTCGAGGCGGTCGACGAGGAAAAGGGGAAGCTGACGGTCATGGTGTCGATCTTCGGCCGCCCGACGCCGGTCGAGCTGGACGTGTTGCAGGTCGAGCCCGCCTGAGGCCCCGGCCGAAGCAAGGAAGGATCGCCCCCCATGGCGAAAGCCAAAAAAAAGCAAGAGATCGCCAAGGTCAAGATTCAGATCCCGGGCGGACAGGCCACGCCGGCCCCCCCCATCGGCCCGGCGCTCGGCCAGCACGGGGTCAACATCATGGAGTTCTGCAAGGCCTTCAATGAGCGGACGAAGGACAATCCGGGGCTGATCATCCCCGCCGAGATCACGATCTTCAGCGACCGCTCCTTCACGTTCGTGACGAAGACCCCGCCGGCGGCCGTGCTTCTCAAGCGGGCGGCGGGGCTGGCCAAGGGCTCCGGCGAGCCGAACAAAAAGAAGGTCGGGCAACTCTCGAAGGCCGAGGTGCAGAAAATCGCCCGGAGCAAAATGCCCGACCTGAACGCCAACAATCTCGAGGCGGCGGCCTCGATGGTCGCCGGCACCGCCCGCTCCATGGGGATCGAGATCGTCGATTGATCGGGCCTGGCCCAGGGTCCGGGAGCCTCGGCCCTCGTCCCGCGGGCGCGCCGTCCCTATGCATCAGCGTCATCGAGGAGCCGTTAACGCTCGATAGCGTCCTTGGAGATGGGAGGTCCGCCCCGGTCAAGCCGGCCGGCGGGCCGTCAGGACCACGGAGGAGCTCAACGATGCCCCGACACGGGAAACAATTTCGCCAGGCGCTTAACGGCGTGGATCGTCAGGCGCGCTATTCGGTCGAGGAGGCCGTGCAGAAACTGCGGGCGCTCCGCTACGCCAAATTCGATGAAAGCGTTGACGTGGACATCCGCCTGGGCGTGGACCCGCGCAATGCCGATCAGCAGGTCCGCGGCACCGTCGTCTTGCCCCATGGGACCGGCAAGCGCGTGCGCGTGGCCGTCTTCGCCAAGGGGGACGCCGCCGAGGCGGCCCGGGCGGCCGGGGCGGAGTTCATCGGCGGGGAGGACCTCGTGGAGAAGATCAAGGGCGGGTGGACTGATTTTGACGCCGCCGTGGCCGCCCCGGACATGATGCGGTTCGTCGGCCAGGTGGGCAAAATCCTCGGCCCCCGCGGCCTGATGCCAAACCCGAAGGCGGGCACGGTGACGCCGGACGTGGCCCAGGTCGTCCGCGAGCTCAAAGCCGGCAAGGTCGAGTATCGGCTGGATCGTCAGGCGATCATCCATTGCAGCGTCGGCAAGACGAGCTTTGACGAGGCCAAGCTGGTCGAGAACATCACGACCCTCCTGGAGGCGGTCCAGCGGGCCAAGCCCGCCGCAGCCAAGGGGGTCTATATGAAGTCGATCACGGTCAGCTCGACGATGGGCCCCGGGATCAAGGTGGCTTACGCCCCCGCCGAGGGGCGATAAGACGGCCGGCGAGCCCGCCGGGCTCGCGGCTGGAGGAGGAACGACAAAGCGTCCGGTTCGGCCATGGAGCCGGCCGGCGCGCTGATGACCGCCCAAGACCGACGGTCGGCCCGCGCGGGCCTGGTAAGATCGGGAGAGCGTCAATCCCGGCGCCGTCCGAGGCAGTCCAATGGGGAGACCAAGCCGCCGCGATGCGGAGAGCACGCGGCCCCTTTTCCCCGAGGTTGCTGCCCGAGGCTCACCCGTAGGGGTGAGCGCGTCGTCAGCCCAAAATCGGGGAAAAGGAGGTGAGGCAGAGTGGTTCGACCGGAGAAAATTGAACGGGTCCGTTTGGTGGCGGAGAGGCTCCGGGCTTCGCAGAGCGTTGTGTTGACGGACTTTAGGGGCCTGACGGTCGCCGAGATTACGGATCTCCGCGGCCGGCTCCGGGGCCGCGGCGTGGAATACAAGGTTCTCAAAAATCGGCTGGGCAGGCGGGCGCTGGCCGAGGCCGGCTGCGACGCCTTGGACGACTGGTTGGTCGGGAACACGGCCTGGGCGTTTGGGCTCAGAGACGCCATCGAGCCGGCCAAGGTCCTGAGCGCATACGCCCAGGAGAACGAGAAGCTGAAGATCAAGGGTGGGCTGCTCGAACGGCGTCGGATCGACGCCGGCATGGTGGCGGAGTTGGCGGCGCTGCCGTCGCGTCCGGAGTTGCTGAGTCGAATGGCCGGCGGGCTGAAGCAGCCGGCGGCGCGGCTGGCCTCGGCGATGAGTCAGGCCGTGGCGCGCATGGCTCGGGCGTTCGCCGTCCTTGCTGAAAAACGCGAGAAGGCGGGGGTTCAGATCACTTAGGGACGCCGTCGGCGGCCGCCGGGCCGTCGGACGGGCAGATCGGTGAGATCGTAAGGTTCAGGTTAAGGAGAGACCCAAGATGGCACAGACGTTGACGCCGGATGAGGTGCTGGAGGCGGTCAGTCAGTGGTCGCTGCTCCAGATCAATGAATTCGTCAAGAAATTCGAGGAGAAGTTCGAGGTGTCGGCGGCGGCGCCGATGATGGCTGCCCTGCCGGCCGGAGCCGCCGGGGGCGCCGGCGCCGAGGCCGTCGAGGAGCAGACCGAATTCACGGTGGTCCTGGCGGCGGCCGGAGCCCAGAAGATCAAGGTGATCAAGGAGGTGCGCAGCCTCCTGCCCGATCTGGGCCTGAAGGAGGCTAAGGACCTGGTGGAATCGCTGCCGAAGCCGATCCTGACCGACGTGTCCAAGGAACAGGCCGAGAAGGCCAAGAAGGTCCTCGAGGAGGCTGGGGCGACGGTGGAGATCAAGTGAGGCCGCCACGCGGCGTCCCGGCCAGCGAACGTCAAAGCCGGCCGCGCCGGCTTCGGTCGGCGCGGCCGACATCCTGCCAAGCGGGGCCGCTCCTTTACGGGCGACCCCATCGGAGGTGGAGTCATCCATGACCAGTCGGAAGCTCCCATGGGCGGACGGGCGGATGATCAACGGGCGATACTCGTTCTCCCGGATCCCCGAAGTGATGGAGATCCCGTATCTCCTGGAGACGCAGAAGCAGTCCTACGCCGAGTTTCTGCAGATGCACGTTCCGCCGGACCTGCGCGAGGACGTCGGCCTGCAGGAAGCCTTCAAGTCGGTCTTTCCCATCCGGACGCCGAGCAACCATTCGACGCTGGACTTCACCGAATACAGCTTCGGGACGCCCAAGTACACCGTGCGGGAGTGCATCGAGCGGGGGATGACCTACGCCGCGCCGCTGAAGGTGAAGCTTCAACTGATCGTGCGCGAGGCCGAGGGGGAGGGGGGGCAGGTTGAAGTCCGCGACATCAAGGAGCAGGAGGTCTATCTGGGGGAGATTCCCCTGATGACCGATCAGGGGACGTTCATCATCAACGGGGCCGAGCGGGTGATCGTCAGCCAGTTGCATCGCTCCCCCGGGGTCAGCTTCTCATCGACGATTCACCCCAACGGCCGGCCGCTGTACTCGGCGCGGATCATTCCCAACCGGGGGGCCTGGATCGAGTTCGAGATCGACATCAATTCGATGATGTGGGTGATGATCGATCGGCGGCGGAAGATTCCCGCCACGACGTTCCTGAGGCTCTTTGGCGTTCGTGAGGATCAGGAACTCATCCACGAGTTCTTTCAGACGGAGACGATCGCGCTGGACAACTTCGACAAGGGGGCCACGAAGACCCCCGCCCTCGAAGAGTATATCGGCGAAGAGTTCATCGAAGACGTGATCGACGCCAAGACCGGCAAGAAGATCGCCGGCCGCGGCTCCCGCGTGACGAAGAAGATCATCGAGCAACTGAAAAAGGCCGACGTTAAGGGGGTTCACCTGACCGTCGCCTCGGCCTATGACGATCGGCTCGGAAGAATCCTCGCCGAGGACGTCGTCGATAAATCCACGGGCGAAATCATCGGCGAATGCTGGGAGCGGATCACAACGACGTTCCTGCGGCGGGCGGCCGAATGCAAGATCGGCAAGGTTCGCGCGCTGGATCGTCGTCATGAGAACGACGATACGATCCTGATCACGCTGGAGAAGGACAAAGTCCGCTCCTACGAGGAGGCGCTGCTGGAGTTCTTCAAGAAGATGCGGCCGGGGAACCCCGTCTCGATCGTCGCCGGCCAGCGGCTGGTCGAGGAGATGTTCTTTTCCGACCGGCGATATGACCTCGGCCAGGTGGGCCGCCACAAGATCAGCGCCCGCTTCAAGCGGACGGATAACGCGGGCTCCCGTCTGCTGGACGCCCGCGACGTGATCAACGTGATGAAGCACATGATCCGGCTTCAGCGGGAGGAAGAAGCCCAGGACGACATCGATCACCTGGGGAATCGGCGCGTCCGCTCGGTCGGCGAATTGCTGCAGAACCAGATCCGGGCGGGGCTCGCCGAGATGGAGAAGACCGCTCGCGAGCGCATGGCGATCATCGACCTGGAGAACCTCCTGCCGCACAACCTGATCAACGCCAAGCCCGTGGCCTCGGCCATCAAGGACTTCTTCGGCCGCAGCCAGCTCTCGCAGTTCATGGACCAGACGAACCCGCTGGCCGAGTTGACGCACAAGCGGCGGCTCTCAGCCCTGGGGCCGGGGGGCCTGTCGCGCGACCGGGCGGGGTTCGAGGTGCGCGACATTCATCACACCCATTACGGGCGCATCTGCCCCATTGAGACCCCGGAAGGGCCCAATATCGGCCTCATTTCCTCGCTGTGCACGTTCGCGCGGATCAATCAATTCGGCTTCATCGAAACGCCGTATCGGATCGTCAAGGGAGCGAAGGTGGCCGACGACATTCAATACATGACCGCCGACGTGGAAGACGAGTATTACATCGGCCAGGCGAACGCTCCCGTGGACGCCAAAACCCGCCGCTTCGTCAACGAGTCCGTCCTCTGCCGGTTTCGCGGGGACTTTCCCCGCGTCCCGTCGGAAAAGGTCAACTACATGGACGTCTCGCCGAAGCAACTGGTTTCGGTCTCGGCGGCGCTGATCCCGTTCCTGGAGCACGACGACGCCAATCGGGCCCTGATGGGGTCGAACATGCAGCGCCAGGGCGTGCCGCTCATCTACACCGAGGCGCCGGTCGTCGGGACGGGCATGGAAGACAAGGTGGCGCTGGATTCCGGCGTCTGCGTCCTGGCGCGCAACGCCGGCGTCGTGACCCGATGCACCGCCGACGAGATCGTCATCAAGAATAAGCTCGGCGGGCTGGACGTTTACAGGCTGCGCAAGTTCGAACGCAGCAATCAGAACACGTGCATCACCCAGAAACCCATCGTTGAGGAAGGCCAGGCCGTCAAGATCGGCGACGTGATCGCCGACGGCCCGGCGACCGATCACGGGGAGCTGGCGCTCGGCAAGAACGTCCTGATCGCCTTCATGCCGTGGGGGGGATACAACTTCGAGGACGCCATCCTGATCAGCGAGCGACTGGTGCGCGACGACGTCTTCACGTCGATTCACATCGAGGAGTTTGAGATCGACGCGCGGGACACCAAGCTCGGCAAGGAAGAGATCACCCGCGACATCCCCAACGTCAGCGAGGACGCCCTGCGCAAGCTCGACGAGAACGGGCTGGTCTTTATCGGGGCCGAAGTCAAGGCCGGCGATATCCTCGTCGGCAAGGTCACGCCCAAGGGCGAGACCGAACTGACCAGCGAGGAGAAGCTCCTGCGGGCCATCTTCGGGGAGAAGGCCGGCGACGTCCGCGACGCCTCGCTCAAAGTGCCGCCCGGGACCGAGGGGACGGTCGTCGACATCAAGATGTTCTCCCGCAAGGAGCGAGGGGGAAAGACCGATCGGCGTGAGAAAAAAATGATCGCCGACCTGGAGGCCGAGCGGGATAAGCAGCTGGAGCAGCTCTGGGCCGGGTTTGATTCGGAGTTGGAGGCGCTCCTGGAGAAGGTCGATCGCGAGATCGTCAACTTCGAAACGGGCAAGCCCGAATACCGACCGGGCCAGAAGGTCAAGCCGACGGTCATCGAATACGTCCGGCGTTGCCTCCGGACGGGGATGCTGCCGGTGGACGGGCCGCGCGGCAACGACATCAAGCGCCTGTTTCAGCGCACGATGGCCAAGGAGATGGAGATCGAGGATCGCGCCCGCAATCAGATCGACCGGATCAAGACCGGCGACGAGCTCCCCCCCGGCGTCAACAAGCTCGTCAAGGTCTATCTGGCTCAGAAACGCAAGGTCTCCGTCGGGGACAAGATGGCGGGCCGGCACGGCAACAAGGGCGTCGTGGCCAAAATCCTTCCCGTCGAGGACATGCCCTTTCTCGAAGACGGCACGACCGTCGATATCGTTCTCAATCCGCTCGGCGTCCCCAGCCGCATGAACGTCGGCCAGGTGCTGGAGACTCACCTGGGTTGGGCCGCCCGGGCGCTCGGCGTCAAGGTGGCCACGTCGGTCTTCGACGGCGCGCGGGAGGAGCAGATCCAGCAATGGTTGGGCGCCGCCGGGCTGCCGCCCCGCGGCCAGACGACGCTTTACGACGGGCGGACGGGCGAGCCGTTCGATCGACCCGTGACGGTCGGCGTGATCTACATGATGAAACTCGCCCATCTGGTCGACGACAAGATGCACGCCCGTTCAATCGGGCCGTATTCGCTTGTCACGCAGCAACCGTTGGGGGGCAAGGCCCAGTTCGGCGGCCAGCGGTTCGGCGAGATGGAGGTGTGGGCGCTGGAAGCCTATGGGGCGGCCTCGACGCTCCAGGAGATGCTCACGGTCAAGAGCGACGACGTTGTCGGGCGCACGCGCATCTATGAGGCCATCGTCAAGTCCCAGAACTCTCCGCCGCCGGGGATTCCGGAGTCCTTCAACGTGCTGGTGAAGGAGCTTCAGGGTCTGGCGCTCAATATGGAGCTTTTGAGCACGCATGACCTGGCCGAGGCCAAGGAGGGCGCGCCGGGCGAGCCGGCCTCGGGCGCCGCGGCCGAGGCCGAGGATTTGGAGGAGGGGAGTCTGGAAGGGGAGGACGAGGAGACCGAAGAAGAAGCCGCGGTCGGCTCCGAAGACGAGGGCAAATGACCCGCAGCGGAACGATCCGCGGCTCAAACTCCAGGACCTGAAAGGGGTTGGCGCCACATGGCCACCGTTGGAACCCGATCCGAAGCCCGCTCGATGTTCGGTAGCGCCGGCGATCGCCGGGGCAAGACCGTCGAACTGCGGGACACCAATGCCGTTTGCCGCATCTCGCTGGCCTCGCCCGATCACATTCTCAAGTGGGCGAGCCGGCAGCGCCGCCAGGCGGATCAATTCGCCCAGCTCGGGCGCTTCGGCGAGGAGGCCGAATCGCTGGGCTTCGGCGAGGTCAAGAAGCCTGAGACGATCAACTATCGGACGTTCAAGCCGGAGAAGGACGGCCTCTTCTGCGAGCGAATCTTCGGCCCGGTCAAGGATTGGGAGTGCTCCTGCGGCAAATACAAGCGGATCAAGTACAAGGGGATCATCTGCGACCGCTGCGGCGTGGAGGTGACCGAGGCGAAAGTCCGGCGTCACCGGATGGGCTACATCCGGCTGGCCTCGCCGGTCTGCCACATCTGGTTCTACAAGGGGACGAGCAGCCGGATCGCTCACCTGCTGGACACGTCCGTGCGGGACCTCAGCCGCGTGCTCTATTATCAGGATTACATCGTCGTCGATGCGGGGGATTCCCCCCTCAAGGAAAAGCAGATTCTGAGCGAAGAGGAGACGCGCAAGTATCGGGAGACCTACGGCGAGAAGGTCCGGATCATGATCGGGGCCGAGGCGGTGCGCGAAATGTTGCGCCGCATTCCCTGCCGGGAGGATGCCGACCGGTTGATGATCGAAATGCGCCAGACGAACTCCATTCAGAAGCGCAATAAGATCATCAAGCGGCTCAAGGTGCTGGAGGCGTTTCGCCAGTCGGACAACAAGCCCGAGTGGATGGTGCTCGAAGTCCTGCCGGTGATCCCGCCGGACCTGCGGCCGCTCGTTCACCTCGACGGCGGCCGCTTCGCCACGAGCGACTTGAACGATCTCTACCGCCGCGTCATCAACCGCAACAACCGGCTCAAGCGCCTGATCGACCTACGGGCCCCGGAGGTCATCCTGCGCAACGAGAAGCGGATGCTCCAGGAGGCCGTCGACGCGCTCTTCGACAACAGCCGCCGCAGCCGCCCGACCAAGGGACACAACAACCGTCCCCTCAAAAGCCTCTCGGACATGCTCAAGGGCAAGCAGGGGCGATTCCGGCAGAACCTGCTGGGCAAGCGCGTGGATTATTCCGGCCGGTCCGTGATCGTCCCGGGGCCGGAGCTGCAGTTCAATCAGTGCGGCCTCCCGAAAAAGATGGCCCTGGAGCTCTTCGACCCGTTCATCATTCACGAGCTTCAGAAGCGCGGCCATTGCAACACGATCAAGAGCGCCAAGCGGATGATCGAGAAAGAGGACCCCATCGTTTATGACATCCTCGACGACGTCATCCGTGAACACCCCGTGCTCTTGAACCGCGCCCCCACGCTTCACCGGCTGGGCGTGCAGGCATTTCTCCCCAAGCTCGTCGAGGGGAAGGCCATCCGGCTGCACCCCATGGCGTGTCCGGCCTTTAACGCCGACTTCGACGGCGATCAGATGGCCGTTCACGTGCCGCTGTCGGCCGAGGCCCGCATGGAAGCCCGATTCCTGATGCTGGCTCAATACAACATCCTCTCGCCCGCCCACGGCGCCCCGATCGCCGCCCCGACGCAGGACGTCGTCCTCGGGCTGTTCTACCTGACGAAGATGGTCCGGGGGCGCAAAGGGTCCGGCATGAAAATGGCCGATCCGGAGGAGGCGATTACGGCCCATGAGTACGGCGTCATCGATCTCCAGGCCCCCATCAACGTTCGCTTGAACGGGCGAATCGTGGAAACGACGGTCGGGCGCATCATCTTCGCCCGGACGCTTCCGCCGGAAGTGGCCTATTTCGATCCCGATGCCCCCTTCTTCAATGAGACGATGGGCAAGCGGACGCTGGAGCGGATCGTCGACACGGCTCACAAACTCTGCGGGCCGGAAACGACCGCCGAGATGCTCGACCGGTTCAAGGACCTCGGGTTCGATTACGCCAAGAAGGGGGGGATCTCCATCTGCGTGGAGGACATGCTGATCCCCGAGACCAAGGAGCGCCTGCTCGCGGAGGCTGCAACGCAGGTGGCCAAGATTCAGAAGCGCTACGAGCGCGGGGCCATTACCGACGAGGAGCGCTACTTCGAGGTGGTCAACGTCTGGAGCCACGCCTCGGAGAACGTCGCCGGGGACATGGCCGAGCGTCTGAAGAACGATCAGGCCGGCCTCAATCCCATCTTCGTCATGGCGCACTCGGGCGCGCGCGGCAACATGGCGCAGATTCGTCAGCTCGCAGGCATGCGGGGGCTGATGCAGCGCCCGACGAAGAAGCTGACGGGCGGCGTCGGCGAGATCATCGAGTCCCCGATCACCTCCAACTTCCGCGAGGGGTTGAGCGTGCTGGAGTATTTCATCTCCACGCACGGCGCGCGGAAGGGCCTGGCCGACACGGCGCTCAAAACCTCCGACGCCGGCTACCTGACGCGCCGCCTGGTCGACGTGGCTCAGGACCTGATCGTGACCGAGCAGGATTGCGGAACGCTCGACGGCATCCGCGTCAACGCCATCAAGGAGATCACCTCGCAGGGGGAGCGCGTTCTGGAGCCCCTTCACGATCGGATCGACGGACGCTACGCCGCCGAGACGATCAAGAATCCGACGACCGGCAAGCCCATCCTTGACCGCAACGAGATGATCACCGAAGAACGGGCGATCGAGATCGAGAACGCCGGCGTCGAGTCCGTCCTCATCCGCTCGGTGCTGACCTGCCGGACGCGTCGCGGCGTCTGCGTCCGCTGCTACGGACGGAACCTGGCCACGGGCCGGCCCGTGGAGCTGGGCGAGGCCGTGGGCGTGATCGCCGCCCAGTCCATCGGCGAGCCGGGGACGCAGCTCACGCTGCGGACGTTTCATATCGGCGGGACGGCCAGCCTTCAGTTGGAAGGCTGGTACGAGGCGGCCGACAACGGCATCGTCCGTTACAAGGACGACCTGCGGACGGTTGAGTTCCAGCAGGATCGCGAAACGGTCCACGTCGTCATCGTCCGAACGGGCCAGATCATCGTCGAGAACGACGAGGGGGACGTGATCCAAGTGCTGCCGAATATCCCCTATGGGGCCGTCATCACCAAGAAGGCCGGCGAACGGGTGGCGCGCGGCGAGAAGTTCGTCCGGTGGGACACCAACCAGACGCCGATCATCGCCGAGCGCGACGGCCGCATCCATTTCCATGACATTATCCCGGGAGTGACCGTCTCCGAGGACATCGACATCCGCACCGGCAACGTCCAGCTCATCATTCAGGAACATAAGGAAGAACGCCTGCCCCAGATCCACATCAAAGCCCCCGCCGGCAAGGAAACGCTGGCGACTTACACGATGACCGTCGGGGCCATCATCATGCCGGACATTCGCGAGGGGACCGAGGTCAAGGCCGGTCAGGTCCTGGCCCGCATCCCCCGGCTGCGGATCAAGAGCAAGGACATTACCGGCGGCCTGCCTCGGATCGACGAGCTTTTCGAGGCGCGGAAGCCCAAGGACGCCGCTTTCGTCGCCGACGTGGACGGGCGCGTCGAAGTCCGCGGCATCAGCAAGGGCGTCCGCAAGGTGGCCGTCATCTCCGAAGAGGGGGAGGAATACCTCTATTCGATCCCGCTCGTGCGGCATCTGACCATCCGCGACGGGGAGATGGTCAAGGCCGGCGACTTGCTGACCGACGGCTCCGTCAACCCGCACGACATTTTGCGGGTCCGGGGCGAAAAGGCTCTTCAGGAGTTCCTTCTGTCGGAAGTTCAGGAGGTGTATCGCCTCCAGGGAGTCAACATCAACGATAAACACATCGAATCCATCATCCGGCAGATGCTCAAGAAGGTGATTGTCCAGGACCCGGGGGATACGCGTCTCCTCTACGGCCAGCAGGTCGACAAATTCACCTTCCAGGAGGTCAACGAAAAGACGATCAAAGAGGGGGGCAAGCCCGCCGTGGCCGTCCCCAAGCTCCTCGGGCTGACCAAGGCCTCGTTGGAAACCGATTCCTTTATCGCCGCGGCCTCCTTCCAGGAGACCACGCGCGTTCTGACCGACGCGGCCGTCCGGGGCCGATACGACATGCTGCGCGGGCTCAAGGAAAACGTCATCATGGGGCTTCTTATCCCCGCCGGGACGGCCTTGGGCGTGTACAAGAATTATGAGCCGGTTCCGCTCGGCGTCCCGGAGCCGCCGCCGGCTCAGCCGGCGCCGGCCGCCGTCACGACCGACGGTCAGGAGGCCGAGTGACCGGCCCGAGCTTCCCGCCGGGCCCGGCTCGCCGCGCTTGACGGCCGGTTGATACGCTCGAAGCGACCTCGACCGCTTTCCCGGAGGGCGACGATGGCGAGGCTTATCCGGCGATCGCGACTTTTGGGGGCCGTGTTCCTCGGGGCTGTCGCGCTCGCCGGTTCAGTCAGCCCCGGTTCGGAGATCGATAACCTTTCCTGGCGACTTAATCCCGCGATCGGGACCGATGGCGCCGGCGGCTGGATCATCGTCTGGGAGGATCGCTCCCGCGGCCGGTGGACCTCTGAGGCCGATCTCTGGTTGACACGCTCCACGGACGCCGGGCGGAGTTGGGGCGCCCCTCGACGGCTCCATGATCGCCCCGAGGCCCCCGATCAGGATGACGCCACGCCGGCGATCGCTTACTTGGGGGAGAACGTCTGGGTCATCGTCTGGGCGCGCCATCAAGGCTTGGATGAACTCCGTCCTCCGGACCTGGACGTGATGTACGCCCGCTCGACGGATGGGGGCTCCACCTGGAGCGGCCCCGCCTTGCTGGCGCCCTATGCCGGCGGCGATTCCCTCGCCGAGTTCAACCCGACCGTGATCGCCGGTCAACGTGGGGCGGTCATAGTCGCTTGGGAGGTCTTCGGAACCGTCGGCGGGCTGGACGCCGATCTGGTGACGATCCGCTCCGCCGATCGCGGGGCCACCTGGCCGGACTGGTCCTTGCTGAACGCCAATGCGCCGCAGGACCGGGGGTCGGATTTCAACCCTCGTCTGGCGACGGATGGCCGGGGCGGCTGGCTCGCCGTCTGGTGGTCCGATGAGGCTTTGGGGACGACCGGTCGCGACTTCGACATTCTGTTCGCCCGGTCGACGGATGAAGGTTTCGCCTGGACGCTTCCCATGATTTTGAACAGTGACGCCGTCCGGGACGGCGTGGCGGATCGGTTCCCCGACATCGCCACGGACGGTTCGGCCTGGGTGGTCGTCTGGGAGTCGGCGGCCACGGAGACCGAGACGGCGGGGGCTTTCACCCTTCGCTGGGCGCGCTCTACGGATGCCGGCGCCTCCTGGAGCCCCCCGACCCCGCTGACGGGCGAGGCGGGCCTGCCTCGACTACGCTCTCGATCGCCTCGGATCGCCGTCGCCGGCGTCACCTGGTTGATTGTTTGGGATGCCGCCGGGGACGGCTCGGCCGCCGGTCCGCTTGGAAGCGACATTTACTCCTCTCGTTCCGTCGACGGCGGCCGGACTTGGTCGTCCCCCCGCCGCCTGTGCCCGGCGGCCACGCCTGCCGACGGCGACCGATTGAGCCCGCGCGTGGCCGGAGACGCCCAGGGGCGTTGGGTCGCCGTTTGGGAGCGTCACGCGCCGGACGGCCGCCAGGCCCCGGCGCCCATGACGGCGCGTTCGGAGGATGGCGGGGCAACGTGGTCCACGCCCGGCGAGGTGCGGCCGGCGCGTTCGCCGAGCGGCGAAGCGGCGCTTCCATGACGCCTTATCGCAAACTCTGCGTAGATCAGCTCAAGGTGACCGGGCGGCGGGTGTTGCTCCGCGTCGATTTCAACGTTCCCTTGGACGGACACGGCGAGGTCGCCGACGATGGGCGCCTTCGCGCTTCGCTGCCGACGATCCGGCGCTTGATCGGCGAGGGGGCTCGTCTGGTCATCATGTCGCATCTGGGAAGGCCCAAGGGCAAAGTGACGCCGTCGATGAGCCTGGCGCCGGTGGCCCGGCGGCTGGAGCGCCTGCTCGGCCAGCCCGTGCCTCTGGCGCCGGATTGCCTTGGCGATGAGGTCGAACGCCGGGTCGAGGCGCTCCGGAACGGCGAAGTTATCCTTCTGGAGAACGTGCGGTTCCACCCGGAGGAAGAAGCCAACGATCCGGAATTCGCCCGCCGGCTGGCGCGGCTGGGGGAGGTTTACGTCAACGACGCCTTCGGCGCGGCGCACCGGGCCCATGCCTCGACCGAAGGCGTGACGCGCCACCTGAGTCCCTGCGCCGCCGGGTTCCTCATCCAGCGCGAACTTCGCTACCTTGGCGAGGCGCTGGAGGATCCGGAGCGGCCCGCGCTGGCCATTATCGGCGGGGCGAAAGTTTCGTCGAAGATCGGCGTGCTCAGGCGGTTGATGGAGAAGGTGGACGCCCTGGCGGTCGGCGGAGGGATGGCCTATACGTTTCTCAAGGCTCAAGGGTTGGAGATCGGCGCGAGCCTGTTCGAGCCGGAAACGCTCCCCACCGCCCGCGAGGTGCTCGATCGCGCCGGGAGCCGCCGGGTCAGGCTGCTTTTGCCCGTCGACGTGGTGGTCGCCGAGAAGCTCTCTCCCAAAGCCTCCCCCCGCGTCGTGGAGGCGGGGGCCATCCCCCCCGGCTGGGTCGGCGCGGACATCGGGCCCCGAACCGTCGCCCAGATTGAACATGAAATCGCCGAGGCCCGTACGATAATCTGGAACGGCCCCGTCGGCGTTTTTGAGATGGAGCCGTTCGCCGAAGGGACAAGGCGCGTCGCCGAAGCATTGGCTCGCTCCGGGGCGGTGACGGTGCTGGGGGGAGGCGAGACGGCGGCCGCCGCGGCGCGGTTCGGCGTCGCCGAGGCGATGACCCACGTTTCGACCGGCGGCGGCGCCGCCCTGGAATTTCTCGAGGGTCGGGTCCTGCCGGGCATCGCCGCCCTGGACGACGCCGGCGACGCCTGAAAGGCTCGCGAGCCGCCCGGCCGCATGTGGAGCGTGTCTGATGCTGAGTTGGTGGATGATCCTTATTCTCTTCGTTTACTTTTTCGTCTGTTTGGTCCTGATGGGCATCATTCTGATTCAGGCCGGCAAGGGCGGGGGGCTTTCGAGCCTCGGCACGGCCAGCACCGGCCTGAGCGATGCCCTCGGCGCGACGGGCGCTGAAAAAGCCCTCAATAAAATCACCACGGGAATCGCCGTCGGTTTCATGGTGCTGGCGATCGCGCTCTCGATTCTCGGATCGGTTCGCTCGAAGCGGAGTTCCACCGAGCGCCTCTTCGAAGGCACGCCGCAGCAGGCCGCTCCGCCCGTCGGAAGCCTCCCTCTGGAAACGCTCCCGGCGGCGCCGCCCATCGAGCTGCCGCTCCCGCAGGGCCAGACCGAGCCGGTCGCCTCCACGCCGGCCCCGGCGCCGATCCAATTGCCGGCGATTGAGTTCCCGACCGAGCCCGCCTCGCCTCCGAACTCAGCCGCCGAGCCCGGCCCGCCGCCGGCCGACCCCTGAGGCCCCCATGTCGGCCGTTTACGGAACGCCGCTCGACGAGGCTCCACTGGCGGAGTGGGACGCGCGCGAGCAGATGTGCGAGATCGGCCGGCGCTTATGGGAGCGCCAGTACGTCGAGGCGAACGGGGGGAATCTGACTTATCGGCTGAGCGACGGCCGGATTCTTGCCACGCCGACCATGATCGGTAAGGGTTTCATGAAGCCCGAGGACATGGTGGTCCTGGATCTGGAGGGGCGTCAGCTTCAGGGTCGCCGCCGCAAAACCTCCGAGATTCTCGTGCACTTGCAGATTCTTCGCGGCCGGTCGGACGTCCGCGCCGTCATTCACTGTCACCCGCCGCACGCGACCGCGTTCGCCATCACCGGCCGCGCCGTCCCCAAGTGCATCCATCCGGAGCAGGAAGTTTTCCTCGGCGAGGTCCCCATCACGCCGTACGAGACCCCCGGCACGCAAAAGGTCGCCGACACACTGACGCCCTATCTGCGGGACTTCAACGTCTTTCTGCTGGCCAGTCACGGGGCCGTCGCGGCGGGCCGGGGCCTGCTCGACGCTTACTGGAAAATCGAAATTATCGAGTCCTACTGCCGGCTCATCATTCTGAGCCGCGCCCTCGGCGAGCCGACCGTCTTGAGCCAGCAACATATGGCCGAGCTGTTGCAGATCAAGAAGAATCTCGGCATACCCGACCGGCGGCTCCAGGACGCCGCCGCTGCCTCTTGCGCCGCGCCGGCCCCGGCGCCGGAGAACGCCTTTGGGGGCCGCCGCCCGGGGCCGCCTGCTTCCGAGGGTCAACCTGAGGCAGCCGAATTCGCGTCGAGTCCGGCGGAGGAAGCCGAATTGGTCCGCCGTGTGACCGAGGCTGTCCTCCGTCGGCTGAAGACGAGCGCGGGCTCTCTGAAGGGAGGCCGCTGAGGAGGCGGCCTCCTGAAGATTTGAGGCGAGGGGTGCGCCTCCCCGGTTCTCTCCGAGGCGAGCATCGATGGCAAGGACTCCCACGAAGCAAGGTCCCTGGGCCGTTCGGTCCCTGATTTGGGGCCTCAGCCTCCTCCTGACGCTCTTGTTTATCTGGTTGTTGGGGTTCGTCCTCGATGACCTCGCTCGGATCAAGGGACCCGAACTCGAATCCTTCCGCCGGGCGCGAGTCGCCGAGGCCGATGACGAACGGCTGAAAGTTCTGAATCGCCAGATTGCGGACGTTCAGTCGCAGATCGCCCAGCGGGAACGGACGCAGGCAATTTTGCGGACGAGCATGGACGGCTCGCGGGCCACGATGAATCAGTTGATCGAGCTCCACCGGCTGAACCTGGAAAAAAACGTGACGCCGACGCCCGAGGAACAGTCCGCCCTGGCCGAAAGCGAGACGCTCTATCTTCAGAACCAACGCCGCTTTCAGGAAGCCAACGCCGAAATCGCCGGGCTCAATGAGGACCGCCGGACGATGGAGGATGAAGTCGCCGCGATCCGGGAGCGTATCCGAGAGGCCGAAGAACCCGCTCGGGAAGAGTTCGAGGCCGCCTCGCGGCGCCATCGGCTGCGCGTGGCCACCCTCCAGTTCGCCTTCCTCCTGCCCGTGTTCCTCGGTTCGGCCTGGCTGACGGCGCGATGGCGGGAAACTCCCTATCGCCCACTGCTCTATGCGGCTCTGGCTGCGGCCTCCTGGAAGATCGGGGTCGTCATGCACCAGCATGCCCCCGCTCGTTTCTTCAAATACGTCGCCATCACCGCGGGGATCGCCATCGTGCTCGCCTTCCTCGTGCGGCTCATCCGGTTGCTCGTCGCCCCACGCCGGGATTGGCTCCTCAAGCAATACCGGGAGGCTTATAAGCAGCATCGTTGCCCGATGTGCGGCGATCCCATCCGGCGGGGGCCGTTGCGACACGCCGCCTGGGGCCGCAAAGGACCGCACTTCCCGCCGGGAGCCGTCGAAACCGCCGGGCCGGAAGGTCCCTATACCTGCCCGGCCTGTGGATCGCCGCTCTTTGTCGCTTGCGAGAGCTGCAGCGTGATCCGCCATGCCTTGCTCCCTTTTTGTGAAGCGTGCGGCGCCGAGCGGCCGCTGGGCGCCGAAGCCGGGTCCGCCCCGGCTGCCCCCTGATGTCTCAGCGAAAGCGGGTGGGAGCGCGGATCGGCGGGCGCACCGAACCCCGCCAGACGGGCGCCCCTGGGACGAAGCGCCTAGGCCGCCGGCGTGAACCCCAGCACGATCTCGAAACGGGCGGCGAGCTCGCCGACGGTCGAACCGGTCAAGGGGGAGAAATCGACCTGCACGGCCTGTCGGGCACGCGGGTCGGCAATCCCACGCAGGACGCCGTCGCGTTCGTTCAGCGGCTCGCCCTTGATGTAGCACTGAGTCGTGAATTTCTCCTGGCCCTTGACGTGGACGGCGTAGTGAATGTGCGGCGTGCGGAAGACGCCCCCCCGGCTATACGGGACCGGCTTGATCGTTCGGAAGTAGTATTGGCCGTCGGAGCCGGTCAGGAAGCGCCCGAAGCCCTGGAAATTACCATCCCTTTCTTCGCGCGGTCCCCCCGCCGAGTGCAGATAGACCCCCTCGGCGTCCACCTGCCAGATTTCGACGAGCGCGTTGCGGATGGGGTGGCCCTGGGCGTCCAGGATGCGGCCGGAGAGGTGCGTGATCTGGCCGACGGCGGCCGTGAGCTGATCGTTGACGATAATGAGGTCGTTATCGGTGTCGAGCGGCAGCTTGTCCGGATAGAAGGGCCCCTCAGTCTGCCGAGGCGTCCGAAACAATTCCTCGGCGAAGGCGCCCGGGGCGGGCAAGAGCGCGGCCGCCGCCGCCAACCGGCGCAGGAATTGACGGCGATCTTGAGGCGCAAAACGCGTATTCATGGGTCTTGGTCTCCTTGCGGCGGTAAGGCCAAGCTCGCGGGCTTCAGCCCTTGGAGGGAATTATGGGAAGAACAGAAGGGGCATTCAAGGGACTTGAAGATTACGCCTCATCCGTTGGCCCTACAAAAAATCCGCGGCGCCGCGCCTGCCGGCCTACCCGTGGAGCCGTCAAGCCGACCATGGCCGCGAATTCATGTCGACGGCTGGGCCGTCGGGCCGCCGAGCGGGTCGAGCTTGGGTTGGAGCTTCGGACGCGGGGCGGGCTGTTCCTTGGCCGGCGGGGCCTCGGCGGCAGGGGGCTTGAGCTTTTCGACCGGCGGCAGCGGTTTGCCTTCGATCAGGAGGTCCAGGTCCTCCGAATCGATCGTCTCGCGTTCGACGAGCGCCTCGGCCACGCGATCCAACGTCGAGCGCCGTTCTCGCAAGAGCGAGAGGCTATATTCATAGGCCTCGTCGAGCATGCGCTTGATTTCCTCGTCGATGAGCGTGGCCGTCTCCTCCGAGTAGTTCCGCTCGCGCGTCATTTCCTTGCCGAGGAAGACGTGGCCCGAGGGCTCGCCGAAGCTCCGCGGGCCCAGCCGGTCGCTCATCCCATAGACGCAGACCATCCGGCGGACTAGGTCGGTCGCCCGCTCCAGATCATTGGCCGCCCCGGTCGTGATTTCGCCGAACTGAATCACCTCGGCGGACCGGCCGCCCATGAGGTAGCGCAATTGGTGAATCAATTGTTCCCGGGAGCGGTTGTAGAACTCTTCTCCGGGCAGAATCCACGTGGCGCCCAGAGCCGGCCCGCGCGGGATGATCGTGACCTTGTGCACCTCTTCGCCGCCGGGCGTGAATTTGGCCACGAGAGCGTGGCCCGCCTCGTGATAGGCGGTGACGAGTTTCTCCTTTTCGGAGATCACGAGGCTGCGCCGTTCCGGGCCCATCATGACGCGGTCCTTGGCCTCGTCCAGATGGGGCATCTCGATGCCGTCGGCGCCCGCCCGGGCGGCCAGCAGCGCCGCCTCGTTGATCAAGTTGGCCAGATCGGCGCCGGAAAAACCGGGCGTCCCCTTGGCGATGCGGTTCAGGTCCACTTCGGAGGCGATCTTCACCTTCTTGGCGTGCACCTGGAGAATTTGCTCGCGTCCGCGAACGTCCGGCAGCGGGACCATCACCTGCCGGTCAAAGCGCCCGGGCCGCAGGAGAGCCGGGTCCAGCACGTCGGGCCGGTTGGTGGCCGAGAGGAGGATGACCCCTTCGTTCTCCTGAAAGCCGTCCATCTCGACCAGGAGCTGGTTGAGCGTTTGCTCGCGTTCGTCGTGGCTGCCGCCGATGCCGGCGAATCGGGAGCGTCCCACGGCGTCGATCTCGTCGATGAAGACGATGCAGGGCTTGGATTTCTTGGCCTGTTCGAACAGGTCCCGCACGCGGGAGGCCCCGACGCCGACGAACATCTCGACGAAATCCGAACCCGAGATCGAAAAGAACGGCACGTTGGCCTCGCCCGCGATCGCCTTGGCCAGGAGCGTCTTGCCCGTCCCCGGCGGCCCGATCAGCAGCACCCCCTTGGGAATCCGTCCCCCCAGGCGGGAAAACTTCTTCGGATCCTTCAAGTACTCGACGATCTCCTGCAGCTCCTCGCACGCTTCGTCGATGCCCGCCACGTCCTTGAAGGTGACCTTGATCTGACCCTCCTGCACGAGCTTGGCCTTGCTCTTGCCGAAGCTCATGGCCCGATTGCCGGAGCCCTGGAGCTGGCGCATGAAGAGCATCCAAAGGCCGATGATCAGCAGGACCGGCAGGAGGACCGAGATCAGGATGTTCTGGAACAGGGCGCTCTTCGGGTCGGGGTTATAGTGAAAATCCACCGGGCCCGCCGGCCGACTCAACCCCTCGTCGACCCACTGCAGGATCACGTCTTCCTGTCCGCTCAGGTACTTCGTGACGTACTTCTTGCGCGCGTCGTTGTCGGCCAGATACTCCCCCTCGATCTTTCCCCCGTGGTCGTTGGAGCTGAGCAACTTCCCCTGCATCCCCAATTCCCGCCATCGGAGCAGCGCCATCTGCTCCGGCTGTTCCGTCCGCGAGTAATTCATGAAAAGCAGGATCACCACCAGAAAGATGATGATCCACAACGTCACTGAACTGAGGCTTCTCATCTCAAACCCAAAAAATCCCCCGCCGGATCGTGGACCCCGGCCAAATCGCCGGTCCGGGCTGCTCGCCCCCAGAGGGGCCGCGCCTTAAATAGGCTAGCACGCCGTCGAAGCCGGAGGCTACCCGAATTGAGCCTTTAATCCGCCGTCCGGAAGGGAGTGAATCCGCTTGAGTTCGGCCCCCCGGGGCCCGAAGGTCATCCGTCGAAATGGATCGGACCGGGGCCATAGCTGCTGGGCCAAAGCAGACCGCGCGGCGAGCCGAGCGCGGGGCGGCGTTCCTGCTTCTGGCCCTTTTCGCTTCTGCCGACCCGGTCGCGGCGCAACCGCCGCCGGCCAAAACGGCCCCGTACTCCGCCGCGCCCGAGGCGGCCAAGATCAGCCTGCGCCTGCTGGAGACCCGTTCGCGGATGCGCGCCCGCGGTTTGGGGTTGGTCCAGGTGGCCCCAGCCGAACGCTGGGTCTCGCCCGACGGGCGGGCGATTCTGGACCTGGCGACCGAGGGGCTGCGGGAGGAATCGCTCGAGACCTTGGCTCAGTCGGGAGCGACGGTGCTTCACGCCTCGATGCCCTTCAATCGCGTGAGTGTTCGGGTGGACACGCTTGACGTTCTGGAAGGGCTGGCGCGCCTCCCCTTTGTTCGGATGATTCAGCCGGAGTTCGGCGCCGTGGCCCAGGTCGGACGCGTAACGAGCCGATCGGTCGAGGCCCTGGCGGCCGCGCCGCTTCATCAGGTGTTGGGCCTCGATGGGGCCGGCGTGAAGATCGGCATCCTCTCCGACAGTTTCGCCCGGACCTCCGGCGTCCGATCGCCGACGACCGCGCCCCCCGCCGGGCAACCGGGCCTCTTGACCGGGGCGCGCCCGCAGCTCTCCGGCGATCTGCCTCCCGTCGTAGAGCTTCTGCGGGATGATAAGGAAGTAACGTTTTTCGCGGGCAACACGGACGAAGGGGCGGCCATGGGGGAACTCATCCATGACCTGGCGCCGGGGGCCGCCCTCGCTTTTCACACGGCTTTCCCCTCGCAGAGCGCCTTCGCCGAAGGGTTGTTGGCCCTGGCGCTCCGGGCCGGCTGTCGCGTGATCGTCGATGACATTCTCTACCTGGCCGAGCCGATGTATCAGGAGGGGCTGGTGGCGCTCGCCGCCCGTTGGGCCGCCGCCCACGGCGTTCATGTCGTCTCGGCCGCGGGCAACACCGGCGACGGGGGCATCCGTCAAACCTTCCTCGATCTTCATCCCGCGGACGACGCCACGAACGTTCCGACCGGACGCGACCTCCACAACTGGGGCGCCGGAAGCGGGTTTCTCGCCTTCGGCGTCCCGCCTCGCTCGGCCACGACGATCGTGCTGCAATGGAATCAGCCCTTCGCCAGTTTGGGCGGGCCGGGCTCGCGCATTGACCTCGATCTCTACGTGACCGAGGCGCCGGAGATTCCCCTTCTGGCGACGACGGGAACGCGCAGTCGCGAGCGCCAGGGGACGACGCTCGAACCTTTCGGCGACCCCGTCGAAATCACGACGGTCCTGAACAGCGCCTCAGCGCCGAGAACTTTCTATCTCGCCGTCGACCACTACGCCGGTAACCAGGACGTGATCCCGCAGCATCGGTCAACGCCCCTGGAGTTTCGTCTGGTCTTCTTCGGCCCGGTCGAGTTTCCGGATGCGCCCGTTTCGGTTCAGGCTGGCGTCGCTGCGGCGATCTACGGTCACGCCGCCGCCGCCGGGGTGACGGCCGTGGCCGCCGTGCCGTGGTTCGAGACCGACGGTTTCGATCCCACGCTTGGCCCCACGCCGGCGACGGATCCGGAACCCTTCACGGCCCGAGGCGGTGAGATCCAAGTGCTTTTCGACTCTTTCGGCCGGATTGACCCGCAAGGCGTTCTCAAGCCCGAACTCGCCGCCGACGACGGTAACAACACCACGTTTTTCGGTCCTCTGCCGCGGGCCGATCTGGACCTGGGCGGCCGCTTCGGCGAACCCGACGGCTTCCCCAATTTCTTCGGCACCTCGGCCGCCGCCCCGGGGGTCGCCGCCTCGGCCGCTCTGATTCTGCAGGCGCGCCCCGGCTTGAGCCCGGCTGACTTGACCGCTGCCTTCACCGCCGCCGCCGTCGACATCGTCGGGGCGCGGGCGGCCCCGGGCTGGGATCCGGTGACGGGCCACGGGCTCATTCATCTCCCCTCGGCGCTCACGCTCGCGTCCGAGCGTTTCCCTTCCGAGGCGGCGGTCTTTGTCCGGCATGCCGTTCCCGCGAGAATCTCCGCCGGGACGCGCCTGCCGGCCGAGGCGATCGTGCTCAACGCCGGAACGCGAACCTGGTTGGAAGCATCCGGCGACGCCCTGGCCGCGGTCCGGGATGACTGCGGCCTGCTGGGCAAGGAAGGGACGCGGATACGCGTGATCGAACCCGTCCGCCGCGGCGAGACCCGCGACTTCGCCTTTGACCTGATCGCCCCGCAGACGCCCCGGCTTTGCGCCCTGACGCTCCAGATGAGCCGCGACGGCGGGAGTTTCGGCAACCCCCTGAGCGTGGAGGTTGAGGTCTTGGCGAGCCTGGCCCGCGATTCCCTTCTAGTCGGGGCGTCCTTTCCCGACCGAATGGCCACCGGGGCGACGGCGGTGGCGAGCCTCACCTGGCGAAACACGGGGCGATCGGTCTGGTCGGCGGACTCAGGCGAGCTGCTCCGCATCGCATCCGATTCCTGCCGATTGGCCGCGGCGGCGAGCTTCCCCATCGGTCCGGATCGACGGGTCCGACCGGGCGAGCGGGCGACGTTTGATGTGACGCTCATGGCCCCCGCTGAGCCGGGGACCTGCGCCGTTTCATTTCGGATGGAGGGGCCGTCGGCCGAGCCGTTCGGTCCGGAGCATACCTATCTCGTCACCGTTTTCCCTCGCAACCGGCGCGACGCCCTTGTCGCCAGTCGATCGAGCCCGCGGCAGCTCCCGATGCGTCACGCCGCTCTCGTGGAGATCGCCCTCCGGAACGTCGGCGAGCAGCCGTGGGCCGAATCCACGGGGGATCGGCTTGCCGTGCGCGGCGACCTCTGCGGCCTTTCCCCTGTCTCGCGCGCGATGCTGGAGTTGGGGGAGGTCGTGCCCCCCGACGCCGAGCGCGTTTTTCGCCTCGCTCTCCAGGCGCCGGGGATTTTGGGGCCTTGCCCGATAGAGTTTCAAATGGTGCGGGAGGGGGAAGGGTTCTTCGGAGAGCGATTGTCGCTCGAAATTGAGGTCGTCGCCGAAGCCGTCCCCAGGCTTCTCGCCGAGATCGCCCCTCCAGCCCCTCAGGAATTCGGAGCCTTTGCGGCCGCCACGGCTCCCGTCGGCGACCCGGATCTCGACGGCTGGGAGGACCTACTGATCGGCGCGCCGAGAGAAGATGGCCCCGCCGGGCCGCGGGATAACGGACGAGCCTACGTGCTCTCCGGCCGCGACGGCCGCGCGCTTCTTGAGCTTGCCTCCCCCGAACCGCGGCTCCAGGGCTGGTTCGGCGCGTCGGTCGCCGCCGATCGCCGTGGGAGATGGATCGTCGGTGCTCCCAGAGAAGGCGGCGGCGCCGACCCGCCCGAAGCCGGCCGAGCCTACGTTTTCGGCTCCGGCGGTAAGGTCCTGGTCGCGCTGAAATCGCCGGCGCCTCGGCCCGGCGGTTGGTTCGGGGCGGCCCTTGCCGCCGACGTCGCGGCGGGCAGGTGGCTTGTCGGCGCTCCCATGGAATCGGCGAGCCCTGTTCTCAAGGAGACAGGACGGGCTTACATCTTCTCGAACCAATTAGGGAAGCTCCTGGCCTCGCTTGATCCATCGCGTCCGGCCGATGGGGCTCGTTTCGGGTCGTCGGCGACGGCCTTGGCCGACCTCGACGGCGACGGCATCGGCGATTGGCTCATCGGCGCTCCCCACGAGACACCCTCATCGGGGCCACCCCAGGCGGGCCGAGCCTACGTCTATTCGGGGGCTACCGGACGACCCCTTCGGACGCTCATCCCTCCCCAGGACGAACCCTACGCCTGGTTTGGTTTCGCCGTCGCCGGTCTGGATGATTTGGACGGCGACGGATGGTCGGAACTGGCCGTCAGCGCGCCGGGGGGCGATCCACCCGATGGCCCCGATGACGGTGGCCTGGTTCACATTTTCTCAGGTCGGACGGGGGCGTTCATGAGGACGCTCGGCTCCCCTGACGCCGATCGGGCGGGGCAGTTCGGCCGCGCGCTGGCCGCGGTTCCCGACGTCGACGGCGACGATCGCGGCGAACTGTTGGTCGGGAGCGGCTATGAGGACGGCTTCTTCGGGCCTTTCAACGCCGGAGCGGCTTATCTGCTCTCGGGCGCCACGGGCAGTCTGCTCCTGACGCTGCTCCCTCCGGAGCCGGAGACCGGCGGCTTGTTCGGGGACGCCCTGGCCGTCCTGGGAAGCCCCACGGGGGGGGCCGTCTTGGCGATCGCCGCCCCTGGGGCCGACCCAGGCCCCGCCCCGGAAGGCTCCGGCAGGGCTTATCTATTCGGCATCCCGCTGGGGTCGCCGGCCCTGAGCCCTTCAGCGGAATGGATGGAGGCGGAGTTGCCGGAGACGCTCCCCGTCGGGGCCCAACGTTCCATCCGTCTCGTCGCGCGGAACTCTGGCCCCCTGAGCTGGTCGGGGCATGGAAAGACGCGGCTTCGAGTGACCGAGGACCCGTGCGGGCTGATGCAGCCGGAAGAGATGCCGTTATCGTCGGGCGAGGTGGTCCCGCCCCATGGCCGGCGCGCTTTCGAGGCGACACTTGAGGCCCCCGACGCGCCCGGGATTTGTGAGATTGAGCTTTCGATGGCTCACGGATCGGGCTCGGGTTTCGGCCCGACGATTCGGCGATCGGTGGAGATTCTCCCCCGGCCCGATCTGGCGGCCCGACTCCTCGAAGCCGGCTTGCCGGCGACCGTGGAAATCGGCGGCCGGGCCCGCGGACGGATCGTTTATCTCAACACGGGTCGATCGCCGTGGCAGGCCGGCGACGGTGACGGATTGCTTATCCTCGCCGACGCCTGCCGCCTGATCGAGTCGACGTTCCTCCCCGTTCCCGTCGAAACCGTCGTTCCGACGAACGCGTCTCAGGTATTCGAATTTGAGTTTCGGGCGGCGCTCAACCCCGGCACGTGCGCTTTGGAGGTCAGTATGGCGCGCCATCTCGTCGAGCGGTTTGGCCAGACGGGGCGCGCCTTGATCGAGGTCGTGCCGCCCAGCCCCTTTCCCATCGCGATCGACCGCGACGGACCCGGATCAGCCCGAGGCGGTTTCGGCCTTTCGATGGCCGCCGCAGGCCCCGGAGCCCTTATTGTCGGCGCCGCCGAGGAGGCCTCAAGCGCAGCGGGGCCGCTTCGCTCGGGCCGCGCTTACCTAATCTCGACAACCGCAGGGCAGATTCGCGGGGTGTTCGTCTCGCCCCATCCCGTGGCGGCGGGTCGATTCGGCCTGGCCGTGGCCTCCGTGCCGGACGTGGACGGGGACGGCGTCCCCGACCTGGCGATCGGGGCGCCGGACGAGCATTCGCCCTTGAGCCCAAGTCACGCCGGAACCGCTTATATGTTCTCGGGGCTCGATGGGGCCCCTCTGAGGGCGCTCCGTTCGCCGGACGAGCAGAGCTTTGGCGCCTTCGGCCGATCCGTTGCGGGGACGCGGGACCTGAAGGCCAATGGCGCCGGCGAGCTGCTGGTCGGCGCGCCCGACGAGCGTCCCTCGGCAGGGCCCTCCCGCGCCGGCCGAGCGCATCTCTTTTCCGGGCGGGAGGGACGCTGGCTCGCGACGTTCTCGTCGCCGTTCCCCGTCGCCGAAGGCGGTTTCGGCGCCGCCGTGACCGCCGTCCCGGACGTTGACGGCGATGGGTTGGCGGAATGGTTGGTCGGCGCCCCGGGCGAACGCGTCGGGAAGGAGCCGACGCGGGCCGGGCGCGCTTATCTCTTCTCTGGAAGGACGCGTCTGCTCCTCCGTTCTCTGGCTTCCCCTTCCCCGGAGAGCCAGGGGAGCTTCGGGGCCGCCGTCGTCGGTATGCCTGACCTGGATGGGGATGGCCACGGGGATTTTGCCGTCGCCGCCCCGGGCGAGTCCCCGCCGGGCGGCCCGCGTCGCGCCGGCCGCGTTCACATTTTCTCCGGCGGCACGGGCGACTTGCGGGCGACGCTCGATTCACCTTCCCCGGCGCTTGCCGGCGCCTTTGGCGCTTCGATGGCTCCGGTTGCCCGCTCCGACCCGAAAGATGCCGTGGCCCTGATCGTTGGCGCGCCGCTTGAGCAGGGGAGTCAATCGACCCGTTCCGGACGCGCCTATCTCATTTCGCCGTTGACCCGCCGGGTGATCGCCACGCTTGCCCCGACGGATTCTTCCGCTTCTCGGCTCTTCGGCGTCGCGGTGGCGGGGTTGGACGATGTGAGCGGCGATCGGCAGGGGGAGGTTGCGGTGGGGTCGATTCGCGTGGGGCCCGACCCGTCCGCAGATGGTCACGGGCGATTGAGCCTGTTCCTGACCGGCGCGCCGGAACTCCCCGCCGCCGCGCGGACGTGGCGGCTTTTTGAGTAACCAGCGGGGGTCGCCTGCTAACGACGGTTGACGGCGAGGGCCAGAGGGACTATCCAATCTTACCCTCGAGCGCGATAGCGGGGCGCTTGCCAGGGGACGTTGGGCCGTCCGGCGGCCCACGCGGCGGGACTCAGGGGGCGATAGACGAGCAGGTCGATGCGGCCGAGGGTTGCGGCCACTCTCTTCTGCCTTCTGACGGCGGCGGTTCAGGCTCAGGAACCCGGCCCCAAAACGGCCCGTTACTCCAGCGATCCCACCTCCGCCAAAATCAACCTTCGACTCCTCGAACTGGTCGATCAGGCTCGACGGCGGGGGCTCTCGCTGGCGGCCGCCGCCGGCGGGGATCGGCTGCTCCGCCAGCGCGGCTCGGCGGTCCTGGTCGAGGTAATCGCCCGCGACCTCGGCGCGGAGACGGTCCGGAAACTGGCCGTCCCCGGCGTATCGGTCCGCCACGTCTCGCAGACGTACGGACGCGCCAGTTTGGAGGTCGAAGACCCGGAGGCCCTACACGCTCTGGCCGCGATTCCCGAAGTGGTGATGATCCGAGCCGATTGGGGTGCGAGGCGCTCGGCCGGGCTCGTTGACGGCCGCGCCCGGCAGGCGCTCAACGTCCCGGCCGTGGACGTCTTTGGTCTGGACGGGGCCGGTCAGCGGGTCGGCATCCTCTCCGACAGCTTCGCCCGCACGCCTTCGGTCCGCCTGCCGGACACGACCCCTCCGGCGGGCCAACCGGGTTTCCTCCAGGGAGCTTTGCAGCAGTTGACGGGCGACCTCCCGGCGACGGTCCTGATCCTGGCCGACAACGCCGAGGACGACCCGGATTTCCCGCTCGCCGATGAGGGAGCGGCCATGGGCGAGCTTGTCCGGGACATCGCCCCCGGCGCCTCAATCGCCTTCCATACCGGCTTCGTCTCCGAAGCCAATTTCGCCGAGGGGATCACCCGCCTGAGAACTGAGGCCGGGTGCACCGTCATCGTCGATGATCTGATCTACTTCGCCGAGCCGATGTATCAGGATGGGATCATCGCCCAGGCGGCGATGGCGGCCGTTCAGGCCGGCGTCCCGTACTTCAGTGCCTCAGGCAATCTTTCCAACTTTTCCCTCCGCCAGCAGTATAAGGACGTGAACCCCCAGAGGGGGGAGCAGGTGTTCCCCCCCCGGGGCAACGACCTTCACGATTGGGGAAACGGCAGCGGGTTCCTTCCGATCGACGTGCCCACCAGGGGCGGATTTATCTTGGCGCTTCTTCAGTGGAATCAACCGTTTCAAAGTCTCAACGACTCCAGCGGCGCCGAGATCGACCTCGATATGTACGTCACGGCCTCGCCCACCGGCGCCAGCTTGGACTCTTTCCTGACGGCCAGCTTCGACGTACAGGGCTCGACCGGGCGGCCGTCCGGCGACCCCATCGAGGGCTTGTTCTTCTTCAACCGTGGGGCGCCGCAGACGGTTTATCTGGCGATCGATCATTTCGACGGCAGCCGGGGGGCCATTCCTCAGGACCCTTCGACGCCCCTCCAGTTCACGGTTCTCTTCGTCGATGTCTCGCCGGGCGTCGTCATCTCGGCCATCCCGAACAGTTCCTCCTCGGTCGGCGGCCCGACGCTTTACGGTCACACGGCCGGCCGCGGCGTCGTCTCGGTGGGGGCCGTCCCCTGGTTCGATACGCCGGCCTTCTCGACCGCCTTCTTCCCCACGGCGGAGATGGACCCGGAGGACTTCACCTCGCGCGGCGGGGCGCTGGCGATCTTCTTCACGCCCTCGGGGGCCTTCTCGGCCGAGAATCGCATGAAGCCGGAGATCGCCGCCGTCGACGGCAACAACACGACGTTCTTCGGATTTCCGCTTAACCTCGGCGGAGCGTTCGGCGAGCCGGACAATTTCCCCAATTTCTTCGGCACCTCGGCCGCCGCCCCCAACGCCGCCGCCGTCGGCGCCTTGCTCCGCCAGGCCCGCCCCAATCTCTCGCCCGCCAATCTCACCTCCGTCCTGCAAACCACCGCCATCGACGTGATCGGCACCCGAGCCGCCCCCGGCTGGGACGACGTGACCGGAGCCGGCCTGATTCACGCCGAACGCGCCTTGCTCGCCCTGGGCGTGAGGCCCCCGCGGAACGCCGCCGGGCCCCGCTGGCGCCTCTATCGCTGAGGGCCCTCCGCCCGGCCGGCGTTCACTTCAGATTCCGCTCGAACAACTTCAAAACTCGCCGATACTCATCCAGCCAGCTTGAGGGTTCAACGAAACCATGAGCCTCCAGGGGATAAATCGCCAATTCCCAATCCTCTTTGCCCAGCTCGATCAAACGCTGGACCAGCCTGACCGAGTCTTGAAAGAGCACATTGTCGTCCTGCATCCCGTGGCAGATGAGCAGCGGCCGGGCCAGCCCCTCGGCATACTCGATGGGGGAGCTGCGGAGATAGGCCTCGGGGTCGTCGTCCGGCGTGTTCAGGATATTGGCCGTGTAGGGCTGATTATAGTGGGCCCAATCCGTCACCGGTCGCAGCGCCGCCCCGCAGGCGAACAGCTCCGGCTTGCGGAACAGCGCCATGAGGGTGAGGAACCCCCCGTAGGAGCCGCCGTAGACGCCGACGCGCGCCCGATCGACCCCGTGACGCTCAACCAGCCACGCCACGCCGTCCTCCAGGTCCTCCAGTTCCGGCTCTCCCATGCGGCGATAGATGGCCGTCCGCCAGTCGCGCCCGTAGCCCGCCGAAGCGCGGTAATCCATGTCCAGCACGACGTAGCCGAGCCCCGTCAGCAGCGTGTGGAACATGAACTCCCGGTAATACGACGACCAGCCGGCATGGGCGCTCTGCAGGTAGCCCGCCCCATGGATGAACACGACCGCGGGGCGCAATCCCGCGGCCGGCGTCGTCGGCGCATAGAGTCGCGCGGCGATCGGGCGGCCCGCGCGCGAGGGAACTTGAAGGAGCCGGGGAGCCGTCCAGGGGAGCGAGGTGAAGGCCTCGCTGACCGTACGGGTGAGCTGACGGGCGGCGACGCCGGGCCGCGCGGGCTGGAGGTAGAGTTCGGGCGGGCGGGTCGTCGTCGAGTGCTCGATCAGAAGCTGGCGTTCGTCCGGCGAGAGGATGAACCGGTTCCGCCCGCCGAGCGTCGTCAGCCGTTCGATCCGGCGGTCGTCCAGGCTGAGTCGATACGTCTCATGGACCCCCGGGTTTTCACGGTTGGCCGTGAAGAAGAACGTCTTCCCGTCGCGGCTCAGGACGACCTCGCCGACTTCAAACGGTCCCTCGGTCAAGGCCTCAGCCTTTGCGGCGTGGATCGAACGAAGGTACAGGTGAGCGTAGCCGCTCGCTTCGGAAATGAAGTAGAGGGCAGAGCCGTCCTTGAGCCAGTCCAGCTCGGTAAACGCCCGGTTGATCCAGGCCTCGTCGACAAAGTGCTCCAGCGGCTGAAGCCGCCGGGCCTCGAAATCCACGAGCGCGATCCATCGGTCCTTGTTATCGGCGGAGAAGATTTGAAGCGCGACCTGTCGGCCGTCGGGGCTCCAGACGATCGCCCCGGTCGTCACCGGCCGCGGCTTGGGCTTCTCGTTCTCGCCCTCGGGTCGGGCTCTGGGCGAGGGGTGGGCTTGCGCGGCCGTCTCAGGGGGCGCTCCCGTTGGCTTTTCGCCGGGCGGGGCCTGTTCCTCCTGCCGCCGTTTTTGCCACGCCTGGCCTCGCTCCCGGATCTCTTTGAGCGGATCGAAGGTGATCGCCGGAAGGATCGAGAGGTCAAGCTCGTGCAGCTCATGGCCGATCAGGTCGAGCAAGAGCAGCCGCTCGCCCCGGGGCGGGGCTGACCCGACTTTGGGCCGGACGGGGCGCGTGGCGAGGTAGCCGTCTTCCGTCACGTAATTCGGCAGGGTGTCCCGGCGGCCGGATTCGGGCGCCCTTCGAGCCAATCGGACGATCAGCCGGTCCCCCCGCGGGCCGAGCGAGAGCCCCAGGATTTCCGTTCCTTCGCCGAGATAAAACGGCGGATCGAGGCGCGAAGGATCGAGCCGTCGTTGTTCGAGCGTCCGGGCGCGTTCGGCCTCGCGGTTCTCCCGCCGCTCGCGAAGCGTTTCGAACAGACGGCTCTGTTGGTCCTTGAGGAAGACAAAGCGTTCCTCGGGCGCGTCGGGGTCTTTTTCCGTCCGGAGGTCCGCCGCCTGTGCCTCCAGGCCGCTCTCCAGGTCCCGCACGAGCATCAAGTCGCCCCGTCGGAAGCTCACCCGATCGCCCCCGACCATGAAGCGAGGATTGGATTCGACGGCCTCCGTTCGCGTCAGTTGGCGGATCCGCCCCGACCTCATGTCCTTGACAAAGATGTCCCCCTGGCGCGCGTAGACTTTGCGCCTGCCATCGGCGCTCAACTCCCCCGGACCCTCTTCCACCTCCCCGTAGCGCGCTTCGGGGATGCTTTCCGGCCCGCGGCCGTCGAGCGTCAGTTGGATCAGGTCCCGGCGCTCTTCGCCGGGGCGCTTCTGATAGTAAAATATCGCCCGGCCGTCGTGGGACCAGAACGGCCGCTCCGGCGGATTACCGATCCAGTCCCGTTCGGCCATGATCCGCTCCAGCGTCACCGGCGGGGTCGATTGGCCCCCCGTCCGGGACGCCGCCAGCCCGATCAAACCGACGACCACCAGCCCGGACCGGCCCCTCGAAGCGAATCGACGACGTCGCATGCTTCTCCCTTCCATCCTCAGTGTGCGCAGATTCATCGAGCCGCGTTGATTCTGGAGCGGACCCAGACAAACACCCCCGCCGCCACGAATGTCAAAAGGATGAGCCCCGCCGCCAGCGCGGCCGCATGGTTCATCAACTGCTCCAGGCGGTTGGCCGTCGTCTCCATCGCCCTTTCCCATTGTGTGCCGAGCCCCCCGGAGCCCTCGGCGACGTCGGAGTCGGGGGTGAGTTCGCGGACGTCGCTCAGGAGGGCGCGCACCTCGGCGCTGCCGGCCCGAATCGCCTCGGCCGCCGCCGCGTAATCCCGCGGGTCGAACGGGCGGGTCTCCGAACGCGCCGACTTCGATGGCCGGCGCGAGGTTTCGATCAGGTCGTCAATGGCTTCGATCAGCCCGCGAACTTCGACGGCGCCTGCCTCGATGGCCTGAGCCGCTTCGGTGTACTCACGTGGCGAATACCCGCCGGCGCCGACGCCCTCCTGCTTGTCGCCCGGCCCCGCGCGGTCCAGCTCCTCGGCGAGCGACCGCAGGGCTTCGACGAGCGTCGTCAGCTCCTGAGCGGCCAGCCGAACGGCGTGGGCCGTCTGATCGACCGTTGCCGCCGAATCCCCGGCCGTCCTCAGGGCCTCTTGCACGCCGCTCGTCAGCCCTTCGGCGTCCCTGACGGCCAAGCCGATCTCTGAGGCGAAGACTCGCAGATCGGAGGAAATCTGCCCGAGCGTCGTCGCGCGGTCGTCGAGCGACGTCAGGAGCGTCTCCAACTCTTCGCGGGAACGCCGGGGAAGGGCCTCCACCACCTCGGTGAAGCGGACGGCCGTCTCGTTGAAGTCCCGAATGCCGCGGGTACCGGTCTGCAACCCCTCGGCCGTTCGCTTGGGCAGCAGGGGCACCGCCGCCACCGTCCGGAGCGTGCTCTCCCCCAGGTCCACGACGGTGAAGAGGGGCCGACGAACGTCGAGAAGCCGCCCGATCCAGGAGGACCGATAACGCAGCGGGCGCTCGGCGGCGTAAGTCTCGACGTTCTGGCGGGCCTCCTCGAATACGTCCTCGGCCAGATAGTCCTCGCCGAGCGCCACGATCTCGTCGAGGATAACGCGAACCGACTCGATCGCTAGCTCCTGGTGCGGACCGAAGAAATCCCGGCCTTTGCCCTCGGTCAGGAAGGTTTCAGCCTGCCGGCTGAGCGCCCACGCGTCCAGCAGGCCGCCGACGGGTTCCCGGTGATCGAGCGCGTCCTTGTAGGCGTCCACGAGGAAATCCCGCCACTCGCCGGCCCGGGACCGGACGGCCTTATCCCCCGACAGCGCCCGAACGGAATCCCGCGTGAGCGTGAGCCGCTCGACGATGGCCACTTCGAGCGCGCGCAACTCTGACCGAAGCGACTCGCGCCCCGACGCCGGGCCGACCTGGCTCCGCGCCGGGCTCGCTCCGGCGAGCGCGATCGCGACGAGAAGACCGGACGTCCGCCCTGCCCGAATCCCATGCCGATGCGTCTTGCGCCCCAATCTCACCTCCACGCCGGTTGCCCCCGCCCGACGCGGGTCAGGATAAGAAGGAACGGCCGAGCCGGGGAAGCGAAAACTGGAACGGGCGGAAAGGTTTCGTCGGGCTCGGGCGCGTCTTCAGTCCGAATCCTCGCCCGTGAGTCGATGGACCAAGGCTTCCGCCACCGCGTCGGCGCGCGCCTGAATTTCCTCCGGCGTCTGATCCTGGATCGGGTGGGGGACGTAAATCGGTTCGATGTCGGGCCTGCCCAACGCCGCCGCCTGCACCCTCGCCGGCAGCCGGAATTCCGTCGTTGCCACGGCCACTGCCGCCAGCCCCTGGTTTTCCAGTCCGATCACGTCGTGCACACTGCACGTGGTGCAGGAGCCTCAGTCAGCCAGCGCCTCGATGACGCCCTGGACCTGCGCCCGTAGGATGCGGTCGATGAGCGGCTCCGGGGCCGGCCGCGTGAACGTCGGTTTGATGAATCGCTCAACGCGCCCGACGCCCCATCGCTCTTTGAGGAGCGCCTCCAGCCGGTCCAGAAAGTGACTGCCGCCGGCCTTGCTGATGTCGAGGAGGCCGATCGTCCGGCCGCCGAGCGTCTCCAACCGCGGGGCCGCACGCGCAGCGGCCCGAGGTGTTTCGTTCAAGGGGTTCACCAGCTTCATCGTCGTCGCCGTCCACCTCCGGTTGAAAATGCCTCCTCCCGCCGCCGAAGAGGGTACGCCAGAGCGTCCCCGTTCACCAGCCCAAAGACGGAAGCCTTCCCTTACCGGAGCGTCCGTCCTTCCCCGCCTTGGTCAGGTATCCCGTCGGTTCTTCCACAGCTCTTTCCTTCGATCCGCGGCCCGCCCCCGAAAACCGTTGCCAGCCGGCGACGCGGGTTTCTATGCTTTGCGCGCCCGCGCGCCGAATCGACGGCGCCGGCCGGGGAGCCGCTGATGCCGCTGCTGGTCGTGCTCGGATGCCAATGGGGTGACGAGGGCAAGGGGAAGATCGTTGACGTGATTGCCCAGGAAGCCGATCTCGTTGCGCGGTATCAGGGGGGCAATAACGCCGGTCACACGATCGTCGTCGGCGAGACCAAGACGGTCCTGCATCTGATCCCGGCCGGCGTCCTCAACCCCAAAGTGGAATGCCTGATCGGCAACGGTCTGGTGGTCGATCCGCTCGTGCTGGAGGAAGAGATTCGGATGCTGGAGGCCGCCGGCGTTGAGGTACGCCCCCGGCTGCGAATCGCCGAGAACGCTCACCTGATCGTCCCCTATCACAAATTGCTCGACCTGGCGCAGGAAAAGCTCCGCGGGGCGGGCAAGATCGGCACGACCGGCCGCGGGATCGGCGGGGCCTACGCCGATAAAGTCGCCCGCCAGGGCGTCCGCCTGGGGGATTACCGGGATAAAGCCGTGTTCGCGGAGAAAATTCGCTCGCTCGACCGCTTCTATCAGCCGCTCTTCCGCCACATCTTCCACGAGAAGCTCCCGTCGCCGGAGGAGGTGGTCGATCAGCTTTGGCGCGTCGAACCGACGATCCGGCCGCTCCTCTGCGACGCCGTGACGCTGATCAATCAGTCTCTGGCCCAGGGGCGCAACGTGCTCTGCGAGGGGGCTCAGGGGATGATGCTCGATATCGACTTCGGCACCTATCCCTACGTGACCAGCTCCAGCCCTTCGCCCGGCGGCGTCTGCACCGGGCTGGGCATCGCTCCGCGTCACGTGCAGTCGGTCCTCGGCGTCGCCAAGGCCTATACGACGCGCGTCGGCGAGGGGCCGTTCCCGACCGAGATCGACGGCGACGTGGGGGTTTTCCTCCGCGCCGAGGGGAACGAGTTCGGGGCGACGACGGGCCGCCCGCGCCGCTGCGGTTGGTTCGACGCTCCCGTCGTCCGCCGGTCCGTCCAAGTGGCCGGCGTCACCTCGATCGCGCTCACGAAGCTCGACGTGCTCGATAAGTTCTCCGAGATCCAGGTCTGCACGCATTATCTCGCCCCCGGCGGCGAGCGGATCGATCTCATGCCCCTCGGGGCGATGGTCCTGCGCCAGTGCCGCCCCGTTTTTGAGACCCTCCCGGGGTGGAACACCTCGACCGCCGCCGCCGAAACCTTGGAGGACCTGCCCGGAGCCGCTCGGCGCTACGTGGATCGGATCGAGGACCTCGTCGGGGCGCGGATCGACGCCGTTTCCGTCGGGGCTAATCGCCAATTGACGATCCTGCGCCGGGCAACGTTCTTTTGATCCGGGGGGCCGCCTCGGGAGCCTTGATCCCGTCCCCGAAGATGGAAGACTGAGGGCGTCGGGAGCGGCCCCGTCCGCCCGTGGGAAGTTCCGTGCCCGCCGTCGCCGCCACAAACGCCCTGCTCGAAGCCGATGCGCCGATCCACTCCTGGTATCGGTTCGTTCTTTCGTTCCCGCCTCACCTGGTTCGGCAGTATCTGGATCGATTTGAGATCGAGCCCGGACAGACCGTCCTGGACCCCTTCTGCGGCTCCGGGACGACGCTCGTCGAGTGCCGAAAAGCGGGCGTAAAAAGCGTCGGCGTCGAGGCGCATCCGATGGCCGCCCTGGCCTCGCGCGTGAAGACGAACTGGCATCTGGACCCGCGCGCTCTGACGCGCCGGGCTCGCCGGATTCTCCGCCGGGCAAGCCAATGGGAGTCCCTCCACGGTTTATCTCAACCGGAGGTGGCGGACGATCAGGCGGCGCGGCGCCGGAGAACGACCCCCGAGGCTGAGCCGCGCCTCAGCGACGAAGAGCGGCGGCTCCTGCCCGAAGGATTTCTGAGCCCGCGCCCCCTCAAGCGGCTGCTCCTGCTGCGGGAAGCCATCCGGGAGGAGACGCGCCGCGCGGCCGAGGAGGCGAGCGAATTCTTTCTTCTCGCCCTCGCCCATGTGATCGTCAACGGGGCCGGCAACTTCGCCTTTGGCCCCGAGATTTATCGGACTCGTCCCCAACGCGACCACAACGTTCTGCGTCATTTCGCCCGCCAGACGGCCTCGATGATCGCCGACCTCGCCGACGTTCGCCAAACGCATCCTTCACCCGCGCCCTGCAGAGTTATCCCGGGCGACGCCCGCGAGCTCCACGGCGTCGAGGGTCCCTTCGGCGGCGTCATCACGTCGCCGCCCTATCCGAACGAGAAGGATTATACGCGAACGACGCGGGTGGAATCCGTACTGCTGGGGCTCGTGCCGACGCGGGAGCGGCTCCGCCAGACGAAGGAAACGTTGCTCCGTTCGAACACGCGCAACGTTTTCGTCGGCGACGCCGATGCGGAGTGGGTTCGCGGGTTCAAACGGGTCGAGCGCCTCTGCGCCGAGATCGAGACCCGGCGATTGGCCCTGGGCAAGACCTCCGGTTTCGAGCGGCTTTACCCCAAGGTTGTGGCTCACTATTTCGGCGGGATGCGGCGTCACTTCCGGGCGCTTCGGCCTCGGCTGGCCCCAGGCGCCCGCTGTGCGTACGTTGTCGGCGATCAGCTTTCCTTCCTCATGGTTCACATCCCGACCGCCGAGCTGCTGGCCGAGCTTGCCGAAGCCGAAGGGTTTCACGTCCTGGGGACCGACTTCTGGCGGCAGAGGCTCGGCACGAAAGTCCGCAACGGCCGCCTGGGCGAAAGGTCCGTCCGCGTCAAGGAGGAGATTCTGCTGCTGGCAAACCGGGACTGAGCCGCCGGTCAGGAGATGCCGCGGCGGCCCCGTTCGACGTTCTCAGCGTCGGCGGCCGATGAGGTCATTAAGCAGAAAGACGGGAATCAGGATCAGGCCGATCAGCGCCGCCGCCGGGGCCAGCAGCCAGGCGGCCCACCCGCGAAGCGAAGAAAACGAAACACCCCACCGGACCCATCGCTTTCCCCTGAGCGTGGCCAGTTGCGCCTCAGCGCGGGCGAGCCGGCCCTCCAGCTCAGCCAGTCGCCGGGGTGCCGCTTCGAACTGAAGCGCCGTCCCGATCTTGCCCGGGCGTTCTCGCGGCTGGCGACAGAACGCGTCCAACGGCGCGATCGTTTTCTCCCAGTCCAGCCGTTCGGCGACCAGATCGAGCGCCGCTCTCCCGGCCCGCGTCGGATCGATTTCTCCCTGGAGCAGGCCTCGGATCAGACGGCGCACCCCTCCCTCATCGTCGGGCGAGAAAGTCCAGCCCCCCCCGTGACGGGCGATCAGCTCCCCCAGCTCCGAATAGTCGTCGTGAACGACCGGCAGGCCACAGGCCAGGTATTGGACCGTCCGGGTCGTGAAGGCCAATTGCCGCTCGGCGTTGCGCCGCATCAGATCGAGCGCCACGCCCCCCTCCCGAAGCAGCGCCACGTAGGCGTCGTAGCTCATCGGCTCCAGGAGCCGGACGTTCGGATGTCGCCGCAGGCGTTCGATCAACGGCTCCAAGCCCCCGCCGGAAACATCATGCCGCGGATGTGGCCCCCCGACGAAGACCAGTTCCCCACGCCCCGCCGAACCCAATTCCTCCAGCACGATTTCCAATGTCGTAGTCGGATCCTGCCACGGGAGCAGATAGCCCCCGTAAAGAAATCGGGCCGGCCGCGGCGGGGCCGGGCCCGACTCCGGCCGCAGCGAAAAGGGAACGACGGGAATCGACGTCTCCAGGTCGTCGATCTCCCAGCCCGCCAGCCGGAGATAGGGGAGAAAGTAGGCTTGCTGCCGTCGCCCGCCGGCGGTTACAAAATCCGCCTTTCGCAGCGCGCCCAGCTTCTCAGCCACGTCCAGCTCCGGCGTGGTCGAGCCCCAAAGCCGTCGCTCCAGCAGGTGTGGCCCCGCCAGATCGATGGCCAGCGGCAGGCCGGGTTCCCCCAGCTCGTCGGCGAGCCCCCAGTGCTGCAGCACGATCACGTCGCCATCCGTCAGGCGGGGGTCGTCGGCGAGCGCTCCGCGGCGAAAGGTCTCGACCCATGGGGGGAATTCCCGTGTCGGCGGCGCGGCGCCTGGCGGCGGGGCGTAGCCGCGCAGGGCATCATCCGGCATCAGGAGCTTCAGGTCGTGACCGCGCGCGCGTAGAGCCTGAGCGAGCCCCCAGGCGCGCAACCCGGCGCCGGTCGTGGGCCAGCCGGGCAAGGGGAGCGGCTCGGTCGTGAGCAGGAGAACCCGGCTCATCGGAAGTGCTCGAAGGTGCGGTCGCGGCGTCGGAGGGGGTGGCCGTCGGCGGCCAGCAATTGGACGCCCCGGCCGGCAATCACGTCGCCGATCTCGCTGAGGGGCGTTTTCACCCCTCCGGACGCGAACGCCGAACGCAAGCTTGCCGCCCCGACGCGCGTCGTGAAGAGGAGTTCATAATCCTCGCCGCCGAAGAGCGCCCAGTCCTCCCAGGCCACCCCACGTCGGCGCGCATAACGTCGCAAACCAGCCGAGGCCGGGAGCGCCGAAAGCCGCACGCGCAGCCGGACGCCGCTCTCGCGGGCAAGTTGCCCGGCATCGTTCCACACCCCGTCGCTCACGTCGATCATCGCCAGATCCGGGCAGAGCGACCGCAGGAGGCGCGCCTCTTTTAGGCGGGGCGTCGGCCGTCGATGCCGGCCGATCAACGTCGGTTCGGCGTCGCCTCGCCGCAGAGCGGTCAGCCCCGCCGCCGACTCCCCCGCGATCCCCGTCAAATAGAGGCGCTGACCGGGGCGGGCCGCGTCTCGCAGCGCCGCTCGGCCCTCGACCCGGCCGATGAGCGTGACGGCGATCGTCCACTTCGAGGCTCGGACGAGATCACCCCCGGCGAGCGGACATCCCCAACGCTGCGCCGCCGACCGCAGGCCGAGGAAGAACGCCCGGGCATCGGCGAGCGGCGTCTTCGGCGGCAACCCGAGGGCGAGGCATCCGGCCAGCGGCTCGGCGGCCATCGCGGCCAGGTCGCTCAGGTTGACGATCCATGCCCTCGCGCCGAGGTCGCGCGGGGAGATGAAATCCCGCCGGAAGTGCACCCCTTCGATGAGCGCGTCGGTCGTGACGGCGATCTCGACCCCGGCGGTCGGTCGGATGAGCGCCGCGTCGTCCCCGATGCCGAGCGCCAACGAAGCCCCATCCAGATGGGTCGGCGATCGCAGCGCGCGGCGGACCCATTGGAGAAATCGTTTCTCTCCCCAATCGGCCAGCGTCTTTGTTCCGGATCGGAGCGTCATGGCTTCGAGAATCGCGCCGCGCCGTTCCTCCCGTAACGAACAGCGGACTGAAGTCGGTCCGCGACCGAATCCAATCACAATCCCGAGGCGAAAACAAAGCGGTTGGAGAATTGACCTCGCGCTCTCGACGGCCCATGGCGGCCACCCTGAGCCATGGGATTCCGGCTGACAAGGCGATACGCCCCGAAGATGATGGGTTTCCAAGGGCGCGCAACCGCGCTTCAGGCGTTGGCCGCCGGGACACGACCGCGATGGAGCTTTTCAGTCGTCGCCGAATTCAGGCGCGCGGGTCCGCTCCGCTACTGCTGGCCCCACGGTTCTGGATCCCACTGGCCATCAGCGGGTTTTTTCTTTTCATGGTCTTCCTCCTCTGGCGCCGCGAGATGGGCGCGCGCTATGCCGTCCGCGACCTCGGCTTCGCCCCGGATTACCTGACCGCCACGTGGAAGGACTACGACGTTTTCATGTGGATCGAACGCGATGGGGAACGCCTGGGGGCGTATACCTTCCAGATCAATCGGGACGACGCCGACGGGACCTACAACCCCTTTCTTCGGGCGAGGCTCGCCTTGCCGATCCTCGGTCTGGCGCGCCCCGTCGAGATCGCTCTCGACCTCGACGTTATGCTGAACGAGCGGTTCGAGCTGGATCAATTCCAGGGACGGTTGGACGCCGCCGGCCAGCAGGTCGCCCTGGCCGGTTTCGTCGAGGATTTGAACCTCTATTCTGAGCTTCTAGGCCCGCCCATGCTTGTCGTCGGCGGTGGAGCCGCCATGCGCTTGGCCCTGGATCGGCCGATCATCCTGGCCGACGCCATCCGCCCCATCGTGACCCAGGTCTCCGGCCTGCGCGTGGGCAAGCGCTGGGCCACGCGGGCCAGCGACCCGATCTCGGGCCGATTCGGATTGACCGTCCAGGTCGAGGTCCAGGCCGTGGACCGCATCGAGTTCGGCGGCGTCGAGGTGGACGCCTATCGCGTCGTTGAACGGACGGAGACGACGCAGACCCTCTCCTGGTACGACGCCGACGGCAATCTTCTCCGGACGGACTTGGGCAACGGCCTCGTCCTCGTGGCCGATGAAGAGGAAGCCTTCCGAAGCCGTTATCCCGAACTGTTCCTCGCCCCGACTCTCGAACCGCTCGATCGGGAACGGATCAGACGGGCCGCGGCCGCGAGCCCCGCCCCCGAGGCCACTCGGAACCTGCTCCCCTGGTTGCCGAAACTCTGAGGGAGGCGTTCAGGCCGCGAGCCGCCGCGCCCGCAGATGGACGAGCAAGACGGCCAGGTCGGCCGGCGTCACGCCGGCGATCCGGGAGGCCTGGCCCACGGAGGCGGGCCGAAAGCGGGCGAGCTTCTCGGCGGCCTCTCGCCGCACGCCTTTGAGGCCGACGTAATCCCAATCCTCCGGCAGACGTTCGTCCTCCAGACCCTTCATCCGTTCCACTTGCCGGAGTTGTTTCTCGATGTAGCCCGCGTATTTGAAATGGAGCTCGATTTGCTCGGCGGCTCGCCTCGGATAGGTGCGATCCAGCAAGCCGGCCCGCTCCAGAGCGGCGAGCCTGACCTCGGGGCGGGCCAGATACTGCGCCATCGTCGTCGGGCCGCCGGGCGGAGGAAGTCCGGCCTCTTGCCACGCCTCGGCCGGAACGGCATCAGCGGCGATCATGGTTGAGCGGCAGGCTCCGAGCCCGCGATCCACGGCGTCGCGATGCGCCTCGAAGGCCGCCCAGCGGTCGTCGTCCACGAGCCCGACCCGCCGGCCGACGGGCGTCAACCGCAGATCGGCATTGTCGTGCCGGAGCAACAGCCGATACTCCGCCCGCGAGGTGAACATGCGATAAGGCTCGCGATGATCCATCGTCACCAGATCGTCGATCAGCACGCCGATGTAGGCTTCATCCCGCCTGAGGGCTAGCGGTGACCTTCCCTGGATTGCCAACGCGGCGTTGAGGCCCGCCACGATCCCCTGGGCGGCGGCTTCTTCATAGCCGGAGGTTCCGTTGATCTGCCCGGCAAAGTACAGGCCCGGGACGCGCCGAACCTCGAGCGTCGCCCGCAATTGCATCGGAGGACAATATGTGTATTCGACGGCATAGCCGGGCCGCATCATCCGGACCTGCGCCAGACCGGGAATGGTACGGAGGAATCGTTCCTGCACGTCGGCCGGGAGCGAGGTCGAAACGCCGTTGATATAGACGAACTCCGTCTCCAGCCCCTCGGGTTCGAGAAAAATGTGGTGCCGGTCGCGCTCGGGGAATCGCACGACCTTATCCTCGATCGACGGACAATAGCGCGGGCCGATCCCCTGGATGCGGCCCGTATACATCGGCGATTGATCGAGCGCTCCCCGGATGATCTCGTGGGTGGCCGCCGTCGTGTGCGTGAGGTGGCAGACGATCTGCGGCCGCCGGATCGAGCCGCTCATGAAGGAAAAGGGCGTGATCGGGTCGTCGCCCGGCTGCGGCTCCAACCGGGCGTAGTCGATCGTGTCCCGGTGCAGCCGCGGGGGCGTCCCCGTCTTGAGCCGACCTGTCTCCAGCCCCAGCCGGCGCAAGGATTCCGCCAGCCCGACGGCGGCGGCCTCGCCGTACCTCCCGCCGACGCCCTGCTTGAGGCCGCAGTGAAGCACGCCGTCGAGGAAGGTCCCGGTCGTGCAGATCACGGCCTTCGCCCGCAGCTCGGTCCCGTCCTCCAGTCGGATGCCCCGGACGCCGCGCCCGTCGGTTTGAATTTCCGTCGCCATCCCGCGCGCCAGCGTCACGCCCGGCAATGAGCCCATGAAGTCGCGCATCCAGGCGTTATAGAGCGTTTTATCTGCCTGGGCGCGCGGCCCCTGGACGGCCGGGCCCTTGCGCGTGTTGAGCATCCGGAATTGAATCCCCGTGGCGTCGATCGCGCGGCCCATCACGCCGCCGAGGGCGTCGATCTCCCGGACGAGATGCCCCTTGGCCAGGCCCCCAATCGCCGGGTTGCAGGACATGAGGGCTACCCTCTCGGTATCGAGCGTCAACAGGAGCGCCGAGAGCCCAAGCCCGGCCGCGGCGTGCGCCGCCTCGCAGCCGGCGTGGCCGGCCCCGATGATGATGACGTCGTAGCGATCAGCGAAAGTCACGGCGCGATCTTCGACGACAAGACTTGATTTCGACCCCCGAACGCCCTTGATTCATGGACGACCGCTCCTCGCGGCCGGCCTCATTCTACCGTCGATCGCGCCGGGCTTCCAATCCGCCAGATCGACCAACCGCCCTCGATGGACCCCTCGTCGATTCGACCTCCCCCCTTCTTCGACGTGCTCCGGCGCTGCTCTCGAACCCAGGCCCGCGCCGGGCGGCTTCAGATTGGGGACGTTATGGTGATGACCCCCGCCTTCATGCCGGTCGGCACGCGCGGCGCAGTCAAGGCGGTAACGTCGGAGGAGGTCGCCGCGATCGGTTATCGCTTGATCCTGGCCAATACCTTCCATTTGCATCTCCGGCCCGGCGAAGAGGTCATCGCGCGCCTCGGCGGCCTGCGCCGGTTCATGAACTGGCCTTACGCTCTCCTGACCGACAGCGGCGGCTATCAGGTGTTCTCGCTGGCGGAGCTGCGCGGCGTTGACGCCGACGGGGTCGAGTTCCGCTCCCCCTACGACGGTGCGCTCTGCCGCCTGACGCCGGAGTCGGCCGTCGCCATCCAGCATCGTCTGGGCGCCGATCTGATCATGGCCTTTGACGAATGCCTGGAATACGGGGCCGATCGCCGGCGGACGGAGGCCTCCACCGAGCGGACGCTCCGCTGGCTCGCCCGATGCGAGGCTGAGCACAAACGCCTCCTCGCCCGGGGCGACCGTCCGGACGCCCCGCGTCTGTTCGGCGTCGTGCAGGGGGGCTTTGAGGCCGATTTGCGGCGCCTCGCCTCGGAACGGACCGCCGCCTTTGACCTGCCCGGTTATGCCATCGGCGGCCTGAGCGTCGGCGAGCCGGAACCATTGATGATGGAGATGCTGGAAGCCTCGGTATCGCGCTTGCCTGAGGATCGTCCGCGCTACGCCATGGGGGTCGGCCTGCCGCTCAATCTGATCGATCTGGTCATGCGTGGCGTGGACCTGTTCGATTGCGTCGTCCCCACGCGCAACGGACGCAACGGGCTCGCCTATACGTTTCAGGGGACCGTAACCCTGAAGCACGCCGCGTTGCGCGAGGCCGCCGAGCCGCTCGAAGCCGATTGCCCTTGCCCGGCCTGCCGCTCGTACAGCCGCGCCTACCTCCGGCATCTCTTCATGAATCGGGAGATTTCAGCCGGTCGGCTGGCGACCGTGCACAACCTGACGTTCTTCGCCCGTCTGATGGAGCGCCTTCGCCGGGCGATCCCTCAAGGCGGGCTCCAGCGGCTCCGAGACCAGCTCGAACCGTTCTATGCCGGCGGCGCCGTCGCCGAGGCCTGAGAAAGCCGCGCGCGGCCCACGCGCGGCCGCCCGGCTTAATCGCCGTTCAGCCGCGCGTTGAGCGCCTCGTGCTGTCGCCGGAGCGCCAACGGGAGCCGCCTGCCGAATCGGGAAAAAAAGGCGGCGTGCTCGGTCAATTCCTCCTGCCAGGTCTCCCGATCGACCGCGAGCAGTTCCTTCCAGGCTTCGCGTGGAACGTTCAACCCCTCCCGATCGATCGCCCCGGGCGTCGGCAGGAAACCGATCGGCGATTCCGTCGCCGCGGCCCGGCCCTTGACGCGGCCGATGATCCACCGGAGCACGCGCAGATTCTCTCCGAAGCCGGGCCAGAGATACTCCCCCTGGGCGTTCATCCGGAACCAATTGACGTGAAAGATCGCGGGGAAACGGATTCCCCGCTCGGCCATCGCCAGCCAGTGACTCCAGTAATCGGCCATGTGATAGCCGCAGAAGGGGAGCATGGCCATGGGATCGCGCCGGGTGACGCCGACTTTGCCCGCCGCCGCCGCCGTCGTCTCCGACGCCATCGTGGCGCCGACGTAAATCCCGTGCTCGAGATCGAGCGCCTGATAGACGAGCGGCGCCACGCGCGCCCGACGCCCCCCGAAAATGAAGGCCGAGATCGGAACGCCTTGCGCCGCTTCCCACTGCGGCGAGATCGACGGGCATTGGCTCGCCGGAGCCGTGAAGCGCGAATTGGGATGGGCCGCCTTGACGCCCCGCCCGGGCGTCCAGTGGCGGCCCTGCCAATCCATCGCTTGCCGCGGCGGCGGGCCCAGCCCCTCCCACCACGGCGAGCCGTCCGGCGTGAGCGCCGTGTTGGTGAAGATGGCGTTTCGGCGCAGGGAGGCCATGGCGTTGGGGTTGGTCTCCTCGCTCGTGCCGGGGAGAACCCCGAAGAAACCCGACTCGGGGTTGATCGCCCAGAGCCGCCCGTCCGGCCCCGGCCGAATCCAGGCGATGTCGTCCCCGACCGTCCAGACTCGCCAGCCCCGCTGCGAAGCGGGCGGCACGAGCATCGCCAGGTTCGTCTTCCCGCACGCGCTCGGAAAGGCCGCCGCCAGGTAGGTGACTTCCCCCTCGGGGTCCTCGACGCCGACGATCAGCATGTGCTCGGCCATCCAGCCTTGCTCGCGCCCCATCACGCTGGCCAAACGCAACGCGAAGCACTTCTTGCCCAAGAGAGCGTTCCCCCCATAGCCGGAGCCGTAGCTCAGGATCAGGCGCTCCTGCGGCAGATGACAGATGAACCGTCGTTCCGGGTCCAATTCGCCGATCGAGTGCTGCCCGTAAACGATCTCGTCGGCCTCTCCCAGATGATCCAGCGCCTGGCGTCCCATCCGCGTCATGATTCGCATGCTGAGGACGACGTAAGGGCTGTCGGTCACTTCGACGCCGAATTTGCTGAAGGGGCTGCCGACCGGCCCCATCAGGTACGGAACGACGTACATCGTCCGGCCCTTCATGCAGCCTTTGAAAAGACCGCCGACCTTCTCGTGCGTCTCTTTCGGGGACATCCAGTGATTCGTCGGGCCGGCTTCCTGCCGGTCGGGCGTGCAGATGTACGTCAGATGCTCGACGCGGGCCACGTCGGTCGGATGCGAGCGGTGCAGCCAGCAGCCGGGCCAGCGCCCGGGGTCGAGCTCGATCAACGAGCCCTCGGCGCGCATCCGCTCCGTGAGCCGGTCGCGCTCGGCCTCGGACCCGTCGCACCAGACCACCTCCTGGGGGCGGGTGGTGCGGGCGACGCGCTCGACCCAGTCGGTCAGCTCGCGGTGGTTGCTTGAGGGGGAGGATTCGGCCATCAGGGCTGGAAGCAGGCAGCGGTTGCCGGAGTTCGCTTACGTCCCTCGGCGGCGAAGATCGGCGGCGCGAACTCGGCGGGTTGAGACAGTTCGTTCCTCTGGCATCGCGGCGGCATCGGCCCCGCATCGTCGGATCGGTTCCTGCCGCGGGCGCCTTCGCCGCGGCCCCGATCGCGCCGTTGCCACGCCCTCGCTGAGAGAAACCTTCTCCGTCCGCCTCCGAGTCAAAAAACGCCGAGCGAGTTTATCGTCGGCGCCGAGCGCTGTCAACTTCATGACACCTGCGGCTGAAACGAACCGCACCCCCGCAGCCCCGAATTCATCCGCCCCGGCGAGCCTTGGGTTTTCCCCCGATAAAGAGCGCACGTCCCCGGGGAAGCACAATTGCTCCCACGATCAGGGCCCCGCCCCGTCGCCGAACCGGGCCGGTCGGCAATGGAAGCTCTTTGAATGAGGGGTGGGGCCGCTTTTGATCTTTAACTCCGGCGTGGGCATCGCCTAGGCTGGTTTGGGGCGGAGAGACCAGAGTCTTCCGCCCGCGAGCGATGTTCCGACTCCCTAGCACCGGCAGTGCCGTGGTCGATCTTTTCATCGCCGCCGGCGCGCTGATCGTCGGCCTTTGGCTGGCGGTGAAGCGCGAGTCGAAATGGGGCTGGCTGATCGTCGTCGCGGCGCTGTACTACGCCTTCCAGACGGCGGCTCCGTTTTACCGGTGAGGGGGAGCCGCCGGAGACGGGCCGACGATGAATCTGGCCAACAGACTGACGCTGAGCCGGATGGCGGTCATCCCGTTCTTCCTGGTGGCCGTGCTGCCGGAGTCGTTCGCCCTGCCGATGGTCCTGAATCCGGTCCTTCGCGGCCTGGCCCTCGTGATTTTCATCGGGGCGTCCGTCACGGACTACTATGACGGCGTGCTGGCCCGGCGGCACGGCTGGATCACGAATTTCGGCAAATTGCTCGACCCGCTGGCCGATAAGCTCATCGTCATGACGGCCTTCGTGGCGATGGTGGAGCTGGAACTGTTCCCCTCCTGGATGGTCATCCTGATTCTGGCGCGGGAATTTTTGATCACGGGCCTGCGGACGCTGGCGACGGCGCAGGGGCGCATCCTGGCCGCCGACCGGTGGGGGAAGAACAAAACCATCACGCAGATGACGACGATCATCACGGCGCTCGTCTATCTGACGGCGCGGGACATCCTGACGGCGACCGGCCATTGGGAGTCCGTCATCGTCCGCCGCTGGGACCTCGCCCAGTGGTTCACGTTCACGCTCCAACTGATGATGCTCGTCTGCGTCGTGTTGACGGTCTTCTCCGGCTGGATTTACGTCCGCCGTAATTGGGACATCGTGCGGGAGGACCTGTGAGCCGGCCCTTGCCGAAGCCGCTGGCCGATCGGCCGACCCGGCCGGAGCCCCCCCCAGGCCCGCGGCCGCTGACCGTTTCGGAGCTTTGCCGGCGGATTTCGGTCAAGCTCAAGGAGGGGATCGGGCGGGTCGTCGTCGAGGGGGAGGTTTCCAACTTTCGGCTCTCCACCCAGGGGCACGCTTACTTCGACCTCAAGGACGAGGGGGCGCTCATCAACGCCGTCTGTTTCCGCGGCGCTTTCGAACGCCTGAGCGGCTCGATCGAGCTGGCCGACGGCAAGCTCGTCGAGGTGCGGGGGGAGGTGACGATTTACACCCCCCGGAGCGTGTATCAACTGATCGTCGAGTCGATCCGCGAGGCGGGGCTGGGGGAGCTGATGCGGCGCTTCCTGCAATTGCGGGAGAAGCTCGCCGCCGAGGGCCTCTTCGCCGCCGCGCGCAAACGCCCGATCCCGGCGCTACCCCGACGGATCGGGATCGTGACCTCGCTGGCGGGCGCCGCCCTGCCGGACATGCTGCACGTTCTGGGGCGCCGCGCCCGCGGGCTCGAGGTTTACGTCTCCGCGTGCGCCGTCCAGGGGGACGCCGCCCCGCCGGAGATCGTCCAGGCGCTGGCGCGGCTGGCCCGACACGGGCGCGCCGAAGTGATCATCGTGGGTCGAGGGGGCGGTTCGATCGAAGATTTATGGGCCTTCAACGACGAGCGGGTGGTCCGGGCGATCGCCGCCTGTCCGATCCCGGTCGTTTCGGCCGTCGGCCACGAGACCGACACGACGTTGAGCGATTTCGCCGCCGACCTTCGCGCCCCGACCCCCTCGGCGGCGGCCGAAATCGTGACGCGAGGGTACGAGGAATTTCTGCAATCGCTGGGCCGGGCCCGGAAGGCGCTGCATCGAACGATCCGGCAGGCGATCGACCAGCGTCGTCAGCGCGTTCGGGCGCTCGGCCGGGATTGGCGGCTCAATCAGCCGCGCGAGCGCCTCTACCAGGCCCGCCAGCGCGTGGACGAACTGCGGGATGATCTTGACCGGGTCCTGAAGGCTGGTCTGGAACGGCGGAAGGTTGCCTTGCGGGGCGCGGTGGATCGGCTGGGGTGGCTGAGCCCTACTCGTCGGGTGGGGACGGCGGCCGAGGCCAGTCGCCGCTTGCAAGCCTCGCTGAATCGCGCCGTCGCGGCCCATCTGCAACATCGGAGAGGGGCGTTCGCCTCGCTCCTCCAGCGCTTGACCGCCGCGCACCCACGGACCCGCTGGGCGACGCGGCTGGCCGACGCCCGCCGGATCAACGGCCAGATGCTCGTCCGCCTCCGTCAAGCTGCCCGGCGGCGTCTGGAAGCGCCCCGTCTTCGGCTGCAGCACCTTGCCGGTCGACTGGCCCAGGCCGGGCATCCGGCCCGGCGGTGGTCTCCACAACTGACGGCCGCGCGGACCCACTGCCGAGCGCTGGAGGCGCGGCTTGACGGCGCGGCGGAGCGGGCGCTTCGATGGGGCTGGGAGCGTCTGGCGGCGCTCGCGGCGCGCGTCCGAGCCGCCGGTCCGGATCAAGTCCTCGCCCGCGGGTTCAGCATCATTTCAACGTTGGGGCGGGAGCGGCTCGTCACCGGGCCGGGGCAGGCCCGGCCCGGCCAGACCCTGCGGGTTCGTTCGGCGCGGGGGGAATGGCGCGTGGCGGCGCTCCCGAACGAACCGGAATTCTTCGACGAAACCTGAAGCGGCCGAAGGCCCGCCAAACGTCCGCCTCCGCCGTCGGGTCTTGTTTTGAGCGCCGCTCGGGCGAAGTGTTTGGCCGGAGACCCCGGGGTGTAATGACCGACCGCGTGAGGAAGCGTCGCCAACCCAGGAGCTTGATCCGGCTGGGGCTTGCCGGCCTGATCCTGACGGGTGCGTCCGCCTGCCGGCCGGGCGGAGGGGCCGACGACCCGGAGGCGGCTCGAACGGCTACGGTCCGCTCCGGCGACTTTCAGGTGATCGTCACCGCGACGGGCAAGGTCGAGGCCAATCGCGAGGTGCAGGTGACCTCGAAGGCGAGCGGGGAAATTTTGGAAGTCCTGGCCGAGCCGGGCGATCAAGTCCGGGCGGGCGACCTGCTGGTGCGGCTCGATCCGAATAACGAGGACCGCTCCGTCCGACGCAACGAGGCCAACCTTCGCTCGGCCACCGCCAAGTTGGAAAAGGCGCGCCACGAACTGGAACTGGCTCGGTCGGAACATCAGAAATCGCTAACGTCGGCCGCAACGGCCGTCGAGCTGGCCGAGACCCGCGCGGCTGAAGCCGAGGCGCGGTACGAACGCCAGCGCCAGCTCTTCGACCAGCGCCTGATCGCCCCCCAGGAACTCGAACTCCACGCCACCCGCCGGCAGGAGGCGTTGACCGAACTGACCCGTGAGCGCGCGACGTTGGCGGACACGAAGAACCGAGAATTCCAGATTCTCGCCCGCCAACAGGACATTGAGCTGGCTGATGTCGAGGTGGCCAACGCCCGGATCGCTTTGGAGGAAGCCCGCGAGCGTCTGGCCGATACCGAGGTCCGTTCCCCTCTGGATGGGACGGTCACCCAGCGCCACGTCGAGCCGGGCTGGGTCATTTCTTCCGCGATGAGCAACATCAGCGGCGGGACGTTGCTGATGGTGGTTTCCGACCTGTCGCGGCTCTACGTCGTGGCCGAAGTGGACGAGGCCGATATCGGCGGGGTTCGGCTCGGCCAATCGGCCCGGATCAGCGCCGACGCTTTCCCGGAGGCCTCCTTCGAGGGGGAGGTCGCCCACCTGGCGCCCGTGGGGGTCGAGAAATCGGGCGTCGTCATCTTTGACGTGAAGATCGAAGTGCTCGGCGAGGGGCGGGAGCGGCTCCGGCCCGGCATGACCGCCGACGCGGCGATCACGACGGCCGAATCGCACGACACCCATTGGGTGGAGAGCGCCGCCATCCAGCGGGACGATGGCGGCGCGACGTTCGTCGAAGCCGACGACGGGGACGCGCCGCCGCGGCGCGTTTCCGTCCGGGTCGGTATCGCCGACGGGCTCTTCACCGAGATCGTCGAGGGCGTGCAGGCCGGCTGGCGGCTTCTCATCCCGCCGACCCGAACGATCGGCTCGCTGGAGCGGGAAGCCGCCGAGCGGCCCGCCCGACGCCGATGACGCTCCTGCGCCTGAGTCTCCGTTTCGCGCTCCGGACGCTCTGGGCACACAAGCTTCGCGCGTTTCTCTCCATGCTGGGGATGATCATCGGCGTTTTCGCCGTGGTGACGATCGTCGCCTTCGCCGATGGGGCGCGCGAGGCGGCCATGGAACAATTCCGCCGGGCGGGGATCGACGTCCTCTGGCTGAGCGCGACGTTCCGGGGCCGGTCGGAGTCCTTTCATCGGCTCACGCTCAAGGACCTGGAGGCGATTCTGGCCGAGGTTCCCTGGATCGTTTCGGCTTCGCCGCAGATCAACTCTCCGGTCCAGCTCAAGCTCGGCAATCAGAACCTGAGGACGAACCTGCGCGGCGTGGCCGGCTGCTTCGTCGATCACCAGCGCTATAGCCTGGCCGCCGGGCGGCTCTTCATGGCCGAGGAGGAATCGCTCCCGCGCAAGCTCACGGTCGTCGGGGCCAAGATCGTGGACGAGTTCTTCGGCGGCTCGGCAGAAGCGGCCGTTGGCGGGCACGTCAAAATCAACGGCCAGACCTACACCATCATCGGCGCCCTCGCCCCGAAGGGGATGATGGGCGGCTGGAATCCTGACGACCTCGTGCTCGTCCCCTACGCCACCGCGATGGCCCGGTTCCACGGAACCAAGGATTTCTGGGTCGCCACGCTCAAGGTGGGCCAGGAACGGGATATGGAACGGGCCGCCGAAGCCGCCCGGGGGGTCATGCGCCGGCAGCATCGGATCAGCCCCGGCCAGGAGGACGACTTCCAGGTCGAGAGCCCCATCGAATTTCTGGAGGCCTTTGAACGCACGGTCCGCGTCTTCACGATCCTGATCGCCGGGATCGCCTCCATCTCGCTCCTCGTCGCCGGGATCGGCATCATGAACATCATGCTGGTGACGGTCACCGAACGGACCTCGGAGATCGGGATGCGCAAGGCGCTGGGAGCGCGCCGCAGCGACATTCTGCGCCAATTCCTCATTGAAGCCCTGATGATCACGCTCCTGGGGGGGATGTTGGGCGTGGGAGGCGCCGCCGCGGGCGCCGCCAGCTTCAATTTCCTCCTCCCTCGATTCGTCGATCTGACCAATGCCCCCTTCCGCGCTGCCGTTGGCCTCGAGGCCGTCGGGGTTTCGTTCGTCTTCTGCGTCGCGATCGGCCTCTTCTTTGGTCTCTACCCTGCCCGGAAGGCCGCTCTGCTGAACCCGATCGACGCCCTCCGCTACGAATGAGCCGCCCCTCTCGACGGGCCCGGCGGGGCCCATCTCCAGGGTTTACTTTCCCTGCGGGGTTCGTCGACAATCAGACGCTTACGTCGTCATCGGAAGCGGGAGGCAACGCGTGCGACTGAACCTGCTGAAACTCCGGCGGCCCGAGGCCGCGATCCTGGCCCTCGGGCTCGCTCTGGCCCTCTGGGCCCCGCCGATCCGAGCTGATCTGGGCTATGCCTCAAGTCCCGCGCCGGAGATCGACCCCGAGGGTCTGCGGGCCCTGAAGACGCTCCTGGAGGAGACGAGCACGCGGGCCGCGGTGGTCGTCCACGACGGTCAGGTCGTCGCCGAGTGGTATTGGCGGGGGGAGGGGCCCCTCTCGACGTTCGAATGTTGGTCAACCTCCAAAAGCATCGCCTCGACGATGATCGGTCTGCTCATCGACGAGGGCCGAATCGAGGGCGTCGGGGACCCGGTGGCCAAGTACGTCCCTTCCTGGGACGAAGGCGACAAAGCCCGCGTCACCCTGCGCCATCTGCTCGTCCAGACCTCCGGCCTTCAGGAAGTCGCCGGGTTTCCGATGCTGCCCAATCAATTGGAAGCCGCCATCAACGCCCCGCTGCTCACGCCGCCCGGCGAGGTCGGCCGTTACAACAACGCCGGCTGCAATATGATCGCCGCCGTTGTCTATGGCCTCGGGCTGGACCCGGAAGCCTATATCCGCGAGAAACTCTGGAAGCCGCTCGGGATGGATCGGACGAGCTGGCGGCGGGACAGCGCCGGCAACGTCATCACCTACGCCGGCGTTCAGGTGACGGCGCCTGATCTGGCCCGCTTTGGCCAGTTCATTCTCGATAAGGGCCGATGGGGCGATCGGCAAATCCTGAGCCAGCGCTGGATCGAGGAGGCGACGCGAACGCAGACCCACCTGTCGATCGGCAATATCGTCGCCGAGGTCCCTTACGGTTACCTCTGGTGGCTGGATTTCCGCCCCGAAGACGCCCCCCATAACGTCAGCGCCCTCGGCCTCTTCGGCAACAATCTGACCATCATCCCCGAACTCAGGCTCGTTGGCGTCCGTCTCGTCGGGAGCGATCGCGAGGGGGCGGGGCTGATGACACGGACACCGGATTGGGTGGCCGCCCTGGCCAGAATCGTCCGCCGTTCCACTCCCGCCGATGAGGCTCCGTCCTTGACCGCCACCCAGGAGGTTTCGCCATGAACGACGTCCGAACGTTCGACGCCGCTAAGCCCAGCCGGCGACAATTCCTCAAGGCCGGCCTGGGAGCCGCCGCCGGCGTGGCCGCCTTGGAGACGACTTGGGGGAGAGCCGCCCCCCGGCCCGAAAAATCCATCACGTTCCAGGGCTCGATCCCGACGCGCCGGTTCGGCAAGACCGGTCACCTGCTGCCCGTCTTCGGCCACGGCGGCTCGGCCATGGTCTCGCCCTTCATCGAGGACAAGGGGGCGCCGCTCCTGCCGCGCGAGGAGCGCGTCCGGATGGTCCGTCGCGGCTACGACGGGGGCATCCGTTACTTCGACACGGCGCGGGCCTATGGGGAAAGCGAAGGCATCATGGGGGAGGCTTTGGAAGACGTGCGGGAGAACGTCTATCTCGCTACCAAGATCGGCGTCCCCCGCGAGGTGACGCCCGAGGCCGTCCGCCGGAGCCTGGAAACCTCGCTCGGGGAACTCCGCACGGACTACGTGGACGCCATCCAGATTCATAACCCCTCGGACTACGACCGGGCCATGGCCACGCGCGAAGCGCTGGAGAAGCTGCGTCAGGAAGGGATGGTCCGCTTTATCGGCGTGACGACGCATCAATTTTTCCCGACGATCCATCGGCTGCTCTCAACGGGAGCCTTCGATCAGACGCTCCTGGCCTTCGGCTACTTCCGCAAAGGGCGGGAGCATTTGTTGTCCAACGCGACGCTCGAGTGGCGCGACCTTTGTCTGGCCAAGGCCGCTGAGCTGGGGATCGGCGTCGTGGCCATGAAGGTGCTTGGGGCCAAGGTTTACGGCCACAACGCCCGCAATCTGGTGCCGGATTATGACGAGGCGGCGCGGCGACGGCTGCCGGGAGCGGCCATCCGCTGGGCGCTCCGGGACGAGCGCGTCCACGTCCTCAACATCGGCATATCGATCCCGAGTGACATCGAGGAGAACCTGCCCGTCTTTGCCGGCGACCTCACCTACACGAACGAGGACGCCCGGTTGCTGGCCGATTTCTCCGGACGGGCTTACGAGTCCGCCTGGGCCCAGGGGCTCGCGGTCGTTTGAACCGCGGCCCGGGTCCGGGGCGTCGCTCGCCATCGCGCGGTCAATCCCCAGGGGCGGCCACGACCCGGTTGCGCAGGATGCCGATCCCCTCAATTTCAACCTCGATTACGTCGCCGGGCGCGACGGCCGCCGTGCGGCCGGGCGTCCCGGTATAGATCACGTCGCCGGGCAGCAGCGTCACGTATCGGCTGACGTAGCTGACGATCAGGGGGGCGTCGAAGATCAAATCCCGCGTCCGTTGGGATTGCCGCGTCTCCCCGTTGACCCGGGTCTCCAGCAGCAGATCACCGTAATTGAGCCCGCGGGCGATCGCAGGCCCCAGGGGCCCGAAGCCGTCGGTCGCCTTGGCGCGGAACCATTGAAGGTCGGCTCGCTGCCAGTTGCGCTCGCTCAGATCATTGCCGCAGGTGACGCCGAAGATGTGGGCCGGCGCTTCCTCGACGGAGACGTTCTTCGCCCGCCGCCCGATGACGAGCACGAGCTCGCCTTCGTAGTGAAGGTTCTCGGCGTCCGGCGGATAGGGGATCTCGTCTTCGGGGCCGATGATTGACGTCGGCATCTTGGCGAACAATCCCGGATATTCAGCCGCAGCTTGATCGCCGAGATGGCTGCGATAGTTCAGCCCGACGGCGATCACCTTCGAAGGCTCGCACGGCGCCAGCAGCCGCGCCCCCGAGCGCCGAACACGTCGACCCGTCCGGCGCTCCGCCTCGAACGGCGCCCCCGCCAACTCGGCGATCTCCTCCCCTTCGATCACGCCGTAGGCGACGCTACCCTCGGTCTCATACCGAACGTAATGACGGACCTCTCCTTGAGCCATGGCGACCTGGGCGGCCGCCGCGGCCGAGAGGGAGAAAAGCGCGCGCCTTAACGATCCCATCTTCATCGGGGGAACCCTCCTCGCGCCGGGTTCGATCTTGAGCCGTTCGGAGGGCCGAGGGGGACACAAGCTCCCGTCGGGCGGCGGCCTCGAATTCCCGGGCAGAGGTCCCTATAGTTGCCGCCGATGAATCCGGCGTCAATTCGATCCCTCTCGACGGGAGGCTCGGCCGACCCGGGGGCGTGGCCTCGGCCGTGGGCGATGGGTCTGGCCTTCTTGATTACGCTCCTCGCCGGGCTTCTGCGCGGGTCGGGCTTGGAGGGCCGGCCCGCCGGCCTGTTCCGCGACGAGCTGGAGAAGGGCTACAACGCCTACGCCCTGGCGGTCGAAGGCGGCGTCGTTGAATTCGAAGTCGAGCCTGGCGCGGGCCCCCCCATCCGCTGGCGCCGCGCCCCCTTCCTGATCGATGTGATGGGAGTCCGGACTTCGGCGGCCTATCAATACGCTTCGATCCCCTTCGTTCGCCTCTGGGGTCTCACGGCGCGCGGGACGCGGGCCGCCGCAGCGGCCGTCGGGACGTTGACCGTCGCCGTCATCGGCCTCTTGCTCCTGCGCCTCTGGCCGCCGGGCCCGGCGCTCGCGGCGACGTTCTGGCTGGCCGTATCTCCCTGGCATTACGTCTTCAGCCGTTGGGCGCTGGAGGGCGTTTTCGTGCCGTTGGCGATGGCGCTGGCCTTGGCCGGGTTGGCGGCCGTCGAGGCGGGGCGGCTCTGGGGGGCCGCGCTCACGGGGGCGGCCCTCGGGTTCGCCTTCTACGCTTATGCCGGGGCGCAGCCGTTCATCCTGCTCTGGGGCGCCGTTTTGTTGGTGCTTTACCGTTCCTCCGTGTGGCGTCGTCCCTGGAGTCTGGCCGTTGGGCTGGCGAGCTTCCTGGCCCTGGCGGCCCCGCGCGCGTTGGCGACGTTCGCTCCCGGCGGCGCGCGGCGGCTTGAATCGATCGCCGTCTGGACGGCCGAAGACGCCACGCCGGCCCGAGTCGTCCTGCGCGTGATCGGGAATTATCTGGAGCACTTTAATCCCGTCTTTCTCTTCCTCCGCGGGGATGAGCTGCCTCGTCACGCCATCCCCGGGCTGGGCCAACTTCTCCTTGTCGATGCCGTGTTCCTCCCGGTGGGTTTGGTCGTCCTTCTCCGGCGTCGCCCGCCCCTGGCGAGCGCTTTGATCGCCGCCTTTGTTTGCGGACCGATCGGCGCGGCGATCACGCGCGTCGGCATCCCCCATGGCCTGCGAGCCTTCCCGATGGCGCTGCCGGCGGCCGTGATCAGCGGCGTGGGGATCGTCGCCTGCATGGAATGGCTGATCCGGCGGGGGGCGGCGGCCTCGGCGTCGGGGGCAGGTCCAACCTTTGGGAGTCCGGCTCGGCGGGGACGGCTGCTCGCGGCGCTCGTGTTTCTGGCCGCTGCGGCCTGGGCCGGCCGAGTTTATCTGGCCTATTGGCGGCTTTACGGGAACGATCCGGCGGTTCGTGAGGCCTTCGCGCACGCCGAACGCCTCGCCTTCGAGCAGGCTTTTGCCGCGCGGGGGCCGAACGGGCGCCTCTCGGTCAACGGTTTCATCCCCTACGCCCCCTATTTCGTTCTGTTCTACGGCCAGCTTCCCCCCTCCGAAACGGTTCGACTCGGGTTCGAGGCCCAGGGCATTTATCTCTTCGATCCGACGCTCGCCACGCTCGCCGAGCGGCGTGAGCGGCTGCGGCCGGGCGACTGGCTGATCGACGTGACGCCCGCCGGGCCCATCGCGCTCGGAGGCCCCCTCCGCTAGAACGGGCCCCAGGATGCCTCTTGACGATGGCGCCGGCTGGCGCCGCTCCCCCCGTTTCGGAATCTATTGCGGGCTGGCGGGGCGGGCTGGCGGACGAGCGCGCGGGATCAATCGGCGCCGTCCGGCTCGGCGCCTTTCTTCGATCCCTCGAAGCCGGCCTTGAACGCCTCGCGCATTTTGGCAAAGAGCCCCTTTTGTTCGCGCGTCGGGTCCTCGCCCCCTTCGGCGGCGAACTCGCGCAGGAGTTCCTTCTGGCGCGCCGTGAGTTTCTTCGGGATGACAATTTTGGCGTAAAGGTAAAGGTCCCCACGGGGGGCGCCCTCGACGTCGCTCCGCGGGACGCCCAGTTGAGGCAGGCGGAATCGTTGGCCCGGTTGAGTCCCGGCCGGGAGCTTAAGCGTTTCCTGGCCCCACGGGGTCTCGACGCTCAACTCGTCGCCCAGAGCCGCCTGAACGAGCGTGATCGGGTATTCGCCGTGGAGGTCGGCCCCGTGGCGCTCATAGAGCTCGTGGTCCCGGACATTCAGATGGATGTAGAGGTCGCCGCGCGTACCCCCGGGCGGTCCGGCCTCCCCTTCGCCGACGAGGCGCAGTTGCGTGCCCGATTCCACGCCTCGCGGAATGCGTACTCTGCGTCGGACCTTTTCCTGAACGCGTCCATGACCGCCGCAGCCGGGGCACGGGTCGTCGATCAGGCGGCCCTCGCCGCGGCAGTGGTCGCACGTCGTCGTCAGGTGGAAAAAGCCCTGGGAGACGCGAATCTGGCCTTGACCTCCGCAGCGCGAGCACCGCCGGGATTTGGAGCCGGGGCGGCATCCGTCGCCTCCGCACGTCGAGCAGGTTTCGAGCCGCTTGAGCGCCACTTCGACCTCGCGCCCATAAAGAACGTCCTCGAGGGTGGTATCCAGCTGCAGTCGCAGGTCGCGACCGGCGCGGCGGGACGAGCGCTCTCGCATCGGGCCGAACCCGAAAAGCGAGCCGAGGAGGTCGCCAAAGATGTCCTCGAATTCATGGGCGTGGTGGAAATCCTCCCACCCGAAGCCGCCACGCCGAAACGTCCCCCGGACGCCCTCGTAACCGTAGCGGTCATAGATCTTACGCTTATCTGGATCGCTCAGGACCTCATAGGCTTCCGCGATTTCCTTGAAAGCCTCTTCGGCGTCCTCATCGCCGGGATTACGATCCGGATGGTGCTTGAGGGCGAGTTTTCGATAGGCGCGCTTGATCTCGTCGGCAGTCGCGTCCTGGCGAAGGCCGAGGATCTGGTAATAATCCTTGGTCTGCGGAGCCATGGCAGGCGAGCACGCCCCAGGGGCCTTCGAGGCGCCGGATTTACGGTAGCTACCTTCGGTAAGCGGAACAAGCAAGATCCACGCCCCCGCCGGGCCAGTCCGAGGGTGCGCTTCGTCAGGCGATAGATCCCCAATCTCTCGTGCCGTGCAACTTCCCCACAGTACAGGACGTAAGCCCAGTGGGAACAATAAAGTACGGAGGCGATTTGTCGACGGAGCGGGCCCTCCCGCGCGTGTCATCTTGACCGTTGCTGTTGGTGGGACCCCTTGCCTCGGGGAAGACTATTCTCAAGTCCTGCCCCGCCCGGTCGCACGCACATCCGACACTGTGTTCTTCTGATACAGCCCCTCCCCGCCGTCCAGGGCCGCCGCCGGGTGTCAGATCGGCGCGATCCAAAGGGCGGGATGGGGCCCCGAAGGGGGGCGACTCAGGTAGATCGCCTCGGACCGTCGATCCTCCAAAAAGGCCTTGTAGATCGCCCTTTCGGCATCCGGAATCGAAGTCGGGCCGAATTCAACCCATCCGGAGTAGCGTTCGGCGAGCATCGCGTCGGCCGCCGTGCCCTGCCGCCGCAGGGCGATAAATTCGGGATCGTTCAGGAGGGGGGGCGGCGGATGGAACCGCAACAGCCGCGCCACCTCCGGCTCGTTGACCAGGAGATGACTGAAGCCGGCCCCCCGCAGACGATTCCGGAGCTCCTCGACGCCGGCGGCCCCGGCCAGATGCATTCGGATGGGATGCAGATCAAACACCGTCGCCAGACGCGTCGCTCGCCGCAGGTAAAACCCCCGCGCCTCGCCGATCGCCAGCAGCGAGCTAGCTTCGGGCAGGGCGTTGGCGGCCTCGAACAGGCGAGCCGTCTCGCCCAGACCGCGCCGAAGGTAAAGCTCCGAGGGCAAGCGCCCCGTGGCGTGCGACCAGTAGCCGAATTCCTTGATGAAGGCCAGTTGGGGGCCCCAGTACGGTATGGCCATGAGCGCCAGCACGATCGCCGCCAGTTCCGCTGCCCTGCGGCTTCGCCCAGCGACGGCGCTCTGGACGGCCACCGCCAGCACGACGCATTGTGCGGCAATGACCGGGGCCAGAAATCGATCGGCGGCTTGCGCGAGCCGCCCCCAGAGTAAAACCGCCACTGCCATCCCGCCGAGCAGCCCCACCGCTAGGCGCTTTCCGGGCGAGGCGCCGTCGCCCGCGGTGACTTCGGCTTTGTACTCCTCGGTCATGGCGTCGGGCTTCCGCCCCATGCGGTCGAGCAGCATCCCCAAGAGAACAACGACCAGCGCCAGGCTCAGAAGCGGGGGGCCACCGGCCAGTGAGCCGAGTCGTCCCCGGAGATTTGCCCAAAACTCTACCGCCAGCGGCGAGAGAGGCCGGTGAGTTTGGATGAGGAACTCCAGCCGAGGGGCGTCCCAAGCGTCGGTCGGGAAGAAGCGGGCGAGGAAAGGAGCGAAGGGATTGCCCGCTCGATTCGCCAGCCAGAGATTCCAGGGCAAGAGGACGATCAGGCCGCCGAGGATAAAAAGACCCGCCGTCCGGGCCAGACGCTTGACCATGGAGGAGGAACCTGAACGAGCTTCCGGAACGGTTTCGCCTGGACCGATCGTCAGGACCGCCAGGGCGCCGAAAAGGATCGGCGCGGTCGTCCCGGCGTTGGTCCACTTTGAAGTGACCGCGGCCCCGGCCAGGAGGCCGACTTCGAAGACGGCACGCGCATCCAACCCGCTGGTGGTTCGCCCCTCCCAGGCGTTCAGCGCGCAGCCGAGCCCCCCCATCAGGAACAGGGCTCCGGTCAAATCGGTCATCCGATCGATCTCGGACTTGAAAATCACCGGGTGCGCGATGAACAGCAGGACGATCCAGGGCCGCAGAGACGAATTCACTTTGATGCGGGCGAGCAGACCGATGAGCGCGCACGCGGCCAATCCGATCAGGAGCCACTGAACCAGGCCCGGAGCCCAGCCGCGCGCGGCGCCTTCGATCAGCGCCGCCAGCGTGTAGAGCATCTCCGTCGCCAGCGGCTGCGCCGAATAGAAAACCCCGGGGATGGGCTCAATTCGCCCCCGCTCGAAATAGTGAGGCACGACGGCCACGTGGTATTCGAGAACGTCGTAATTGAGGGGAGGCGAGAGCGAAGGCCCGAGCAGGATGAGCCACGTCGCCGCGAGCGTGGCGCCCCCCGCCCAGCCGAGGACGCGCCCCGCCGATGGGATCCGGGTGGCTGCGGTGGAGCTTCGTCGTTCGGGGGTTCTCCGGGCGGCGAGCGCCTCGCCAAGGGCCCTCCACGCGCCGGTGACGCTGACGGTCATCCAGAGGAGGCCCCCAATGGCGAGCGCAGCCCAAGGAAATCCTCTGAGCCACCCCGGGACCTGCCCCGCGGCCAACACCCCGATCGGTAGCAGCGCCAGACCCAGGAGCAGCCTTTCGCCGATAGAAACCGGGCCAGTTCGCCCTCTTAGGCGCAGGCGGAGGATCGCCCCCAGAAGATAGGCGCTCGCGAGGACGCCGAGCGCCCCAAGCCAGGCCCGGAAATCGAGAAGGGGAATGCCGACGCCGGTGGGCTCCATGCCGGGCGCCTCCGGGTCTTACGTAGGGTTAGGTGGCGCGCCGGGCGTCGCCTTCGAGGCGTTGGTTTCGTCCGGGAGGGGCCCGCGAGACGGGCGCGGGGCGAGGCGGCGGCCATAGGGTCCCGTCGGCCGGGGGGCGCCGGTCAGCTCCAGGAGATCTTCAGGCAAGGCCTTGGCGAAGCCGGCCAGATCGATCGCAATGAGCGTCTGGGGGCGAAACGTGCTGAAGGAGAACGGCCCCAGGCCGGGATGCGTTCGAGCGTCAGCGAAGGCGGCCAGAACGTCTCCGCTCCGAACTTCGACGAACATCGCCTCGACCTGGACGCGCGTCGCCCCGACCCAGGTTCCGATCGCCCACCGGAGCAAGGCGTTTCCCTCGTTCCACTCGGTGATGGCGACGTTAAGGATGACGTCGGGGGCTGGCGGCGGCGTTTCCTCGCGTCGATGCCCCACGTCGCCAAAGATGCCCGTCCACCAGAGCTGATTGGAAAGGACCTGCTCAAAGTCCCGGCCGAACGTCTCCAGATCGCGGCGCGAGGGAAATCGACCGCGCCGGCCCGTCGATTCGCGCGCGTCGGCCAGGTCCACGAGCACCACGGCCCCGACGAGCCTCCCGACGCGCGGTGATGCATACACCTTGTCGAGTTTGAAATCCTCCCTGGCCTCAGTCATGAGCTCTTCGGGGACGAGGTACGTATGGCGAACGGGGCTGCACGCGACGCCGAGCGGCAGGAACAATAAAAGCCCCGCGACCCGCCATGCGTTCAAATTTTTCAGCGGCATGCCGGTTCGCTCTCGGCTTGGCGGATGGCCTGGACGAAGCGCTTCAGGCGTTCCGGGTCCTTGAGGCCCGGAGCGGCCTCGACGCCGCTGGCCACGTCCACGCCGAATGGACGCAGCCGCCTCACGACCTCGCCGACGTTGTCGGGCTTGAGCCCTCCGGCGACGATCACCTTCCGGCGCCTCACCAATTCGGCCAGAAGCCCCGGATCGTAACTCTGGCCCGTTCCGCCCGGCGACGACGCCTCGGCCGTGTCGGTCAAGAGCAGGAGTCCCGGGTAGTCTTCCGGCGAAGGATGGAACCCGGCCGAGCCGACTTTGACCGTCTTGATGGCGGGAAGGGGACATCCCCCCACCCGCTGCGGCGATTCCTCTCCATGGAACTGGACACGATCCAGCCCGAGCCGCTCGATCTCGTCACGAAGCGTTGATTCCTCAGGGTTGACGTAAACGCCGATGACCTCGAACGGCCTCGGCGCCTCCGCCCGAAGCCGCACCACCATTTCGACGCACGCCTTAAAGGGACGGAACCTTGGGGAGCCGGGCCAGCGGACGAGCCCTAGCCAGTCCGCCCCGGCGCCGATCGCAGCCAAGCCGTCCTCGGCGCGGGTCAGGCCGCAAATTTTGATGACGGTGCGGGCCATGGCCGATCGGCGCGGGGGCCTAAAGGGTTTCGATCTCGAACCGGCGGTTGGTGAACACGCAGATCGAAGCGGCGATCTCGAGGCTGCGCTCGACGACGGCCCGCGAGTTCAAATCCTCGCGGTCCAGCAATGCCTTGGCCGCCGCCAAGGCGAATCCGCCGCCGGAGCCGATGGCCGCGATCCCCTCGTCGGGCTCGATCACGTCGCCGGCGCCCGAAAGGAGAAGGATCGTCGTCCGGTCGGCGGCCAGGAGGAGGGCCTCCAGCCGCCGGAGATAGCGGTCCGTTCGCCAGTCCTTCGCCAGTTCGACGGCCGCGCGCATGAGGTTGCCGTTGAAGCTCTGCAGCCGCGCCTCGAGCTTCTCAAACAGGGTCAACGCGTCGGCCGTGGCCCCGGCGAATCCCGTCAAAATGCGATCGCCGAAGAGCCGTCGGACTTTTCGCGCCCCCTCCTTGACGATCATGTTGTTCATCGTCACCTGGCCGTCGGCGCCCATCGAGACCGTTCCCCCCTTGCGCACGGCCAGCACGGTCGTGCCGTGGAAAGCGGGAAGGAGGGGGGGAGGATTCACGGGTTCAGCCCCCCGAGGCGGGGTCGTCGCGTCGGCGCCGGCCTCGCCGCCGAGGGCCCTCGACGGCTTCGGCGTCCTCGCCGGGTCGATAGACGGGCGTGTAGGGACAGTCGGCCCGATCGCAGCCGAAGACCTTAAGCCGCGTTGGGGGCCCCACGATGTGGCGCGATTGTCCGCAGACGTCGCAAGTGATCAGCCGGGGGCGCGTCCCGACGAGGAAACGGCAATCCGGATAGGCCGAGCAGGAATAAAAGGGACGGCCGCGGGCCGATTGCCGCTCGACCAGCTCGCCGGCGCACCCCGGCCGTGGACACGGGACACCGATCGGCAGCGGGCGGCTGGTCTTGCACTCCGGATAACCCGAGCAGGCGAGGAACCGGCCGCGGCGACCGGACTTGATGACCATGGGGCGACCGCATCGCTCGCACGTCTGATCGGTGACTTCGTCCTTGAGGATTTCGATTTTACCGTCCTCGGTCATCACGACCGGCTTCGTGTTGCGGCACTCCGGATAGGCCGAGCAGGCCAGGAAGCGTCCGTTGCGGCCCCAACGGACGACCATCGGGCTCCCGCATCGGTCGCACGTATACTCCGTCGGCGTCACCTCGGCCTTCAAGTTGCGCATCCGCTCGCTGGCCGACTGCACGCGCTTCTGAAAGGGGAGGTAAAACTTCCGGAGCAGTTCCACCCAATCGACCTTCCCCTCTTCGACGTCGTCGAGTTGGCCCTCCATCATGGCCGTGAACTTGACGTCCATGACCTGCGGAAAACTTTCGATCAGAAGCTGCGTCGTTACGTCGCCGAGTTCCGTCGGGCGGAACGTCCCCGCCTCTTTGACGGCATAGCCGCGGTCCTGGATCGTGGAGATGATCTGGGCGTACGTCGAGGGCCGGCCGATCCCCCGCCGCTCCAGTTCCTTGATCAGGCCGGCCTCGGTGAAGCGCGGGGGCGGCTGCGTGAAGTGCTGCTTGCCCTCGATCTTCGTCACCCTGACCCGTTGGCCCGTCTCCAGCGGCGGCAGGCGCCCTTCGCCCTCTTTGAGGACCGGTTCGGCCCCCTCGAGTTCGGCCTCGGTCTTCCCCCCCTCGTCTTTGGTTTCTTCGTAGATGGCCAGGAAGCCCGGGAACTGAAGCACGGAGCCGGTGGCGACAAAAAGGTAGCGATCGACGGGGATCTCGACGCGAGTCCGTTCGACGCGGGCGTCAGCCATCTGCGAGGCGACCGCGCGGTTCCAGATCAGCGTGTAGAGGGCTTGGGCCTCCTTGTCGAGGTAAGGGCGCACGGCTTCGGGCGTGCGGCGAACGTCCGTCGGGCGGATGGCTTCGTGAGCGTCCTGGGCGGATTTTCCGCGCGAGAAGACGCGCGGCTGGTCCGGCAGATAGGCCGCGTCGAAGCGAGAGCCGATGAAGGCCCGGATCATGGAGAGCGCCGTCTCCGAGAGGCGCGTCGAATCCGTCCGCATGTAGGTGATGAGGCCGACGGGCCCTTCCTCTCCCAGGTCCACGCCCTCGTAGAGCCGCTGGGCCAGGCGCATCGTCTGGCGGGCGGTGAATCGCAGCTTGCGCGAGGCCTCCTGCTGCAAGGTGCTCGTGATGAAGGGGGCGAAGGGACGCCGGGATTCTTCCCGGCGGGCGACCTCGCCGACGACGAACGGGCGGTCCCGCGTCGCCTCGACGATGGCGTCGGCGGCGGCCTGGTCCGGAATCTCGGCGGGCTTGCCGTCGATCTTCTGGAGCTTCAAGACGAACGGGGGCGGCTGATCGGCCTCGGCCTGCGCCTCGACGGACCAGTATTCCTTGCTCTGGAAGGCCCGGATTTCGGCCTCGCGCTCGCAGATGAGCCGCATCGCCACGGACTGGACCCGACCCGCCGAAAGCCCCCGCTTGATCTTGGTCCAGAGAATCGGACTGATCTTGTAGCCCACGAGGCGGTCCAGAATGCGGCGCGCCTGCTGGGCGTTGAAGAGGTTGAGATTGATGTCGGTGGGGTTCTCGATGGCCTCTCGGATCGCCGTCGGCGTGACCTCGTGGAATACCGCCCGGTGGATTTCCGTCGCGCCGTTGTCGATCACCTGGGCGATATGATAGGCGATCGCTTCGCCTTCGCGGTCCGGGTCCGGGGCCAGATAAACGCGAGGCGCCTTGCGGGCCGCCCGCTTCAGGTTCTCGATGATCCCCTTCTTACCCTTGATGACCTCGTAATGGGGCTTGAAGCCGGCTTCTACGTCCACCCCCAGGGCGCGCGGGGGCAGATCGACGACGTGGCCGATCGACGCCATGACCTTAAAGCCCCGCCCAAGGTATCGCTCGAGGGTCCTGGCCTTGGCGGGGGATTCGACGATGACGAGCGCCTGACCCTGGCCGTCGACTTCGGCTCGCCGGGCGGCATGGCCCTTGACCCCGCCGCTTCGGCGAGGCGCTCGACCCTGCCGACCGGAAGCCGCCGTCGGACGCGGGGCGGCGGCGCGTCGAGCGGGTGAGGTCTTGGATGAACGAGCAGCCATCGTGGCCGATCAACTCCCCCGGTGGACGTGGGCGACGCGGAGACGGGACTGCGCCGGCGCCTTTTCCCCCAGCCGGGCTCGATCCGAACGCGCCCGACACCCCTCCGGCGCGCGCGCAGCGTCGCATGAAAGCCCCCATGCGCGCGCTGAGTCAAGAAGTATTTCCCCACGGGCGTGGTCCGGCGGGTGGGCCCGCGACGGACGCCAAGGCCGAGCGGGCGGCTCCCCTCGACGATTGATTTTACCCGTGAAGCGGCCTACGTTGACCACTTCAGGATGCGGAAACCGGCCGAAACGTTCGCCGCGGGCCGACCGATCGTATCCGATGCCGTGGGTCAGGCTGGGCCCATTGTGGGGGCCGGGAGAAACCGACCATGAGACGACTGGGCGCGCTTCGCTGGGCGGTGAGTTGGGGCATTGTCACGGCGACGGCTCCGGCCTTGTTCTGCGCCGAGGCCGGCTCGTCCCAAGGCCAGTGGCCGCATTACGCCGCCGATCTCGCCGGCACGAAGTACTCTCCCCTCGATCAGATCAACGCCGACAATTTCGCCAGCCTGAGGATCGCCTGGCGCTGGCCGTCCGTCGACGGTTACCTGAGCAAGGCCGAGGCCGGCGGGGAATGGTCGGCCGCGTCCGATCTCATCTTTGAGCAGCTTCAACAGGAGAATCCCAACCGCTGGCGGGGCGGCCGTCCGCCCCGCTATTTCAGCCTGAAGGCCACGCCTCTGATGGTTGACGGCGTGCTCTATCTCTGCACGCCGCTCTACCAGGCCGCCGCCGTCGACGCCGCTACCGGACGGACGCTCTGGGTCTATAACCCCAAGAGCTACGAGGCCGGCACGCCGACGATGACTCTCCAGTGGAATCATCGCGGCGTGGCTTATTGGACCGATGGCAAGGAGGCCCGAATCTTCTGGGGGACGGGCGACGGCTATCTGATCGCCGTCGACGCCAGAACCGGCCGCCCCTGCTCCGATTTCGGTCAGGGGGGGCGCGTCGATCTGACGGTGGGCATTCCGCGGGCCGAACGCGGCGGGCGCGACGAACTCAACGCCCTGCTCTACTCCTGCGCCTCGCCCCCGCTCGTCGTCCGCGACGTCGTGGTCACCGGCAGCTCGATCTCGGACTTCCGCATCGTCAAGGAGACCCCCCCCGGCGACGTTCGGGCCTGGGATGTCCGGACGGGGGAGCTTCGCTGGACGTTTCACACCATCCCGCATCCGGGGGAATTCGGCCACGAGACCTGGGAAGACGGTTCGGCGGAGTATTCCGGCAATACGAACGTCTGGACGATGATGAGCGCCGACGCAGAGCTGGGTTACGTCTATCTGCCGACGGGCACCCCGACCAATGACTTCTATGGCGGCCATCGCCTGGGGGATAACCTTTTCGCCGAATCGCTGATCTGCGTCGAGGCCGAGACGGGCCGCCGCCTCTGGCATTTCCAGATGGTCCATCACGGCCTGTGGGATTACGATAACCCCTGCGCGCCGAATCTGGTCGACATCACCGTCAACGGCCGGCCGATCAAAGCCGTCGCCCAGGTGACCAAGCAAGGGTTCGCTTACGTCTTCGACCGCGTGACGGGGGAGCCCGTCTGGCCGATCGAGGAGCGGCCCGTGCCCCCCTCGGATATGCCCGGCGAGCGGGCCTCGCCGACGCAACCGCACCCCACGCGCCCAGCGCCGTTCGAGTACCAGGGCGTCGCCGAGGATGATCTCATCGACTTCACGCCCGAGCTCAAGGCTCAAGCCCTGGAGGCCGTCAAGCCCTTCCGCACCGGCCCCCTCTTCACGCCTCCTTCGTTCCAGGGGACGTTCCAGCGCCCGAGCCTCGGCGGCGGAGCCAACTGGGAAGGCGCGGCCGTCGATCCGGAGACGGGGATCATTTACATTCCCTCGCGTAATAGTTTCTCCATCACGATGTTCCGGACGCCCGATCCCAAAGAGGGGGGCACCGTCCGCTATACGCATGGCGGCGGCGGGCGGCGGCCCTCCGGCCCGCAGGGGCTGCCGCTTTTCAAGCCGCCGTACAGCCGGATCACCGCCATCGATCTGAACACGGGCGATCACGTCTGGATGCAGCCCGGCGGCGGCGGCGACGACGTCCGCAATCATCCGCTCCTCAAAGACCTCAATCTGCCGCCTCTCGGCGGGGATGACCTGAGCGGACCTCTCCTGACGAAGACGCTCCTCGTGCTCGGCCAGATTTCGAGCGGCCGGCGCGGCGAGGGGGGGGCGCGGCTGGTGGCGCGCGATAAGCGCGACGGGCGCGAGGTCGGGTCCGTCCCTCTGCCCGGAGGCGCGATCGGCGCGCCGATGACCTACCTTCATGAAGGGCGACAGTACATCGCCCTCACGGTGATGGCCAATCCGCCGGAGTTGATCGCCCTGACGCTGCCGTGAGCGTTCCCGCCCCAACAACGCGACGCCGCGGATGGACGCCCCTCGGCTGGGCGGGGCTGTGGTTGGCTTTGCCCTGGGGCGCCTGGGGACAGTACGGCACCGGCGGCGGCGAGTGGCGCAGTTGGGGGGGCGACCCGGGCTGTACGCATTACTCGCCGCTGGATCAGATTCATCCCGGCAACGTGGGCGAACTCCGCCCGGCTTGGTCTTGGACCACGGCCGACGCGCCGATCATGGAGGCCAATCCTCGGCTGCGGGCGACGTACTTTCAGGCGACCCCGCTCATGATCGACGGGCGGCTTTTCGTAAGCACGTGTTTGAGCCAGGCCGCGGCGATCGACCCTCGGACCGGTCAGACGCTTTGGGTCCACGACCCCAAAAGCTACGAGGCGGGCCGTCCCCCCAACCTCGGCTTCGTCAACCGGGGGCTGGCTTACTGGGCGGAGGCCGGGAGCCGCCGACTCTTCCTCGTCACGGGAGACGCTCACCTGGTCGCCCTCGATCCGGTCTCCGGCCGGCCGATTGAGGAATTCGGCGCGGGCGGGCGGGCCGACCTGGCCGAGGGCGTTCCCGGAGCTCAGCGCGGCCGGGGCTATGGCCACACGTCGGCGGCGCTCGTCTGTCGCGACGTGGTGATCGTCGGCTCGTCGATCTCCGACGGGGCGCGGACGAAGGAGGGCGTCCCGGGCGTCGTGATGGGCTTCGACGTCCGGACCGGCCGCCGGCTCTGGAGCTTCCGTATCATCGCGAGGCCGGGGGAGGCCGGCGGCGAGACGTGGGAAGACGGTTCGGCCGAATATACCGGCGGCGGCAACGTCTGGACGATGATGAGCGCCGACGAAGAGCTCGGCTACGTCTATTTGCCGACCAGCACGCCGACGAGCGACTTCTACGGCGGCCACCGCCTGGGGGATAACCTCTTCGCCGAAAGCCTGGTCTGCCTTGAGGCTGCCACCGGCCGCCGCGTCTGGCATTTTCAAATGGTTCACCACGGCCTGTGGGATTACGACCTTCCCTGCGCGCCGAACCTGGTGGACATCACGGTCGAGGGGCGGCGGGTGAAGGCCGTGGCGCAAGTCAGCAAACAAGGTTTTGCCTATGTGTTCGATCGGGTGACCGGCGCGCCCGTCTGGCCGATCGAAGAACGCCCCGTCCCCCCCTCGACCGTGCCGGGGGAACGCGCCTCCCCCACCCAACCCTTCCCGACGCGGCCGCCGCCGTTCGAACGGCAGGGCGTTGCCGAGGATGACGTGATCGACTTCACGCCGGAGCTTCGGGCCCGCGCCCTTGAGATCCTGCGGCGGTACGACATCGGTCCCCTGTTTACCCCCCCCTCGCTCCGGGGGACGGTGCAGCTCCCCGGCCATGGAGGCGGAGCCAACTGGCCCGGCGCGGCGTTTGACCCCGATACCGGTCTCCTCTACGTCCCCTCGATGACGAGCCCGCTCGTGGCGGCCTTGGGCGAGGGGGACCCTGACCGGACGAACCTCCGATACACGCGCCGCACCTCGGAGCTTGAGGGGCCTGAAGGTCTGCCCATTCTCAAGCCGCCGTATGCGCGGGTGACGGCCATCGATCTCAATCGGGGCGAGCACGTCTGGGCGGTCGTCAACGGGGGGGACGGCCCACGCGATCATCCCCTGCTGAAGGAACTTAATCTGCCGCCGATGGGGACATTGGCCCGCGCCGGGGCGCTCGTGACCAGGACGCTCTTGTTCGTAACGGAAGGGTCCGGCCGATCAGGCTCGGCCCGCGGCGGCGGCCGAAAGCTTCGCGCCCTGGATAAATCCACGGGGCGGACCCTCGCCGAGTTCGAGCTGCCGGATGACGCGACCGGCGTCCCGATGACCTATCTGGCCGGCGGTAAGCAGTACGTGGCCGTGGCCGTCGGCAGCTCGCCGCCGCAATTGGTCGCCTTGAGCCTCCCCTGAGTCGCTGAGGGCAGAAGCTTCGACGCGCCAGGGGAGGCGCGGGGGCCGATCAAGGGCCACGCCCTTCGGTGGGGCCGCCGAGCGCTTCGACAAAATGAACGGCTCGGACGCCGAGGACGTCGGCAATCTGATGCCGGCAACTGAAACCGCAGGCGACCAGCGTCGTTTGAGGACTCATCCGGCGGATGGCCGGAAACAACCGATCCTCGCCGACCCGTAGCGAGACGTCGTAATGGCGCTTCTCATAGCCGAAACTGCCGGCCATCCCGCAGCAGCCGGCCTCGATCTGTGTGACTTCCGCCCCCTCCATCAGGCCCAGTAGCGTCGTCATTCCCCGGGTCCCGAAGAGCGCCTTCTGATGGCAGTGGCCGTGAATCAGATAACGGGGAGCGGCGGCTCGATCCCTCACCGTCGCCGCTCGGACCTTTTCCGGCGCGAGCCGGCCCTCCTGAAGCTCCCGCTCGAGGAAGGCGTCGATCATCACGGCCGCCGAGGCGACGCGCTTGCCCAGTTGAGCGTCTTCGATCAAGTCGGGCAGGTCGTCGGTGAGGGCGCTCAGGCAGCTCGGCTCACAGACGACGATGGGAAGCCTTTCGGTCGCGAAGCGATTGAGCCGCGCCAGGGTTTGCCGGCCCAGGTCCCGGGCTTCCTGCAGAAACCCGTGCGAGATGAGGGGGCGACAGCAACAACCGGCCCCGGCCGGCTCGACGCGGTATCCGAGCCGTTCGAGCAGCTCCACGGCGGCTCGTCCAATCCACGGTTCGTGATAATTCAGAAACGTGTCGTCGAAGAGGACAACGCGCGGGGCTCCGCCGGGCGAGGCCGGCTCTCGTCGGCGGCGTCGAGCGTACCAGAGGTGGAACGGCTCGCGGGCCAATCTCGGCAACGGCCGCCGCCGGTCCAGACCGACAAGCAGCTCCAGGGCGGCGCGGATGGAGGCCCGCTCGGCGAGCCAGTTGACGACGGGAGCCTCCCGCCCCGACAGGCGAGCGGCCATCTGGGCCGACCGGGCAAAGAAGCTCTCTGACCAACGGATCCCCCGCCGGGTGTGATATTGGGCCAGAAATTCGCCCTTCAGACGCGCCACGTCGACGTTGCTCGGGCACTCGGCCTTGCAGGCCTTGCAGCCCAGGCAGAGATCCATGACCTCGTGGAGCCCCTGGTGGGCGAGGCCGTCGAGGCCCAATTGGCCCGTAATGGCCAGCCGGAGCGCGTTGGCGCGGCCGCGGGTGGAGTGATCCTCGTCGCGCGTGGCGATGTAGCTTGGGCACATCGTGCCGCCGAGGGTTTTGCGACAGGCGCCGACCCCGGTGCAGAGTTCGACGGCGCGGTCCAGGCCGCCGTCCTCGCGGAAGTGATAGAACGTGCGGCGGGTCTGCGCCCGGTACTGCGGGCCGAAGCGGAGGTCCTGATCCATCGGCGGGGCGTCGACGATCTTCCCCGGATTCATCATTCCATCGGGGTCGAACAGGCGCTTGATTTCCTTGAAGGCGGCGTAAAGCTTCGGGCCGAAGAAGCGCTCGTTCATGTAGCTCCGGACGAGCCCGTCGCCGTGCTCCCCGCTCCAACTCCCGCCGTATTTCCGGACCAGCTCGAACGTCCGTTCGCTGATCGTCCGCATCTTTTCGATCTGATCCAGCCGCTTGAGATCGAGAATCGGACGAACGTGAATCAGGCCGACGGAAGCGTGGGCATACATCGAGACGGGAACGTCCAGTTCCCGACAGACTCCCAGCACCGCTTCGATGTACTCGGCGAGCCGCTCGACCGGCACGGCGGCGTCCTCGATGAAGGGCGTCGGCTTGGCGTCCCCCTTCATGCCGAGCATCAACCCGAGCCCCGCCGCCCGGACGTCCCAGAGCTTCTTCTGCTCATCGGCCGAGAACATCCGGGGAAAGGCGTAGCCCAGCCCGGCGCCCCGAAGGTCGGCCTCGACGGCGTCGAGCTTGGCGGCGATCTCGCTCGGAGATCCGCCAAAGAATTCAATCAATAGAACCGCCGCCGGCTCTCCCTCGATCCAGTCGCAGATGCGGCGGATCTCCAGATTCTGCCGGGCCAGCCTCAGGATCGTCTGGTCGAGCAGCTCCACGGCCGAGGGGCCCCGCGCGACGATGATCGGCGCGGCGCGGAGGGCTTCCGGCAGCCGCCGGAAATGCGCCACGGCCGCAGCCCGCGCCGGCGGCAGCGGCGCGAGCCGGAGCTTGGCTTCGACGACGGCGGCGAGCGTCCCTTCGCTGCCGACGACGAGGTGAGCCAGGTTCCACGCGGCTTCGGCTTTGACGAACTCATCCAGGTTATAGCCGCCGACGCGGCGCATGACTTTGGGATACCGGGCTAGGATCTCCTCCCGATGGGCCGCCACGATCTCGGCCACGCCCCGATAGATGCCTCCCTCGCGATCGTCCTTGCGGGCGAGATCATCCCACTCGGCGCGGCTCATCGGACGCAGCCAGAGTTCTTCGCCGGTCGGCAGCAGGACGGTCAGTTCGAGAACGTGATCGATCGTTTTGCCGTAAATGATCGACTTGGTCCCCGAGGAGTTATTGCCGATCATGCCGCCGACGTTAGCTCGATTGGACGTCGCCGTCTCCGGAGCGAAATGCAGACCGGTTGCGACGATCTCCGCGTTGAGCTCGTCCCGGACGCGTCCCGGCTCGACGCGCGCCCATCGCTCCTCGACGTTCACTTCCAGAATGCGGTTGAGATATTTCGAATAATCGATGACGAGGGCACGGCCGGCCGCCTGGCCGGCCAGGCTCGTGCCGCCCCCGCGCGGCAGCACCTTAAGCCCCCGTCGCCGGGCCACCGCGAGGGCATGAGCCACGTCCCCTCGGCTCCGCGGGATCACGACGGCGACGGGCTCCAGTTGATAGATGCTGGCGTCGGTGGCGTAGAGTCCGCGGGCGATCTGATCGACGCGGACCTCCCCCGTCACGCCGGCGCGCAGCTCCTCGGCGAGCGCTTCGTGCTGCGGCGTGACTTTGGAAATGCCCAGCATGGGCTTGGCCCCCGGGGAGCAGAACACCGAATTATACGCATCCCTGGGGCGAGGGGATAGCGCGACGACGACCGTGCGGCCCGGTTCAGCCCGCTCCTATTTCCCCTCTACGGGCGCTCTCGGATTTGCTTCGAAGAGCGGGACTTGCAGCCCCACCAGCGGGCGAACTCTGGAGCGCGCAGGCCATGCCTGCGCCTTCGTCCGCGAAGCCGTGCTTCGCGGCGAATCCCGCCGAGCCACGCCCGCCGGGCCAAACCGGCGGCGAAGCCGCCGCCCTCGACAAGCGATCCGCTGATTGGGGAAGGGTGGGCCCACTAGGATTCGAACCTAGGACCTACCGGTTATGAGCCGGCGGCTCTACCACCTGAGCTATGGGCCCGAGACAGCGGCCGCCTCGGCGGCCGCGCGTTCATCGTAGAAACGCCCCTTCGGCCGTGTCAAGCCGGCGAACCGATCGCCCTGGCGTTCGCCGCCGGTCGTTGCGCGGGAACCGGTGATCTGATGCAATGAGCATGCGGGGCGGGAGACTTCGGGCGCGCAGGCGCCGGGAGAGCCTGAAGCCCAGGCGTCAGCCCTGGCCCGCTCGATGATGCCCGACCTTACCCCCGCCCGATGACCGGCCCATGGAGCTAAACGGACCCGAGGCCGCCGAGCTGGATGCCTGGCTCGCCGGGGCGACGCTGCCCGCGCTCCGCCGGTCCGTTGAGGCGGCGATCGAGCGTCGGCCGCGCCGGCCCTTAACCGCCGAGGAGCGCGAGCAACTGCATCGTCAAGGTGTCTCGGCCCAGAATTGGGACGACGTGGAGGTAACGGCCGGTTTCCGCGCCGACGCCACCCACAATGCCCGGTTCGAGGGCGCGGCGCGCCTGGGAGATGTCTCAATCCGCCAGGCGACGATCGTCGATTCCATTCTCGGCGACGGCGTGAGCGTCCTCGACTGCGGCCGCCTCGAACGCTACGTCCTGGCCGACGGCGCGGCGCTGGAAGGAGTCCGTCGCGCCGTGACCTCGACCGGCGGCTCGCCCTTCGGCCAAGGCATCCGTCTCTTCGAGGAGCCTCTCTTCGCGCGGTCGCTCCCGTTGGTGGCCGAGCTTCCGTTCGATTGGGCCGCTTGGGTCACGTCGCCGCAGGCGGCCCGGAGGTCGGAGCGGCCGCGCGTCGAGCGTTTGGGAGCCGCTTGCGACGCCTACGCGGCTTTGATGCGCGCCGAAAGGGGCTTCATCGGGCCCGGCGCGCGCGTCCTCGCGACGCCGATTTTGGAGGACGTGTGGATCGGGCCGTGCGTGGAGATCGAAGCGGCCACGGCGCTACGCGGCGCGACGATCTGGGGCCTTCCCGAAGCCCCGACGCGCCTGCGCGACGGCGTCCGCGTGAGCCAGGCGGTCATCGGGCCGGGTTGCGCCATTTCCAACCTGGTCTCGGTCGAGCGGTCGTTCTTCTTCGGTCGCGCCGGCGCCGAGGCTCACGCCATCGTCAAGGGCTCGGCCGTGGGGCCGTGGACGCGGCTGGGCGAATGTGAGGTCAACGATTCCTTCCTCGGCCCCTTTACGACGGCCATCCACCACGGGCTCATCATCGCCGCCTGGTGGCCGGAGGGCAAAGGCAACCTCTCCTATGGAGCCAACGTCGGCTCCAATCACACCGGCCGCGCCCCGGATCAGGAAATCTTCCCCGGCGAGGGGACCTTCTTCGGTCTCGGCTGCAATCTGGTCCTCCCGTCCAATTTCCGAAACGCGCCTTATCTGTTGATCGCCTCCGGCGTCCGCGCTCTGGCACAGAAAGTGGAGTTCCCCTTCTCCTTGATGCTCAACCCGACGGAGCTCAACGGCGAGGTCGCTCCCGGCCTGAACGAGCTGCGCCCCGGTTGGCAACTGGAGCACAACGCCTATGGCCTGGAACGGCACGAGCGCCATTGGCGGAGCGTCGCCGAGCCGGCGGGGCCGGAGACCGAACCACGCGTGTTCCGCCCGGAGATCGTCGGCCGCATGCTCGAGGCTCGCCGGCGATTGGAGGCCGCGGCTGGGGCTCCACGCGCCGTCTACACCGAGTCGGAAATTGCGGGCCTCGGGAAGAACTTCCTGACGGAAGCGGCGCGCGCCGAAGCGCTCGCCGCCTATGATTGGGGCGCCCGGTTCGGCGCGGCGCGCTGCCTGCTGGCTCGCCTGCAGGAGCTGGCCGAGACTTCGTCGCCGAAGACGCAGGAAGTCGGCCCGGAGCTGATCGCCTGGGCGGCGGCGTTGCTTCAACGGGAGGCCCCGGAGGCGCTCCTGGAAGAGTGTCTCAAGCTGGAGAGAGAGTGGATCGAGCGCGTGCGGGCCTCCAAGGAACGGGATTGGACGCGCGGGCGGCGGATTCTCGACGATTACGCCGAACGACACCTGCCCCCGGATCACGATCCGCTGATCAAATCCCTGGAGGCCGATTGGCGTCGCCATCGCGACCGGTTGGCCGAATACGGCCGCCTCCTGGCCATCCCGGCGGCCGCTCGCCGCTGATTCATGCCCGACCCGCCCCCTCCGCCGCTCCAGGGTGGCGCCGAGGCCGGCCAGCCGCCCCGGCAGGAGCCCCCCCGCCCGCTTCGTCTCTTTATAGCCTTCCCGCTGCCGCCGGAGCTGTTGAATCGACTCGCCCGCCTTATCGACAACTTAAAGAAAGGGCTCATGTTCACCCCCTGCCGGTTGTCGTGGACCTCGCCGGAGACGTTGCACCTGACGCTGCGATTCCTCGGGCCGAGCCTGCCGGAGCAGGCCGAGGCGCTGGCCGCGGCGTTGGACGAGATCGCCCGGTCCGAGAGCCCGCTCCGGCTGAAGGCGCGCGATCTGGACGTTTTTCCCGATTGGCGCCATCCCCGCGTTTTATGGGTCGGCGTCGAGGGGCGGGGCGATCGGCTGAGAGTCCTCCAGGGGGAGATTGAATCCCTAGCCGTCCGGTTGGGGTATCGTCCGGAGAAGAACGCGTTCCACCCGCACTTGACCCTCGGACGCTTCCGTTCCCTGCGCGGGATCGTCGCCGCCCGAAAAGTGGTCCTTGCCCACGGGCGTTTCCCGCCGGTCCGGTTCCATGCGGACCGGATCATCCTCTATCGCAGTGAACTCAGCCCCGCCGGGGCCCGGCACTATCGGCTCCATGAAGCTCCCTTGGGGGAGCCCTCGCGGTGATCTCCAACGGCTCCCCATGGCCGAGCCGCCGGAGCCAGGGCAGGGCGCCGCGGCGCCCTGCGCCTTGAATCGCTTAAAGATTCATACTGACCGATAGATTGACAACTCAGGTCCATTCGTAAAAGACTGAGCCAAACTCCCGGGCGCGGCGGCGTGCCGATTGACTCTGGGAAACGACGGGCGTCGCGGACGGACAAACCCCGGCCGGCGCGCCGAGCCTCCGAGCCGGGGCCATCGGCCCCACAGGCCCCGGAGAACCGAGACAGAGGGACGGAGCCGCAATCCATGAAGAGCGAGACGGGAACATCCATGAAAAGCTACCTGGGCGAGATTATTTACGACCATCGGCGGTCGCTGGACCTGACTCAGGACGAGTACGGCTCGCGATACGGCATTTCGGGCCCGGCGGTCTTCAAGTTCGAGAAAGGTTTCGTCCGGCCCTCGCTGGAGCTTTGGCTCCGAATGGCCGCCGACGCGGGCGTCCCGGAACGTCGGGCCGTGCTGCTGTGGCTCAAATCCAAGCTGCCGGAGCGCCTCCAGGATTACGTCGAACTTTTCGGTCTGCCGGCGATGCCGAAAGCTCGAGGCGGAAAAGCCCCCGCCAAGCGCAAGGATGAAATCGTCAATTACGCCGCCTTTGAGAGCCGGGAGGAGATGCGCGCGGCCGCTGAGCGGGATAAAACCCTCCCCAAAGGCCTGCGTGACCTCCTCGACGACCCGGAACTCTGGGCGCTTTACAAGCCCACTGGCCACGAAATCAACATGTTGCGGGACATCTTCGGGCCGCTGGGTCGGGGCTCGCGCGAAGCTTACCGGGAGGCCCTCCGGCTCATCCGGGAGTTTACTCACTCCTTCTGACCTCGTCTCGAGCAGCCGACCGGGCCCGCCTTCGGTTCGCGCCGGTTGACGCTTGAGCGTCCGGCGGCCACAATGAGCCGCGAACGCGACGCGGCAGCTCCGCCGCCGCTTCGGCCGCTCCGGCCGGCGCCCGCGGACGCCATCTTCATTGCCGAGGAGGACGCACCATGGCCTTCACTCTGCCGAGTCTCCCTTATCCGCATGACGCGCTCGAGCCCACCATCGACAAGATGACCATGGAGATTCATCATGGTAAACATCACAACGCCTACGTGACCAACCTGAACGCGGCGCTCGGAGGCCACGCCGACCTGGCCGCTCTCGGCATCGAGGACCTCTGTCGGCGCGTCGCCGCCCTCCCTGAGGCGATCCGGACGGCCGTCCGGAACAACGGCGGCGGCCACTACAATCATTCGCTGTTCTGGACGATCATGAAGCCCGGGGGCGGCGGGCAGCCGGGCGGAGACCTGGCCAAGGCGATTGGGGCCGATCTCGGCGGCTTCGACGCCTTTAAGGAGACGCTCTCCAAGGCCGGCATCGGCCGGTTCGGCAGCGGGTGGGCCTGGCTGTGCGTCGGCGGCGACGGCAAACTTTTTGTCTGCTCAACGCCGAATCAGGATAACCCCCTCATGGAGGGCGTGGCCGAGAAGACGGGACGGCCAATTCTCGGGGTCGACGTGTGGGAGCACGCCTACTATCTCAAGTATCAGAACCGGCGCCCGGACTACATCGCCGCCTGGTGGAACGTCGTCAACTGGCCTCAGATCGAGCGCAATTACGCCGCGGCCAAGGGAAAATAGCGGGCCTCGCGGGGCGAGGCTTGCGCCGCCCGCTTAGCGGAAGTAAGCCTTGAGGGCGTATTCCTGCATCATCCGCTGGGTGTTGAAGAACGAGCCGTTGAGGGCGATCGCCTGGCGCATGATGTTGATGTAGCCCCACCGATCCTTGTAGAACATCGGCAGGACCACCTTCTCCAACTGGTCATAGAAGGAAAAGGCGTCGCGGGCGCGCTGCTCGCCGGACTCGATCGCCCGCTGGCCGTCGCCGATCGACCAGCCGGTCACCCCTTCGATGCACCCTTCGATCCACCACCCGTCCAGGATGGAGAGCGAGGGGACCCCGTTGACGGCGGCTTTCATGCCGCTGGTGCCGGAAGCTTCCAGCGGCGGCTTCGGGGTGTTCAGCCAGAGATCGACGCCGGCGGCCAGCAGCCGGCCGGTCCCGATCCCATAATTGCCCAGGTAGGCGATGCGAACGTCGTCGGCCAGTTTCGCCTTGGATTGGTAGATGAACTCGATGAGCTCCTTGCCGTGCTGATCGCGCGGATGAGCCTTGCCGGCGTAGACGATCTGGAACGGACCGATCTCGGCGGCGATGCGCTTCAGGCGATCGATGCTCCAGAAGATCAGCGCGGGCCGCTTGTAGGCCGTGATCCGCCGGGCGAAGCCGAGCGTCATCACGTCGGCGTCCATCCCGGCGTTGGTCTCCTGATTGACGAAGTGAACCAGCTCTCGCTTGGCCGCTAGATGGGCGTTCCAGATTTCCTGCCGCGGGATGCTCATGGCGTAACGGAGGCTGAAGTTATCTTGCCGCCAGCCGGGGATGTGGTGGTCGAACAGCTCGGCCATGGGGCGGGCGACCCAGGTGGCCGCGTGAACGCCGTTGGTGATCGAACTGATGTCGTAATTGGGGAAGAGGCTGCGGGATACTTCGGTGTGCCGCTTGGCCACGCCATTGATGAAATGGCTCAGGTTCAGGCCGATGTGAGTCATATTGACCTGGCCGTCGATGCAGAAGATATCCTGCCGCTTGAGCACGCTCTCCTTGCCGATGAGCCGCAACACCAGCTCCGGCGGGAACTTGTCATGGCCGGAGGGGACCGGCGTATGCGTCGTGAAGACGCACATGCGGCGGACGGCGTCGAGGTCCTCCTCGGTCACCTCGGCCCGTCCGGCCTGCCGCAGCCGTTCTTCCAGGAGTTCCAGCGTCAGGAAGCTCGAATGGCCTTCGTTCATGTGAAATTTTTCGATGGCGTTGTAGCCGAGCGCCCGGAGCATCCGGACGCCCCCGATGCCGAGGATCGCCTCCTGAGAGATGCGGTAGACGCTGTCCCCGCCGTAGAGGAAGTCGGTCAGCCGCCGGTCCCCGGGGGCGTTCTCCGGTAGATCGGCGTCCAGGAGATAGACCGGGATGGCGAAGCCGGTGATGCCGGTGACCTGATAGCGCCAGGCGCGCAGGCGGACGGTTCGGCCTTCGAGCGCGATCGACGCCCTCTCGGGGAGCTCCTCCACGAAATCATTGATGGGCCAGTGGACCGGCTCCTCGGTCTGCCGGCCCTGGTCGTCCAGGCGTTGAAAAAAGTAACCTTTGCGATGAAGGAGGCTTACGGCCAAGAGCGGAATCTCCAGATCGGCCGCCGAACGGAGCGTGTCCCCCGCTAAGATCCCCAACCCGCCGCTGTAGGTCGGCACGTCCTCCTCAAGCCCGATCTCCATCGAGAGGTAGGCGATTTTGCGTTGTTCCGCCATGGATCACCCGTCGGACGTCACCGAGGGGAGACGTGAAGATCGCCCCACGTGGGGCGTCGGCGCCCGGCCGAAGCCCACGATCCTAGCCGAGGGCCCCCTCAATGTGAATGGGGCGTTGCGGGGCTGACGGCGCCGGGTCGGAACCCGTGCCGGCGGCTCTCGCCTCGCGAGCGATCCGTCCGTGTCCCCCTCGGTCATTGGCGTCGAGGCCGCAGGTCCAGGCAGAGGAGCGTGTTCTCGTTGCGGAGAAAAAGGAGTCCATGGGAGAGGACGGGGGGCGTCCAACACGGGTACCTTAACACGGGAGTGCGATGTTTCTCGACGTAGCGGTCGGGGTTGAGCTCGATCAGCGCCAGCTCGCCACGCTCGCCGAGCGCGATCAGATGGCCCTCGGCCAGGAGATACGAGGCGCGTCCCAACCCCTGGTCAGCCGTCCACCGGATACGACCGGTCATCAGCTCGATGCATCGGAAGTTCGAGCCCGCCTCGTGTCGGCCGTCCATGCCGTAGAGGAAGCCCTCGTGGGGGATGCTCGTGGCCCAATGATTCTGCATCGCCAGCCGGTCCTTCCAGACCTCCTCCAGCCCCCCGGCGGCGAGGCGAAGGAGCACCGCTCCGGTGTTGTAAGTCGCCGAGAGGAAGACGAGATCGTCCAGGACGACCGGCGAGGCGGCGTTGACCGACTCATAGAGCGCCGAGCGGAATCGATAACGATACCGTTCGGCGCCTGACCGGGCCTCGACCACGAGCAAACCGTCCTGAGTGAAGAAGACCGCCAGCCGTTCCCCCCGCAGCGTGATGACCGCCGGGGTCGAGTAGCTCGCTCCATCGGAGCTCGTGGTCCAGACCGTGCGGCCCGTATGCTTGTCGAAGGCCGCCAGGCCGGCCCCGTTCGAACCGCCGAGATTGAGCAGGAGGAGGTCCCCCTCGACGACCGGCGAGGTCCCGGCCCCGAAGAAGTTCTGCGGGACGCCGTACTCGGCGTTGACGTGCCGTTGCCAGACCAGCCGGCCGTCCTCAAACTCGACGCAGGTGAGTTTCCCCTCGGCCCCATAGGCGTAAACGCGATCCCCGTCGATGATCGGCGAGCACCTCGGGCCGCCGTTGTAGCCGTAGCGGTCCTCGTATTGGGTGGGATAGCGGTAATGCCACAGCCCGTCGCCCGTTTCGGCCTCCACACAGTGGATGACCTCTTCGTCCCCGATCCGATGGAAGAAGACGAGGCGCCCACCCGTGGTGACCGGGGCGCTGTAAGCCTCGCCCACGCGCGCCCGCCAGAGCGCCGGCGGCCCCGCCGGCTCCCAATCCTTGATCCAGCCGCGCTCGCGCGAGATGCCGTCCCCGCGCGGTCCCATGAAGCGTGGCCAATCTTCTCCGTCCGCGACGTCGAGAACGTCGGGAGCCGAACCCTCCGAAGCGGTCGGCTCGGTTCGCGAAGGGGATTCGCCGGCGGCCGGTGGACCGCCCGAGGGGCCCTCAGGCGCAGCGGCGGGGCCGGCGATCTCACGGGCCGCAGGCGCGGCCGCGCCGGTTAATCCCCCTCGCCAGAGCCCGCGAGCGGCGATGGCGGCGGCCACGGCGGCCGCCCCCAGAACTAAAACGAGGCGAATCTTCATCGCGGGGATGGCGAAGCGGCGGTCGCCCCCGCCTTCCCCCTCATCTCAGAGCGGGTGGCGGGCAAGGAATTGTTTGTAAGCGCCGACGAACATCTGATTGGTGAAGGCCGTCATGTGATCGGCCTGAGGGATGACGAAAATTTCCAGACGCCGCATGATCGGATCCAGGGCGTCCACGCCGGGCTTGAGCGGATCCGCCCCGCCGATGATGGCCAGCGTGGGCACCTGATTGGCGCGGATGTTGTCCTCGGGCACTGCCAGCGTCGGCATCGCGCGCATGACGGCGGCCAGCGCCTTCACGTCATTGGCCGCCGCAAGGCGTTGATTCGCCTGCTGGATCTGTTCCTCGCTCGGGGGCTCGGCCCCTTCGGGCGTGAGCGCCCGCAACAGGGGGCCGAAGCCCTGGCCATTCTCCAGGGACTCGGCCAGTTCCTTCACCAGCGGCATTTCCTGCCCCGGTCGCGACCAGCCGGCTCCGCCCAGCATGGCCGTCGCCAGCCGATCCGGATACATTTCCCGCAACTTGTTCGTGATGAAACCGCCCATCGAATAACCGGCCACGTGCGCTTTGCGCAGCCCCAGGTGATCCAGGAGCCGAACCACGTCCTTGACCATCTCCACCCCGTACTTGTCCACCTCGTGAGGTTTGTCGCTCTTGCCGTGGCCGCGGTTGTCCACCGTGATGACGCGGAACCCGGCCTCAAGAAGCCCCTGAATGATGCCTGGGCCGCGCCAGTTCGTCTCCCCCGAAGCCGAGAACCCGTGAATCAAAACGACCGGATCGCCCTGGCCTTCGTCCGTGAAGTAGACGCGGACTCCTTCGGCGTCGAAGTAACTCTCCGCGGCCCAAAGGGGCGAGATCGCCAGCAACGCCAGCATCCAGCCGAGGGCCCGTGGCGCGCGTTTCCTCATGGCGCTTCCTCCCGATCCAGGTTCGCACGAATGACAAATTTTCCCGCCGGTTGCATTCTCGACAACCCCTGCGCGGGAGGCAATGGAATTTCCGGCCGCTCGCGGCCGTCAGCCGGGCTGAGGATCGCGGTCGTTCGCGCGCTTCGACCGCGCTGCGGCGGCGGCTTCTAAGGCCGGCGATAGACCAGCCGGATCAGGCGGACGCTCCGCTCATAGCGTTGATCCTGAATCTTGTCGCCATAGTCGTTCAGGAATTCCAGACCGAGGCGGTGCCTGCCCGGTCCCAGGCTCTGAAGGATGGGAAAAACCGCCGGCTCCGGCGCGTCCAGATAGAGGGGGTAGTCGGGAGCTTCGTCGAGCCGCGCGATCACGATCGGATAGATGCCGAGAAAATCCGTTCCGGCGGCGATGAGATAGAGATTTTCCACGGGGCCGCCGAGCTCGAAGAAGATTTCGCCGGCGCCCCCCGGGGCCAGCGTCGCCGATTCATCGGCCCCCCGGCGGGGCTCGCGCGCGGGGGCATACTCCGTGCGCGCGGGGCGAAGGGCCCCGAAGGAGAGCACCTCCCAAGGAGAGCCCCGCTTGAGCTCGTCGGCGAAACCGGCCGCGTCGAGGTCCCGCTCGACCAGCGCCTCGAGCGCCCAGGGTTCCAATCGGTTCGGATATCGCCCCTTCAGCTCGCCGATGAGCTTCCGAGCCTCCGCCTCGCGGCCGAGCGACTTAAGGGCCCGAATCAGAACGTCGTCGAGGGCGAGAGCCAGCTCCGAGCCGGGGGAGGAGGGCTCGCGCTGGGCGAGATACAAGACGGCGTCGCGAGGCCGCCCGTTCATGTAGTGGTCCCGGGCGACGGCGTATGGGGTGAGGCCGGTCACCGCGGCGGGCTGATCGGCCGCGAGAGTCTGGGTCAGCTCCTGGGCCTGGCCGAAGCTGTGTGAGAAAAGCGCGTCGGCCACGGCCATGAAGCGGCCGGGATCCTCTCCGAGGTAGCTTTGAGCTAGTAATCTCCAGGCCTCGAGGTACTCCAGCGGCCGTGGGACGCGATGATAATGACCCAAGGCCTTGTAAGCGGCGCGACGACCGTCCTCCTTCCAGCCGACGGCAAAAAGTTCTTCGGCCAGGCGCAGATAAAACGGGGCCAGGAGGGGCTGGGCCGACCCTTCATAGGTTTTGGCGATCGTGAGCGTGAGGGCTCGGTCCACCAGGACCGGGGCCTCGCCCAATCGCCTCTCGGCCAGGGCGTCCACCGCCAGCCAGATGGAGTTTTCCGGCAAGCGCTGCTGGCGGGAGAAAATCACTTTCGGGACCAGGAGCGGGACCCCGATCGAAAAAGCCGCCGCCAGGAGCACGCCGCCGGCTAACAGCCAGGCCGTCCAGGCGGGAACCCAAGCGGGCCACAATCGGAAAGGCCCGGCCGGCGGCTCGCCGCTGCGCGCAATCTTCTCGGCCCGGAGAGCGGCGGCATTCATGGCCAGCGAGCCCACGGGCGTTGGTAGTCGAGAATCATGGCCGCCGTCCGAACTTTTTCGTGAACGTTGACGCGATCGAAGGCGCGTGGTTTGGGGCGCGCCTCTTCGGTCAACGGGGAAAGATGGGCGAGAATAAAGTGCTTGAAGGTCAGCGGGACGTCGTAACCGGCCTCAAGGGCAACGTTAGCCAACGCCACCTGGGTGTCGAAGGCGTTGGGCCAGCGCATATCGGCCTCGATGGCCACTTCCCGCAAAAGGTCGTATCGCTTGGCGTCGGCGTAGATGCGCATGAGCTGCTGGTAAACGGCGCGGTCCATGAAGGAGACCCGTCGCAGCTTCTCGAAGACGCGGATCGCCTCGTCGAATTGCTTGAGCTCGGCCTGAATGGTCCCTTCCAGCAGGAGCGCCGGGATGGAAGCGTAGTACTGGCGGGATCGGCGCAGTTCCTCCAGGGCGGTCGTGTAATCTTTCTTGACGACCAGGTAGCCGGCCCGCCGCACGTGCCCTTCCCAGTCCATGGGATTCAACTTGAGCCCCCGGGCCAGATCGAGATCGGCGTAGCCCGCTTGGGCGTAGGTGGTTGATTCGTTCGCATGCGGGATGGCATAGATGATTTGAGAGCCGCTCAGATAACGGACGCTGGCCCAGGCCGCCGCCGCCGAGACGGCGCATGCCCCCGCCAGCGCGAGACGGATCAGGAGACGCGACATGGGATCGGCTCCCGGATCGTCGAGGCCAGCAGCGCGCAGAGGACCCAGAAAAGGAGCAGGCTGCAGGGAAGATGCAGCGGAAAGCCCAGGAGAGAATCAGCCAGCGTGCAGATGAGGGCCCCCAGGAGGGCAAGCCGGGGGGCCAGCTCCGCCGAGGTCAACTCGACGCCCGGCCGCGCCGTTACGATCCTTGCAAATGTCAGCAGCCCGAGATAGCCGACGAAGGCCAGGTGAGCCAACAACCCGCCGATCCCTCGTTCGACCCAGAATTCGAGGTAATCGTTGTGGACGTGGCCGGGATCGAGGGCGCGGAAATCCCCGGAGATGGCCCCCAGGTTCCTGCGGTAGTAGCGCGAGCGCGGCTCCAGTTGAAATTCGTCGGCTTTGTCCCAGAAGATGCGGCTGAACCCGCCGGGGCCGATCCCCAAAGGGGGAGTCGGCGAACGCATCGTCGAAGCCACCGACCAATAGTAAATGCGCGATTCCCATTGAGGGCTGGCCAACGTCCGCGCGAGCCGCTGGCCGATCCGCTGGCCCAGGCGCGTGGGTCCGGCTGCCGCCACGCCGGCGAGGAGAACCGCCCCGGCCAGCACGACGGCTATCCAGAGCCCTCTCGGACCGAGAACGCGGAGAAACAAGCCTCGGTGGAAGTAGGCCAGCAGCGCGCCGGTTACGGCCAGGCCGAGCGCCGTCCCGATCCAGACCCCACGCGCGCGCGCGAGGAAGAGGGCGTAGCCGAGGACCAGGGCGGCGAGCGCCGCCGTTACCCGGAGCGCCCCGGCCGCAGGTCGGAACACCCATCCCAAGGCGAGAAAAAAAACGGGGCCCATGAAGGAGCCCAGAAAATTCGGATGGCCGAACGTGGCGATCACCCAGTTCTTCTGCATTCCTTCCTCATGATAAGGGAGCATCTCAAAGCCGTAATTCTGACCGATGGCGTAGGACGACAAGAGGATGCCCTGAAGGATGAGCAACCCGCTGACGAGGGGGAACAAGTCTCGACGGCCCCCGGCGTCCAGGAGCATCGCGTAGAGGCCGATCCCGCCCAGCCAGGGAAGGGCCGCGTTGAGTGAGTAGAGGGGGGCGGGGGAGATGGCGGCGGAGGCCACGGCGAAAACAGCCCCGATCACGAGGGCGATCGCCGGAAAGTCGAACCTGACCCGTTCCGGCGGGCTCAGCATCCGCCCAAAGGCATAGAGGGCGAAGAGCGCCCCCAGACCGATCTTCAGGAAGAAATCCTCCACGCGGTCCGGCCCCACGCCCGGGAGCCGCAGGAAGAACGGAGCGAAGGGAATGATGGCGACAAGGAGAAGCGAGCCGGCCACGGCGGCCGTCCGGCTCAGGCGGTCTCCCATGCTCTCCAGCGAACGGTTCAGAGGTCGGCGATCTCCAGTGAAGTCCCGGGGCAATCTACTGCCCGCCAGGCAGGGGTGTCAACGCGAGCCGCGGCGCCGTTGCAAGGGCGCCATTCAGGGCCGCATCATGAGCGCGCCCCGGCCGCTCGCCGGGGGGAGTGAAAAGGAACCGGACGTTGACGCCGCGCCATGAAGCCTCGGCTGACCCCTCCCGACTGGATTGTGCGATCGTGACGCTCTACTTTCCCCCGTTTCTCGGCGGTTTGGAGACCTATCTGGAAAGATTGGCGCAAGCCCTGGCGGCTCGGGCGCGCGTGGTCGTGCTGGCCCCGCGCGCGTCGGGATCGGCCGAGGTGGACGCCGCGCTCGGCGTCGAAGTTCTTCGACGCCCGTTCTTGGGCCAATGGATGATCCGCCATCCTCGTTGGTTCAAACTGCTTTATCCCGTCGCCGGCCTGGCGCTGTTCCTTTGGACATGGGGGAGCCTCCGGCGGCGGCGGCCTCGGCTCGTCTGCTCCGGGAGCGCCGATCTGGGATGGGCCGTGGCGGCGGCGGCGCTTCTTCTGCGGGCGGATTTTACGTTCATCTGTCACGGGAAGGACGGTCACGTCAACCCCGGCTGGTTCGCTTACTTGACCAAGCGACTGCCCATCGTCTGGATGATGCGGCGGGCCCGCGTCTGCTTCGCCAACAGTCGGTTCACGGCCCGGCTGTTGGACCCCGAGGGTCGCCACGGGGATAAAATGCGGATTCTGCCGGTTCCCATTCGGCAGAACGCCGTGGGGGTCTCAGAGGCCGACTTGGCGGAAGCCGCGCGCGTGACCTGGGGTCCGGCCGCCGGCGATCCGGCCGCGCGGGGGGAGGTGATTCTCTCGGTGGGTCGTCTGCGCGAGCACAAAGGTTTCCACCACGCCATCCGGGCCTTTGCTCGAATTGCCCCGGAGTTCCCGCGCGCCCGCTACGTGATCGTCGGCGCCGGTCCCTACGAACCGGAGCTTCGAGCCTTGGCGGATGAAGTCGGTCTCAGCGAGCGGATCGTTTTCGCGGGCCCTCGACGCCCCCCGGATGCCTTCTACGCCCTTGCCGACGTCTTCGTCACCGTGACTTGGGACGTGCCTGCCGAACCTGAGGGCTTCGGCATGGTCTTCCTGGAGGCGGCCGTCTTCGGCGTTCCGTCGATCGCGGGGAACCTCGGAGGGATGACCGAGGCCGTGATCGACGGCGTGACGGGTTATTGCGTGCCCGGGGCGGCGCCCGACGCCCTGGCCGAGGCGTTGCGACGGTTGTTGGCCGATCCGGCGCTGCGCCGTTCGATGGGCGAGGCCGCGCGGGCCGGGGCGCGGGCGTTTGCCCCCGAGCGCGTCGCCGAGACGTTTTTGCGCGAGTGCGCCCTCGCCGAGCCGGCCCTCGCCCGCTGAGGGGCCTCCCCGGATCGTCTTTCCATGCGCCAACCCTTGGATCTGATCGTTCTGCCCTTCCACGATTGGAAGAAGAACGAAACCGAGGGGCTGCGCAATCGGGACGGGCATCTGGTCGAGCATTTTCTGGCTTCGCCCCGGGTGGGGAAGGTCCTCTTTGTTGATCGCCCGATCTCCGGCCCGGAGCGCTGGCTTCTGCGCCGGCCGCTGCGATGCCGTTCGGGCCAGGCGGTGGCTCGGTCCGGCCGCGCGATTCTGAGCCGACTCAACGAGAAACTGTTCGTGCTTGATCAGCCCGCGCCGGATCTGTTGAGTCCGCTCCGTCTTCGACGCGACTGGTGGGACGTCGTGTTTCGTCGCCCGGCGGTCCTGGCGGCCATCGGCTGGGGGGCCGAGCAGGCCGGGCTCTCGACGGCTCGCCGCGCGCTCGTCTGTTCGTCGCCGCTGGCCACGGGGGCTTTTGGCCTCCTCGGTGAGCGCGTGATCCATTTCGACGCCGATGACAATTGGACTCGTCATCCTCAGATGCGCGACGCCCGCGGGTGGATCCGGCGCGGTTACGAGACCGCCTGCCGCCGGGCCGACGTGCTGACCTGCAACTCCGAACGCCTCGGTCAGTTCCTCAGCGGCATCGGCGGCCGGCCGATCGTCATTCGCAACGGCGTCGATCCCGACCGATGGGACCCCGACAGGTGGGGGAGGCTGGCCCCGCCGCCGGAGCTGGCGCGACTGTCACGGCCGTGGATCGGCTACGCCGGCCGCCTCGCGCGCCGGATCGATGTCGAATTGATCCTCGGGCTGGCGCGCCGGCGGCCCGAGGCCTCCTTCGTGCTCTTGGGCCCGACTCTGGATGCACGGTGGATCGCCCCCTTGCGGCGACAGCCCAATGTCCATCTCCTTGGGGACCGTCCGTACGATGAGCTTCCGGGCTGGGTCGTTCACTTTGACGTGGCCGCCATCTGGCACCACGTCGGGGACCTGGAAAACGACGGCGACCCGACCAAACTCTATGAATATCTGGCGCTCGGGCTGCCGGTCGTCACGACGCCGATTCAGGGGGTGGAGACCTTCGCCCCCTGGATCGCGATCGCGCCCGACGTCGAAGCGATGGACGGGGGGATCGGCGAAGCCCTCGCCAGACGCGGCGCCAATCCCACGGCTTACCGAAGCGGCCGTCAGGCGGTGATCGATTTGGGCTTCACCTGGGCCGCCCGCGCCGCTCGGTTTCTCGACCTGCTGGAGGCGGCGATTTCGGCCCAGATTCCCGACGGGCCAGGGGAGGCCGAGAGGCGATCAGGTTGAATCGGCGCCGGATAGGTCGATCAACCCCAAGGCCGCCAGCCTGAGGCGGAGCCGCCAACGCCACCTCAACAGCGGCGGGAGCGCCGGACCCCAGCCCCATCGGAGCATCCGCCCGATGAGGCGCGCCTTCTTGTGCCCGCGATCAAGTTCGAGGACCCGCCGGAGATAGTCCCCGGCCTCGGGCGCGTGACGCGTCCGGAGGGCTCGCATGGCCAGCTTATAGAGGACGACGGCCTCGGCCCGAGGGTGGCGGTCCAGCAGCGCCCGATGAAGATCGAGAAAGAGGTTCTCGGCCTGCGGATCGAAGGAAAAAGTGATCCGGGACCCTTCAGCTTCGTCCTCGGCGTGAATGATCGAGAGGGGTTCCTCGACGAAAGCCACGGGTCCCAGGCGCGCCAGGCGGAGCGCAACGTCCCAGTCGTCGACGCCGGCCAGACGTTCATCGAACGGGCACTGCCGCAGCGCCTCGGCCCGCGCCATCAGCGCCGACGTCGCGAGCCCTTGGCCCACGATCAGGGATTGGACGAACTCCTCCCCCGGGCGCGGCGGCTCGCGCGGGGCGACGATCTCGACCCTCTCCGAGAGCCGGTAGCGGATGCGGCTATAGACGCAAGGGGACTCGGACCGAGCCTCGAGGGCAGCCAGCCGCCGCTCGATTGAGGGGGGGAGGAGTTCATCATCGGAGTCCAGCAGAGCGACGACGGAAGCTCGGGCCGCGCCGATGCCCTGGTTGCGCGCCGCCGCCGCCCCGTGACGGGCGGGCTGCCGCAGCACGATCACGCGCAAGTCGCCTACGCCTTCGGCGGCTTCAGCCGTCCCGTCCCCCGAGGCGTCATCGACGACGATCACTTCCAGGTCCCGCACCGTCTGATTGAGCGCGCTGCGAATGGCCCGGACCGTCGCCCAGGGCCGCCGGAAGGTCGGGATCACGACGCTGGCGAGGGGAGAAGTCACGCGGGGCCGAGGCGGTCAGTCCGTGAGGTCGCGCCGGGCGGCCCGACGGCGGGTTCGGATCGCCGAAGGAAGAAACTCTGGAGGCTCCGGCACGACGCCGATAAGGAGGGAGGGGAAGCCGATCGGGCCGGCTCGGCGGTCAATTTCCCTTCGACCTCCGGGCCGCCGACGCGATAAAATTTGGCGCTGATGGCCCGAAATCCCGTCCATCCGCCGACGCAGGAGCGCAAGAGCCGCGGCGAGAAGCCGCCGGCGCTTGAGATCGACGGGCGAGACGCCCCGCTCAAGGCCGAGGTCGTCACCGCGGCGGCCGATGATCCGTTAACGCAACTCATCCGACAGTCGCTGCACGAGGGGGCGACCGACGTTCATCTTCGAGCGGGCTCGCCGCCGCGGATTCGGATCAACGGCGATCTGCTCATGGTGAAGGGGCTTATCCCTTCTTCGGAGATGATGCGCCGATTCTTCGAGAAGATGCTCACGACGGATCAACTCAAGCATTTCGAGCGCATCAAGGAACTCGATTTTTCTCATGACCTTCAGGCCGTCTGCCGGATGCGCGTCAACCTCTACCAGGAACGCGGCGCCTTCTGCGCCTCGCTTCGCATCATCCCCCGGCACATCCCCTCGATGGAAGAGATCTTCCTGCCGCCGGCCTGCGAACGGCTGACGCAGTTGGACCGCGGCCTTGTGCTGGTGACGGGGCCGACGGGCTCCGGCAAGTCCACGACGCTCGCGGCCATGATCAATCACATCAACGCCACGCGAAAGTGCCACATTCTGACCATTGAGGACCCGATCGAATTTCACCATGAGGATAAGCGCGGTCTCTTGAGTCAGCGCGAATTGGATCACGACACCCGCACGTTCGCCGCGGCCCTCCGCCACAGCTTCCGCCAGGACCCCGACGTCGTCCTCATCGGCGAGATGCGCGACCTGGAAACCATGCAGACGGTGATCACGCTGGCCGAGACGGGGCATCTGACGTTTTCGACGCTCCACACCGGCGACGCCGCGCAGACCGTCTCGCGCATCATCGACGCTTTCCCGCCGCATCAGCAAGCCCAGGTCCGGCTTCAATTGGCGGCCTCGCTGGCGGCGGTCATTTCGCAGAAATTGCTCCCCCGCAAGGACGGCAAGGGGCGCATCGCCGCCCGCGAGATCATGATCTGCAATCGGGCCGTCCGGAACCTCATCCGCGAAAACAAGCTCAATCAGATCGCTTCGGCCATTCAGACCGGCGCCGATGAAGGCATGATCACGATGGCCGCGGCCCTGGCCGACCTCGTCCGCCGGGGATTGCTCGACCTGGAAGTCGCCCGGCGCCATTGTGACGACCAGCGTGAACTCATGGCCAAGCTCCAAGGGGGCGGCTGAGGCCCACGCCTCAGCCCTTCGTCGCGGGTTCGGCTCTGCTCTTCTCGGCACGGGGTCTCCCGCCGGGTCGCCAGAAAGTCTTCTCCAGGAAGCTGGAGGCCGAGAGCTTCCGACTCAGGTGACCCTCCCACAGCCGAACGAGCCAGGTCAGCACCCGAGGGCCGTGGCGATCCGGGATGACGAAACTCCCGTCCAGCGGCGGCATCGCCAGCAACGCCGGGAGCAGCCGAACGAACAGCTCCCCCGGAAAGCGCGCGACTCCGCCTTCGGGGATTGCCTTGCCCGGGCGTTCGCTTTGGAACGTCCCCTGGCGAAAGCTGAAAAGGACGCGATCGGGGGCGGGGCCCGTCCGGAGTTCGGAAGCGACCTGGGGGGGGTGGCCGGCGTGATGCAAGAGCCGAAGGAGCACGAGGGCCGTGAGAGAGCCCGGCGCTTCGGTCGTCTCAAGGGCCTCCAGATAGGCGAGCGCTTCTTCCAGAAAAAAGGGGTCCGGCGGAGAGACCGAAGCGACTTCCTCGAGGAGTTCCAAGGCCACCGAGGCCAGCGCCAGCCGCATGAGGTTCTCCCTCAGGCAGGGCCAGGCTCGACGCAGCGTCACCGACGTCAGGCTCCCCAGCCGATCCCCTGCACCCACGCGAAGATTGCCATGAACGTAGGCGCAGAACTCGAAGGCGGCGGCCGTCCGCCCCTTTAGACGACGCGCCCCTTTGGCGATCGCGCGGACGACCCCATGGTCGGCCGTCAAAAGCGAGACGATGAGCGTGGATTCGCTGAAGGGCCAGGTTCGGATAACCAGGGCCTCGGTGCGCATGGCCGAGCGTCAGTCTTCCGGAGCTTCCGCGGCAGGCTCGGCGACGGTTTCGCCCGAGCTCCGGTGCACGCGCCAGGAGGGGTGCGTGATGCCGAATTTCTTCACCCGCGCGTTCATCCGATCGACGGAGATGCCCAAGAGGGCCGCCGCCCGGCGCTGACTCCAGGCCGAGCGCTGGAGCGCCTGGAGGACGAGGCTCTTTTCCACATCGAGCAGACTGACCCCTCCCTCGGGCAGCAGGAGGCCTGCGACCGAAAGCTCGCGTTGAGACAGGTCAAGCTGGCGCAGTTCTCGTGTCGTGATTTCGGCTCCCGCCAAGCGGATGCTCAGCCGCTCGATCACGTTGCGCAGTTCCCGGACGTTGCCGGGCCAGGGATTCCGGCTGAGCGCCTCCAGGGCGTCCGCTTTCAGGCTGATCGGCGCCAGATGGTGCTTCTCGGCGATCCGGACGGCGAAGTGACGCGCCAGGGCCGGAATATCCTCCGGGTGACTCCTCAACGGCGGGACGTGCAGGGGGCAGACGTCGATGCGGTAGTAGAGGTCGCGGCGGAAGCGCCCGGCCTGGACCTCCTGCTCCAAGGCTTTGTTCGTCGCGAAGATGAGACGGCAATCGGCCCGGAGCGGCTTCTCTCCCCCCACGCGCGTAAATTGTAGCGTCTCCACGACCCGCAGCAGCCGACCTTGAGCTTGCGGCCCCAACTCGCCCACTTCATCGAGGAAAAGCGTTCCTCCCTCGGCCAGTTCGAATTGACCCCGCTTGCGACCGACGGCGCCGGTGAAGGCCCCCTTCTCGTGGCCGAACAGCTCCGAAAGGAACAGGTTCTCGTCCGGGAGGGCGGCCCCGTTGACTTCGACGAAGGGCCCGTTCCGCCGCGGTGAGGCCCGGTGAATGGCCCGCGCCACGAGCTCTTTGCCCACCCCGGTCTCCCCGGTGATCAGGACCGTCACGTCCCCGGCGGCCACCTGGGCGACGGCGGCCTTCAGTTCGCGGATCGACGCCGAATCGCCGATGATGGCGTCAAAGTCGTGCAATCGCTCCAGCGACCGTCGCAGCCGCTGATTCTCGCGCGTCAGCGACCCCTGGCGCAGGCAGTTGCGCAGTCGCAGGGCGATCTCCTCCCGCGTCGATTGCTTGGTCAGGTAGTCGGCCGCGCCGCGACGCATCGCCTCGACCGCCGTGTCGATGTCGGCCACCGAGGTCAGAATCACCACCGGCGGCGCCGCCGCGTCCCCATCGGTCATCGACCCCCGAAGGCGCTCCAACAGGTCCAACCCGCTGAGGCCGGGCAGGCGGATATCGGTCAGGACGAGCTCGAAGCCCCCCTCGGCCAGGGCGTTCAGCCCTGCCTCGGCGTCGGCGCAGACGCGCGTCTCGTAGCCTTCCAGTTCAAGGTTTCGCCCCAGCCGCGTCGCGTAAGCGGGGTCGTCCTCAACGATGAGAATGCGATGGGGGAGAGGGTCCGGGCCGGCGCTCATCAGCGGGCCCTCACGGCTCGGCGCTGCTCCGCAGCCGGCGGATCTCGTCGGCTAGGGCGCTGCCGGGAACGTAATCCAGGTTCACGCGCGAACGCCCCGGGCGGGCGCTCGTTCGCAGGCCGCGCCGTTCGATGCTCTCCAGAGCGAGCCGCGGCTGGATGGCTTCATAGAACTGGCGGGCCCGCGCCGAAGCCGGCGTGTCCGCATATTGCTCCATCACCGTCCGCATCAGCTCCAGGGCCTGGGCGGGGCTGCCGGTGAAGAATTCCCGCTGGGCCTGCTGCCAGAGCGCTTCGGCTTGCTGGGGCCGCTCGGCCACGGCGATCTTGAGCGCGTCCTTGGCGAGGTTTTCCAACTGAATGGCCTGACGCCGGAAGCCTTCCGGCAACGGCTGTCGCCGGAATTCCGCCAGGCCTTCGATCGCTTTCACGAATTGGCCGGCGTCATAAAGGTCCATCAGGCGCTCCAGCTCCAGCTCGCGGAGGGCGTTCTCCACGACAGCCAGACGCGTTTGCGCGAACGGCCGCAGCGCCTCGGAGCCGGCCGCCGCCTGATAGGCCTTGCGCGCCTCCTCCAGAAGCTCGGCTTCGAGACACCATTCGGCTAACTGGAACTGGCCGGCGTGGTCCTCCGGCGGCAGCCCCGCCGAGCGCTCGAAGTATTCGCAGTAAAGAAACTCCCGACGCATGCTGCCCGCCTGAAGCAACTCGCCGCGGGCGAGGACGCTTCGGGCCTCCTGGAATTCCCCGCGCTGGAGGAATCGCCATCCGAGGTCCCGCCACAGGCCGAGCAAGCGGGGCGTCGCCATTTCCGGAACGTGAGGGAGCGCGTAGGTTTCGATCAGATCGATGGCTCGACCCAGCTCGTTGCGAACCCGATAGTGAGCTTCGGCCTCCTCGGCCGTGTCGGCGATCCGGTTGCGGGCGATTTCCGGGCTCAAATCCATCAACTGATCGGCGTAGACACGGAGCGCCTCCTCGTAGCGCGCCTGATCCCGCAGGCGGCGCGCCACCAGCAGGGCATACTCGATCCGCTTGCTGCCGGCGTGGTCGGCGTCCAGACGGCGAAGCTCGATGACCAGATCCAAGGCCTCGGAGAAGCGTTGTTCCTCCAGGGCGGTTTCGATCAAGGCGTCCAGCGTCCGCGTGAGGCGCTCGCGGCGTTCGTCCAGCATCGCGGGATGGCGCGCTTCGATTTCCTCCAGCAGCCGTCCGGCGGTGGCCAGATCGCCGCTCTGAAGGTGCCATTCGAGGCGGGCCATCATGAAGTCGGCCTGGCGCGGCAGTTCCACGCCGTCGATTCGGGCCAGCGCTTCGGCCCAATCCGGCTTCACGGAAGCCGGCAGCCGGGGGATCGTCGCCAGGATCGCCGGGCCGTGACGAAACATCACCGCCGCCAGGCTTTCGGGGTTCACTCCCTCGCGAGCCGCCTGACCGAGCAGGGCGATCCCTTCGGCGGCCCGGCCCGCGCTGAGGCGTCCGCCGGCCTCGATCAGCCGGTCCTCCGCCTCCGACTCCTCAATGACGCGCAGGATGGCCGACGCCGGGACCGTGATCGTCCCCAGGCCGTCGTAGATCGAAATGGCCTCATCGGAATGGCGCAGGATGATGCCGGAGAGGACGCGACCGTCCTTATATTCAATACGGTCGCCCCAGGCGCCTGGGGCCGCCAGGCCGATCATTGCCGGAAGGATGCCGGCCCGTAAGAACCTCATTCTCCTGGCTTCGTCGACCCTGCGTCGCAAAGGGCCGATGCCTCTCGGAGATGATCGCACACCCCCTGAGCCCTTGTATAGCTCAGGCGGCGCTCGGGCGAGCCGCCCGCCATGATCGCTCCTTCGCCTGGGTCGCTCATCGCGTGACTTGTCATCCCGCCGACGGGGTCGCACAATGACGACGGCCGCGCATCCTGGGCCGGGCGGTAGCGGAGCGAAATTCGATGGAGGTGGGCATCATGTCTGGCGGTCTGGATCGGATGGCGAAGGGGGCGGGGGCGCCTGGATCGTGGCGGCTTGCTCTTGGTGGGCTTATCTTCGCCCTGGCCGCGTTGGCCCCGGGGCAGGCCGACCCCTCCCGATGGGAAACGGCGATCGCCCGGTTGGAAGCGGCCGACAAGGAGAGCCCTCCGCCGGAGCGGCCCGTCGTCTTTGTCGGCAGCTCGAGCATCAGGCTCTGGGACGTGGAGGCCCGATTTCCGGGCTTGACCGTTCTCAACCGGGGTTTCGGCGGGTCGCAGATCGTCGATTCCGTGTACTATGCCGATCGCATCATCCTCAAATATCGCCCCCGAGCGATCGTGTTCTACGCCGGCGATAACGACATCGCGGCCGGGAAAAGTCCGCAGGCCGTGGTCGAGGATTTTGCGGCCCTCCTCGCCAAGATCGAGTCCGCCCAGCCCGATTGCCCGATTTTCTTCCTCAGCCTTAAACCCAGTCTCGCCCGCTGGGCGCTCTTCGACCAGATGAAGGAGGCGAACCGCCGGATCGGAGCCCTCGCGACCGGCCATCCCCAGCTTCACTTCGTCGACGTGGCCGGGCCGATGCTCGGCCCTGACGGCCGCCCCCGCTCCGAACTCTTCGTCGATGATGGGCTTCATCTCAACGAGGCGGGTTACACGCTCTGGACCGACATCCTTCGGCCTCGGCTGGAGAAGCTGGTCCGGGGGACCCGCACGCCGTGAAGGGGAGGGCGCGGGTCCTAACGGATGCCCGATTGGGCCATCTGCCCCACCAGCGCGTCCACCTGCGTCCGCAAGACGGGATTCGGGAGGCCTGAATCGGCCACCAGGATCGCGAAATGGATCGGGTATTGGTGACGGCTTAGGGCCCAACCGGCCAGACTTTCGCAGCCGCTCAGCGAGCCGCCGATCGCGCTCACTTGCGGGCGGGGCAGATCGGGCTCCGGCGAAGGGAACCGGTCGGCCAGAATGCCCGGTCGGTCCGTCGCGGCCAGGGCCGCCTCGAACAGCGCCCGGAGGCGGTGAGACCTCATCCGACGAAACACGTCCATGACCTGGGCCGCCGAGAGGCGGTTGAGCCGAGAAAGCCCCGAGCCATCAATCACCGCCAGGCCGCTCGTTGAAATCTCCCACGCGCGCAATTGATCCTCAACCGCCCGGGCCCCGCCCCTGAAGCTGCCGGGGGCGCCGCCCTGCCCCAGGGCCAGCGTCCTGAGAATGGCCTCGGCCTCCAGCGTCCGGTCGTGCCGCATCATCTCACCGACGATGCGTTCGAGCGGCGGAGAGGACCAGCTGGCCACGCTCCGGGGAGGTTCGCCTTCGGCGGGGGCTTCGGTGGGGCGAGCCTCCACCTTGCCCTCAATCCGGATACCGGCCCGTTCGAGGCGGCTCCGGAGGACGTGGCCGAAGAAGAGGGCCGGCTCGGCCACGGCCGCACGATCGACCGAGCGTTCCGACGGCCTCAACGTCCCCGTGACGTGAACGACCCGGCTACCGGCGGAGCGTCGGTAGCGTCGGGCGATGGCGTCGACGGCGCTCACCCGCACGTTGCTGGAAAGGAAGATCATTCCTTCCAGGTCAGGCCACACCTCGAACCGGCCGGGTTGACCGGTCCGCCGCCCGGCTCGCCAGTTGACCTCGACGCAATTGTCATTGAAGTTGAGCGCCGAGATCTCCGGCAGTCGCGGTGAGCCCAGTTCCTCCAACGGCCAACCGGGACCCAGCCGTTCCCCGTCGAAGGCGGCGTCGTCGACCAGGAGCCCCCCGCGCACTCGCCGGACCCCCTCGGCCTTTAATTCCCGGACCCATTGATCGAAGGGGGCCATCAGCTCGCGTTCGTCGGCCAGATAGTGGCGTGAAAGGGTCGGATCGCCGGTCCCGACGACGATCAGATCGCCTTCAAGAACACGATCGCGGATCGGGCCGCTGACGAGGAGCTCGGTCGCGAAGCTGAAACTGGGGCCGAGGCTCTCCAAGGCGACGGCGGCCAAGGCCAGCTTGAGAACTGAAACCGGCGGCAGGCCCCGGCGGGCCTCCCGCTCGTAGATCGCGACGCCCCGATCAAGGTCCCAGACGGAGACCCCCAGGCTCCCTCCTCCCCAGTCGAATTGATCGATCGTGCGCTCAAGAGCCTGGGCAAGCAGCCCGTAGGAGTTCTCCGGTCCATTATCGGGGATTGAATCTTCCGCCGGTTGCGAAAAGGCTCCGAACCCGCCGGTCACGGCCAGCCCCCCGCCAAGGAGGAACGCCATCCCCGCCTTCAATCCTGCCCTTCGCCGGAGCTTGGGGGCCTTTGGGGTCGTCGGCGTGGGTTGGGATCGCCGGGGAGGCTGCAACGGTCTTTAGCTCTGCCAATAGGTGGGTTATGTTTGACCTCGGCCGTGGATTTTGTCAATCTGGCGCCGCCCCGGGAACGTCCTTCGCCAGGTCGCTCGTGGTTCTTGCGAATGGGTCAAGATGACCGAGCCATGTCGGAAGATGGGCTATAAGATGAGGCCATCGGGCCTGGGGCGGCTCGGACAGTCCCAGCCTGGTGCCTGCGGCAGCGAAACGCCGGGGATCAGCCCATGTCATTGAAGCTAAACGGGTTAAGTCCCAAACCTCCAAGCGCTTTGTTGATCTTAGGATGCCGGCTCTTCGTCCTTGGCGGTCTCGGTTTCTGGCTCGTGGCGTGCGGTGGCGCGAGGGATGAATCGGCGCAGGAGGCCTCCGCCACGGCCGACCCGACCCCGACGCCTTACCTCGACGCCGGCACGCGCGCGGCCGTGCTTTCCCTGACGGGCCAGCCTGCGCTTACGGAAACGGTTTTCGCGGGGAGTCGTCCGGCGGCCGTTCCTTCGGTCTTGCTGCCGGAGCCCCCCCTGCCGCCGCCCAACCTGGAGCCTATGCGGCTCGGCGCGGTGAGCGTCGAGCGGATTGTCAGGCCCCACTCGGGAGCTGCCAGCCGGTTCAGCTCGGCCCGGCTGGGGGATTATGTCCTTCAGAACGAGCACGTGACGTTGATTTTCGCCTCCGTAGAGCCTGAGGCTCTCAAGCCGGGGGTCCCGCCGCGCCCGGAAGCTCGTCAGTGGCACCGTCCCGGAGCCCTGATCGACGTGATGATCGAAGGCGATCGCATGGATTTTCTCACCGAGTTCACCCAAGGGGTTGGCTTGGCCTTGACGGATCCGATGGTCGAATACGGCCGGGCGGAGTTCGTCCAACGCGACAAGGAGGTTCGAGCCACCGATGAGCCGGGTTGGCCAAGGGAGTTGCCGGCGGCCCTGGGCCTCCGCCTGGCCGGATGGGTTCCGGGCGCCGCCGACACGCGGATCGAGACGACTTATTGGCTCGCCGCGGGCGAGCGGCGGGTGCACGTGGAAAGCCGGCTGGCCGGGCCGGCTGCGGCCGCGGTGGAGCTGGCCGATGTCGGGGATTGGGGGGGCGGGGCGGTTCTCCTGGACAAGTTCGGCTTGGCTCCGGGGGGGACCGGCCTCTATCACAACCTGCAATGGTACGCAGTGAACGCGGGCTATCAGACGATCGGCGTCTCGGCGTCAGGGGAGCCCTTGCGGGGGTTCTTCCACGAACGGAAGTCGCGCGTCCAGGCCCTGGGAGAGACCGCCGAGGCGACCGCCCCGCTTCTGGACCGATGGCTTTTCTTCGCGCGGGGGGATTACGCCGACGCCACCGACCAGATCTTTGAGCAGGCCGGGCCGGAGTGGGGGCACGGCGTTCTGGCCGGCCGCGTGGTGGATCCGCGCGGCGAGCCCGTCGCTGACAGTTGGGTGACGGTCCTCTGGTATGAGCGCTCCTCAGGCCAGCCCCTGGACCGCCGCCCCTTCACGCGCATTCGGACGGATCGGGAGGGCCATTATCGGGCCGCTCTGCCGGAAGGGCGCTATTTCGTCGTGGCCGGGGCCCGATCCCGATTCTCCGCTCGGCCCGAAGGCGGGGTGGAGACGGGCATCCGTATTCTTCCGGGCCAGGAGGAGCGCAAAGCACTCTATCTGGGCCCGCCGGCCCGGCTGCGCCTCAAGGTGGCCGACTCTCGATCCAAGCGGACGCTGCCCGCGCGGGTCCAGTTAACGCCGCTGGGCGTCCCGGCCGAGAACACGCTCTTCCGAGCGTCGGATTCGGCCCTGGGCTACTACGATTCCTTCTACGTCCCCCCCCAGGGGGCCGTCGTCGAGCTTTACGCCGGCAGGTGGCTCTTGCGTGTGTCTCACGGTCCGCGTTACGACGCCGTCGAGCGGGAGATCGATCTGGCGTGGGAGACCGATCAGCTCGTTCTGCTGGAGTTGCCTGAAACGTCTCCGACGCCGGGGTGGATCGGGCTCGAAATCGGCGCGATGACGCGGGCCACGCCGGACTGCGCCGTTTCCGATCTGGACGCCGTTCTGATGGCCGCCGCCGAGGGGGCCGAATGGATCGTCTCGGGCGACTGGGAGCGGCTGACGGACCTGGCCCCGGCCATCGCCCGTTCCGGCCTCGCCGAGTTTATCGGTTCCAGCCGAGGTTTCCGGACGTGGCATCCCTCCCGGCCGGATTGGGGGACCTTCCTGATCTATCCCGTCGCGGCCGACGCGCTTGACCCGGCTCAGGCCCGTGCGCAGTGGTACGGCGCGGCTGACTCCTTCGAATTCGTCGCCGCGCTGCGCAGCCTCTATCCCGGGGCCCTCATCGAGACCGTCAACCCCTATAGCGACCGGGACGGCTACTTTTTTCTCCCCGGCAAGAACTCGGCCCAGATGGGTTACGACGAGCGGGAGGAGCCCCTCGAACTCGACATCGACGCCGTCAACCTTTTCGAGCCTCATGGCTATTGGAGCTTCGTCACCCAGAAGACCTTCTATTTCGCCAACGCGCATCGGGGGCGCTGGTATCTGCCGGCCCCCGTCTCGGTGACGCGCGCCCCGCTGGCTTCCGAGCCGGGTTACCCGCGTTTGTTGGCGCGGACGGGCGAGACCCGGCCGGCGCGTCTGAGCGAGACCCAGGTCTTCGAGGCGCTGCGGACGGGACAGTGGCAATTGACCTCGGGGCCCTTCGTTGACCTCACGCTCGAAGGCTCGCAGGCGGGCGACGTGCTGACGGCCACGGGGACGCTCAAGGGCTCGATCCGCGTCACGGCCCCCAGTTGGGTTCGCGCCGAACAGATCACGGTCTGCAAAGAAGGCGTCAACGTCTGGAAGGAGTTCATGGTGATCGAGACGGAGTCCAACGAGCGCTATCGGTCGGAATTTGATCTTGAGATGCGCCCGCAGGAAAAACGCGGCAAGGACACCGCCGTTAACGCCATCATCCTCGGCGCCGAAAATCTCGATCCGGTCGTGCCCGCCTACGGCGGGCCGGGCATCCTCTCCCTCGCCATGACCGGGCCCATCATCGTCGACACCAACGGCAACGGCGTCTGGGATCCCCCGCGCTATGAGGATAAGGGCATCTGAGCGCGGCGGCGGCGCGCGACGCCCCCGGGGCTGAGCCGTGATAAGGCGGCCTTCGTCGGATTCTGCACCGGTTTTTGAGGCTCGCGGCCTGACCAAATTCTACGGTTCGGCCCGGGGGGTCGAGGACCTTCATCTGACCGTGGGGCGCGGGGAAATCTTTGGCCTTCTAGGCCCCAACGGCGCCGGGAAGACCACGGTTCTCCGAAGCGCTCTCGGCCTCCTGCGTCCGACCCGCGGGCGCCTTCTCCTCTTCGGCGACCCCGTCATCCCCCACAAGGATCGCCATCACGAGCGCCTGGGCTATTTGCCGGCCGACCTTCGGCTCTGGCCCTCGCTGACGGCTCGGCGGACGAGCGACCTGATGCTGGGCCTCGGCGCGCGACGGCCGGATCGCCGCCGCCGGGACGAGCTGGCCCGCCGGTTGGATCTCGAGCTGGATCGCCCGATCAAGGGTCTTTCCCTCGGCAATCGGCAGAAGGTCGGCCTGCTGCTGGCCCTCCAGCATGACCCCGACCTGATTATCCTGGACGAGCCGACGAGTGGCCTGGACCCCTTGATGCGCCGGGTGGCGATGACGTTGTTGACCGAGGCGGTCCAACGCGGGGCCACGGTGATTTACTCCTCGCACAACCTGAGCGAGGTCGAGCAGATATGTTCGCGGGTCGGGATTCTTCGACGGGGCCGACTGGCGGCCCTCAAAACGATCGGCGAAATCCGGGCCGAACGACTTCAGCGCCTTCAGTTCGTCCTGGCGCCCCATTGCGACCCGCCTAATGGCCTGCCGCCGGGGTTGGCTGAGCGCTTCCGGCTCGATCGGCTGGCCGGGCGGACGTTTGAAGTTCGCTATCAAGGCTCCCCCGATTCCCTGCTGCCCTGGCTGGCTTCGCTGTCGATTCTGGAAATCACGTCGCCCCAGATCAGCCTTGAAGAAGCCTTCCTGGCCTATTACCGGGAGGACCTCGGCGCCGGGGAGGCGGAGTTCCCCCTGGAAGGAGGGCCGAACTGATCCGTGCAAGCGCGGCCCCCCTTTCCCTGGGGATTACTCGGGCTTTGGCTGGGGCGATACGCCCCGGCCTGGGCGCTGATGGCCGCCGTTATTTTTATTGTTCAAACCGTGCTGGCCGCCGTGCTCCACGTCCGGGAGGACGTCGTGAACTTTCTTCAACTTCTGGACCGCATGCCGGCCATCTTCAAAGCCTTCATCGGCGGCGACGATCTTATGCCGTCGAACGTGATGGCCATCGTCGCGATCGGTTATCAGCACCCACTCATCCTGACCATGTTGCTGATCAACGGTGTGACGTTGCCGACCGGCATGCTCACGGGCGAGGCCGAACAGGGCCGCATGGACTTGTTGCTGGCTCGGCCCCTGTCGCGAGGCCGGGTCTGGGCCGTGTCCGTCGCGATCTCGGTCCTCAGCCAAGCCGTTCTAGTGGCCGTTGTTTTCCTCGGCACGGCCGTCTGGACGCGCGTCTACGACTACGGCCAGACGATACCGTTGGCGCCGTTCGCTCGCGTGAGCGTCAATCTGGCTGCCCTCGCCGGTTGCGGGTCGGCCTTGTGCGCGCTCGCCGCCGTCGGGATGAGCGAGCGCGGCCGGGCCGTCGGTCTGGCGACGGCTTATTTCGTTGCTTCGTACCTTCTGGATTTTTCCGTCGTCTGGCTTCCCCAGCTCAAGGTGATCCGTCCCCTTTCTCTCTTTGCCTATTGCCGCCCGAACGCCGTGCTGAAGCAAGGAGCGCTTCCCTGGGGGCCGATCGCCGTTCTGGTTCTGACCGGATGCCTGAGCTTGGCGGTTTCCTGGTGGATTTGGCGTCGTCGGGACCTCTACGCGGCCTGACGCCCGGCGTTGCCCCCAAGGCTCCCAGGAGGAGACGTTGGAAAGGAATCCCATTGGAGGGCGAGGCGCGGTGAACCTTCAAGCCCGGATGGACTCGGAAGCTTCTCCCCCCCCGGCCGCGGGAGGCGGTGGTACCCGGTGCCCGAGTCGGCGGCGCTGGATCAGTGGGGCGTTGCTCGTCCTTTTCCTCGCGGTCCTGGTGGGTGTTCTGGGTCTGATCGGCTGGGTCGAGGTCTGGGCGCGGCGTCCGTTCGGCGAGGCTCACGTGGTGGCCGTGGCAGTTGTGCCGGGGAGTTCTCTGCGAGAGATCGCCGAGGCCCTTGAGACTCGGGCCGTCGTCAGTCGGGCCGAACTGCTCATGGTCTATGCCCTTGTTCGCCGGCGTCACGGCCGCCTTCAGGCCGGTCATTACCGGTTCCGGTTGCCGGTGTCGCCCTCGGCGGCTCTGTCCCAACTCGAACACGGCAGCTTCGCCCGGAAGTTGACGATCCCGGAGGGATGGACCGGGGCGCGGATCGCCCGCCGTCTGGTGGAGGAGGGGTGGATCGCCGACGAGGAAACGTGGCTGTCCCTGTTGAGGGCGCCCCGAAGCGTCGATCCGCCGGGGCTCGATCTGCCCGACGGGGCCGAAGGATTCTGCTTCCCCGATACGTACGCCCTGGAGCCGGGGATGACGCCGGAGGCGATTCTCGGGCGGATGCTTGGCCGGTTCGCGCAGGTCTGGGAGGGTCTGGGGCCGGACCGGCGCGATCGGCGCTCGGAGGCTTTGACGCCTCGCGAGATCGTCACGCTCGCCTCGATGATCGAACGCGAGGCCCGGCGCCCCGACGAATTGCCCCTGATGGCCTCGGTCTATCTCAACCGCCTCAAGATCGGCATGAAGCTCCAATGCTGCGCGACGGTCCACTTTGCGCTCGGCGACGCGTGGGACCGGCCGCTCACCCGGGCCGATCTTGAGCTCGATTCTCCTTACAACACCTATCGGCACGGCGGCCTCCCCCCCGGCCCGATTTCCAATCCCGGTCGGGCGGCCTTGGAGGCGGCGCTCCGACCCGCCGAGACGGACGATCTGTTTTACGTTTACCGGGGCGACGGGACGCATGAATTCACGCGCACCTATCAGGAGCACCTGCGAGCGGCGCGGCGCTTCCGGAACGCCGACCCGACCGCCCAATGGGTCCGGCAGGAGGTCGCCCCCTGAACGCCGGGGGCTCCCTTTACGGGCGAACGTCCGCCCGTTAAAATCCATCCCATGACGTCTTGGATTTCAGGCGAAGGGCCGGTGGGCGGTCGCCAGGGTTCCTGCCCCCGCTTTCTTGGGCGCGGGCTCGTCGGCGGGGCGCTCCTTCTGGGCGCTCTGGCCGGGACGGTCGGCGGTCAGCCGGCCGAGGGCGTCGGCGACGGCGCGGGCCCCGCCACCGAGGCGGGGCCGGTTCAGCTCGTCTTCGTAATCCCGATCGAAGGGGAAATCGAGCAGGGATTATATCTGGTGCTCGGCCGGGCGATGAGGTCGGCTCGACGGGAACGCGCCTCAGCCATCGTGCTCAGGATGCACACTCCCGGGGGGCGGGTCGATTCGGCCATGAAAATCCGCGACCTGTTGATCAAGACGACCGTGCCGACCTACACCTACGTCGACAACATGGCGATTTCAGCCGGGGCGTTTCTGGCGTTGGCGACCGATAAGATCGTGATGGGGCCGAGCTCCAACATTGGCGGGGCGCTCCCGATCGCGCTCGGCCTGGGCGGCGCGAGCCCGGTCGACGAGAAATTCGTCTCGGTGTTCGCCAGCGAAATGCGCAAGACGGCCAAGTTCAAAGGCCATCCGGCCGAAATCGCCGAAGCTTTCAGCAATCCCGACATCGAAATCCCCGGGCTCAAGGAGAAGGGAAAGATTCTGACGCTCGACTTCGATCAGGCCACCAGCGTCGGCCTGGCGGCCTACGTCGCCCCGACCCTGGAGGCCCTGCTTGAGCGCGAGGGGCTGGCGGGGGCGCGCGTCCAGACATTCGAGTTTACGCAGACCGACCGCGTCGCTCGGTTTCTTTCCAGTCCGTTTATCCTGGGCCTTCTCTTACTCCTGGGGATGGGCGGGATCTTTATCGAGGTCAAGTCGCCGGGGTTCGGCCTGCCGGGCCTCCTCGGCTTGAGCGCCCTGGGGCTTTACTTCTTCGGCTCATATCTGGCGCATCTCTCCGGCTACATGGAAATCATTATCTTCGTCCTGGGCGTCTCGCTGTTGCTGATCGAGGTCTTTGTGATCCCCGGCTTCGGGCTTTTCGGCGTGGCGGGGATTGTGCTCATGGCCGGCTCGCTCTTCTTCGCCTTGTTCAATCTGGCGCCCAAGGGTTTCGATTTTCACCTGATCCAGCTCCGCGTGCCGCTCCTAACGATGACCGTCCCCTTCCTGACGGCCATCCCGCTATTCTGGTTCGTGGGGCGGATTCTGCCGCACACGCCGATTTACGGGACGTTGACCCTCCAGCCGCCGTCGCCGCCTTCGGGAGCGTCCGAGGGATTCTCCGGCGCGCCGGCGGCCTCGGCCCTTCGTGTGGGGCAGCGCGGGACGACGGTCACGGAACTCCGCCCGACGGGGGTGGCGGCCTTCGAGGGACGCCGCACCGATGTGTTGACCGAAGGGGAGTTCGTCGAGCGCGGCCGCGAAGTCGTCATTACTCGCATCGCCGGGAACCATATCTGGGTGGAAATGGTCAAGGGACAGGCCCCGTCCGGCCCAAGGACGGCTTGACCAGCGGGCGAGGGGCCCTCGCCCCACCGTGCCGTCACATGCCGGCGGCTTCGGCCCGTCGGCGGAGTTCGTCGGGGGGCACCTCCTCGACGCGCGTGGCGATGAACCAGACGTTCCCGGCGGGGTCCTTCACGGCTCCCTGGCGGTCGCCATAGAACATATGGGCCGGCTCCATGACGGAAGTTCCGCCGGCGCCGAGGGCTTTTTTGTAAACGGCGTCCGTGTCGGTCACGTAGAGATAGATCTGGGTCGGTATCGGCGACCAGGGTTCCCGCGCCTCGCCCATCATCACGATCGAATCGCCGATCCTGGCCTCCGCGTGCCGGATCTCGCCTTCGCGGCCGTTCATCCGGAAAATCTCCTCGGCTCCAAAGGCTTGCTTGAGAAAATCCATCAGGCGGCCGGCTCCGCGGACGGTCAGATAGGGGGTGATGCTGTGATAGCCCTCGGGGATGGGTTGAACTGACTCGGTCATGGGGGACCTCCTTGGATCGGGCGATTCGGACGCCGGCGCGCCGCGCCCTCAGGAGGCGATCGGCCCGGCGGAAAGACGCTCCGGGCCGCCCGCCCCGGAGCGTCGGTTCGCGAGCAGGGAGCGCGCGTGCGGCAGCCAAACGGGCATCGCGAGACCATGGCGCTCCAACAGCGATTCGTCAAAGAGAATCTCGCCGGGCGAACCGGCGGCGGCCAGGCGACCTTCAAAGAGCAGGGCCACGCGATCGCAGCTGCGAAGAATCAATTCAAAGTCGTGCGTGGCGATCAGGAGCGTCGCCCCCAACCCTTCGAGCAAATCTATCGCCTCCAGGCGGCCTCGAGGGTCCAACCCGCTCGTCGGTTCGTCGAAGAGAATAAGCTCGGGCTCCATGGCCAGGACGGTGGCCAGCGCCACGCGTCGTTTTTCGCCGCCGGAAAGATGTTGAGGAACGCGGTTTTCGAAACCGGCCAACCCGACGCGGGCCAGCGCCCGGTGGGCTCGTTCGTGCGCCTCGGCGGGGGGTAGATCGTGATGCAAGGGCCCGAAGGCGACGTCGTCGAAAACGGTGGGGCAGAAGAGTTGATCGTCCGGGTTCTGGAACACGAGCCCCACCCCGCGTCGGACCCCGTTGATGACCGTCTCGGAATCGAGGGCTTGCCCCAAGGCCGAGACCGAGCCCGACTGCGGTCGCAACAGCCCGTCGGCCACGTGCAGGAGCGTTGTCTTCCCCGCCCCGTTGGGTCCGATCAGGCCCCAGCGTTCCCCTCGGGTGACCGTCAGATCGACCTGACGGAGGCCGGGCGTCCCGTCCGGGTAGGTATAACTGGCGCGCCGGAGTTCGAGCATCATGCCGGCCATAGGCGATCGGCCACGAGAAGCGCCCCTGCCAGCCCGGCGATGAGAGCCAGCTTGAGCCAATCCGTGGCGTGACGGGAGGTGGGCTCCAGCGTGCGCATCCGGCCCGAAAAACCGCGGGATCGCATCGCCTGGAGAATCCGTTCCGTCTGTTCGTAGCTGCCGACGAGCAACATCCCGACCAGATTGCCGTAGGCGCGTAAGGTCAGACGCCGAGCGCGCGGACGAAACCCGCGGGCCATCATCGCGATGCGCATCTTGCGGAGCTGATCCAGATAAACGAAGAGGAAACGGTACGTGAACAGGATCATCTGGACGAGAGCGTCGGGGACGGCCAGCTCCCGCAGCGCCTTCATCGAGCGGTGAAACGGCGTCGAGCCCAGGAGGGCCACGGCAGCCAGCGCGATCGCCAGGGCCCGCGCGGTCAACACGACCGCTAATTCAAATCGCGCGGCCGACCACTTGGGGCCGAACCGGCCGCTCGCCGGGTCCTCCAGGCCGAGCGGCAGGAGCGCCAGGAAAGGGATCATGAAGAGGATGATCCACCTGAGGCGTCGGAGGACGAAGAGGAGGGGAATCCCCGAGATCGCCACGAGCCCGGCCGAGAGGGCCAGGCCCAGACCCGCCGCCGGCAGGCCACCGATCGACGCCAGGCCCGCCCCCAGGATGAGGAGACTGACCCATTTGAGCGCCGGGTCCCACCGATGGAGCGGGGAGGCCAGATGGGCGTAACGATCGACTTCAGGGTGCATCGAGGCGGCCACGCTCTCGGCGGCTGAGCCAGTAAAACCCCAAGCCCGTCAGCCCGGCGACGTAGCCGAGGCCCGCGACGACCGCCCCCCAGCGCGCCGGGCGAGGCGACGAGCGATAAGTCCGCCCTTCGGCCCCCGCCGGGCCGTCGGCCCCGCGCTGGAGCCCGTTCGTCCGTTCGTCCAGCCTCTCGAGCGGGCTGAGCCTCAATCGAGCGGCGTGGCCCATGGCGTCCTCAACGGTCATCTCCCAATCGAGCAGCCGATCGAGCCGCAATCGCGCCTCGCCGCCGGCGTCGGCGTGTCCCTCGGCCAGTGGGCGACCCTGAGCGTCCAGCAGGCGATAGGAGACCCCGGCCGCGCTCGTGCCGTCGTCGTAGGTCGCCGTCAGGTGGATCGTCCCGTCGTCGACGCGGGCCGTGGCGAGGAGTTCGTGTGCCTCCGGCCCTTCGCCGGAGATGAAGGCGAGCCAGGTCAGGAGGCTCCAGACCGGGGTCAGTCGCGGGTTCAAGGGAGCAGCTCCGGCTTGACTTGTTCGAGGAAGGCGACAACGGCCACGCCAAGGGCTCCCTCGATCAGCAGGATGGGCAGATGCGTGAGCAGGAGGAGCCCGGCTACGCCGCCAAACTCCCGCCCGGCGGTCATCAGGAGCCCGGCCCCCCCGACGGCCGAGAGCGCCACCGCCCCGGCGACCATGCCCCCGGCCCACCACCGATGCAGCCGCGGCGCCAGCCGCCGCCGGCCCCACCGATAGCCCCAGCCGCTCAGGACGGCGGGGATCCCCATGAGACAGGCGTTGACGCCCAGGGTGGTCAGCCCGCCGTGATAGAAGAGCATTTGTTGAAGCAGGATGCCGACGGCGACGGCCAGGAAGGCTTCGAGCCCGAGGACAAGCCCGGCCAACCCGTTGAGCAGGAAATGGGCGCTGAAGGCGCCCAGCCGGACATGAACGAGCGAGGCCACGAAGAGGGCTGAACTCATGACGGCCACGCGCGGCAAATCCTCGGTTCTGAGCCGCCGGACGGCGACCCCCGTCAGCGCGCCCGCGACGGCGAATCCTCCGAAAAGCGTCGGCGCCGGCAACACGCCATCGGACAAGTGCATCGTCCTGCGGGATTCCCTTCGCCCCCATGGCCGGGATTGAAGATAATACCGGCGCTCGACGCCGGCGCAAAGGAAGCGGACTAACGGACCATAGGACGTATCGTGGGCCTCCGGGATCGCCGCGCCTCGCTTGTCGGGGCGGGTTGAAGGCCGAGGCCTCGGCGGTCCGCGCGCTCGGCCTTCATCGGCGCGAGAAGCCGAGGAGCGCCCCCAGGATCAGGCCGACGGCGGCTCCCTTGGCCGCGGCATCAAGCGAGAACCGGTGAGATAGCGCCCCGCCCGTGAAGGCCATCTGATAGACCACGACGCCGACGGCGCCGACGGCCGCTCCCATCGCCGCGTGCGTTCCCGCCTGGATCAAACGAGCCATGAACCTGCCCATGGGGCGGACCTCCTTGATCGCTCGCCGGATTGGCTTCGGAGCGCCCCCCTCCAGGGGGCGAGGCCCGACCGACGGAATGCGGCGACTCGATCGGTCCGACCCCCTTCCCAGCATAGCGAGGCGGATCGGGCAGGCAAGAGGGGAGGCGATGGATGGAAGGATTCTTGCCAGAGCTGGGGCCTCGGCTCAGTCTCAAATAGGTTGGCGTCGGCCGACCAGATTCCTTATACTCCGGCAGGATTCGTGCCTCAGGTGAGCCTTGGGGCCTGTCATCGTCGATCAGAGTAGCCGGCCTCGCGTTGACGGGGCCGGGTTCCCCCCACGGGGGGAGGCCCGCGGCAGGAAGGTAAAGTTCGATGGCGACCGCGATGGAGCGAAAGCTGTGGGAGCTTCTGATCGAGGATCAGATTATCTCCCAGCAGGAGCTGGACTCAGCCATCGAGCGGCAGAAGAAGACCGGCGAGAGTCTCGTCCGAACGCTGATCGAGATGGGGATGGTGACCGAGTGGGAGATGGCGGCGACGCTGGGCAAGCAGTTGAACGTCCCCTTCATCACCTTGGCCCACTATGAGATCGACCCTCAGATTCTGCGCACGATCCCAGAGAACATCGTCCGCAAGTATCGGATCGTGCCGGTCGACAAGACCGATGACGTCCTCACGATCGCGCTGGCCGATCCGACCAACATTTATCTGCTCGACGAGCTGCGGCTCCTGACGAAGTCGCAGATCGTGCCGGTGATCAGCTTTGAATCCGACATCAACGGGGCCATTGATCGCTATTACGGCGGGGGGAAGGCTAAAATCGAAGAGGCGATCAAGGAGGTGTCCGACGAGGAGGTCAAGACCTCGCTGGCGGGGGGCGCCGCCGGCCTCACGATGGAGGGGCGCGACGGGGCGGAGGACCAGGAACTGACGGTCCAGGCCGACGACGCCCCGGTCATTCAGCTCGTCAACCAGGTGATCAGCGAGGCCATCAAGCTGCGGGCGAGCGACATCCACGTCGAGCCGTACGAGAGGATGGTGCGCCTGCGCTACCGGATCGACGGCGTGCTGCATGAGATGACCCCGCCGCCGAAGAAATTTCAGAACGCCATCATCTCCCGCATCAAGATCATGTCGGAGCTCGACATCGCCGAAAAACGTCTGCCGCAGGACGGCCGTTTCCGGGTTCGCTTTCAGGACAAGCTCATCGACTTCCGCGTCAGCGTCTGCCCCATCCAGCACGGCGAGAAGATCGTGATCCGTCTTCTGGATCAGAGCAATCTGATGCTCAACCTGACCGATCTCGGCTTCGAGCCGGCGGAACTCAAGAATTTCGAGGCCAACATCCGCAAACCGTGGGGCATGGTGCTGATCACCGGCCCGACCGGAAGCGGCAAATCCACCACGCTTTATTCGGCCCTTTCGACCATCAACGACCCCGGCAAGAACATCAGCACGATCGAGGACCCGGTCGAGTATCAGCTCCACGGGATCAATCAGGTCGCCGCGCGACCCGAGATCGGCCTGACGTTCGCCGAGGGGCTCCGATCCTTCCTGCGGCAGGACCCCGACATCATCATGGTCGGCGAGATCCGCGATCTGGAGACGGCCGAGATCGCCGTCAAGGCCGCCTTGACGGGTCACCTGGTCCTTTCCACCATCCACACCAACGACGCGCCGGGGACGATCAACCGCCTGACGAACATGGGCGTGGAGCCTTTCCTCGTGAGCGCCTCGTTGAACATGGTCGTAGCCCAACGGTTGGTCCGTCGGATCTGCAAGGATTGCAAGGAGCCGTTGGTCCCCTCGGCCGAATTGATCGACCAGGCTCAACTGCCGTATCGACCGGGGGAGGACGAAGTCTTCGTCGGCAGCGGCTGCGGCTCGTGCAACGGGACGGGCTACCGGGGGCGCGTGGCGCTTTACGAGATCATGGGCATGTCGGACCGCCTGCGGGACGCGACCGTGGCCAACCTGCCGGCCAATGAGTTCAAGCGGCTGGCCCTGGCCGACGGGATGAAGACGCTGCGCATGGCCGGCTGCACCAAAGTCCTCGAAGGCCGCACGACGCTCGAAGAAATTCTGGCCAACACGATGGCCGACGAGATCGAGGCCAAGAAGGCCTGAAGAGCGAGGTAAAAGGCGATGCCCGTCTATCAGTACGTCGCGCGCACCCCGCAGGGGAAGATGGTCACGGGCCGGACCGAGGGGGACAACGAAGCCACGGTGGCTCGGCTGCTGCGGGATCAGGGGTTGATCCCCACGTCGATCGAGGTCGGGGCGGCGCGGGCGCGGGCGGTCAAGAAAGAGATGGGGCGGATCGGGCGGATCAAGATCGATGACATCGTGATCCTGAGCCGCCAGTTCGCCACGATGATCCGCGCCGGTCTGCCGCTCATGGAAGTCTTGAACATTCTGGCCGAGCAGTCCGAGAAGCGCGCCATCAAAAGCGTGCTCAAGGAGGTCGAGCGCGACGTCGAGACCGGCTCCTCTCTCACCGAGGCTCTCCAGAAGCACCCCAAGGTCTTCAATACGTTTTTCGTCAGCATGGTCAAGGCGGGCGAGGCCGCCGGCATGCTCGACACCATCCTGGATCAGATCGCCTCCTACATGGAGAAGGTGGCCTCGATCCAGCGGAAAGTCAAATCCGCGGTCACCTACCCGGTCGTCGTGAGCATTATCGCCATCCTCATCACCGCCTTCCTGATGATCAAAGTCGTGCCCGTGTTCGAGGACATCCTGGCCGATCTCAAAGGGCAATTGCCCCTCATGACGAGGATCACCGTGGGCGTCAGCGACGCCCTCCGGAACAATTTTCTGATGCTCCTCTTCGGGCTCGCCGCCGTCATCGTGGCCTTCTGGCAGATCGTGAAGACCAAGCGGGGACGCCAGGTGTGGGATCGCTTCAAGCTGACGATGCCGATCTTCGGGCCCATTTTTCTCAAGGTCTCGGTCGCCCGGTTCACGCGCACGCTGGGAACGCTGATCCGCGCGGGCGTCAACATCCTGAACGCGCTCGAGATCGTGGCCCGCACGGCCAACAACGTCATCATTGAGGCCGCCGTCTACAAAACGCGGGCGAGCATCCAGAGCGGGGAATCGATCGCCGCGCCGCTGCGCGAGAGCGCCGTCTTCCCGCCGATGGTCGTCCGCATGATCGACGTGGGCGAGCGGACCGGGGCGTTGGAAACGATGCTGACGAAAATCGCCGACTTCTACGAGGATCAGGTCGACGCCGCCGTGGCGGGCCTGACGGCGCTCATCGAGCCGCTCATGATGGTTTTCCTCGGCTTCATCATCGGCTTCATCGTCATCTCCATGTTCCTGCCGATGATCAAGCTGATCGAAGCCGTTCAGTAAGCCCGAAGGCTTACGTCGGCAGCGCCAGGCTGACCGTCGCGTCCACCAGGCTGATCCAGATAAACGAGACCACAAGGCCGAGCGTGATGGCGCGTGTCACGTCGGTGGCCGAACGTTTGGGGCGCGTCCCGGCCACGTAGGCCGCCGTCGCCAGCCCCACGCTCATCAGGAGCGTCTTGATGAGGATCGAGGCCGCGAGCGCCGGCTCTAGCGCGGCCAGGGCTTCGTTCACAAAGAAACGCGGCGTGATCTCCGCGCGCGAAAGGCCCGAGGCGATGAAGCCCCAGGCCGCCGCTCCCCCGGCGAGCATCCCCACCCAGGCCAGCCCCGGCAGGATCAACGCCCATCCCCACAAGAGCGGCGGGAAAAACGTCCGCTCCGGATCGATTCGCAACGTCACCAGCCCCCGCCGCTGACCCGAAAGCTCCATCCAACCCAGGTGAGCCGTCACCGCCGAGCCGCACCGACCGGCCAACAGAAAGGCGCTCATGATCGGAGCCAGGCGCGCCAGAAAAAGCCCCATCAGCTCGGGCAGCCGGTTCGAGAAGCCCAACTCGGCGATGGACCGTTCGGCCTGAACTTCGGCCACCACCCCCAGGAGAGCGAAGATCAGAATCGTCAGCGGAAGCGATTTGAGTCCCCAGTGGATCAGATGCTGCGCCAGCAGACGGCGGCTCGGGGGCCGTAACGCCACCCGAGCGGCCATCACCGCCCGACCGACGGCCTCGACCCCGCTCAGCGCCGTCCGCCTCCACTCCCGCGCTGCTGCCTCCAAGGGCGGGGTCTCCGGCCGGGAGCCTCCCGCGACGGGCTCCGGTCTCTCCTCCCGGACCGATTCGATCCAGTCGGTGAGCGTTTCGACGGTTGGCCGGCCCGTTCCCTGGTCGGCCGGCGGCTCAAACCGGGCCAGCGACCCCCCCCGGGGCGTGAAGTAATAGATCGGCTCTCCCAGGCGAAGGGCGCACAGAGGATCGTGCGTGACGATCACCGCGTTCATCCCGCGGCGGCGGATCAGTCCGGCCATGAGGTCATAGATCGCCTCCGAGGTCCGGCGGTCCAGACCGCTGGTCGGCTCGTCGGCCACGAGCGTCTGCGGAGCGCGGAGAAGCGCCCGGGCCAAGGCCACGCGGCGTCGCATCCCGCCCGAAAGGTTGCGCGGCGGGAGCCGAGCGACGGCGGTTGGGTCCAGACCCACGTCGCGCAGCGCCGCTTCGATCCGGAGCGTCGTTTCCGGCGGGAAGGGCCCCGCCAGAAGATCGCCCCGTTCGAGGAGGGCCATCGCCAGGTTGGTCTCGACGTCTCGATCGTCGAAAAGCGTATCCTCCTGAAAGAGGACCGCCAGGCGCGCGAAGAGGTCGTCCGTCGCGTGGCCGCCGTAGTCGACTGACCCTTTATCCGGTCGAAGAAACCCTAGAAGAATCGATAGAAAGACGCTTTTGCCCGCGCCGCTGGGGCCGAGGATCACGGCCGACTCTCCCGGCAACAGCCGCCAGGAGAGATTCTGCAGCACGACCCTGCCGCCGAAACGTTGGGTGACGCCCTTGAGTTCCAGGATCGGCCTCGGGGAGGAGGACGCCTCGCCCGCCTGGACCGATCGGGCCAGGGGCTCCGGCGCCGCGACGGGCCGGCTGTCGCCCATCAAAGGTCCTTGATCTCGACCACGCGGACGGCGGGGTCGATCACGGCCCCCCGCCCGCGGCTGGCCAGACTGGCCCCCGCCCGCGGGTCGCGGCGCCCGTGATGCTCCGGCCGCTGCGGATCGAGCTGATAGGACTCGACGTTGACGCGCACGCGGTACTGGAGCGTTTTGCGAAGTCCGTGGTACTCCCCCCGGGAGGTGATCGTATAGAAATAGGAGATCGTGTTCAGGGGATAGAGCGCCGAGAGCGCGTTGACCTGCACGCGCGAAAGGCCGATCGTCTCAAGCTGGTTGCGGTTGACGATCCCGCCGCGCGAGCCTTCGGCCCGGCCCAGGTCCCGCCGCAGGTCAACCACCGCGCCGACCAGCCGCTCGATCTCCGGCCCGCCGCCGCCGAAAACCTGGACGAACATCGCCTCCAGCACCAGCGGCTCCACGGTGTTCAAATTCAAGTGGAACCCCGACCGCACGGTCACGTAGCGGGCGAGCGGGCCGATTTCGCCGCCGCCGGCGGTTCGACGCGCGCGGCCGCGGCGCCGGCCAGGAGCATCTTCAAAAATTTCATCCACCTCTCCGAAGAGCCCGTCGCGCGTGACGCCAGGGAAGACGAGCAATTCCTCCAGGTTATGGAAACCGTCGTTCTTGGGCTGAAAGATCCAGTCCTGTGGGATTTCGCCGCGGAACTCCCGGTGCGCCCAGTCCGTGTAATAAGCGCTCTCGTCGTTGGAGCTTCCGCTGACCGGCACGTCGTCGGCGTCCTGATAATCGACCATCATGTAGGCGACGGTGTCGGCCGCGATCCGGTCCAGTCCGAGCGTTCGGTGAAGCAGGTAGCCGACGGCCTGGGCGTTTTCCCGGCTGATGAGGTTGAGATTGAACCGGCGTTCTTCGTCCTCCACGCGGACGCTATAGGACCCCTCCCCCCATTCCACGTCGGTTTTGTCCTCCGTGAGCGCCCAAACGTCGAGCAGCGTGTCGGTCAACAGGTTGGAGGGATCGGCCACGGCCAGGAGCTTGTCGTTGCGCAGATCGACGACCGCTTTGGCCACGCCGGCCCGGGCCAGCGCTCGGGCCTTGAGCCGATCCTGGCTGTATCGCGTGAGCCGCAGGTTCAGCCCAACCTCGTGAGCCACCGTGAGGGCCAGGACGGAGAGGACCATGGCGATCCAGAGCGAGAGAATGAGGATGACGGCCCGTCGACGCCCGTCTCGCCCTGATCGCGTCCGAACCGGGGGGGTCATCGTGGTCTCCGGGGGATGTCGTCCCGGCCCGGAATGTAAACCGGGTTCAGGGGATCGACGCGGGCGCCGGCGGCCTGCTCTTCGGGGTCGAGCAGTGAGGTGTCCAGCTCCTCCCGCGCCAGCGGCAGCGAGACGAAGAACGTGAACGATCGCAAACGGCCGCCCTGGTCGGGGTCCCGGACGCCGAGTTGGAGGGCGATATAACCGGGCAGACCGTCCGGTTCCTTGGTGTAGCGGATGCGCTGGCCGCCGATGACGGCCATCCCGGCGCGGATGAGGCCGGGGATGAACTCCTCGGTCGCCGTGCGGGGATCGGGCAGGAGCGCCTCCGGGGGGATCGCGCCGGTCATGCCGGTCGCCTGGGGCTGAGCCAATTCCTCGTCCAACGGGAACCGATAGCGGTAAGCGTTGGAATCCCACTCGTTGACTTCATTCCATTGGTCGAAGCGGTAGTAGCCGTATGTGACGTTGAAGATTTCGACCCCTTCGCAGAGCGGCTCGGCCTGGGCGGCGTCGTCGAGCAGCATGGATTGGCCCTCGGCCCACGGGAGGAGTTCGTCGAGGAAGGCGTCCATTTCGGCGGCGGCCCGGGCTTCGGCAACGGTCCACGCCGGCCCCTCGTCCTCCTCCTCGGTCTCGGCTCCGGCGGCGCCATAGAAAAGCCGGGCGATCCGACGTCCCCCGGGGCGCCGTTCGAAGTGCGTCTGCACCTGAAGGCCCGGACGGAATCCATAAGGGCGCCGCTGCTCGCGATAGAGCACGCCGTCCTTGACGTAGTAACGGACGCCGATGATGCCGAGCCCTTCGGCCTCGTCGGTCGAACGCGGGCGCTGATGCCGGGCGAAACTCAGCGTATCCGTCAGGCCGCCGTCCTGACCCTGGAACGTCAGGTCGATCGGTTGCGGGACGCGCCCGAGCTCGGCGTGAGGATCGAGCGGATCGGCCTCGTTTCCGGGCGCGTCGCGACGCCGTTCGGGTCGGGCGGCGTCCTCTTGCCGCCGCCGTTCGGTTTCCAGCGCGCGCCAGAACTGCTCAAGTCCGCGGCGGAAGGCCGTGTTGTATTCGGGCTCGCTCAGATAGGCTAGGTTGTGGAGATCGCGGAGGATCACCTCTTGAGCGATGCGGGCCGTCTGAAGCGCTTCGGAGCCGGTCTCGGAGGCGCGCCAGGCCCGGATGCCGATCGAGAAGGTCATGACGAGCGCGCCGGCGGCGATGGCGAAAATCGCGGCGGCGATCACGACTTCGAGCAACGTGAAGCCGGCCGATCGCGCTCGAGGGATCAATCGTCGGGGGGCCATTAGAAGTGATCCAGCTGAATCTTGGATTCGCGGGAGAACCGCTCGAAACTCATGATCCCGGAATGAACCGACAACGCCCGGAAGGGATGGTTGCGCCCGTTGTCGTAATAGATCTCGATTTTCATCAGGCGCAGGGGGAAGAACTGATTGATTTCCTCGTGCCGGTTGCTCGTGTCGTAGTCCGGCGCCTCGTAGGTGACCTCGACTGTGTAGTAATACTCCCGGTAGTCCTCTCCGAATCCCCCTTCGGAGAAACCCTCCTCCGGCGGGTTGATCTCGAACTCGTCGAGAAGTTGCCCGGCGATGAACTCGGCCTGCGTTTGCACCTCCAGCCGGACCAGCGCGTCCAGGGACTGCGTGAACGACCGCAACACGGCCGTCAGCGTGACGGCCAGAATCGTCAGCGAGATCACCACCTCAAGAAGGACGAAGCCCACCCGCGCGGCGACTCGTCGGCGGGCCCCTGTAACGGCTCTCGGACGATCGGTTCTGAGCGCTTCCACGGCGAGCCTCCGCCCGACTATTCCGGCAGATAGAAGAGCGGCCGGGCTTCGGGGGGGACGACGGGCCGGCCGGGTCGGACCTTCACCATCCCGGTCGTCCGAAAGATTTCGATATGCAGCGCTTGCCGCCGTTGGTTCTGGACCGCCAGGGCGGCCGCGGCGGCCGAGCCATCCGGGTAAAACAGGACGCGCGGCCGGCCGCCGCTCTCGCTCGGCGGGGCCGCCGAATCCACGAGGATGAAATAAACGTCCTCCGGCAAGGAGCGGATGCGCAGGTCCTCGGCCGTCAGGCCGATCCGGTCCAACTCCGCCGGGTCCTCTTCCTCCTCGACGGGTTCCCCTTCGGCGTCCAGGTTGATCAACCCCAGTTGGTAACGCCCGCCGGAGGGGTCGAGGCGCACCTCGGAGGCGTCCCCCCGGATGACGGCCACGTAACGGGCCTGACGGAGCGTGGCCGCCAGCTCCCGCGCGGCCTGTTGCAGGCGCGCCCGATGGTAGGTTCCTCCCAGCCGGGGGAACGTGAAGGCCGCCAGCGCCGCCAGGATCACGACGACCAGCATCAGCTCCATGAACGTGAAGCCGAGGCGACGGCGCATGGTCAGGCTCCGGTCGGATCGAGGGAGAAGATCGGCAGAAGCATCGAGATCACGATGAAGCCGACGACGAGACCCATGATGAGGATGATGAGCGGCTCCAGGATCGACGTGAGCGTCTTGATGGAGCGATCGACCTGGCCTTCGTACGTCGAGGCGACCTTGAGGAGAACACCCGGGAGGTTACCGGTCTCCTCCCCGATGGCGATCATGTTGACGACGACGGGAGGAAAAAAGGCCGAGCCTTTGAGCGAGCGCGCGACGCCGACCCCCTGAGTGATCCCGTCGGGGATTTTTTCGGTGTCGGCCCGGATCAACGCGTTGGTCAGGACCTCGTTGGCGATCTCCAGCGCGCTCAGGATCGGCACGCCGTTCTTGAGCAGCGAGCCCAACGTCCGGGCGAATCGCGCCACGTCGCGCTTGAGGATCACCTCGCCCAGGACGGGGAGCTTCAACTGAAGCCGCGCGTAATGAAGCGCTCCGGCCGAGGACCGGACGTAGCGGCGCGCTCCTCCCAGGGCCAGGGCGAGTCCTCCGGCCAGGAGGTACCAATAGGCCCCCAGAAATTCCGAGACGGCGATAAGAAGCTGCGTCGTCACGGGGAGGGTCTGGTTGAGATCGCGGAAGATGCTCACGATCCTCGGGATGACGAACGTGATCAGGACGATGACGGCCAGCAGCCCGGCCGCGCTCATGATGAGCGGATAGGCGAGCGCGCTCTTGACCCGGCCCCGCAGCTCTTCTTCCATCTCGGCGAAATCGGCCAGACGCCCCAGCGTCTCCTCCAGCAGTCCCCCCGCCTCCCCGGCGTGGATCATCGCCGTGGCCAACCGGTTGAACGTCCCCGGATGGCGGGCGAGCGCCCGGGCAAAGGTGTCTCCCGATTGCACGTCCTGATCCACCTGACTCAGGAGCCCCCGCAAGGCGGGGCTGGGGCTCTGCTCCTTGACGATCCCCAGGGCCTTGACCAACGGCACGCCGGCCCCCACCAGGTCGCTCATCTGGCGATAAAACATCGTCAGGTCCCCCGATCGGACGCGCCCCCGGCCGAAGGGAATCCGGCCGAGCCAGCGCGAGGCCGCCGGCCGCGCCCCGGTGGACGTGGCTTCCCCTCCCCGGATATCGACGGGGAAGTATCCCATGACCTGGAGACGGGCGACGACGGAGGAACGGGAATCGGATTCGAGCGTTCCGCTGATCAGCTTGCCCTGGGCGTCGCGAGCCTTGTAGGTGAAGTACGGCATCAGCGCCTCAAGGACGCCGGCGACGCTCGGGGCTCAGCCCCGCGCTGACGCGGCGGGCCGCAAACAACGGCCCGCCGCCCGGCTCAACGGGCGATTTTGAGCGCGTCCGGCTCGGTTCCCGGCTGTCCCCCGATGGTCAGCGTCGGCTGGGGATGATCCGACCGGTCGGGGGGCGGCGGAGCTTCCTCCTCCCCCTCGATCATGATTTCGTCTTCCAGCGTCACGCGCAGGACCTCGTCGATCGTGGTCTTGCCGGCCTTGATCTTCTCCCAGCCGTCATGCCGCAAAGGCCGCATGCCGTCGGCCACGGCCTGGCGCTTGAGCACGTTGGCCGGCGCCCGTTCGACGACCAGCCGCCGGAACGGCTCGGTGATCTGAGCGAGTTCATAGACGGCCGTCCGACCGCGATAACCCGTGTAGCGGCACTTCTCGCAGCCCCGGGGCCGGAAGATCTTGAGCCCTTCGGTTTCCTCGCCCGTCACGTTGACCCGTTGCAGGAGCCGGGGGTCCGGCCGATAGGCTTGTTTGCACTCCCTGCAGAGAACGCGGACGAGACGCTGGGCGAGCAAACCTTCGACCGACGAGGAGACGAGGAAAGGCTCGATACCCATGTCCAGGAGCCGCGTCACGGCCGAGCAGGCGTCGTTCGTGTGGAGCGTCGAAAAGACCAGGTGGCCGGTGAGCGCCGTGCGGATGGTGATCTGCGCCGTCTCGGTGTCGCGCGTTTCCCCGACCATGATGACGTCGGGGTCGTGGCGGAGAATCGTCCGGAGCGAGTGGGCGAAAGTCAGGCCGATCGCGGGGTAAACCTGAATCTGCGTCACGCCGGCGATGCGGTATTCGATCGGGTCCTCGATCGTGATGATCTTTTTGTCCAGCGTGTTGATCTCATTGAGGGCGGCGTAAAGGGTCGTCGATTTGCCGCTGCCGGTCGGGCCCGTCACCCAGATGATGCCGTGCGGGCGGGCGATCATCCGCCGGAGCACCTTCAGGTGATGACCTTCAAAGCCGGTTTTCTCCAGGCTGACGAATTCGCTCGTGCGCGACAGGATGCGCAAGACGATGTTCTCCCCGTACGGCGTGGGGATCGTCGAGACGCGGAGGTCGAAGTCGTCCTCCCCCTTGCGGATGACGATTTTGCCGTCCTGGGGCAGGCGTCGCTCGGCGATGTTCATGTCGGCCATGATCTTGATGCGCGAGATAATGGCCGACTGGAAATTGCGGATCGCCGGCGGGACGGCGGCCTCGTAGAGGAGACCGTCGATTCGATAACGGATGCGCAGAGCATCTTCCAGCGGCTCGACGTGGATGTCGGTGGCGCGGTCCGTGATCGCCTCCAGAATGATCTGATTGACGAAGCGGACGATCGAGGCGTCCTGGGCCATGTCTTGGAGGTCGTCGACCTGGCTGACCTTGAGTTCCACCACGTCGGCGTCCCGCTCGGCCATCATCCCTTCCATCGTGTCGGCGCCGATGCCGTAGAAGCGCTTGATGGCCTCGTGGATGTCCTTGTCGGTGGCGATCACCGGCTCGACGTCCCGGCCCAGATGCAGCCGGAGCTCGTCCAACGTCCGGACATCCAGCGGGTCGCTGAGGGCCACGTAGAGGCGTTCCCCTTCCAGCCGCAGCGGCGCCGCCTGGTAATGACTCACCATCCGGGCCGGCATGAGACCGAGGACTTCGCGGGAGATTTTGACCCCCACCAGCGATTCAAACGGGATGTTCAATTGCCGCGAGAGCGCCCGTTTGAGCTCCTCTTCCTCGACCCGGCCCAACTTGACGAGAACCTCCCCGAGCCGCTCGCCCGTCCGATGATGTTCGGCGATGGCCTCGTCGAGATCGTCGGGCTCGAGCAGCCCCTCGGCGACGAGGATTTCGCCCAGAAGCTTGTGGTTATTGAGGTTCATCATCGTGGAAGCCTGATCGGCCTGAAGCCTATTGTCGCCCCCGACCCTCTCCGGGGGCAAGAGATGCCTCCACCCATCCAAGCACGTCGCATGCCGGGCTGGGCCGTCCACGCGCTTTGCTCAGGGGTTCTGGGAAAACCCAGGGACCAATCCTAAGCCTTTTGAATTCAGCCCTCTAGGTCGGTGAAACCTCCGGCGGAGGGGAACCCTCCTCCGGTCGGACTCGTGACGGTGATCCCTTCCGCGTGCCGACGCGCGAAATCACGGTCGACGTATTGCGGCCGTCAGCGCAGCGGACGGTTAGAGGGAAGCAGGCCGACGCGCGGGGGAGGTTGGGTCAGCCGGGCCAGGTAATTGCGGGCGTCGTTAAGCCGCGTAAGGACGGGGGAAGTCGGGTCGCGCGCCAGAGACGGGTCCAGCTTAAGCGCCGTCTCGTAGGCCTGGATGGCATAGCGGAAATGGCGGATGGCATCGGAGCGGGGCGTGGAGACGGGGGCCGATCCCCGGCGCTCCAGATCGAAAACGTCGCGATAGAAGACGAGAGCCTGTTCGTAAGCCCGATTTCCCTGCTCAATATAGACGAGGGCCTTTTCCCGCGCGTCGCGCTGATCGCGGGCGATCTCTGTCCGGGCCCGGTTGAAGATTTCGGCCGCGCGGAGCCGCGCCTCCTCGGCCTCCGGGTATTGCTCCGGCACCGTGGCGGCCAGGGATTCGGCCTGGGCATAGAGCCGCTGGTTGAAGCTCACCTGGGCGTCCTCGACGAGCTTCATGGCGAAGCGATTGAGCGCCGCTTTGGCCTCGGCGTTTTCCGGGTCCAGCGCCAGCACCCGGCGATATTCCTGAAGGGCGTCCTCATCCAGGCCATTGCGCTCGCAGAAGAGCGCCAGGACGAGCCTGCCCGCCACGTCCTCGGGCCCCGTGCTTCCGGCCCGTTTGAGGTATTCGTAATAAACCGGGACGCTCGGATCGGCCGTCGGGTCCAGATAGGCCATCAGATGGTAGAGCTCAATGGCGTGGTCGAAGTCCTGATTTCGGGCGAAGCGCTGGTGAAGCAAATTCAAGTTGTTGACGATGCGCTTCTCCATCTCTCCCCCGCGGAACCGGTCGGATTCCCGGTAAAGTTCGAGGTAATAGAGCGTCGAGTCCTCGACGTGGCCGAGATCGTAATGCAGGTCGGCGACCTTGCGGATCAATTGCGGGTCCTCGGGGTTGCGCGCGAGCAGCGTTTCGTAAATGCGCAGCGTTTGCTCGCGTTTATCGGTCTGACCTTCCCAGAGCGCGAGCATTCGCTTGACGACGTCCTCGCGGTCCGGGTCGGCCCCCAGCGCCAGGTCCAGCCGCCACTCGGCCCCCCCCGCGTCGAGCTTGTCCTGACGTTCTTCGGCCCAGGCGACGTAGAGATCGGCCAGAAGGCGTTGCAGCTCCTGTCGCTGCTCGGCCGTGGGGCGAAGCCGATCGGCTGACTGGATGAGCGTCTCGGCTTCGGCGAACTGGCCTTCGCGCATGAGCCGCCGGCTTTCGCCCATCGTCTCGTCGATGCGCGTGAGGTCATCTTGCCGCGCGGCCTTCTCGCGCTGACTCAGGGCCTCGCGGACCTGATCGATCTTGTCGCGCGCGAGTTGAAGCGAGGTGTCCTCGCGCAGAGCCTGTTCAAACGCGCGCAGGGCCGCTTCCAGGTTCCCTTTCGCCTGATGATCATCGCCGATATGAACGTAACCGACGGCGATCGGCTCCGGCTCGATCGATCGGATTCGCGTTCGCGGAATCTGCATGGACCCCGCCGAGCCGGTGAAGCGTACGCTCGGCGAATCAGGCCGTCCTTCTTCCACGATCCCCTTGAGGACCGTCCCGTCGGTCAGATAGACGATATGAGCCGTCGCGACCCCCGACGTCAGAACGGCCGCGAGCCCCATGATCCCGATGGCGGCGCTCAGTCGCTTGGACACGGTTCGTTTCATGTGACCTTCCCCGACGACTGAATTATGGACCGCCCCCCGGGTCGAATCAAGTCGAGCCCGGCTTCCGAATCACCTCATCGAACGGGATGCCCGTGTTGAGCGTCTGCTCGGATGGGGGCGTTGGGTAGGCCGATCCCCCCGGCGATGGGTCGGCCCGCCACGGCATCGGCGGCGTCGTTTCCGAGCCGGCCGAGGTGGCCTCGGGATCGGCTTCGCTCGAGGCCGCCGCCCGCGCCTTCACCAGGCCGAGGCGCTCGAACTTCTCATAGAGCGCCCGGCGAGAGATGCCGGAGGCGCGCGCGGCCCGGGCCACGTTACCCTGACAATCCCGCAGGAGCTGAGCCAGGTAAGCCCGCTCGAACTGATCGCGCGCGCGGCGGAAGTCGGTCGGGAAGCGGACATTTTCGAGCTCGGCCGCCGCACCGGCCTCCGCGCCGGGGGCGCCGGCTCCACGATCCTTCAGCTCGGCGGGCGCCTCGTCGATCTCCAACACCGGCCCCGACGAGAGGACCACCATCCGTTCCAGGAGATTCTCCAATTGGCGGATGTTGCCGGGCCAGGGGGCGGTTTTGAGCCGTTCGAGGGCTTCGGCGCTGAGACGCAACCCTGGACGCCGATGGCGCCGGGCCAGACGCGCGAGAAAGTGAGCCGCCAGCTCCGGAATATCGTCCGGGCGCTCGCGCAACGGCGGGACGGCGATCGCGATCACGTTCAGGCGATAGAACAACTCCGGACGGAAACGCCCCTCGCGCACTTCCCGGTCCAGATCGCGGTTGGTGGCCGAAATGATCCGCAGGTCCACCGGGATCGGGCGGAGGCTCCCCAGCCGCTGAACCTCGCGCTCCTGAAGCACGCGCAGCAACTTGACCTGAAGATCGAGCGGCAGCTCGCCGATCTCGTCCAGGAAGAGCGTTCCCGCGGCCGAGAGTTCGATGAGGCCCATTTTGGGCGCGTCGGCCCCGGTGAAGGCGCCGCGTTCGTAGCCGAACATTTCGCTCTCGATCAGCGTCGCGGGGATCGCGGGGCAATTGACGGTGACGAAGCGGCGCTGACGCCGGGAGCTCAGGCGATGAATCTCGCGGGCGACAAGCTCCTTGCCGACGCCGCTTTCGCCCGTGATCAGCACGGTGCTCGTGGCGGCGGCGGCGCGCCGGATCAGCTCCCGGACGCGTTCCAGCCCCGCCGAGCTGCCGATGATCGCCCGCGCCTCCCGTTCGAGCAGCTCCGCCTCCGAGAGCCGTTGGACTTCCTCTTCGAGCCGCCGCTGACGCAGCGCCAGATCGAGCTGGTGAAGGAGCGTCTCGTGCTGAAACGGCTTGGTGATGTAGTTATAGGCCCCGGCCCTGAGCATCGCCACGGCGTCCTCGATCGTGCCGTAGGCCGTCATGACGATGACGGGCGTCTCGGGGTATTCGGCCTGCACGCGGCGAAGGATTTCCCACCCGTCGATCTCGGGCATCCGAACGTCGGTGAGGATCAGGTCGGGACGATCCTGCGCCAGCGCCGCCAGCGCCTCGCGCGGGTCCGTGTAGGACACGGCGTCGTAGCCGTCCAGGCCGAGCCGCTTGACCAGGATGCGGCCCATCGCCGCCTCGTCTTCGATGATCTGTATGCGAGCCCTCGATCGTTTGGCCATGGAGGAAACGGGCGGCCGAGGCGAAGATAAGGCTCCCGCCCGGGGGGAGGAAAACGATTGAGCGACGCCGCCGGCCGGGCCCATACTCGAGCCGGGCCACGCGCCCTCGCTTCATGTTAAGGAAGCTCACGATCGAGGTCGAGGACTTTGGGTCAATCCGCGCCGACCCGGGGCTGCTTCTCCTCGAAATCCTTAACGCCCACGGCCTCGACCTTCACAACGACTGCGGCGGGCAAGGCACCTGCGGCAAGTGCCGCATCGTTTTCCGGACGACGCCGCCGGTCTGCCTGCCGGGCGATCACCGCCATCTGACGGCGGCCGAACGGGCGGCCGGCGTTCGCCTGGCGTGCTTTCACCAGGCCAGAGAAGATTGCGCGATCAGCATCCCGCCCCCGCCCCCCGTCCAATGGCTCGACGACACCGCCGAAGATCTCGTCCCTGAAATCTGATCGCGGCCTGAGCGGACGTCTCTCACGCCTCGCCGTCGGCTCGCCCGAGCAGCCCGCGACCCAGCCAGGCGCCCCCGTCCATCGTGACGCACTCGCCGTTGATGTAGCCGACTTCGTCGCTCAACAGAAAGGCGGCCAATTCGGCCAGTTCCTGTTCCGTGCCGAGCCGCCGCAGGGGGTTGGCGCGGGCAATGGCGGCTTGGGCTTCCTCGGTGTTGAACTTGAGGTTCTCTGAAGCTCCCCGGGTGAGGATCGCCCCCGGGGCGATCGCGTTGAGCCGGACCCCGCGGGGGCCCCACTCCACGGCCAGCGATCGCGTCATGGCGAGCACGCCGGCCTTGGCCACGGCCGACGGCATGAGCATCGGGGCCCCGGTCCAGGCGTACGTCGCCAGGATGCTCAGAATGCGCCCGCCGCCGCGTTCCAACATGTGGCGCCCGACGCAGGCGGTGCAGTGCCACGTCCCGTGCAGGACGATGTTGACGATGGCGTTGAAGCCGTTGATGGTGAGTTTTTCCGACGGGCAGACGAAGTTGCCCGCGGCGTTGTTGACGAGCATGTCGATCCGGCCGGTCTCCCCTACGATGGACCCCGTCATGGCCTCGACCTTGGCGTAATCCCGGATGTCGAGCGAGCGCGTCAGGCATCGAGCCCCTCGCGCCCGGATCTCCTCGGCCGTGGCCTCCAAGACGGCCTCCCGGCGGCCGACGATCGCCAGATCGGCCCCAAGCTCGGCCAACCGGAGCGCCATGGCGCGTCCGAGCCCCGTTCCGCCGCCCGTGATCAGCGCCACTTGACCTTGAAAAGGCTTTCCCGTGAATAACATCGAATTCCTGCCTTGGGGGAGATGGCCCGCCCCTTCGCCTTGGAGGCGGCCCGAATTGGACTCAATCGTCGCTCAAATTGCAAGCCGCGCGCCGTTGGCCCCCGAGGCCCCCTGGCGACGGACGTCCTTGAGGCAGAAAGCCGTTGCCCCGATTGAACATCGCTCAACGTAGCCCCCTCACCCGCTCCCGATGACTCCCGAGGCCCTCAGCCGCCGGCGAAGGCGAATCTTCCTCGCCACGTGGATCACCTACGCCGGGTTCTACCTGACCCGCAAGGCCTTTGCCGCCGCCAAGGTGGCGCTCCAGAGCGACCCGGCCCTGGCCTTCTCGACCACCCAGCTCGGCGACTTGGACTCGGCGTTCCTCGCGGCCTACATGATCGGCCAGGTGCCGATGGGTTTGCTGGCCGACCGCTTCGGGCCACGGAGGATCGTGCTGGCCGGGATCGCCGGCTCGGTTCTGGCCTGTGCCGCGACGACGCTCGCCTCGACCTTCGCCGCCTTTGTCGGGCTGACGATTGCCCAGGGTCTGAGTCAGGCCGCCGGGTGGCCCGCGCTGATCAAGACCATGGCGGCCTGGTTCCCCGCCCGGCGTCGAGGCGTCGTCATGGGTTGGTGGGCCACGAACTATGCCCTGGGGGGGTTCATCGCCGGACCCATGGCAGGCTACGCCATCGAAGCCTCCGGCGACTGGCGGTCCGGGTTCCTTTTCCCGGCCCTGGTCTTCGCCCTGGTCGGCCTCGGTTTCGGGCTCTTTCAGCAGGATCGACCGGAGGATTTGCAGTCCGAGGAGCCTTCGCCCGACGCGTCGGCGGGCTCGCCGGAGCCGCCTGAGCGCTCGGTCGAGCTCGCGAGCCCCCCCGCCTCTGGGGCGTCCGCGCCGCGATGGTTCAGGCAGCCGGCGCTGTGGGTTCTGGGCGTCGCCTACTTCCTTCTCAAGCCCGCCCGCGACGCGGCGCTCCTGTGGGGACCGAAGTTCATGAGCGAAACGCTGGGGGCCGGCCCCGGCCGGGCAGCCCTGATGAGCGGTTTTTTCGAGCTGGCGGGTCCGCTCGGGCTCGTCGTCTCAGGCTATCTATCGGATCGGTTGTTCCGGGCCCGGCGGACGCCCGTCTGCGTGCTCATGATGGCCGCCGCCGGCCTGGGGCTGATCCTGCTGGCGCCGTCGGCCCGACTCGGCCCTTGGGGGGCTTGCCTGGGCATGGCCGTTGTCGGGTTCAGCCTGCACGGGCCGGACGCGCTTTTGAGCGCCACGGCGGCGATGGACTGGGGCGGGCGACGCGCGTCGGGGGCGGCCGCCGGTCTGGTCAACGCCTCGGGCGCATTGGGCTCGGCGATCGTGTCGGGCGCGCTGTTCGGTCGGCTGGCTGAAGCCTTCGGCTGGTCGGCGGCTTTCGGCGCGATCGCGGCCCTGACGCTGGCGGCGGCGGTCGTGCTCATCCCGCTCTGGGGTCGCGCGCCCGATGGCCGCGCTGCGGGTTCGCCGGGGCAGTAACCAAAAAAAGTGTTCATCGGGTCTTGCATTGCGGGAGAATTCGGTTATCGTGAGGGTGCTGCTCCGGCACTGGAGTGCGCGTTTGGAGGTGAGATCGTTCATTTGCGCCTGAACGGCTCGTAAACTCTGGCTGAAGTGGGGGCTGGAGCCATGGTCACAGTCGGATCCCACTGCATCCTCGAACTGTTTGATTGTCCGAGGAGCTTGCTCAACGACGAGGCCTTCATCCGCAAGGCCTTGCGCGATGCCGTCGAAGCCTCGGGGGCCACGCTTCTGGGCGAAGTGGCTCACGCCTTTGAACCGCAAGGCGTGACGGCCATCGGCCTTCTGGCCGAGTCCCACATCGCCATTCACACCTGGCCGGAAATCCGGTACGCCGCCGCTGACATTTTTACGTGCGGTGACAAGGCCGTCCCCGAACGGGCCTGCGCCCGCTTGGCCCATTTGCTCAAGGCCCGGCGGCATACGATGCGCAAGATCGCCCGCGGGCCCGCCGTCGCCCGTCTCTCGGAGGCCGCGCCGGTCGCCCCGGCCGCCGCCTCACGGGCCGTTCAGCGGGAGGAACCTCCCCCCGATGAGGAGGACGACCCATGCCCGGAGCCGAGCTGCGCGCCGATTTCTGGATCACGGAGTTTCTGACCCCCTGGGACGTCTATCACCACGGCGTCACGACCGTCCACGCTCACGAGCGCACCCCCTACCAGGAAATGTTCATCGTCTCGACGGGCTCTTACGGCAAAGGGCTCGTCCTCGACGGTAAGTGGCAATCCTGCACCGGCGATGAATTCCTTTACCATGAGGCGCTCGTCCACCCGGGGATGATCCTCCACGGGAGGCCGCGCAACGCGCTCATCCTCGGCGGGGGGGAAGGGGCGGCCCTCCGGGAGGCGCTGCGCTGGAAGACGGTCGAGCGCGTCACGATGGTGGACCTGGACCGGCAGGTCGTCGAGGCTTGCCGGGAGCACCTGCCCGAGATCCATCAGGGGGCCTTTGAGGACCCGCGCCTGGAGATGATCTACGGCGACGCGATCGCTTACCTCGATGAATCGAACGAAGCCTGGGACGTGATCTATTACGATCTGACCGATCCGATCGAGCACGGCCCTTCTTATCCTCTCTTCACGCGCGAGTATTTCGCCAGAGCCCGTCGAAGGCTGGCTCCGGACGGGGTCTTTGTGGCTCAGGCGGGGCCGATATCGCCGCACGAGCTTCCCCATCACGCTCGCCTCCTCAAGACCCTGGGCACGGTTTTCCAGTCGGCCCATTCCTACGCCTCCTACGTCCCGACCTACGGGGCCCCCTGGGGATTCGCCCTGTGCGCCGATCGGCCGCTGGAGACTCGGCCCGACCCTGAGACGATCGACCGCCTGCTGGCCGAACGGACGACCGGGGGGTTGCGGTTTCTGGACGGGACGACGCTCCTGGGCTTGCTCCAGACGGCGCTCCATGTTCGGCGCGCCATCGAGCGGGAAACCGTCATCTACACGCTGGACAATCCACCCAAGTTCTTCGGCGGGGGGGTGGCGGTCTGAGGCCGCGGCCGGAGGGTTTTCGGTCGAGCGAGGTCCCTGGGCCCGCGCGGATTCTCGGGCGCGCGCGGTCAGGCATGGAGGGGCCGGGGTCGAAGCGGGACGGATCAGTCAGCGCGGAGCCGCTCTTCGAGCCACTCGGCCATCTGCGTGATTTCGGTCGTCATCGGGATCCAGGGGTGCCCGCCGCCGGGCTTGATGCGCAGCTCGACCTTGAGTCCCTTCTCGCGCATCGCGGCCACCATCATCTGAGATTGCTCCAGCGGGACGACGGGGTCGGCGTCGCCGTGAAAGATGAGGACGGGCGGCATGTCCAGGGGCACTTGCTCCCTGGGCGAGATCGCCGCCAGCGCCTGACGCAGCTCTTCGTCGGACTTTTCATCGACGAGCCCATCGGGGAAAAACAGCCGCCCCAGTCGCCGGGCCGTCGTCCCCAGGTCGTTCCCCCCCCAATCGAGAAACGTCGTGGGGGGGAAGAAGACGGCCACGGCTTTCAGCCGGGTCGGCAGCCGCTCCAGCGGGTCGCGGGCGTCGGGCTTGCCGTCGTCGGCGCGGACGGCGGCCATCAGGGCCAGATGACCTCCCGCCGAAGCCCCGACGATAGCGAGCCGCTCGGCGTCGACGGCGAAATCCGCCGAGCGGGAACGCACCCACCGGACGCCGCTGAGCACGTTCTGCACCATCTCTTCGCCGGTGTATTTGCTAACCGAACCCGGACGCAGCGCAAAGACCGTGAACCCGCGAGAACAGAAGACGTTATAGAGGCCGGCCGTCTGGTGATCCCGAATCTTGCCCCGATCCGAGTGCCAGGCGCCGCTGGCCACGTCGACGACGCCCAGGCCGTTCGCCGGGCCCGTCGGGCGGAAGATGTCCAGGACCAGCGCCGTGCCGTGACTCTGGCCGTAAACCACGTCGACCTGCTGTTCAAAGGGGGGCGTGGACTGAGCGCCCGCCTCCCAGCCCGGACCGAGGATCGCCACGGCGGGCAGAAGAACCCGAATGAGCTTCACCGAAAAGCACCTCCTCGTTCAGGGCCGGCGCCGGGGCGCGCCGGACGAGGCTTGACCCCCGGCATCCTCGCCGGTCGTGGCGGGATCGTCAAGCCGCCCCGTTGAGGAGGGGCTGGAGCCCGTGAAAATCCATTGGAACCCACCGGAGCGGGTTTTTATTCTCCCGGTGAGGAGGCCGCATGGGCCGCAAAGCCGAACGCCGCCGCCGACGGATGCGCATCCGGGGACGCTCGGAAATCGGCGCCCCCCCGGGGTTGTTGGAACCCCAGCCGGAGACGCCGCCCCCTTTTGTCACGCTGATGGCCTACGGTCCCCAGGAGCTGATCGAGCAGAAAATCCGGTCGCCGGACGAGGTCCGGCCGTTGATCGGCCTTTATCCGGTGGTTTGGGTCAACGTCGAGGGGTTGGGCCATCCGGCGATCCTGCGATCGCTCGCTCAGACGTTCGGCGTCCATCGGCTGGCGATGGAGGACGTCGTCAACGTCGTCCAGCGCGTCAAACTGGAGGACTACGGCGACCATCTGTTCATGGTCGTCCGGATGATGCGGCAGGGGGAGCACCTGGAAACCCAACAGCTCAGCCTCTTCCTGGCCGAGAAGTTCCTGCTGACGTTCGAGGAGCACGGCGCCGACCAATTCGAGGCCATCCGGCAGCGGATTCGGCGCAAGGTCGAGCGCATCCGGGCCGGCGGCCCCGATTATCTCGCTTACGCCATCCTCGATTCGATCGTCGATCATTACTTCCCCACCCTGGAAACCTTTGAGGAGCGCCTGGAGGCCATTGACGAGGAAGTCGCCACGGCGCCGCAGACGCAGACCGGCACCCGGATTCACGAGCTCAAACGCGAGCTCAGGCTCTTCCGACGCATGGTCGCCCCGATGCGGACCGCCCTGGAAGGCCTGCTCCTGGAGCCCGAACCGCTCATCACCAATACGACGCGACTTTATCTGCGCGACTGCGCCGATCACATCATCCGTCAGCTCGAGCACACCGACTTCCTCGGAGAGAACACCAGCGACCTGATGCACTTCCATCAGGCGGTCCTGAGCAATCGCATGAACGAAATCATGAAGGTGCTCACGGTCATGGCCGCCATCTTCATTCCGCTGACGTTCATCGCCGGCGTCTACGGCATGAACTTCAACCCCGAATCCTCGCCGTTCAACATGCCGGAACTTGGGTGGTACTGGGGATACCCGTCCTCGCTCGGCGTGATGGCGCTCGTGGCCCTCGCTCTGATTTTCTACTTCCGTCGCAAAGGCTGGTACTGAAGGCTTTCCCGCCCCGCCGCAGTCAAGTGGAGATCGGCCGGCGAGCGCATTTTTGATCCCATCGGCCCCCTCTCGCCGCTAAGATGGAAGCCTCATGGCGGGGCTTTTCGAACCATCAGCGGCGGCCCTTAGGGCTCCCCGTCCGGCCCGGGGCCGGTCGCGGCCGCCCCTTTTCGGGCGTCGTCTTTTCATGTGGGCGCTCTGGGGAGGGCTCGCGGCCGGTTGGCTCCCCGCCCTGGCTCAGGCTCAGCGACCCGCGAGGCCGCAGCCGGCCTTGCCGACGCCGACGACCCCGCCGGCAGCGAGCCGCCTACCGACGATCGAAGCCGTTGAGGCGCTTATCCGAACGACCGAATCGGCCGAGGGGCTCGCCGAGGAGACGCGAACGCGCCTGCTGGAGCTGCATCGCCAGACCCTGGATCAACTTCGGATCGCTCAGGACTGGGCCGCCAAGGCCGCCGACCTGAGTCGGTTGCGCGAAGGGGCGCCGGCGCGCTTGGCCGAAATCCGAGCCGAGCTGGCGCAGCCGGCGACCGACCCGAGGCCGGAGCCGCCGGCCGAGGCCTCGCTCGCGCAGCTCGAACAACTGATGAGCCAGGCGCAGGCGGAGCTGGAGACCCAACGCAGCGCCGCCGCCCAAATCGACGAGGAATTCAACACGCGCAATGCGCGGCGACGCGAAATTCCAAACCTGCTGGCCGCGGCAAGGGAACGGTTGGCCCGATTGGAACCGGAGCCCGCCCCAGCCGAGCGCGAACTCCCCGAAGTAACCCAGGCTCGCGAGCACCTCGGTCAGGCGCGCCGGGCGGCCATGGAGCAGGAAATCCGGGCCCTCGAAGAGGAGATCGCCAGCTACGATGCGCGCTCGGAATTGCTGACGGCGCGGCAGGATCAGGCGCGTCGTCGGGCTCAGCAGGCCGAGCGGTGGGCGACGGCCTGGCAGGAGCTGGTCAATCAACGTCGGCGAATCGAAGCCGGCCAGGCCGCGCGCCAGGCCCAGGCGACGGCGCGGGACCTCGCCATGGCGCATCCGCTCCTGCGCGACCTGGCCGAGGCCAATCAGCAGCTCGTTCAGCGCCGGACGGGGCCGCAGGGAGTCGCCGGTCGAATCGAGCGGGCGACGGCGGAACTGGAGGCGATCAACGGGCTGTTGGCGCGTCTCCGCGCCGATCTCAAGAGCGTCAAGGACCGCATCAATGCCGTCGGGATGAACCCGGCGATCGGCCTGTTGCTGCGCAAGCAGCGATCGGAGCTGCCGCCGACGCGGCGATACGGCCGCTCCCTCCGCGCCCGACAATCCCTGATTCCGGAAATTCAGTACGAAATCCTGCTCCTGCAGGAGCAGCGGACGGGCCTGGCCGACACGCGCGGCCGGGCCGAGGCGCTCGTCGCCCAGATCACGTCGGCGCCGGGGCCCGAAGAGGTCGCTCGCCTGACCGAGGCCGCCGTCGAGCTTCTGGACGCTCAACGTCAGTTCCTGGAGGCTCTGATCAACGATCTGAACAGTTACTTCGTGCGTCTGCTCGATCTCGACGCCCGGGAACGTGAACTGATCACCCTCGTCGAGGAATACGAGGATTTCATCTATGAACACGTCCTCTGGTCGCGGAGCGCTCCGGCCATCGGGCCTGGCGATCTGCGCAAGGCCCTGACGGCCACCCGCTGGTTGACTCAGCCCCGCAACTGGCGTGACCTTCTGAAAACCCTCGGCGAGGATGTCGCCGCCGACTGGATCCTCTACGCCGTCGGCGTGCTTGGCCTGGCGCTCATCGTCGCCCTTGGCCGTCGGCTGCGTCGAGGCCTTGGGGTAGAGCCCGCCGAGGCGGACGCCGCCGCCGAATCCCCTTATCGAGCGGTCGGCCTGGCCCTGTTGACGGCGCTGGCCTGGCCGTGGCTCCTCGGACTGATTGGCTTACGCCTGAGCCGCGCGATCGGCGCGACGGAATTCCCCCGGGCCGTCGGCAACGGTCTGGTCTTGGCGGCCGTGTTGCTGGCGACCGCTCAGGTCCCGATGCGGCTCTACGCGGCGGGGGGCTTCGCCGAGCGCTCCCTCCGCTGGCCGATGCGCAGCAGCGCCTTCCTGCGCCGTCAGCTTTTCCTCTTTGCAGCCATTGGCATCCCGACGTTGGCCTTGAGCGCGGCCCTCGAAGCCCAGATGGAGGAGACTTACAAGGAATCCCTCGGCCGCGCGGCTTTCGTCGCCGGGATGCTTGGCCTGGCGCTCGTTCTCCAGCGGCTCCTGCGATCGCGCTCCCCGTTCATGATGGTGCTCGCCCGCAAGGATCGCAGCGGCCTGACGGCCCGGGCCAAACGCCTCCTGCTCTGGGGGGGCGCGGGTTTGCCGGTGGCGTTGGCCGCGGCGGCCCTCGCCGGTTACTACTACACGGCGCTCCAGCTTGCAGGGCGGATTCACGCCACCGTCTGTCTCGGTCTTGTCCTCGTGCTGGTGGCCTCATTGGGGCGTCGGTGGCTGACGCCGATCCTGCAGCGCCGGGAGGCCGAGCGGGTGCGTCGCGCCCGGCGCCTGGCCGAGGCCGCCCTCGCCGACGAAGGCGCCGGAGCCGAGGAGCTTCCTTCGCCCGCGCCCGAGACCGAGGAGGTCCCGCCGGAACAGATCGCCCTGAACGTCCGGCGGCTGGCGAGGAGCTCGGCCGTCCTGGTCCTGGCCGTCGGCGTCTTCTGGATCTGGGCGCAGGTGCTGCCGGCGCTCGGCGTTTTTAATCGCGTGGAACTCTGGAGCGTCATGCGCCGGGTCTCTGAGCCGGTGCCGCAGCCGGATGGGACACAACGGAACCTCATGGTCGATCAACTGGTCCCGGTGACGCTGGGCGATCTGCTGCTGGCGGCGGCGATTCTGGCCGGGACCATCCTCGCCATCCGAGCCTCCTCGATCTTCTTCGAGTCCTTGATCTTCCCCCGCCTGCGGCTCGACCCGGGGGCCCGCTCGGCGATGCTGACGATCAGTCAGTACATTTTGACGCTGGTGGGGGTCGTCTGGGCGCTGGAGTCGCTCGGGATTAGTTGGTCGAAGCTCCAGTGGTTGGTGGCGGCGATGGGGGTGGGGCTGGGCTTCGGGCTTCAGGAGATTTTCGCCAACTTTGTTTCGGGGCTGATCATCCTGTTTGAGCAGCCGATCCGGGTCGGGGACATCGTCACGGTCGGCGACGTGAGCGGGCGGGTCACGCGCATCCGGATTCGCGCCACGACCGTCCTGGACTGGAACCGGCGGGAGCTCATCGTGCCCAACAAGGAGTTCATCTCCGGCCGGGTCATGAATTGGACGCTCACGGACCCGATCACGCGGGTCGTGCTCCCGGTGGGCGTGGCCTACGGCTCCGACACGGAGAAGGTTCAGGAGGTCCTGCTGCAGGCGGCGCGGAACCACCCGCAAATCCTGGACGAGCCCGCCCCGTCGGCGTTATTCACGGGGTTCGGGGACAACGCCCTCAATTTCGAGCTGCGCTTCTTCGTCTCGCATCGAGAAACGGTTCCGAACATCATCCACGACGTTCACATGGCGATCGACAGGGCCTTCCGCCGCGATGGCCTTCAGATCCCCTTCCCCCAACGGGACGTCCACATCGACTCCCTCGGCCCGCTTCAGTTGGAGGCCCTGGAAGTGCGGGTCGTGGCCGAGCCCGAAGCCGGCCGCAAGCTCCAGGTGGTCGATCTCGGGCCGGCCGGCTCGCCCCCGTCGACCCCCAAGGCCCCCCCCCAACCGCCGGCCTGAGGCCCCGGGGGGCGGTTTTTCGACTAAAACAGTTGCGGCAAGCGCGGTCGCGGCGTTATCGTCGGCCCGAACCTCTTGCTGGGTTCGGCGTTCCAGTTCCCGTTGTCCTCGGAGCCGTTCCCGTGTTCCCCAATCCAGCAAAGCTCAGAACGCGCTTTTTCCCCGCCCGAGTTTTCCCGGACAAATTCACGTCGGCCCCGCGCCTCCTCGCCCGGCCTCGCCAGCGGCAGGTCCTCGAGGACCCGTCGGCCGAGCCCCAGGGCTCCGGCGCATCGGGGCCCCGGCCGGCAAGGCCGCTCGATGCGTCGGCCGGGGCGATCACCGGTTGCCTGGAGCGGATCGAAGCCGACCTCGACCGATTGGAGGTACTGCTCCGGGCCGGTTCCTCTTCTGACCGAGCCGACCCCAGGGCGACTCAGCGCCATGCGTCCTCGCGCCTGCTTGCCGTGGACCTGCTCCCTGTCGTCGTCTATGAGGCCGATCTGAGGCATCGCTTTCTTTCGGTCGCGATCAACCCGGCGTTGGCCCGTCGGCTCGGATGGCCCGAGCGCCTGCCGCCGCTCGCCGACGATCTTTGGCGGGCGGGCGTCTCCCCCGAGGATCGAGACGATCTGGAAGCGGCGCTCAGCCGCTTGGAGGGTCCCGAGGGGAAATTTGTCGCCGAATATCGATGGAGGGGAGCCGAAGGACGCGAGGTGTGGATTCATGACGAGGCCATCGTCGGGGAGGAGGCCGATCCGCCGGGGGGCGTGCTCGTCGGCGCGATGCTGGACGTGACCGACCGACGCGAGGCCGAACTCGGCTTGACGGCCATTCAGGAGGGGTTCGAGCGACGCATTCAACAACGGACGGCTAATCTCCTGCGGGCGAATCAACGCCTTCAAGAGGAGCTGGAGGAGCTGCGAGAGGCTCGGTCGGCGTATTTCATTCTGGAGTCGATCCTGCGTACGATCGATTGTCCGCTCCTCATTGCCGCCGATGAAGGCGGGACCCCTCAGCCGGAGATCGTCTTTGTCAACGACCGCTTCCAGGCGCTGACGGGCCTCGGGCCCGAAAGCCTCCGGGGCCGGCCGCTGGCCGCCTTTCTTCGAGTCAACGCCGATCCCGCGACGTTGGAGAGTCTTCGCCGCGCCCTCGACGAGGGCATGCCCTTTGAGGGCCCCTGCCTCAGCCCGCTGCGCGAAGGGGGGGAGGCGCCCGCTCGCTGGCGAGTGGACCCGATTGTCGATGAGTCCGGCCGTCGGACGCGCTTCCTCGTTCAGCTTCGGTTCCTGGAGCCGGCCGTGGCCGGCCTTGGGGTGGGCGAGCGCTGAACGGGCCGCGGGGACATTTTCCCGAAGGCGGGGTTTACCTCGCGCGCGGGGGCAGGCGACCCCACCGCGCGGCAATTTCCCTGAAACGCGCATCTTCAGGATGGAGCCTCAAGGCTTCGGCGAGAAGGGGGGAGGCCGGATCAGCCCGGCCGTCCAGCTCCTCGGCGATCAACTTGCCCCAGAGCGCCGAAGCGTTCCCCTCGACGAGGGCGAGCGAGCGATCGTAGGCCAGGCGGGCTCCCTCAAGGTCCCCCAGGTGCAATCGAAAAAGCCCGAGATTGTTCCAGGCGCCGACGTTCCCGGGCTCGAGATCGAGCAGACGCTCGTAGGTTCGCGCGGCCTCCGCGGGCCGCTCGGTCATGTCCTGGACGATCCCGAGATAGTAATACGCCAGCGCGTAGTCCGCGTCGGCGGCGATCGCCTCGGCGAGGGCCCGCGCGGCCGGACGCAGCTTCTCGGCGGCCAGCAGCTCCAGCCCATAATCGAGCCAGGCGTTGGGCGGGTCCGTCGCCGTCCGGCGGATCAGACCGGCAATCCAGTCCGTCGGCCAGCGACCTTGCGACCGTAACGCCCAGCGCGCCACGTTCTCGGCCGGCGGGAAGCCCGACAGCGTGTTGTGCGACCAGGGGTTTCCCACGCCGATCGCGGCGATGAGGCCGCCCCCGAGCGTCGTCGTCCAGAGGAGCGTCCGCAGCGCCCGGCGGCTCCAGTCGATCGCCGGATGCCCGAGCGCGCAGTAAAGCGGCGGCACGGTCGCCAGAACGTGTCGGATAACGTAACAGCCGCCGCCCAGATCGCGCGCCCAGACGGCCATGAGGGCGATCGTCGCCGGCGGAAAGAGCGCGAGCCCGGCGATCGGCAAGCCGCGCTTCCCCCGGCGGGCGAGAAGGACGCCCGCCGTCCACGACCCCAGCGCCAGCGTGGGCATCATCCAGTAGATTCCGCGATAACCGAAGGAGGCATGAAACAGCCGCCGCCCATACGAGACCGCGTAGAACGGGACCTCCCCGCGGGCCTCGCGGGCTTTGACCTCGGCCCAGTAAGAGCCCTCGTGGAAAAGCATCTCCTCCTCGTGCAGGTTCGGCGGAAGCGGCGAGCCCAGGATCGCCCAGTTGAGACCCGCATAGAGCGTCAGAAGCGGCGCGGCCCCCATGGCCAGGGCGGCCAGCTCGCGCCGCGCTCGCCAGAGAAAGTACAGACCGACGCCGAGACCGAACAGGAAAGCCGGCGGGACGTCGCAGGCCAGACTGGCTGATCCCCAGAAGCCTGCCCGGAAGCCGCGACGACCCCATCGCCATTCGCCCGCGCCCGGCCCGTCCATCAGGGCCGTGACGCCGCGCAGGAGGAAGGCCGCCGCCGGAACGTAATGATTCAACGTGACGGCCATCGGCGTGAGCAGGGATCCCCCGGCCAGCCCCAGCGTCAGGCCGAGGCGAAAACGCGGCCCTCGGTCCCGCATCCACGGATGGTCATGGACTTGGGCCAGCAACCAGCCCATCGGCCAGATGACCAGCAGCAACGTCAGAACGCGGAGGCAGGCGGCGGTGTTCTGCGCGAGCGTCAGGCCGGCGGCCCGCAGGAGGGCATAGGGGAGCGCGCCGGCCAGATGGAAGAGGGGGGATTTCTGGGAGAAATAGCGATCGCGCCGGCGGAATTTGTCGTGGGTGTCGAAGAACGTCGAGTCATTGATGAAGAACGTCCGACGCTCGACCAGGCTTTCGATCGCGGCCAGATCGCTGGCCACGTTCCCTTGGCCCGGCTCGACGTCGATCCACGGCGCGTAAAGCCCCGTCGCCAGAACGATCCAGAACAGACGGCGGCGAGGCCACGCGACCGGCCGCAAGAGCGTCAGGACCCGGAAGGCGTCGAAGGCGGCGGACCCGAAGGGGGGGAGCCTCGGTCGCGCGGCGATCGGCCTTCGATGATCTCGTTGAGGATCTCGGCCAGGTCGGCGAACTCATCCCCCTCGCGCAGCTTGAGCCGGTCGAGCGCCTGGTCCCGCGCCAGAGCGTCGAGCGCCTGCTTGACGCGGAAGATGGGGCCGCAGATCCTGTGCGACACCCGGACGCCGAGATAACCGAGCACAAGCCCGATAATCACGACGAAGGCGACGAACGACCCGAGAATGCTGTTCCATTCCCGACCCGCCAGGAAGTTCTCGTTAAAAAGCAGGAAGGCCAGGGAAAAGCTCAGGAGCGCCGTGACCCCCATGACGAACAGCTCCAGCAGGAGGATCATCCGCAGATACCGGCCCTGAAAGTTCGGATTGATCCAGTAGCGCGCCCGACGATTGGAGCGGGATGTTTTGGCGGGAGCCTCCATGGTTCAGTCCCTCCAGACGATCCGCAGGTCGTCTTCGGTGTCGTAGAATTCATCCGGCCCGGCGCTGACCAGCTCAAAGCCCGAGCGCAGACGGGTATAACGATACGGCTTGCCCCAGAAGTCCACCGAGGGGGCCTTCAAGCGGGATTCCAACCGCTCCTCCATGATGGCGGCGAAATCGGCTTCCGGCGGGAAGGCGCCGGTCTCGATTTGGATCCGACGGAGCTGCCGCTTGAGGCGCTCCAGATCGACCGACGTCCCCAGACCCAGAACCACATTGACCGGAATATCCACAACCGACCGGGCGCCGGGCACCAGCCGAAGGATCGGGATCGCCGCGAGGATGACCAGGAGAATGGCCAGGCGCTTGAGCCGTTCCTTGAGTTTTGGGCTCATCAGGACGCCGACCCTCAAGACGGAGGACTCCGCCGGGCCGACCGCTCGAGGCCATCGGCGCCTCCACGCAGCTCGATCCGGTCGGAAGCCGAAGGCGACTCGGTCCCCCGACCGTCACCTTCCCAGGTCGCCGGGAGACTCTCCCCGCGACGGCGATCCGTCACGTCTCCCGCCGCCGCCTCGAACGTGAAGACCTCCCTGCGCCTCCGGGCCCACGCCCGGGCCCAATTTACCGAACGGCGAGGGCAGGTTCAACCGGCGGCCCCGAGTTTCAGTCATAGAGGCGCCACTGACGTGGGACCGCGCTCTCCTTGAGGACCTCGATCGTCGTCCCCGTCAGATCGACGGTGCTGGTCCAGCCCAGATTCTCGCCGAACTGGCCGTTGAGCTTGGCAAAGCCGACGTTGACGTCGGTGACGACCCCTTCAACGCCGCCGATCACCTCGAAGACCACCTCGGCGAGCGAACCGCCGGCGGGCGTTCCGGTTTCGACGTCCAGGGCCTGACTGCCGGAGACCGAGATGGCCACCGCGCCGGCCGAAGCTTTGAAATCAAGCCCGAAGGGCTTATCGAGGCCGCTCACCAGACCGCCGAGCTGCACCGGCTCAAAGCTCGCCAATCGAAGCACCGTCGGGTCGAACGTCAGGAGCAGATCGCTGCCGGCGATACCGCTGGCGTCGCTGACCCGAACGTCGAGCGTGACCAATCGGCCGACGCGCACCAGGTCCTCATCCGGCAGGAGTGAAATCGTATAGGCATGGCCGTCGAGACCCAGCCGATTGGGGCCCCCCATACCGGAAGGGTTGATCGGCAGCCCCACGGCCAGACGCAGGATCATGGTCACGTCGGCCGAGTCGATCACCTGGTCGCCGTTGATGTCGCCGGCGGCCAGTTGACCCGGCGACGGTTGAATCCGGTGGGTGGCGATCCGCTGGGCGATCGCGGCGTCGCGTGCGTTCACGACCCCGTTGCCGTCCAGATCGCCCAGAATACGGTCCGGCCCCACGACCATCTCCGCCGTGTCCGTGGCGTCCACGGTGAGCCCCTCCAGCCCCGCGTCGAACAGATTGACCATCGCAAACGTGAAGTCCTCCCCCTCCGTCTCGTTCGGGACCCCGCTCTTGACGCGGAAGAGGAAGTTCAGGATGTGGCCTTCGCCGACGATGGTGAAGCCGGAACCCGGCGTCGATTCGATAAAGGCGACCTTCAGGATGCCCAAGGCGTCGGCCGAGTTGGGGTTCCCCGGGTCGAGAATATTGGTCTGGAAGTTCGCCCCGGCGGTCAGCGCCGTCAGTTCCACCCGGTCGGCTTCCAGGATCGTGTTGTCGAAGGCGACCCAGACGTCCATGGCCGAGGTGGTCACGCCGGCGGCGTTGGAAAGGCTGACGCGTAGGCGGGCCGTCCCGCCGGCCGGAGCGCGGACGTCGCCCAGCAGCGCGCGGATCGAGCCGGGGGTGGCGCTCACGGGAGCCGTCGGCGGGCTTTCCTCGCCCGTGGAGCTGACGGCGATGACCCGATAGTAGTACGTCTCGCCCCGGCTGACGGTGGTATCCGTCCAGTCGGGCGACGGCCTTAGCGCCGGATTCAGCCGGGTCGAGAAGGAGCCCTCGGGCGAGACGTCGCGCTCAATATGATAGCCGGCGACGAAGGACTCCGGATTGGGATTCCATCGCAGGAGGACGGAATCCGCCCCCGCAAGCGCCCTCAAGCCCGTCGGGAGGCTCACCTCACGGACGGGCGTCGTCGAGCGCGCGCGCCGGATCCGATAGACCAAGCCTCGGACATTGGACCCCGAACCCTCAGCGCTGCCGAGGAAGAGGTCGCCTTCGGGGCTGAAGCGGAGGGCGGAGACGCGGCCCGGGAACTGCGAGGCGAAGAGCGTCCGTTCCCCCGGGTCGAACTGATCCGTCCCCGGCACGACGAAATCGTTATCGCCGTTGAGATCGACGAACCGATAGATTTCGCCGCCGCCCGTTCCGATGAGGAGGCCCCCCTGGGCGTCGTAGGTAAAGCCGGCGATGCTGAGAGCGTGCGTCGTGCCGATGAGCACGCGCGACTCCCCCGCGTCGTTGGCGTCGCCGTCATTGTTCAGATCGCGGAACTGGAGCAGCTCCCGCAGGAAAGGCTGGTTGGGCCCGATGCCCGGATTATTGACGGTCAGCCAGCCGTCGGGGCTCAGCTCCACGGGACCGCTGGAGTCCCAAAGACCAAACGTCGTGTTCCGGCCGTCGGCGAACGTCTGGACGCCGCCGGCTTCGTTCACCTTGAGGAGCCTTCCGTCGGTTCCGCCGCCGAAGACCGTGAAATTGAAGGCGTCGGCGATCAGCATCGTCGTGCCGTCGGGCGTGAAGAGGGCCCCCGTCGGCGTGAAGAAGCCCGAGGCGGCGAAAGTCGTAAGCTGGAACGGCAGGCCTTGATCGTCGGAGACGCGGAAGACGCGGTCCGGCCCGTCGTCGATGAGAAAGAGGTCGTCGCCGAAGCCCACCAGCGGCACGCCCGGGCCGAAGACGAGGTTCTGCGGCCGCGTCGGGCCGCCGGCGACCTGACCGAAGCTGAAGACGACCGTCCCTTCCCCGGCATCGAGGGCATCCCCGTCCCGGTTCAGATCGGCCAGACGATACAGGCGTCCGCGCTGATTCTGACTTGGATCGAGGAAAAACAGGTCCTGCCCGAAGCCCCCTCCCTTCCCGAAGGCGATATCAGCGACGCCGGAGGCCGTGTAGCCCGCCGCGTTCCCGAACGAGAAGTAAAGGATAGCCTCGAAGCCTTCGGGGACGATCGGGGCCGGCGTCGGCGTGGGCGTGGGGGTTGGGGTCGGCGTGGGCGTGGGCGTGGGGGTTGGGGTCGGGGTTGCCGTTCCCGTGGGCGTCGGCGTCGGCGTGGGGGTCTGTTGGTCGGGGCTGACCGTGATGACGACCTCGTCCGGCGGGCTGGCGGTTCCGTCGCTGACGACGAGCCGGAAGATCAGATCCGTGGATTGGCTCACGGCAGGGGCCTTGAACAGCGGCGCGCCCGATTGATTGTTGGAGAGCGTCGCTCCCGGCCCGCTGACTTGCGTCCACTGATACGAAATGGGGTCGTTATCCGGGTCCAGGCTGCCGAGCCCGTTCAGTTGCACGATCTGTCCCGGAGCGACGGAGGCATCCAGGCCGGCGTCGGCCGTCGGGGCCGTCCCCACCGGTCGAAAATAAACGTTCACGTCGAAGGACTGCGCCTCCCCGTATAGAAAATCCAGAAACGTGAAGCTCAGGGCCATCGGGCCCGTGATCCGGAGCGTCTTGCTGCCGCCCGAGGCCGCCTGAAAGAACGTGTTCGTGATCACCGGCGCCACCTCGATGTCGGTCTGCTGGAACCCTGAGGTCCCGAGGCCGTCCCAGTGGCTCCCGCGGCTGCTCAAATGAAAGTTGGGATTGTTCCCGTCGGGCCCGTTAAAGAGCGCCGGCGTCCCGAGGACCTCCGTCCGCAATCGGCCCACCCCGGGCACGGCGACGCCCGGGAACTCCAGCGTCGCCGGCGGAGCGCCGTTGAGCCGGTCCTGAGAAGTGACCTCCGGGACGGCCCCGCTGCCCATGAAGATACGACCCTCCCGCGGGCTGAGCGGCACGGCGTTGTTGCGATAGCCCCGGATGATGATCGTCATCGTGTCGAGCGCGCTCAGATCCTGCCCGTCGCTCACGACCAGTTCGAAAACGTAGGTCACGTCGTCTCGGAACGGCTCGAATTGTTTGAACGTCGGCTGGGCGATCCGCGGGTCGGAGAGCCGTTCGCGCGGGCCGGCGACCTGCGTCCAACTGTAGAACCGGATCGAGCCGTCAAGGTCCTGGCTGCCCGTGGCGTCGAGCATCAGCGTTAAGGCGAACTCCCCCGTCCGGTCCGGCCCGGCGTCCACGACCGGAGGAATATTCCCCCCGGGCGGATAGATCAGCACGTCCACCGTGTCCGGCAGGCTGGAGGAGTTTGCGTCGGCGACCGTCAGCCGCATGCGGGTCGTCGTGGGTTGAGTCACGCTCGGGGCGCGAATCGTCGGCTGGGCGGCGGTCGTGGACGAAAGCTGAAGGTCCGGCCCCAGCACGCGCTCCCATAGGTAAGTCAGAGCGTCCCCATCGACGTCGGACCCGGAGCCGAGGAGCGTTCCCATCGCGCCGGCCTCGATGACGATATTGGGCCCGGCGTTGGCCACGGGCGAGGGATCGAAGAAGCCACGGGCGGTGAAACTCTGGGCGTCTCCGCCGATGAAATCCCCGAAAGTGAAGCTGATCAATTGCGGTCCGAGAACCCGGGCCTGATAGAGCCCCCCCTCGGGGATCAGTCCCGTCCGTTGCGTGATGACCGGAGCCACCTCGATATCGGTCGTCATGAAATTGCCGAGGAAGACCGTGCCGACCTGCCGCAACTGCGAACTGAAATGGTAATTCGGATCGTTGCCGTTCGGGCCGCCGAAGAGCGCTGGCGTCCCTTCAACCACGCCGCGAAACCGCCCGCGGGCCGGCAGCGAGACCTGGTAATCCGCCGTGGCGACTCCCTGGCTCGCCGTCCGGGAGGGAAAACTCCCGGAGACCTCCAGGACAAGACTTTCCCCCGACCATGAGGCCCTCACCGGCAACCCCACGAGGGCCGCCAGCCAGGCCACGCCGGGGAAGAGACCTCGGGGGATCGGCGGAGCCCAGCCGGGACTCCGCCGGGAATTCCATAAGCGACGAACCGGTCTCATCAGCCGGACCTCATCGGGAGGGATTCGCGCCGGAGAACTCCGGACGGCGGCGCCGAGAGGGGCCTCAGAAGCCGACAAACAGCCCTCGCGCCGGGGAAGGGATGACCCGATCCCCCCCTCGATCACGACACCCCCGCGGGAGTATACGTTAAGCGGGCCCGGCCGACTCGAAAAAACGGCCCAGTCGGGCTCAACGTTTGCGGTTATAATTTGGACAACAATTGAGGATGACTTTGACGTGGAATATTCGTCGGCCGTCGTCCATGAGCTTAGCGGCCGCGTGACGCTCGCGGCCATCCAGGAAGCGCGCCTGCGCCTGGCGCCTCACTTGGCGCGCACGCCGCTTCTGCGCCATCCGCTCCTGGAGGCGGCTCTGGGGTTCCCCCTCTGGGTCAAGCACGAGAATCACCTGCCGACCGGGGCCTTCAAGGTCCGTGGCGGGGTCAATTACATGGCGCGGCTGGCCGAGCCGCTCCGACGCCGCGGCGTGATCACGGCCACGCGGGGCAATCACGGCCAATCGATCGCATTGGCCGCTCGGCTCTTCGGGGCCCGATGCGTGATCGTGGTCCCACGCGGCAATAATCCCGAGAAGAACGCCGCCATGATCGCTTATGGAGCCGGGCTGATCGAACATGGCGCCGATTACGACGAGGCCCGGATCGAGGCCGAGGCCCTGGCCGAGGCCCAGGGCCTGACCTACGTCCACGGCGGCAACGAGCCCGACCTGATCAACGGCGTGGGAACCTTAAGCCTGGAGATTCTCGAAGACCTGCCGGAAGTGGAAGTCCTCATCCTCCCGGTCGGGGGCGGCAGCGCCCTGTGCGGCGCGATCACGGTCTTCCGCGCCCTGAAACCCGAGGTCACGCTGATCGGCGTCCAGGCCGCCGGAGCCCCTTCGGTCTATGAAAGCTGGCGGCGCGGCGTCCTTACGCCCACGGCCTCCGCCGTCACGCTGGCCGATGGGCTCGCCACGCGTTGCCCCTTTGAGTTGCCCTTCTCCATTCTGCGCGACGGGGTCGATCGGATGGTCCTCGTTTCCGAGGCGGCGCTCCGTTCGGCCATCCGCCTGCTGCTGCAGACGACGCACAACCTGGCCGAAGGGGCCGGGGCGGCGGCGACGGCGGCTGCGCGCGACCTTCAAAAGGAGTTGAAGGGCCGCAACGTCGTCGTGGTGCTCTCCGGCGGCAACATCGATCTCGCCACGCTTCGCGCCGTCCTGGCCGAGGCCGACGATGAACCGTAAAGGCTCGATCGACCCCCCCCTTTGCTCACCCGCCCGGGATCAGCTTCCGGAGGAACTCCGTGAAGCTCACCCCTTCCTCGGAAACGTAGGAGTGAAGCCCGGGCAGGAAGAAGCTCACGCCCAGGTAGGTGAAGATCACGGCCCCGAAGCCCAGAAGCGAGAGCGTCACCCCCCGGAGACCTCGCCAGCCCAGAAATAGCCGGGCGTGCAGGTAGAGGGCGTAGATCATCCACGTGATGGCCGCGGCCGTCTCCTTGGGGTCAAACGCCCACGGCCGGCCCCACGCCTCGGCCGCCCAGACGGCCCCGAGGATCACCCCGCCGGTCAGGATCGGCATGCCGATCGTGATGATGCGGAAGTTGAGGCTGTCGAGGTAAAGGAGCGTCGGGTCGGAGGTCGGATCGAAGGCCGGGCGGGCCCGCAGCATCAGATAGCGCCCGACGTAGGCGGCGGCGACGAAGGAGGCGATGGCGAAAAAGGCGTAAGACGTGAGCATCGACGTGACGTGAAGATGGAGCCAGTAGGACTGGAGAGCATCGACCAGCGGCATGATCTTGACGCCATAGTGGAGCGGGATGCTGTTGGCGATCCCCATGGAGAACGCCCCGAGCGCCGCCCCGCCGAGACCCACGAGGTAGGTGCGGTAGTAAAGTGAAAGGATCAGGCTCGCCGTCGCCATCACCCCGACAATGAACACACCGGACTCAAAGAGGTTCGAGACCGGCGTCCGACCGGCCAGAACGCCCCGGATCACGAGGGCGAGGACGTTCACGCTCGCTCCGAGCGCCAGCGTCGCGTGGGCCGCCGTCGCCCACACCCGACGCCCGGCGAGGTAAGAGGCGACAAACAGGATCGTCGCGGCCAGATAGATCCATCCGGCCACGCGGAACGGCCCGATCGTCGAATCCCACCGATCCAGCCTGAACTTCCAGCGGGGTTTGAATAACGGAACGTCAAGCGCTTCAAGCGCTCCCGTCAGCTCGCCCGAGGCCTGATTGAAACCGGCGGCATCCCGCCGCAGATAGGCCGCATGAGCGCTCAGATAGGCGCCGATCACGGCGGCCTCGGCTTCGGACTTCTCCCGCGTGCCGACCCGCAGCTCCTCGACCGTCCGCCACTGCGTCTTCTCCCCCCGGAAGTCCACCGCCGGGACGATCCGGAGCCGATCCACCAATGTCGGGAGCCCCGCCTCTGGATTGCCGAAAATGAAGTCGATTTTGTGGAAGAGCTTGCTCAACTCCCGCTGAGCGTCGGCCCGGAAAGCCGGGTTGGCCTTCGGTTGCGGCCCCCCCTCGGCCTTGATCGACTGCCTGAGGAGATGGCCCTGCTCGTCCAGGTAGGGATAGACCAGCGGCTCCCACCGAGGCCGCGCCCCCTCCAGTTCCATGGGCGAGACGCGCGGATGCTTGTGGTTGAAAAGCCGGACGAGATCGGGTTGACGCACCTTGAGGAACGGCTCATGCAGCCAGGCCTCCGGCTCAAAGGCCATGGACAGGACGTTCTCTACGGCGCTTCGCCCGCCATAGCCGGCCTTGCCGACGTTCTCGCGCATGAACTCGCGGGCGAACGTGGCGAAGGACTTCTCCAACCCTCCCTCCTGGATGGGGATTTCCTCCCAGGCGCGGAAATTAAACCCTTCCAGGTGCGCGGGCCGAGCCGTCCCCACCTCATGCAGAGGATCATGCCCGACGCCGGGAAGGCTGGCCGGCGCGCTGGGCCCGTCCTCGGCGGCCCGGGCCGGGAGCGTTGCCGTCGCCATCCAGACAAGTCCCAGCCAGATGGATAGGGCCTCGCCGGCGGCTACGACGTGCCGCCCCGCCTCAGCTCTTCGATTTCGCCTCATCCGATCAACTCCTTAGGCATGCATCCGTTCCCATGCCGAGGTCTCATCTCTATCCCTCATAGGTGCCGTGAGAGCCGATCCTCGCGCGCGCCGGGGATCGGCATCTTGATCGGCGGATCAAGCTGGACCGGCTCCGATCGCGACCACGCCGCCGCCACCTCGGCCAGCTCATCCTCGAGCGCCTCGCGCGAATAACGGGAATCCCCGCCAAGCCAGACCTGACGCCGGGCCCAATCCACGTGGGCCCAAACGCGGCGCCGCGAAACGAAGAACGCCAACACCGGTCCGGTGGAGGCGAAGATCGCCCCCAGCCAGACGACCGGGATACCGGGGTTCTTGCTCACGGAGACGATCGTCGCCAGGGCGTCCACCCGATGGATCGCTTCGAGCCGGTAGGGGCCGTCGATCTCAAGCCCGGCGTCCAGCTCGCCGAGGAACGGGACGCTGCGGCCGCGGACCAGCTCGATCGGCCGACCGACGGGCCGCCCCGTCTCCTTGTTTTTGACGGCCAACGTGACGATGACCCGGTCCTCGATAGAGGGCCCCCCGGACCCGCCCGAAGCCAAGGCGGCTCCCTCGCCGTTCCCCAGGCCTCCGGCCGGCGCGAGCGCCCCCTCGGCCGCGGGAACTTCGTAATCGAGCATCATCAGATGATCGATGAGGGGGTTGGCCTCGGCCCGGGGTTGGGGGTGATAAAAGACCCAGCCCCGGGCGGCGACGCGGTTGTTCGTGCTGACCTCGACCAGCGCCGCCGGATTGACCGGTTCATCCCCCCGATTGACGTGCCACCCATTCTCATCCACGTCGTAATGGGGGAAGAACCGGACCAATTCGATCATCGGCTCCCCCAAGAGGGATTTAACCCCGCGCGCCAGCAATCGCTCCTTCGAGGCCACGCTCCAGATCACGCCACGCCCCGTGCTGTCCCGTTCCAGCGCCAGGAATCGGTCGCCGTGGCCAGGCAGGGGCGCCACCGCCGGGCCGAAATCTTCAAGATTCAGCTCCAATTGAGCCGTCCGGCTTCGGCCGTCGGGCAGGGCTTCGGCGAGCCGGACGTAATAACGCTGAAAGTCGGCCAGGAATTCGCCCCCTTCGGTCGTCGGCGTCAGGAAGGCTTCCTGGTGAAACGTCCAGCCGCCGTGTGTCACGTCGTGGTTGACTCGGATAAAGTCATGAATCGGCGGCTTGCCCGGAACCTCGATCGTGACGGTGGACTTGAACTTGGCGGCCGTTTCGCTTCCCGGATACTGCGAGAACTCAAAATCCCGGCAAAGGACCTCCAGCCCGAGGGGCAGATTAGGCGCTCCCACGCGCGAGGCCGCGATCGCCAGCCCCCGCGTCTCCAGCGATCTCCGCACGGTCTCTAGGGCCTCCGGCGCCGTCGTCACCTGGTAATAGCCTTCCAGCGGATAGACCCGCTCGGCCCCGACTTCGCGGGCGGCCCGCCGCAGCTCCGCCTCCTCGACAACACCGGCGGGGATGAAGATCAGCCCTCGTTCCGTCCGGGCCGAAAGCCGCGGCGTGTAGTGTCGGACCGCCTCCCCTTCGGTCATGAAAATCTGGCCCTCGACCTTGAAGATCGACTCGGCCAGCGCCCCCGACAAAATGACAATCAGCCCCAGATGGGTCACCGTCGATCCAAACCGCGCCACCAGCCCCCGGTGCGCGTAGACCGATTCGGGGCCGTAGAAGACGCGGTAGCCGCGTCGATGAAGCGCTTCGGCCAGCGAGCGGGTCAGACTTTCGGCGTTCTCGGCCCGGGCCTGCTTGAAGGTGGACTTATGGCGAATTTTGAGCGGCTTATAGGCATCGGCCTGATCCCGGTAAATAGGAAGGAATTGGGCTCGCGTCTCCTCGATCCACGTCATGTACGTGTTGATCAGAAGGTTGACGGCCTGGGTGAAGAGCAGAGCCCGGAACCACCACGTCCGAAACACAAAGTCAAAGGCCCAGTTATTGTCCGGCGGCTCGGCGGGCAGGAACTCCCCGATCGAACTGGCGATCAGAATCAGCGCCAGGATCGTCAACCCGAACCGCAGGCTTCCGAGGAACCGCACGACCGGATGATTCACCCGGCGCGGCGTGAATTTAAAACGCTCAACCCGCTCTGGAGGGGGGACCGCCATACCACTGAGGCCCGAGCCAACCGCTTCGCCCGGCGGGCCGTCGCCTCGCCGACGTCGGATGACTCTCTCCTTTCATTCTAAGATCACCCCCAGGGGGAGTAAACGGAAAACCCCCTCGGCCGGGGAGGCCCGTTCAACGACGAACGCCTCCCGATTGCCCTGGGTTTTTGGGGGGGGTTGGACGACCCCTGGCGCACGCCGCCGGCTGAAACGATTGATTTTAAGTCAGGGAGGGGCTGGTGCCGGGAGACGGAATCGAACCGCCGACACAAGGATTTTCAGTCCTCTGCTCTACCGACTGAGCTATCCCGGCACGGGGAGCGTCCAGCCGCCGAAGAACCTTAGCTTATAGCTTTCGTGCGGCGGGCCGTCAATGAGCTAGGCCGGCGCGGGAAGGGCTGATTCCGCTCCCAGCGGCGCGATCACTCCAGGGGGAGAATCCAGAGATTGGTAAACCAGACCCGGCCGTGGTCCCCCTGGAGGCGGATCGGCCCCGGGGCGTCCAGGTTACTGGCGTCGCGCGTGTTGTAAGTCCGGGCGGGGCATTCGGCCCCGTCGTGCGTCAGCACACCGTTGTGGAAGACCGTGATCTTGCGCCCGATGAGGGCGACCTCAACGACGCTCCATTCCCCCTGAGGCTTCGACATGTTGACCCGCGGCGGGAAGAAATCATAGAGCGCCCCGTCGGAGTTCTTCGTGGCCTCCTTGCCGTGGCTGTTGTGGATCTGAATCTCCCATAGGTTGCGCAGGAAGAGTCCGCTGTTGCCTTCGGATTTGTACTCGTAGTGAAGCAGGAAGTCGCCGAAGTCCTCCTCCGTCAGGAGATCCGGGATGGGAAAGCCGACGTTGGTCAGCTCGCCGTTTTCGACGACCCACTTCCCCTCAGCGCCGTCGATCGATCGCCACCCGGTCAGTTCCGTCCCGTTGAACAGCGGGCGCCAGCCCGGCTGCTCGAACATGGGGCGGACGCGGATATTCCGGAACCAGACTTTGTCGTGGTCGCCTTGAAGCTCGAAGATGCCCGGGCTGTCGAAGGCGTCGGTCCGTCCCTGACCGGTCTTGTGCGGGAGGAAGGTATTGTTCTGGACCAGCACGCCGTTCAGGAGGACGTTCAGGTGGGTCCCGATGAAGCGCAGATCGACCTCGTTCCACTCTCCCGCCGGTCGCGAGGCGTTGGCCAGCGGCGGGGCATATTGATAGAGGGCGCCGACGTGACGCTTGGCCTCGGGGTCGTTCAGATCGAGTTTGCCGTAGCTGTCCCGAATCTGGATCTCGGCCCGCCCCCGAAGGTAAAGACCGCTGTTGCCCTCGTTCTCGCCGCGGACCTTGAATTCCACATGGGCTTCGAAGTTGTGGAACTTGCGGGTCGTGGCGACGTTATGCTTGCGTTTGGCCGGATCGGCCATGTTCGTCATCGCCCCGTCGTCGATCGCCCAGTTCCAGTCCGCCCCCTCGGGTTTGGAGGCGTACCAGCCGTCGAACGTGCTCCCGTCGAAGACGGTGATCCAGCGGCCGAAACCGGGGTCCGGCTCGCGCTCCTGAGCCGGGGCGATCGAGGCCAACAGCATCGTCGCCGGAAGGCCGATGAGCAGGCATTTCGCGTTCATGAGTTCCCTCCAGTATCGAGCCCTGGCCGGGGACGCCGGTCGGCGGGTTCCGTTCGGACCGGCCTCATGCTGCCCGACGCCGCCGCGGGCGTCAACGGCCCGCCGGGCCCGGGCGCGGTCCGGGCGCCCGCCGGCTCTTGCAAGTCCGGCCGCGCGGGCCGATCATGAAGCGCCCCCCATTCCATGGCCGAGCCCGGCCGGAGCCGCCGGGTCGGCTGAAGTGACGGAGGTCCTTGCGTCACAATGAATCCGTTTTTCGCCCTGATTCGACGGCTGGGGCCGGTCCTCGGCGGGTTCGCCGCCGCCCTCTTGACGCCGTTTCCCCTTCCGGCGGCCAAAGTGCTGCCCCAGGAGGAAGCCGCCGCCGGGTGGATTCACCTCTTCGACGGCGAAACGCTCTTCGGCTGGAACCCCCTGGGGGACGTCACCTGGACGGTCGACGCCGAGGGGCGCCTGATCGCCGAGAAAGGGACCGGCGGCTGGATCGCCACGAGCAGCCAGTTTGCCGATTTCGAATTGATCGCCCGGATTCGACTCAAGAGTGAATCCACGGCGGGGCTCGCCGTCCGCGCCGGTCTGGAAGGCCATCCGAGCGAGAACGGCTCGACGGTGATCCCGTTGCGCGAGCCGCAGGGCGACCCCCCCTGGCGGGAGATTCGCGTCAAGGCCGAGGGACCCAGCGTGGAGGTCACCGTCGATGGGCGACCCGTCGAAATTGAGCCCGGGGCGCGCCGGCGGGGCTACATCGGCGTGCTGTTTCATACCTACCATCGACGCCCGGAGAACCGGGTGGAGATCGCCGAGGTGAAGCTCAGGCCGCTCAACATGAAGCCGATCTTCAACGGGCGCGACCTTTCCGAGTGGAACATCCTGCCGGACCGGAAGTCCAAGTTCGCCGTCGTCGACGGAGCCATCAACATCACCGACGGCAACGGCCAGATCGAAACCAAGGGGGTGTACAAGGATTTCGTTCTTCAACTCGACATCATTTCCAACGGGGAGCATCTCAACAGCGGCGTCTTCTTCCGGGGCCCGGTCGGCGTCTTCTGGAAGGGTTATGAATCCCAGGTCCGGAATCAATGGAGCGGGGACGATCGGACGCGGCCGGTGGATTTCGGCACCGGCGGCAATTACGGCAATCAGCCCGCCCGCGTCGTCATCCCCTCCGATCATCAATGGTTCACCAAGACGATCATCGTCGACGGGCCCCACGCCGCCATCTGGGTCAATGGTTATCTGGTGAGCGACTTCACCGACCTGCGCTCGATCTCGCGCGAGGACGACGGCAAGAACGGCTACGTCCCCGGCCCCGGCACGATCCACCTCCAAGGGCACGACCCGACGACGAATCTCTCTTTCAAGAACATCCGCATCCAGGAATACCCGGCCCCCTGAGGCTCGTCCCTGCTCTCCTCAGGGTTGAGGCCGCGAGGGGGCGGCCTCCGGGTCGTCGCCGGAGCGGGCCCGTTTGGCGTCGGCGGGCGTCCGCAGCCGCGCGTCTTCAGGGATCATCCCGTGGGCCGCCCCGAACCAGTAGGAAAGCGTGTAATCGAGCCCCTGATATTCCATCCCGCTATCCTCGTGGCGTTCCCCCGCCGCGCGATATGGATTCTGGACCAGATAGCTCCAGGTTTTCTCCCGCCGGTCGATCGGCGCCGGCGCTCCGGGCGTCGGCGGGGGGCTCGCCGGGGCGGGGTCGAACTCAAACCCGAACCGCTCTGCGTATCGGTCGATCGTCGGACGATTCCATTTCATGTCGAGCGGCATCAGGCGCAGCGTCCGGATCGCCGGCTCCTCCTGCCCCGCCTTCCCCGTCCAGTGGTGATAGAAGAAAGTCGCCAGAGGGTTGGCCTCAGGGGCGACGCCCGGAAATTCGACTGAACCGTGGAACCACCGCTCGGCGGCTTTGAGATAGTGGGTCCGGATCGCCGGCTCGCGCTCCAGTTCCAGAAGCGGATAAAGCGCGATCATGATCAGCACGTCATCGCTGTGATTGACCCGTTCGGGCGGGCCGAGGGCCCGCGCCCGCTCGGCGATCTCGGCGTACCCTTCGGTCTCGATCAGGCGCCGGTATTCGGCCTCGAACCGCCTCTCGCCCGTGATGAAAGCGGCCACCTTGAGCATCTGAAGCATGAGCAAGGCGTTCATCGGCTCGCGCCGCCGAACGTATTCCGGATAGTAATGCCCCCAGGTCGTGACATTGCCGTCAACGTCCACGATGCGCAGGCCGGCCTCGACGATCGCCCCCACGAGCGCGCCGACGTGATCGGCGATCCTCGGCTCTTCGGCTTCGGTCGCCACGGTCGTGAAGTAGACGTAATAACCGAACATCACGCCGTCCACCTGATCCGAACTCACGTCGCCCCGCCAGCGGAACCGCCCGTCCGGGCTCGGATGCCAGACGCCGTCGTCCAGCCAGGGGCGATCGATCGGCACGGCGGCCCGCGCGAGCAGACCCGGCCTTCCGGTCACGGTCTGTAGGTGGTTGAGGGCCCGGGCGGCGGCCCGCGCCAGCTCCTTGGCGTGCGGGTCCCCCGTCAAGGCGTAACGCCAGCACTGGGACGCGCAATAGAGCCCCGTCATGTAGGCGTTGTCGGGCATGTTATAGGAAACAAAGGGACGATCGGGCGTCGGGAGCCTCAGCTTGGGGGAGAGTTGGCCCTCGTGCAGGAAACGTTCCTCCATGTCCGCGTCGAAGAGCAGCGCCTTGCGATAGAGCGTCAAATCATCACCCGCCGCAGCCGCCCCGGCCAGAAGGGCGCCGACGACCCCGCAGACGACTCCTTGCAGAGCGCGGGCCCTCGACCGTCGGGGGTCCGGCCGCCGAAGCGACGCGACGAGGACGTGCGGGAGCCTCACTTCACAACCTCGTAGGCGAGCCGAAGGGCTGCCTCGGTCAGCTCGCGCCCCGCCGTTTCGTCCAGCCGGGTCACGGAGGCCTCGTAACCGCCGGTCCGCACGGCGCGCGGCGTGACGATGTATCCCAGATGATCGTTGGCGTATCCGACGACGACGGTCGCCTTGCCGAGCGCCTGCGCAGTGCGCTGGCGCATCTCCAGCGCGTATTCGACGAACAACTCGCCCGGGATCGCGATCAGAACCAACTCGCCGATCCGGGCGACTTGAACCTCGGCCTCGACCGTGAGAGGCAGCTCATCGGAGGCGGCCCGAGCCTCTGCCCCCCGGACATCGGACTCCCGTAACCGGACGATCGCCTCCAGCTCCCGCGCGACTTCCGGCCGCTCGCCGCGGCCCCGAGCCGCCTCCAGTTCGGCCCGCGCGCGCTGCAATTCGGCTCGAGCGACCTCGGGGGAGGGGAAGGCTCGCGCGGCCAAGGTGACGACCGTCGATCCCGCCGCCAGTCCGGCGTCGGCCGCCGGGCGGATGAACTCCGCGGTCTTGATCACCTCCCCGGCCAGCAAGCGCCCAACCCGCGCCACCTCCAGGAACGGATCGCCCTGGCGATGAACGGTCACGTCCCCGGCCGCCCCCTGGGTGAAGATCGCCACGCCGCCGAGGACCTCCTCGATCGTCCGGGCCGCCTGGCCAGGGTATTCGCCCGAAAGCAGGAGATTCTGCGAGCCGAGAATGACGGGATGGCCCGTAAAGTTGAAAAGCGCGGCAATAAGGGACCGGTCCTCAGCCGACTCGACGCGGAGCACGCCCACCTGCGGATCGATCACGGTCTCATTGGCTTGCTGGCGGTTGCGCGTGGCTCCCTCCAGCCGGCCGGCTCCGAAGCCCAGCCGGGCCGGGGCGGCCGAGCGACGAGCTTCCAGACCCGCCTCCGTGAAGCGCTCGACCAGAAAATCCAGCAGCGGGTTCGTCTCGCCCGCCGGCAGACGCTGGAACCCGGAGGGGCTCGAATGGTTGTGCGCCGCCCCCAGGAGGATGTGATCCGGCGGAACGCCCGCCTCGGCGCTCAGCCGGGCGCGCACCCGGCGCGTCAATTGCCCGTCGCTGTAAATCAGGTCCGAGCCCAGGATCATGAGCCGCGTCTCCCCGTCGTCGAGGAACAACGCCCGGACGTAAAGATCGTCGTGAACCCCGGTAAATTGGGCCGTCCGATCGGCGAACCCCCCCATCGCCGTCGGGAACGGCGGGACGATGCTCACACGAGCCGCCCCCGCCCGGACCTCCGCTGAGGCCTTCCCCCCCCATCCGAGCCCGGCAATCCCCAAGATCGACCCGACGGCGCAGGCCAGAGACCTCCGGCTCCAGCGATTCATCCGAATCCACCTCCGCTTCAGAAATCACCTTCGACGCCGCGAGAATAGCCCCCCTCTTGTGAATTGGCGAGGGCGACTGGCGGCTTGACGCCGGGAGCCTTGAGCCTGGGAGAGCCTTTGGCCAGAGTGAGGGCCGAGGAGCCGCCCGCTCCCGTCCCATGTCCAGGCCTTTGCCAAAGAGCCCGCGCTCATGATCGAGCTGCTTACGGTCGAAAACGCGATCGCGCTCGTCACGCTGACGAGCCTCGAAATCGTTCTCGGGATCGATAACGTCGTCTTCATCGCCATCCTCACGGGCCCCCTGCCGGACGCCGCGCGCCGCCGCGCGCGCAGCGTCGGCCTGACGCTGGCCATGGGCACCCGCGTGGCCCTGCTGCTGGCCATCTCCTGGGTGATGGGGCTGACGCGCCCCCTTTTTGCGTTGATGAGGTATGAGTTTTCAGGCCGGGACCTGATCTTGCTGGCCGGCGGCCTGTTCCTGATCGGCAAATCCACGTTTGAGATTCACGCCAGGATAGAAGGGGGGGAGAGCCACCGTCGGGAGGCCTCCACGAGGTCATCCTTCGCCGGCGTCATCGTTCAGATTCTTCTGCTGGATTTGATTTTCTCGCTCGATTCGGTGATCACGGCCGTCGGGATGGCCCGCGAGATCGCCGTCATGGTCATCGCCGTCATCGTGGCCGTCGGCATCATGCTGGTCTTTGCCGGCCAGGTGAGCGCTCTGATCGAACGCCATCCGACGCTCAAGATGCTGGCGCTGGCCTTTCTTCTGCTCATCGGGGTGATGCTCATGGCCGAAGGGCTCGATCGCCACGTCGAGAAGGGTTACATCTACTTTGCCATGGGGTTCTCGCTTGGGGTCGAGTTGCTCAACATCCGAGCCGGACGCGCGCGGGCCGCTCACGCCGACGCTGCCTGACGGAGCAAGCCGAGCCCCTCCAGGAGCCGGGCTTGAAGTGGGATTCAGACGATCCCCCGCGACCGTTCGTAGGCCGTGATCTTGTCCTCGTGAAGCAGCGTCAGGCCGATCGGGTCCAGCCCCTCGACGAGACAACGTTTCCTGAACGGATCGATTTCGAAGCCGATTGTCGCCCCGCTCGGGCATCCGATGGTCTGAGCTGGCAGATCAATTGTCAGCCGATAGCCCTCGGTTGCTCGGACTTCGTCGAACAGCCGATCGATCGTCTCGGCGGGCAGCCGGATGGGGAGCATCCCATTGTTAAAACAGTTATTGTAGAAGATGTCGGCGAAAGAGGGGGCGAGGATCGCCCGGATGCCGTAATCCCACAGCGCCCAGGCCGCATGTTCCCTTGAGGAGCCGCACCCGAAGTTGTCTTTGGTCAGAAGAATGGATGCGCCGTGATATCGGGGGGCGTTCATCTCGAAGGCGGGGTCGGGGGAGCCGTCGGACAGGAACCGCCAGTCGAAGAACAGGAATTGGCCATAACCGCTCCGCTCGACGCGCTTGAGAAACTGTTTGGGAATGATCTGGTCCGTATCGACGTTGAGCGCCTCAAACGGCGCCACCAGGCCGGTGAGTTTGACGAAGGGTTTCACGTCAACGGCTCGCGTGGGGTGGGATCGCCCGCCGGACCGATCCTTCGTAACCCCTCATCAATCGTGGTAATTCCACGCGCGAACGTCCGTAAACCGTCCGGCGATGGCCGCGGCGGCGGCCATCGCGGGGCTGACCAGATGGGTTCGTCCGCCGCGCCCCTGCCGCCCCTCGAAGTTGCGGTTGGACGTGGAGGCGCACCGCTCCCCCGGTTGCAGGATGTCATCATTCATCCCCAGGCACATGGAGCATCCGGCCTCCCGCCACTCAAACCCGGCGTTCTTGAACACCCGGTCCAGCCCTTCGGCTTCCGCGGCCGCCTTGACGGCCTGGGAACCCGGGACGACGAGGGCCTGGCGCACCGTCGGGCTCAGCCGGTGCCCCTTGACCACCCGCGCCGCCGCCCGGAGGTCTTCCAGACGGGCGTTGGTGCAGGAGCCGAGGAACACCCGGTCGATCCGAATCTCGCCGATCGGGATCCCCTCTGCCAAGCCCATATAGGCGAGGGCTCGCTCGGCCGCGCGACGACGGTCGGGATCGCCGATCTCGGCCAGGAGGGGCGTGCGGCCGTTGATCCCGGTGACCATCGCCGGCGACGTCCCCCACGTGACCTGGGGCTCGATGGCTTCGCCTTCAAAAACGATCGTCGCGTCGTAACGGCAGCCCGGGTCAGAGGCCCAGGCGGACCAACGCCGGATCAACTCGGCCTCGGAGACGCCCGGCGGCAGGTATTCGCGCCCGGCCAGGTAAGCGGACGTCGTCGCGTCCGGCGAGATGAGCCCGGCGCGCGCCCCGGCCTCGATCGACATGTTGCAGATCGTCATCCGGCCTTCGACGGTCAGCCCGCCGATGACCTCCCCCGTGTATTCGATCACGTGCCCCGTCCCGCCGGCGGCCCCGATCCGCCCGATGAGGGCGAGAATCAGATCTTTCGGCGTCACGCCGGCGAGCAGTCGCCCCGTGACGCGGATTTCCATCGTCCGTGAACGCCGTTGGGGAAGCGTCTGAGTCGCCAGCACGTGCTCGACCTCGGTCGTCCCGATGCCGAAGGCGAGCGCCCCCAAGGCGCCGTGCGTCGAAGTGTGCGAGTCGCCGCAAACGATCGTCATGCCGGGCTGCGTCAAGCCCAGTTCCGGGCCGATCACGTGGACGATCCCGCTGCGGCGGTCCTGCATATCGAAGCAGGCGATCCCGAACTCCGCGCAATTGGCTTCAAGCGTTTCCACCTGACGCCGCGACAGCGGGTCGGCGATGGGGCGGCTCCGATCCGTCGTCGGGATGTTGTGGTCCATGGTGGCGAAGGTCAATTCCGGCCGGCGGGGCCGGCGGCCGGCCAGACGCAACCCCTCGAAAGCCTGCGGCGAGGTCACTTCGTGAATGAAATGGCGATCGATGTAAAGGAGCGCGTCCCCGGCGGGGTCCTCATGGACCAGGTGCGCCTCCCAGATCTTCTCGTAGATGTTCTTCGCCATCGGTTCCTGTTTCCTCCGGCGTCCCGCCTCGGGGCCCGGCCCGCTATCTTAGCAAAGGCCCGCGCCCCAGGCCAACCGTCCAACTTTACGGCCGCGCCAGGGCTCGATAAAGTCGGGGCCGCCTGAAGGACGTGAGTCGGCGATCCGAATCCGCTCGCGAGGGATTCCGTCTGATGGTCGGCGAGGAGACTCTAGCCCGGGCAGGAGGGAGGCGCCGGCGATTGACGGCGCGCCCGGGGCTTTGGCTAAAGGGGGGGGTGGTCGCTCTACTGACGTTTGCCGCCTATGGGCCGGCTCTTCGCGGGGAGTTTCTCTGGGACGACGATCATCACCTGACCCGGAATCCTCACATGACCTCGCCCGGCGGCCTCGTCCGGCTCTGGACGTCCGAAGCCTTTTATTACCCCCTCGCTTCGACGACGTTCTGGTTGGGGCGGCGGCTCTGGGGGTTGCAGGCGCCGGCCTTCCATGCCCTCAACGTCGTCTTGCATCTTCTGAACGCCCTTCTGATCTGGCGTCTGATGACGCGCCTGGGATGGCGCGGCGGTTGGCTGGCGGCCCTCATCTTCGCCCTTCACCCCGTCCACGTGCAGTCCGTCGCCTGGATCACGGAACTCAAGAACGTCCAGTCCGGTTGCTTTTATCTCCTCACTCTTCACGCATGGGTCGCCTTCCGAGCGTCGGGCCGGACCCCCTGGCTGTGGGCGTCCGTCCCCCTTTTCGCCCTGGCCCTCGCCAGCAAGACCTCAACCGTCATGCTTCCGGTCGTGCTCGTATTGATGGAGGCGCTTCCGAGCTTCAGGAGCGCCCCCCTTCGGTGGCGTTGGTTCCTTCCCTTCTTTTTGCTTTCGGCGCTGGCGGGCGGGGCGACCCTCGCGCTTCACGCGCGCGAGTTGGGCCCGCCCAGGGAGGTGGTGGATACCTGGTCCGAGCGCTTGATCGTGGCGGGCCGAGCCCCCTGGTTCTACCTGAGCAGACTCGCCTGGCCCGCCAAGCTGACGTTCGTTTATCCGCGGTGGGAAATCGACCCGGCCTCGGTGACCTCCTGGCTTCCGCTGGCGTCGATGGCTGCCCTCTTGGCCGTTTTGGGGCTGGGCCGGCGTCGACCGCTCGCGAGCGGTCTCATGATCGCGCTGACTTACTTTGTCCTCTCCCTTTTCCCCGTGCTCGGATTCTTTCAAATGTATTACGCTCGCTATTCTCGCGTCGCCGACCATTGGCAGTATCTGGCCGCCATGGGGCCCACTGTGGGGATAGCCGTCCTCGCCGCCCACGCGCGGGTCCGGTGGTTTGCGGACGCCCTGCGTGGGCGGGCCTTTGCGAGTATCTCCGCCGCCGTGGTGGGAGGATTGTGGTTGCTTACCTTCCGGCAAGCGGCGGTCTATCGCAACGAGGAAACGCTCTGGTTGGACACGATCGCGAAGAATCCTTCGGCGACAATCGCCTACGCCAATCTGGGGGCCTATTATGCCGATCGTGGAGAAACCGGACGCGCCGTCGAGATCATCAGCCGGGGGATCGAGACCGCGCCCGGGGACGTGGACTTGAGGAATAACCTGGGCGCGGCGCTCACGCAAGCCGGTCAGCCCGAGGCGGCGATCGAGCACTTGCGCGTCGCGCTTCTGTCCGACCCGCGCAATGCCGAAGCGTTGAATAATCTGGGGCTGGCGCTGGAGGCGATCGGCCGACTCGACGAGGCGATCGAGACCTTCCGGGGGGCGATCGAAGCCCACCCGAGCGCCATCGAACCCCGGAACAACCTCGCCCGGTCGCTCGCCGCGATCGGGCGCGCCGAAGAGGCGCGCCAGGAGCTGCATCGCGCGTTGCGATTGGCCCCCGACCATCCGACCCTCACCGACAATCTGAGCCGAATCAATCGCGCCATGAAGAACGATGAAGGACCACGTCTCAGGGATCATGAGCCACCCCTCGACTAGCGCTGAAATCCACTCAACGACGCTCGGCATCAGCGGCTGGATGGCGCGGAAACGCCGCTGGCTGATCTGGCCGGTGGTTGCCGCCCTCGCGATGTATGTCCTGGGGACGCGACTTTATGATCTCGGCCGGAAACCCGTGCAGCATGACGAAAGCATGTTCGCCTACTATGGCTACATATATTACAAGCAGGGCACCTACGATTACATGCCGATCCTTCACGGGCCGGTCTTGCAGTTGGTCCTCGGAGGTTTGTTTGAGCTTGTCGAGAAGCTGCAGAGCGAGGAGACCGACGCCACTATGCGACTCTTCCCGGCCGTGAGCGGCGTCGGCATCGTCGCGCTTGTGGTCTTGATGCGTCCCGCCCTCGGCGGTGGGGCCGCCCTCTGGGCTGCTCTGTTCATCGCCGTCTCGCCGACGCTCACGTTCTTCAGCCGGTTCTGTCGCAATGATATTCCCGTCCTCTTTGCGGGCATGCTGGTCATCTGCGTCATGTGGCTATCCGGCCGGCTCGCGGCGGCGGTGAATTGCCCGAGCGGCGACGCGGCTCGCTCGCCCACGGAGCGGCCGCCGGGGCCCGCCGGCCCGACGGATTATCCTCTGCTGACGCGGGAGCACGCGCTGCGGCTGGGGCAACTCGGGCTTGCGCTGGCCCTTCCGCCGCTATGCGCGCTCGCGATTAGCATTAAGGAAACCTACTCCGTGTTCTTTTTCCAGTTGGCGACGTTCGGTCTCGGATGTCACATACATCGGTTGGTTAAAGTCGGCCGGAAGGGGTCAGGGGACCGCCTGCGGTCAGGGGTGATCACATTGGGACTCTTCGCCCTCGCCCTCGGCATCGAATTCGCGGTTGCGGCGGGCGTGTTCTCTATCCGTTTTGAACACTTCCGCGATCGGGACGCGTATCTTCAAGCCGCCGTGTTCCTGGGGGCGATCGTGGCCGCGCGATACTGGGGGGCGGCGTTTCTGAGACCCTTCGACCCCCTGAGACGGGCTTATCCGCCGGCGCCGCCACGTTCGCCGGCCGCGACGATTCTCGTGGGCCCGGCGGGGGTCGCCCTGGGATCGGTCCTGATCCTTGCCTTGTTCACGACATTATTTGAAAATATGCGGCACCGGACGGGTGTCATCGAGGCGATCAGATACTGGGCGGGAGAACACCAGAAGCATCGGATCCGGGGGGCTTACCACTTTTATTTGATTCACCTGGCGTTGTATGAGGCGCCGTTTCTGATCTTCTGGACCGGCTGCATCCTCGCTCAGATGTGGCCGAGCGGACGAGACCCGGCCGATGGAACCCCGCTGCGATGGGGCGCCCCGGCGAAGGTAGCCTACGTCGCATGGCTCGTTGTCAGTTACCTTGCGCTGGTACGTATATGGAACAGGAAACTCCCGGAAAGCTGGGACGACCGGCTTCACGTGACCCTGGGTTTGCACGTGTGGATGATCCTCCAGATCGCGCTCGCGGTTGGCATCACGGGCTGGAAGCATCTCAATCGCGGGCGAACGTGGAACGCCTTCGCGGATTACTGGGCCGCCGGGGCCTTCATCGCCTTTTCCTACGCTGGGGAGAAGGTCCCCTGGGTTACGACTCATATCGCGTTGCCCCTGATGATATCCTGCGGATTGTATGTGGACCTGATTCTTCGGGGAAGATTCTTCGACCCGCGGCCCGCTGAGGCAGCCCGGGGCGTGGCGCGCGCCGGGGAAAGCGGACCGCGGCCGCGCCAACGCCGCCGCCGCGGCCGGCCGTTCCGCTCTCCAGAGGAGGCTCCCGGTCGATTCGTAGCCGTCTGGAGCGCGTGCGCGGCGCGGCGCCTGAAGTGGGCGGTGGCGGTCGGCCTGGCGTGTATGGGTGTGGCGGGGCTCGGCTGGGCGTTGTGGCTGAATTACTTTGTCCCGTTCGTGAACATGGGCTCGGCCATCGAGCGGCACACGTACGCGTCGTCCCACACGGAGTTTCGGGATGCCTCGCGCTTCGTCATTCAGGAGGCGTTCGAGAAGTACGAGGGTTACGCCACTCCAATAGCCTATCAGGGCCAGGTGGAATGGCCGCTATTGTGGGTTTACCGGCGATTCACGGAGGCGTATCGACCCGTCCCGCCGAACACACGCGCGCGATATGTGATTATCGACCATACGATCTACGACGCGAATCCGCCGTACAAGGATCGATACGAGTGGGTCAGGACGAAATTTCGGATGTATTGGCAGCCGAGGCCGCTCGACTGGAAGGCCATGAAGCGGGTAGCGTTGTTGCTTCGATCGGACGATACGCTCTCGCCGGAGCAGCAATACCTTAAGAAGCTCAGCCGGGAGCAATGGATGAAACTTTATGTTGCCGTCATCAAGCGGGACGAGACCGTTCAGGGTGCGTACCGATGGGATTATCTTGATGGCTCCGATATGTATGGCGGCGGATTTTACGCTTACTTCGGCCGTCTGAGGGAGGTTCCGGCGGCGTCGGAACCCTGAAGGAGCCGGATCGAGCGGCGGGAGACGCCTGGAGCGCCGTCGTTACCCGGAATGGCCGATCGGCAGGATGATGGGGGGGTAATAACCGTAAGGGATATGACGCGTTAGAAACAGGTCACGATAAACCTTCGTCGGCGTGGTGAACCAAAGGCCGGGGTCCCAGCGAAAATATTGAAGTTCATGGCCGATCAGGTGCTTGTCCCGGCTGAGGGACCACACCGCGGAGGGACGATCGAAAATCGTCCCCGACGGGCCGTCGCGAAGCTGAAGACGCAGCGGCTGCTTGAGGTCGGTCCAGTTGGGCCGGAACCAATGGCCCATCCAGACGTAGGCCCCATGGGCTTGAATCGCCGCGCCCCAAAGCGCCAGGAGGCTGAAGGTTGCCCAAACTGTTACTTTGAAGCGGCGGAGGCGCCCCAGGTTCGCCAGAAGAAAGCTGAGAAACGGAAGGGAGTCCGTGAGATAGCGGTAGGCAAAGGACCAGCCGGCCCACCACTCAAGGTAACAGCCATAAAGCGTCCCGTGGGCCAGTACAAACGCGAGGGGCAGCAGAGTCCGGCGACGGGAGAGCCGCGTGACAGGCGAACGGAGCCCGATCCAGAGCGAAAGGGGGAGAAACGCATAGAACGGGGCGTTAGGCAGGAGGCCCAGGCTGGGAGAAAAGAAAAGGCCGAGGGCGCCGGCGGGAAGATTCTTCCAATTGAGAAAATCCGGGGACCAATTGACGGGAAGAAACGAATAGCCGGAGGTGAGGGGGTTACCGAAGATAACCCAATTATAGGTAGTTAGGAAAATGGCGGGGGGGAAGGCGCCGGCCATCAGCCCGGCGACGGCCTTCCAGCGCCGGCGGCTCAGGAGGTCCAAACCGACGAGCCCCGCCCAGAAGATGTCGCTTGGCCGGCTGGCGACCGCGCTCGCCGTCGCCCACCCGAGCCAAATCCAACCCCGGCCGGTCCGGTCGGCCCGGAGCCAAAGCCAGAGCGACAGGGCGAGGAAGAATTGAGAGGGCCCGTGCTGCCAGAGGGATTGGGAGCTGATGGCCCAGGCGCTCGTCCCGAGGCCATAAGCCAGCGTAATCGAGAGCGCCCACCCGACGGGCGTGAGCACTTCCCGCAGCGCTTTGAACAGCCAGGCGGCCGAGAGGGCGACAAAGAGCGCCGCGAAGGCTTTATCCATGTAGAAGACCAGAAAATGCCGGGGTGAGACATGAAAAAGCCCGAAGGGAATCCAGTAAAAGGGGGCGATCAGCGTCGGAACGTAAGTCGGGGAGTATGACAGGACGCGGTTATCGTAAGGCGCCCCCGGTTCGGAAAACAGATTACCCCCGGGAACCCCATACTTTCCCTGGTCGCGGATGAACGTGAATTCATCCAGGTCATAGTCCCCCTCGGTGACCAGGCTCACGGGAATGAAGCGGGCCGGGTAGACGTCGCTGCCGGCGATGAACCGCGCGTTGGATTGGTATACCAGCCACAGCGCGAGGCTGAGACCCAGGGCCGCCCAGTTTTCACGTCCGCGCAACCGGCTCCATAGCGTGGCAAAGCGGCTATCCATGCGCCGAGTTCCGGGGTCCGAATTGCAATCGGCTCAGCGAGGCGGTACCATGCCTGCGGATTATCCGGGCGTGTCCGCCGTTTTTCCAAAACATTCCCGGGGCGGCGGGCCGAACGCCGCGCCGCCTCGACCATGACCGTCGAATCATCGACCCATCCCATCGGCCCAAGGGCAGTTCCGGATGCGCAGCGGGGTGCCCGGTTTATCCGCCCGCGCCGTCAAAGGTTCCGGCGGGCTGTCTTTCTCTCAGGCCCGTTCGCCCTCTTCGCCCTGCTCCTGCTGGGCATCGAGGGTGGGGTCCGGTGGCGACGGCCACGGGTCACGACGCTTGAAGCCCTCCTCCGCCCGACGTTTCCCGGCCTGATCGACGAGAAGGAAGGGGAGATCGTCTTTGAGGGGGATCCCGCGCTCGGCTGGCAGCTCAAACCCAACCTCAGGGATCAGTACTGGGATTTCACCGTGTTTTCGACCAACGAGCTGGGACTCCGCCACCCGCGGCCCATCGACCCCAAGGGCTCAACCTTTCGGATCGTTTGCCTAGGAGATTCTGTTACCTTCGGCTATCGCGTCCCGGTGGCGTTCCCCCAGGTTCCCGCCCTTTTCGATCGCAACGCCCTCCCCTATCCCAGGCTGTTGGAGCGTCTCTTGCGGGAGGTCCGTCCGGATCACCCGATCGAGGTCATCGCCCTGGCCGTCCCCGGCTATACTTCGCATCAGGGGCGCGTCTGGCTCAACCGGACGATCGACCACCTTCAGCCGGACCTCGTCACGACCTGTTTCGGCTGGAACGACACCGATCCGGCGGTGCGTCCGGATCGGGAGACGCTCCCCCGGGGCGGGCCGGGCCTCTGGCGGCGGCAGTTGATGGCGAGAAGCCAGGCGGCGGTTTACTTGGTTCGATGGCTGGAAGAGCGCCGGTCGCGCGACGCAGGGAACCCGGCGACGCTCCCCCGGCTCCCGCGCGTTTCCATCGAGGATTATGTGGAGAATCACCTGGCGATAGCCCGCCTGAGCCGCCGCCACGGCGCCGGCGTCCTCATCATCGGTCCCGTTTATCGCGACAGCCAGAGCTACCCCGATCAGGCCCGGCGAATCGGGGCCTACCGAGCCGCGCTCGCTCAGGCGGCCGCGCGTGAAGGCATCCCCTATCTCGAAATCACACGCTTGACCGAAAAGGGCCACCCCGACAACGCCTCCTTGTTCGGCGAGTTGATCCACCCCAACGAGTTGGGCCATCGGATGATGGCCGCAGCCGTCGCCCGAGCCCTCGAGAACCAAGGGCTTCTGGCCTCTGCCGGGCCGCGGCGCGGCGCGCTCCCGGCCGAGGCGGGACCGTGACAGTCCCCCTCGGACCCGGAAACCGACGGCGGGAAGCCGACCCCAAGGCCTCTCAAGCTCCGAGGGCGGCCGCCTTGTCGAAATCGGCGAAGCTCTTGCCCTCCTCGGCCAGGCGCTTGAGCAGGCCGGCGGGGGCCCACGCTTCCCCGTGGCGGCTTTCGAACTCGACGATGCGATCGTAGATCGGCTTCAGACCCACCTGATCAGCGTAGAACATCGGCCCCCCATGGGCCGGAGGGAAGCCGTATCCGTAGACGTAGATGATGTCGATATCGACGGCGCGGAGGGCCATCCCTTCCTCCAGAATCCGGGCCCCTTCGTTGATCAACGCATACAGCGGTCGCTCCAGAAGCTCCTCCGGCGGAATCTTGCGCTGTTCGATTCCGGCTTCCCGCGCCACCTTGACGATCAGCCCGGCCACTTCGGGGTCCGGGATGGCCGCCCGGCTGCCCGATTCATACCGATACCAGCCCTTGCCGGTCTTCTGGCCATGGCGGCCGAGTTGATAGAGGTGATCGACCATGAGGGGGACGCGGGTTCCGGGCAGGACGAGGTGCTTGTGCGCCTCCTTGACGCGCCAGCCCACGTCAACGCCGGCCAGGTCCGCCATCCGGAAATAGCCCATCGCCAGGCCGAACCCCTCCAGGGCGGCGTCAACCTCCTCGACCCGGGCGCCTTCCTCGACCAGGAACTGGGCTTCGCGCCCGTACGGAGCCAGCATCCGATTGCCGACGAACCCCCGGCAATTGCCCACCAGCACGCCGACCTTGCGCAGGCGCCTGGCCAGGTCCATCGACGTGGCGATCACTTCCGGGGCCGTAGAGCGCCCACGGACGATTTCCAGCAGGCGCATCACGTGAGCGGGGCTGAAGAAATGATGGCCGATCACGCGATCGGGGCGCGACGTGGCCGCCGCGATCTCGTCAATGTCCAGCGTCGATGTGTTGGAGGCGAGAATGGCCTCGGGCTTGACGGCGCGGTCCAGCTCGGCAAAGACCTGCTTCTTGATGGCCATGTCCTCAAAGACGGCCTCGACGACAATGTCGACATCCCCGAAGGCCTCGTAATCCAGCGTCGGCTGAATGAGCCCGAGCCGTTGATCCATCTCCGCCGGCGTCATCCGCCCCTTCTGAACCGAACCGCCATAGTTCTTCCGGACGACCTCCAATCCCCGCTCCAGCAGCTCCTGAGTGACCTCCTTCAGCAGAACCGGAATCCCGGCGTTGGCGTAGACCATGGCGATCCCGCCCCCCATCGTTCCGGCCCCGACGACGGCGGCCTTCTTGATGGCCCGGATCGGCGTGTCTTTCGGCAGGCCGGGGACTTTCGCCACGGCCCGCTCGCCGAAGAAGATGTGGATGAGCGCCTTGGATTGAGGCGATAAAAGACACTCCTGAAACAGTTCGGACTCTCGGGCCAGCCCTTCGTCGAAGGGGAGCTTCGTCGCCGCCTCGACCGCGTCGATGGCTTTGAACGGGGCCATCAGGCCCCGGGCCTGCTTGCGGGCCATCTCGCGCGCCAGAGCGAAAACCGCGGCGTTCGTCGCCTCATTGCCCAGTCTGTCCTTCAGGTCCCGCGTGCGCCGCGGCGTGACCCCCTCGGCGATCTTGCGCCGGAGGAACGCCAGGGCCCCCTCGAGCAGATTTCCCTCCACGATCTGGTCGATGATCCCAAGCTTCAACGCCTCGGGGGCACGGACGGGCTCCCCCTGGGCGCACATTTCCAGCGCTTTCGGAACGCCGGCCAATCGGGGAAGCCGCTGCGTTCCGCCCGCCCCGGGGATGATGCCGAGCTTGACCTCCGGCTGGCCGACCTGAGCGTCGGCCACGGCGACGCGCCAGTGACAGGCCATGGCGAATTCGAGCCCCCCGCCGAAGGCGGTGCCATGCAGGGCGGCGACGACCGGTTTCGGGCTGGCCTCGATTTCGTTGAGCACGGGGTTGAGGCCGGCGGCGTCTCGCCGCCGCCCGCCGGACGTGATTTTGCCGAATTCCTTGATATCGGCTCCGGCGATGAACGTCCGCCCGCCGCCGATGAGGACGACCCCTTCGACGCTCGCGTCCTCCTTGGCCTGTCGGATGCCGCTCAGAATCCCTTCCGGAACGCCGGGGCTCAAGGCGTTGACCGGGGGATTGTTGATTTCGATGACGAGAATCTCGCCGTCCTTTCGAATGGGAACAAGGTCGCTCATGCGCCTAACCTCTTACGTATCAAAGCTTCGCTGGCGGACCACCGCCGGGGCCTCCGGCAGGTGGACCTCCGCGCGCCTCGGCTCCAATGAACCGCTCTTTGTGTCATGCTCCCGACCCAATGTCAACGGGGACGGGAACGCTTGAGTCGGGCCCGGCGGGATGGTAAATTGACCGAGCGGCGGAGTCAGGCGCGATCTCGCTCGTCTCGGGCCGTCGTCCGCCGCGGGAGCAAGCCGCATGTTCCGCGAAGAACCCTTCCCCCGGAAAAAGAAGCCCAAGAGCGTGGCCGTCATCGACACCGACGGGTGCACCGGCTGCGAGGTCTGCATCGATTTTTGTCCCGTCGATTGCATCGACATCCTGCCCGGCCCGGAGCACCGCACGCTCAATCGCGTCTGCATCGTCAACGAGGACGTCTGCATCGGCTGCCAGCTCTGCGCCAAGTATTGCCCCTGGGAAACCATCTTCATGGAATCGTACGAGCCCCGCTTCGAGGCTCAGGCAGAAAAGAAGGCCGATCTGGCCAAGCTTCTGAGCCCGGACGAGAAGGCGGCCTGATCGCCGCCCCTGCCTTGCTAAGCCCTTGACGGTTTCGGCGCAGGGCGGGCGGATTCGGAGCGAGCCCTCTCAGGGGCGGGTGCGGCTTCCCTTTGTTGAAGCCGGATCACCCGCCGTATGAGTTCGCTGGTTGAGAGCCCGCGGGTCGCCCGGACCGTGCGGATCTCCCCGCCGTAACCCTCGACGATCTCGCGCCCGACGACCCCCTCGGGCGGGTAGTTCCCCCCCTTGACCAGCACGTCGGGCCTCAGGCGCTCCAGGAGAGCGTGCGGCGTCCCCTCCTCAAAGATCGTGACGTAATCGACGCAGGCCAGACCGGCGAGGACGCGGGCGCGTTGGCCCGCCGAGAGGACGGGCCGGCCGGGGCCCTTGAGGCGACGGACCGACGCATCGTCATTGACGGCGACGATCAGACAATCCCCCAATCGTCGGGCGGCCCACAGATACCGCAGGTGGCCGACGTGGAGAAGGTCAAAACACCCGTTGGTGAAAACCACCCGCTCGCCCTGGGCGCGCCGCCGAGCAACCGCCGCCGCCAGAGCTTCCCGGTTCAGGACTTTCGCCTCGGCCCGCCTCATGTCCGCGGCGCTTGTTCCGCCGTTGGGTCTTCTTCGTTCGGTTCGGCCGGCACTGAAGGCTCTGGGTTCGCTTCGGGCCGGCGCAGCACGGTGAAATGAGCCTCCCGCCTCTCCTCCGCTCCTTCCCCTTCCTCGGCGGCCGTCTCCAACGTCAGGCCCCGCTGACCCTCGCCTTGGACCGACTCGGCCTCCTCCTCCACTGAAGAATCGGGGGCCGTCCCTGAAGGATCGGCCAGCTCGCCGGTAAAGACGATCTCGCGCGGAGCGGGGGCTTCCACAACAGCCGTTGGGGCTATCAAGGCGGTCGGCGGCTCTTCATGGGCTGAGCCCCCGGCCGCCCGTCGTGAGGCCGGCCCGCCGGCCGTTCTCAGGGTCTCTCCAGGAGGCGAGATGGAAATGCCCTCGGCGGCCGCGGAGGGACGAGGCGGCGACTCGCCGAACTCCTCGACGACGATCCGGATTTCGTGCACCTTGGCGGGCCCCAGCAGATCGCTCAAGCGCCGGCGGATCGTTCCCTCGATGGCCTCCTGCAGAGCGAGCACCTGATCCACAGGCCGTAGCGTTACGTGAATGGCCACGGCGAGCCCTTCCTGCCCCGCCTGCCGGACCCGAATCCGGTGACCGAGCACGGCCGGGATTTCCGCCATCACGTTGCCGATGTACTGGACGATCGCCGAGCGGTAGAGGCTCAAATTCTCGTTGCGCGAGGATTTGAGAACGATCGATTGCTCCCGACGCCGCATCGCCAGCACGGCCAGCCCATGCGACACCGGCAGCAAGAGCGCGGCGAGCCAATAAAGCCGCGTCATCGCCGGCGTCACCGGCCGAAGCGCCTCGGGGAGGATCGACCAGACCGGGTCCGTCTCCAAGCTTCCCCAATTGTCGAGCACCCCGTTGATCGCCAGGAGCACCAATAGGGTCTCCGCCGCGAGGACTAAGGCCCGGGCCAGATGCCGCATGCACGCCGCCTCGTCAGGCCGGCCGAGGTGAAGCGTCCGGAGACCGCACGACCCGTTGGCGTCTTATTCGCCGGCGGCGATGGATCGAATCTGGGGAGCATTGGCGTCGCCGGGCCGGCGGGGTTGTTCGCCCAGAACGATTCCCCGGACCGAGACGTTGACCCGGCTGACGATCAGGCCGGTCATCCCCTCCACCGCGTTCTTGATGGCCAATTGAAGCTGCCGCGCCGCCTTGTAGATGTCGATCCCGTATTCGACGTTGACCTCGACGTCGACCTTGGCCTGATTATCCTTGATCTCGACGGTGATCCCTTTGTCGATGTCCTTGCGCCCCCACATCTCGGCCAGCGTGTACTTGCCGGCCAGGCTGACGATCCCGTCGACCTCGACGGCCGCCAGCGAGGCGATCGTCCCCACCACCTCGTTGTTGATCTTGATGTCCCCCAGGTCCTCGGGGCCCGTCATGCGCCTGTCACCTTTTCGCCTCAGCGTTGGCGCCAGGGATTCTCCCCTTCAATAACACTTCGCTCGCCGGCCTGGCAAGGGTTTTACCGCTCCGACCGGCCCGAACGTCTCAGGCGCCACATGGCCACGAACGTCCGGGCGTAGGCCAACCCGAATCTCACCAGCTTGGCGTGCGATTTCCCCTCCTTCCGGATGCGGTAGTGGAACGGCACTTCCACGAGCCGTCCCCCCCGGTTGAGGATGAGGATCAGAATCTCCTCCAAGGCGTCGAAGTCCCGCGCCTTGAAGTTGATCCCCTCCAGCGCCGAGCGCCGATAAAGCCGAAATCCGCTCGATAAATCGCGAACGCGGATGCGGAGGGCCCGGCCGAAGACGGCGTTCAACAGCCGGCTCAACGCCGCTCGTAGGATCGAGGTCTCGGCCGCCCCTCCCGCCACGTAGCGGGAGGCGATGACCAGATCGGCCCCCTCCCGAGCGCTCCAGAGCTGCGCGATAACTTCGGGCTCGTGCGAAAGATCGGAGTCCATCGTGATGATCGACTCGGCGCGCGCCGTCTGGAAGCCCTTGAGCAAGGCTCCGCCGTAGCCGCGCTCCTCCTGGGCGATCGCAACGGCGCCTTCCCGGCGGGCTTCCTCGACCGTGCCATCGGTTGAGCCCCCGTCGATCACGATGATTTCGTGCGCCAGGCCCAGCCGCTCCAGGGCGGCGCGGCAACGGCGCACCAACTCCCCGATGTTCCCCGCCTCGTTGAGCGCCGGGATAAGAATCGATACCTGCGGGACGTCGGGGGCCGGCGGGGAAGGCATCATCGACGGGGCTTGAGGGGCGTCGGAGTCCCCCCTGGTCGGCGGATCGACTTCTCCGGGGCCGGGTTAACGTTTCGCCGGGGCCAGCCGTCCCCGCCGGAGATTGACGACGTCCGGACGCCAGACCGTCGTTTCCTCCTTCCCCTCCAACAAGTAATCGACGCATTCAACCCCCTGCATCAGCGAGTGGTCCTGATTGGACACTTCATATTTCCAGGCTCCGAAGCGCCCGCGCGAGTAAAGGCCTCGTTCGGCCAGACGCGGCAGGAGGTACCCAAGGGCGGCGTCGCGCCCGAGGCTCGGCGTGGGATAGCCGTAAGGGAGCCGCGCGTGGTAAACGTGGATCACGTCGTCGGCCCGGCGGATCAGGCGCGTGGCGACCGCTCCCCGGATCGCCTCCTCCACGATCGTCGTCGCTTCGACGGGCTTGGCGGGGGATTCGCTCACTTCGCACATGAGCGACCAGCCGCGCTCGATGTCGGGAACGTTGAAGGGGGAGTAATTGGAGAAGACCGTGGCCCGATAGAAGGGGGCGGTCGGCTCCGGAAAATACATCCAGCATTTGGTGGCCACCTCGCTCCGAGGCCGGCCGCGAACCCCCATCCCGATCACGTGCGTCGAGGAATGACGCAGGCGGCCGGCGTGATCCTGGCAACCGGGCTCGGAGCCGAGGTCCGTCAGCTGGATGAGACGGTCCAGCGGCATCGTCGAGATCAACCGCTCGAATCGGATCGGCTCGGCCGACCCCAGAACGTGAACCTCCCGTCGGCGCGTGTCGATGGCGAGGACCTCGGCCCCGAGTCGGAGCCGCCCCTCCGGCAGCCGCGCCGCGCACCGCCGCCACACTTCGCCCGTCCCGCCGCGCAGGGGGAATCGGAACCGATTATTCGGGCCCCACCCCACGTCGTCCCGCTCGAGGATGATATTCTTGACCACCCGCTCCAGGTCCGTGACGGCCACCCGGTCGCCGATCCAGTCGTAGGCCAGCTCGTCCAACGGATAAGCCCACACTTTCCGGTTATAGGGCTCCATGAAATGCCGGCAGATGCCTTCGCCGAACGTCCGTTGGATCCACTGGCCGAAGTTCTCCGGCGGCCGGCCCCCCGCTTCGGCCCGCAACCGGATCAGCCCCAAGACGCAATCCCACATCACCTCCCGCGGCAGGTAGCGCAGATTATGCTGAAACGGATACGGGACGAACCGATCGCTGATCCAGACCCAGGACTCCCGATCGTGATGCAGCCACTCATCGGGAGCCAGCAGCTCGTCCATCAGTTCGTCGAAGTATTCGTAGTGTGAGAACTGGATATGCCCCCCACGGTCCCAGGTGTAACCCGCCTCATCCAGCACGGAGCCGGCCAGGCCGCCGGGCTCGGGGCTCCGTTCCAACAGAAGCCAATCCCGCGCCCCCAGTTCCTCAAGCCGCCACGCCGCCCCCAAACCCGTCGGCCCGGCCCCAATGATGACAATGCCCACCCGACTCATGTTCGGCGTCTCATCCCCACCTTCCCCGGTCCGTCGTCGGCGGCCCCCGCCGGGCTAGCGTGTCATGAACCCGCCCTCCCTTCAACGCCTATCCCTGAGGCGGCGCGGGGAGCTGAGTCTGACCCGGCCCCGCCGCGCCGGGAGGAAGCCCGAATGCGGCATTGCCAATTCGAGCCGGGATTGATACCAAAAGTAGAGGGCCGACCTCAGGCCCGGGAGCCCGTCCTTTTATCTTCGTCCGGGAGGCCGTTACCATGCGCGCCCGTTTGATCGCCGTAGCGCTTCTGATCGCGCTGGCCCTGCCGCTTGGGGGCTGCAGCCGCAAGGCCGTCCTCTGGACGACCGGCTTGGCGGCGGCGGCGGCCGTCGGCACCGGCGGCTATCTTTACGCCCGGGGGGATCTGGAGCACGATCTCGCCCGCGATCACAAGGCCGTCTATGAGGCCGCCGTCCGGACCCTGAATGACAAAGGCTATCGCCTCCGCCGTCAGGAGATTACGGCCATCAACGCCGTCCTGGAGGCTGATGGACGCCCTGCCGGCCTGGCCGAAGACGTCAAGGTCACGATCAAGCTGCGTAAAGTCGAATCCGGCGACACGCATATCTCCATCCGCTTCGGCCTTCTCGGCGATGAAGCTTTGTCCCGCGATATGCTGGCCGCGATCGAAGCCAACCTGGCGCGCTCGGCTTGAGACGCCGTGAGCGGCGTTCCCCGCGCCGGGACCGTCCGGCAATTCGGCCCCTGGCTGGTTCATGCCCCTTGGTTGCGGTCTGGCGGTGAAGGGCCGCGGCTGATTCATGGAACGCTGAAGCCGCCGACGCCCACGGCGGCCGATCGGCCCGATCTGGCCCAATCCCTGCCCTTCATCGAGGCCGCCCTGACCCGGCTTCTCTCCGAAGAGGACCCGGGGGGCTGGACGCTGCTGGCCGCCGACCAGGTCCATGGCGATCGGATCGCCGTTTTCGATTCGCCCGAAGCGACGCAGCCGTCGGGCGTGGAATCAAGGGTCACCTCCATTGACGCCGGCCGGATCAGTCGACTCATCGAGCTGGCGGGCGTCGATGCCTTTGTCTGCGCCGTCCCCTCCGTATTCCTCGCGATCAAGTCCGCTGATTGCGTCCCCATCCTGTTCTGGGAGCCCATCCGGCGAGTGATCGGCGCCTGCCATTGCGGCTGGCGGGGCCTCCTGGCCGGCCTCGGGCTCAAGACTGCCGAGGCGATGGCGCATCTCGGAGCCTCCCCCCGGCGCTTGGAAGCCTGGATCGGCCCGGCCATCCGCGTCGAAGACTACGAGGTCGGCCCGGAGCTCGTCGAGCGATTCGGCAGGCGGTTCCCCAGGGCCGCGGTCTCCCCGGACGGCCGACGGCTGGATCTGATCGCCGTCGCCCGCGAGCAGTTGCGCCAGGCCGGCCTGGAATCCGACCACGTGGCTGACAGCGGCCTCTCCACTCACGCCGAACCGAGCTTGCCCTCCTATCGGCGGGATGGGGAAGCCGCCGGCCGGCTGATCACGATCATCGGCATGCTCGATCTCTAGAACCAGGCCCAGAGAATTTCACCACCGACGTACCGAGACCCCCGGAAACGGAAGGAGCGCACGGGGTCTCTGCCTCGTGTCCTGGTGTCTTCGTGGTTGTCTTTGCTCTCGGACCGGCCCCCCCCTCAGCGCCGTTCGAGAGCCTCGGTTCTGATCGAGGCGATCGCTTCGGCCAGCGGGCGAGTCCCCAGGTCGCCTTGGCCGTGGCGGCGTAGCGCGACGGTCCCCGATTCGGCCTCTTTGCGCCCGAGCACGAACATGACCGGGATTTTAGCCGTCTCCGCCTCGCGGATTTTCCGTCCGATCTTCTCCTTTGAGGCGTCGAGCTGGGCCCGAAGGCTCGCGGCGGTCAACTCGGCCAGCGCGCGACGCCCATAGTCATCCTGGCCGGACGTGATCGGCAGGACGGCGACCTGAACCGGCGCCAGCCAAAGGGGGAAATTGCCGGCAAAATGCTCGATGAGCACGCCGACGAACCGTTCGAACGAGCCGAACGGCGCCCGATGGATCATCACCGGCCGGTGCGGCTGATTGTCCGGCCCGATGTACTCCAGCTCGAACCGCTCCGGCAGGACGTAATCCAACTGAACCGTGCCCAATTGCCATCGTCGCCCGAGGCAGTCTCTCACGAGAAAATCGACCTTCGGGCCATAGAAGGCCGCGTCGCCGGGAGCTTCCGCGTGGGGCACGCCGCTCTCCCGCAGCACCCGCCGGAGCGTCGCCTCGGCCTGGGACCACACCGCCGGGTCCCCGGCGAACTTTTCGCGCGCGGCGTCGTGAAGCGAAAGCCGAATCTCGACGTCCTCGAACTTGAGCTTCGAGAAGACAAACCGCGTCAGTTCGAGCGTCGAGCGGAACTCGGCTTCGACCTGATCCGGGGCGCAGAAGAGGTGGGCGTCGTCCTGCGTAAACCCCCGGACGCGCGTCATCCCGTTGAGCTCGCCCGATTGTTCGTAACGATAAACCGTGCCGAACTCGGCCAGCCGGACGGGCAGGTCCCGGTAACTGCGCGGCGTGGCCTTGTAGATCAGGATGTGGTGCGGGCAGTTCATCGGTTTGAGCAGGTATTGCTCGTCCTCCTCCCGCATCCGCAAGGGGGGGAACTGCGAGTCGGCGAAGTACGGATAATGTCCGCTCTGACGATAGAGCTCGACTCGCCCGATGTGCGGCGTATAGACCGGCTGATACCCCCGCCGCGTCAGCTCCTCCTTCATGAAATCCTCAAGCGCCGCCCTGAGGATCGCCCCCTTCGGCATCCACAGAATCAGCCCCCCGCCGACAAGCGGGTGGATCGTGAACAGTTCAAGCTGCTTGCCGATCAACCGGTGATCGCGCTTGCGGGCCTCCTCGAGCAGAGCCAGGTGCCCCTTGAGCTCGGCGGCCGTCGGGAAGGCCGTCCCATAGAGGCGCTGGAGCTGCCGGCTGGTGGCGTCCCCGTGCCAGTAGGCCCCCGCCACCGACATCAGTTTGAAGGCTCCGATCCGACCCGTCGAGGGGACGTGCGGCCCTCGGCAGAGGTCCTCCCAATCGCGCCCGGGGGCGCCGGTCGCGTAGAAGCTGATCACGTCCCCCTGGGCGCGCTCGACGTTGTCGGTCTTGTAGGGGTCGTCCTTGAGCCGTTCGAGCGCCGCCGCACGCGTTGTCTCGTACCGCGTGAAGGGCCGATCCTCGCCGATGATCTCGGCCATGAGGGCCTCGATCCGGGGGAAGTCGGCCTCGCTGATCGCGTGCGGGCAATCGACGTCGTAATAGAACCCGTTCTCGATCGGCGGACCATAGGCGAGCCCCGTCCCCGGCCAGAGCCGCTGGATCGCCTCGGCCATCACGTGGGCGCACGAATGCCGGATCAGATAGAGGCAGTCCGGATCGTCCCCCCTGGCCGTGACGATCCTCACCTCGGCGTCGTCCTCGATGCGCCGGCTCAGATCGCGCAGCTCGCCGTTGACCCGCGCCCCGAGCGCCGCCCGCGCCAGCCGCGGCCCGATCGCCTCGGCGATCTCCCTGGGCGTGACCCCCGCCGGATAGCTCTGGTGAGAGCCGTCGGGCAGCGTGATCGTGATAGGACGGGCTTCAGCCTTGGCCGGCATGAGCAACGCTCCACCCTTAAACCATCCCTTATAGCCCGTCGCCCCCTTCGGCTTCAAGCGAGGCTACGGGAGATTTGTCTTCTCGGCGGCGCTCGGCCGCGTGATTTAGCAGCCGCTGGGAGACTGGAGGGCTCGATCAGGAAGGAGGGCAGGCTCGGCCCTCACCAGGGGTGGGCGGGGGCCTTCGACGCCTATGGGTTATCCCGATATTGGGGGGAACGCGGTCTCGCGGGCGTTCTTCCCCTTAACGCAGAAGCCGTTGCGCTTCATCCCCCCCTCTTAACCTGTCTCACAGGGGTCGCGCGTCGTTCCCCTCAGAAACCTGGTGCCGGGACCGGGACTTGAACCCGGACGGCTTGCCCCAGAAGATCCTTAGTCTTGTGCTCTTTGCATGTAAGTCCATTACTTTCAATGGGCGCCCGTTGCTTGATGCGGAGTTAGCGCGGTACGACCCCGCTTTTTTTTTCGACCCGGCTCACTCGGTTTTTGCCAATTTTTCGCTCCCGGCGAAGACTCCGCATCCCCTCCAAAGCTGATCCCCAAAGTCGGCGATCGGCGGCAGGCGTTCGGGGTCAGTCAGGTCGTAGTGACGGGCCAAAAGGGTAGAAGGGCGATGGCCAATGAATCTCTCCAAGAGAAAGGCATCACAGCCGGCCCGTCGTATCAGGGTGACGAAAGTCGTTCGTAGGCGCCGCGGCGAGCGACGCCAGCATCGCGGCATCGAGCGGGACGCCGTCGGTTAGGGCTTGGGCGACGGCGTGGCCGACGGTCCCGAGCCGCATCGGCTCCGTTGCGACCCTCGGCTCGCGGGCGCATTCCCCGATCGAGGCGGGGCAGGCCATGGCCTGCGCGAGTTGCGAAGCGCGTAGATTCCTCGTCATTAACTTCTCGCTCCGGATCGAAGGGCATTGTCGTCTGAATCCCCCTCCCCACCGCGCCGGAGCTCGCTCGGCTAGGGCGAGCCGCGAGCCGAAAGAAAGGATAGAACGGCTCGTCGCTCCGGCGCAGTCGAGAGAGGAACAATCGGATTTTATCGCGCCGCTTCATCCATCGGTCCCGCATTGTTCTTCCCGGCAATTGCTTGAGAAAGACGCTCCCGACTCGTGTTGAGGCGATCTTTGGCATCCCTTACCTCCGAAGCGGGACCCCCGCCGCAAGGCGGGCGTCCCCTGCGAGTACGAGGGCGACCGGAGCGCGAACGTCTCCGAGAAGGTCTCCTTCCTCGTGGAGAAGACCGACCCGCCTGCGCGTGCGTGCCCCGCACGCGCGCGGGCAGGCAAGGGCGTCCGCGTGATGGTGAAGGGCCAGCCCAAGACCGACCTGCCTGCCGCGCTGCTTACCTGTGCGTGTCCGCACGCAGACAGGTGCGGCCGCAAGGCGCAGACAGGGGAGATGATCCCCCTCGCCCCCCTCAAGGAGTCGATCAACAAGGCCGCCTACGCCTACACCGACAAGCACGTCGGCACGAAGGAAGAGGTCGGCAACAAGGGCCGGAGCCTCCCTGCCCGCGCCCGCTCGCGAAGGGGGCGGGCGGGCGGGTCGAACCGCCTGCGCGCCGCCCTCAACGCCTAACCCCTCTCACCTGCCTGAGCCGGCGCGCGGCAGGCAGGCCAAGGCCCGGTCAGTCCTTCGACCGGGCCTCTCTTCGGCAGGACCCCGCCGGCCCCGCTCGGCGCTCCCGG
>Ga0137796_10000006_pt1 | contig 181957 bp, 188 predicted proteins | sample OV2TP3_FD_97704 | JGI IMG/M metagenome (GOLD analysis project Ga0137796, IMG submission 97704) | reverse complement strand
CTCGACCGGGGGCGCCGCGGCGGCCGGGGCCGCAGGCGCCACCGGCTCCTCGCGGCGGACCCGGATCGGGACCACTTTGCCGTCGGTCGGCGGCGTCGGCGCCTCGCGGACAGGCTCGGGAACCAGCGGGGGCTTCGCTTCCCGCGGGGCCTCGACCGACGGCGCGGCCGCCGCCGCGGGCTCCCGAACCGCCGGCTCCGCGGGCGGCTCCTTCACCTTCGCGCGCCGGGCCGGGGCAACCCGTGCGGGCGCCGCCGCGGCCGCCGGCTTCTCGACGACCGGGGGCGCGGCCGGCTTGACTTCTCGGGCCGCGGCCTCGCGTGGCTCGGCAGCGGCCGGGACCTCGACCAGAGGGACGGGCGGGCTCGGGGGTGCCGGGGCCGCCGCCGGCTTCTCGACGCGCGGCGCGACCGGGGCCCTGGCGACTTCGGGCTTCGCGACGGGCTTGACCTTCGCCGCGGCAGGCCTCTCGGCCGTCTTCGAGGCCGCTTTCGCGCGGGCGGCCAGCTTCGCGCGGTCCGTCTTGGGCTTCGCGGCTCCCTCGGCCTTCTTCGCCTGGCGCGCCGCCTTCGCCGCGGCGGCGCGCGCCGCCTCGAGCCGCGCGCGCAGCGTCGCGGCCCGCTGGGTCTCGAGCCGCTCGGTCTCGCGGCGCGCGAACTCGGCGGCCCTCTCCTGGAGCGCGCCGCGGAGCGCGGGGACTAGCGCGTCGTCGATGGCGCTCGAGGACGTGCGCTCCTTGTGCCCCATCCCGTCGAGCTGGTCGATGATGACCTTCGGGGCGACACCGAGCTCCTTGGCCAGCTCGTGGACGCGTAGCTTCCCCGCCATGTCAGCGACTCCCTCCCACTCCTAGCCGGCCCGTCGGCCGCCTCCCGTCACCGCTCTCTCCATGACTCCCGACCCCCACCCCGACGCCAGTGGGATCACCCTCGCGGCCGGCCCTCAGGAGGGCCCGCACGCGCTCGACGGTCTCGGGCGTGAGTACGGCCGGGCGCCGGAACAGCTGCCCCCACCGCCCCCGCCGCACCGCCTCGTCCAGACAGCGCTCGTCCCGGCAGAGGTAAGCCCCGCGCCCCCCCGCGCGGCGGTCCGGGTCCGCCCGGACGTCCCCCGCGGCCGTCCGCGCGAGTCGGAGGAGCGACCCCTGCGCGCCCACCCGCCGGCAGCCGACGCAGGTGCGCTGCGGGGAGCGTCCCGGAGCATCCACGCGCCGGATCGCGGCCCGCGCCGCCGTCACCGCTCCCCGGACCCGAGCGGGTGCTCGCCGACCGGCGTGGCGGGGGCCTCCTCCACGGCGACGGGGGCGTCATCGGATGGCACCGTCTCCGCCTGCCGCGCCGCGAGCCACTCCTCCACCGCGGTGAGGACCGCCTCGGCCCTCGCCTCCCCGATCTCCGCGATCTCCCGGAGCCGCCCCGCGCCCGCGTCTCTCACCTTCGCGGGCGAGTCGAGCCCGTGCGATGCGAGCACCCGAGCCAGCGCTTCACCGACCGCGCCGAGCTCGCCGAGCGCCGCGATGCCACGCGCCCGCTCCTCCTCCTGACGTCGCCGCTCCTCTTCCAGCTCGCCCTCGCTCTTGACGTCGATGCGGAGCCCGGTCAGCTTGGCCGCCAGCCGCGCGTTCTGGCCCTTCTTGCCGATGGCGAGCGAGAGCTGATTGTCGGGGACGACCACGAGCGCCCCGCGGTCCTCGCCCTCCCCCTGGAGCGTGACGGACGCCACCTTCGCCGGCGACAGCGCCCGGGACACGAGCGTGGCGAGGTCGTCGGACCATTCGATGATGTCGATCTTTTCGCCGCGGAGCTCGCGCACGATCACCTGGATGCGCGTCCCGCGCAGGCCCACGCAGGCGCCGATCGGATCGACGTCGCGCTTGGTCGAGGCCACGGCGAGCTTTGCCCGCTCGCCGGGCTCCCGGGCCGCGCCCTTGACCTGCACGATGCCCTCGGCGATCTCCGGGATCTCCGTCTCGAACAGACGGATCAGGAACCCCGGGTGACTCCGGGAGAGGACCACCTGCGGCCCCTTCGGCGTGTTCCGGACCTCGAGGATGTACGCCCGGATGCGATCGCCCGGCCCGTATCGCTCCCCCAGGATCTGCTCGCGCTCCGGCACCACCGCCTCGGTGCGGCCGAGGTCCACGATCACCGTCCGCTTCTCGATCCGGTGGACGACCCCCCGCACGAGCGTCCCCTCGCGGTCCTTGTACTCGGAGAAGATCCCCTGTCGCTCCGCCTCACGCACGCGCTGGAGGATGACCTGCTTGGCGGTCTGGGCGGCGATCCGGCCGAGCTCCCGCGGGTCGACCCTGTCCTCCACCTCGACGATCTCCTCGAGCTGGACGTCCGCCTTGAGGCGCCGCGCCTCGACCAGCGAGATCTCGAGCTTCGGGTCCGCCACGCCCTCCACCACCTTCTTCTTCGCGAAGAGCTGGGGCTGGCCGGTACGACGATCCACCGTGAGCCGCACGTTCTCGCCGACGCCCATCGTCCGCTTGGACGCCGAGAGCAGGGCGGACTCCAGCGCCTCGAAGAGCACCTCCGTGGCGATGCCCTTCTCCCGCCCGATCTGCTCGATGACGTACAGCAGCTCGCGGTTCATCGCGACCTCCGGCTCAGGCCGGGCCTCGGAGATCCACCTCCAGGCGCATCTTCGCGACGAGCGCCCGGGGGATCTCCCGCCGCCCGTCCGCCTCTGCCAGCGTCAGGGACTCCTCGCCGACCTCGGCCAGGCGCCCCTCGAGCTCCCGCCGGCCATCGACCGGCTCGCGCGTCCACACCCGGACCCGCTTCCCCACAGCCCAGCGGAGCTCGCGTTCCGTCCTGAGCTCCCGGTCGAGTCCCGGCGACGAGACCTCGAGATCGTAGCTGCCGCTCGGGAGGTTGGCGACGTCGAGCAGGTCGCCGACCTCCTCGCTGAACCGCTGGCAGTCGGCGATGCTGACCCCGCCCGGCTTGTCGATGAAGAAGCGCAGCGTGGTCCGCCGGCCGCCGCCCCGGAGCTCGACATCCACCAGCATGAGCCCGTGCGCGCGCACTACCGGCGCCACCATCGCCTCGATCGCCTCCGAGAGCGCGTGAGCCTCGGTCCCGACCGACACCCCATCACCTCCGGCTCCGACGTTCGTGCTCACCAACGAAAAAAGTGGGCCAGGCCCACTCTACCCAAGCAGCATAGTATACCGCGGGAGGTCGAAGCGGGGAACGGGGAAGCCGGCGCGATCGGCCCCGCCTGGCGGAAGGCTTTCGATCGCAACTGACCACCGACGGGTTCGTGCCCTACATCGGGGCCGTGGAGCGGGCGTGGGGTGCGGATGCGCCGGACTTCGCCCAGTTGGTCAAGCTCTACGGCGCCGTCCCGCCCGGCCCGAGCCGCTATGCCCCGCCGAAGATCGTGGAGGCAGTCCCAACCGTGGTCCACGGGACGCCCGATCCCGGGTTGATCTCCACGAGCTTCGTGGAGCGTCAGAACCTCACGGTGCAGATGGCCTGCCGCCGGTTCACGCGGCTCTGCAACGGCTTCAGCAAGAAGCTGGAGAACCTCAAGGCGGCCTTGGCGCTGCACTTCGCGTGGTATAACCTCGTCCGTATCCATCGGAGCCTGCGAGTGACGCCAGCGATGGCGGCCGGGGTCACGGAGCGGGTGTGGGATCTAGCTGAACTCCTTGCCGTAGGATCCTCTGCCGTGGAGGAGACGTGGCGATGAAACTAGGCTTCGCGTTTGCCTCTCTTCTGATCCTCCTCCTCGTCAGTGCCTGCGCGACGAGGACTCCAGAGCAGGCCCGGGTTGAGGGCTTTGCACAGGAGTGCTTGGTGCGACGGGACCGGGACACGCTGCAGTGGGTGGAGGTTGATCGCTTCGACTCTCCCCGCCCGGGCTTCTCGCCACGCTCCCGTCATTCGCCTCGCGGCCGTGGCGTTCCGCTCCGAGCCGCGGCTTTGCCGCGGCAACCTCTGGGGGAGGCCCGGGAGGGGGCCGTCGAGGCCCCCTCCCGATGAACTCAGGGCTTGTCGGCCAGCTCCCGGGCGAGGCGGTCCACGGTCGGCCGGGCCTCGTCGGGGGCGACCTTCACGTCGCGCTTGTCGCGCCGTGCCCGCACCTCGACCCGGCCCTCCCTGGCGAGCAGCGCCCCGACCGTGACCCGGATCGGGAGGCCGAGCAGGTCGGCGTCCTTGAACTTGACGCCGGGACGTTCGTCGCGATCGTCCAGGAGGACGTCGTAGCCGGCTTCCGTGAGCTCCCGATAGAGCCGCTCGGCCGTCTCCCGCACGGTGGCCTCCTTCACGTTCACGGGGAGCACGTGGACATGGCAGGGGGCGATGGGCCACGGCCAGACGATGCCGTCCGCGTCGTGGCGCTGCTCGATGGCGGCCGCGGCAATGCGGGCCGGGCCGATCCCGTAGGAGCCCATCACGATCGGGCGCTCCTGGCCGCGTTCGTCCAGATAGACGGCCCGGAGCGGCACCGCGTACTTGGTCCCGAGCTTGAAGATGTTGCCCACCTCGATGACGCGCTCGACCCGGAGCGGCTGCCCGCACCGGGGACACCCCTCCCCCGTCTGCGCGACGTGGATGTCGGCGTAGCGTGTCGGGGCGAAGTCGCGTCCGGGGCGGACGCCCTTCAGATGGAACTCCTCGCGGTTCGCCCCGCAGACGTAGACGCCGTCGCGCAGGGTCTCGTCGGCGAGGACGGGGATCTTCGCCCCGACCGGCCCCACCGATCCGACCGGCGCGCCGAGCGCGTCCCGCACCTCGTCCGGGTGGGCCGGTCGGATCTCCCCGCCGAGCGCGCGCGCCAGCTTCTTCTCGTGGACCTGCTGGTCACCGCGGACGAGCGCGAGCACCGGGCCCGTCTCCCCGACGAACACGAGCGTCTTGATGGTCATCTGAGGCTCGATCCGGAGCAGCCGGCACACGTCGGCGATCGTCCGGACGCCCGGCGTCGGGACCTCCTCGCGCGGCCAATCGGGGAACGCCGGCGTCGCCGGCCGGGATCCGGCCAGCTCGAGGTTCGCCGCATAGCCGCACGCCTGGCAGAGCGCCATCTCGTCCTCGCCGGAGTCGCTCGGGGCCATGAACTCGTGGGCCCCCAGGCCCCCCATCATCCCGACGTCGGACTCGACGACGTGGAACGTCAGCCCGCACCGGCTGAAGATCCGGACGTACGCTTCCCTGTGCCGGTCGTACGCGGCCGAGAGCCCGGCCTCGTCCAGGTCCAGGGTGTACGAGTCCTTCATCCAGAACTCACGGGTGCGGAGCACCCCGGAGCGGGGGCGCGCCTCGTCGCGCTCCTTCGTCTGGATCTGGTACCAGACCTGGGGCAGCTCGCGGTACGAGCGGATCTCCTTGGCCGCCAGCCACGCGACGACCTCCTCGTGCGTCATGCCGAGGCACATGTCGCGCCCGTGGCGGTCCTTGAGCCGGAACATCTCGTCCTTGATGTCGTACCAGCGACCGGTCTGCTGCCAGAGCTCGGCGGGGTGGAGCACCGGCATCGTGACCTCCTGCCCGCCGATGGCGTTCATCTCCTCGCGGATGATCACGTTGATCTTGTCGATGACGCGCTGCCCGAGCGGGAGATAGACGTAGACGCCCGCGGTGAGCTGGCGCACCAGGCCCGCGCGGACCATGAGGCGGTGGCTCGCCGCCTCGGCGTCGGCCGGGTCCTCGCGGAGGGTCGGGATGAAGGACGTGCTCCAGCGCATGGATCCTCGGAGGGGGGCTACGCCCCCCTTGATTTCGGGGGGCCGAACCTCCCCCCAAGAAGGGGTTGCGCGGGCAAAGCCCGCGCTCGGAGCGCTTCGGTCAGGAGCGCGCGGACAATCCTCGCTTCGGCGCCATCATTCAGCATCAAGCCAGCCGGGCGCGGACCTCAGGGTCTGTGAAGAAATGGCGGGCGGGTCCGAGACCCGACTCTCCCCGCCCGGGCTTCTCGCAACACTCCCGTCATTCGCCTCGCGGCCGTGGCGTTCCGCTCCGAGCCGCGGCTTTGCCGCGACACCCTCTGGGGGAGGCCCGGGAGGGGGCCGTCGAGGCCCCCTCCCGATGAACCTCAGTGCTTCTCTTTGCTGACGATGACGTTCGGCCCCGGCTTGCCGGGGCGGTAGAGGAGCCGCTCGACCGGCTTGCCGCCGAGCAGGTGCGACTGGACGATCTCGGGAAGGTCCTCCGCCCTCACGCCTGCGTACCAGACGTCCTCCGGGTAGACCACGAGCATCGGGCCGTTCCCGCACTGGGAGAAGCAGCCGGACTTGTTGATGCGGATCTGGACCTGGAGACCCGCCTTCGCGACCTCGCTCCGGAGGTACTTCACGTACGTCTCCGTGTCGCCCTGCGTCGGGCAGGTGCTACCCGTCACGCAGACGAAGACGTGCCTCTCGTACTGGCCCACGCCGCCTAGTCCTCGCCCCGGGTCGCCTGCTCCGCGGCCTCCTGCTCGGCGAGGAAGATCTGGCACTCCTCCCAGAGGGCGTCCACGATCTGGGACTCGGGAACCTTCCGCACCACCTCGCCCTTCCGGAAGATGAGGCCGATCCCGCGCCCGCCCGCCACGCCGACGTCCGCCCCGCGCGCCTCGCCGGGTCCGTTGACCTCGCAATTGTGGAGCGCGGAGCCGGGAAGGGCGAAGGAGTGCGTGCCCTCCACCTCCAGGTTGTAGACGCAGCCGGCATAGGGGACGCGTCGCACCAAGCGAACGCCGACATACAGGGCCTGCTCGTCCAGGACGACCTGCCCCGGGCGGCCGTCGGCCGGCTCGAGCCGGCCCGGGAGTCCGAGGATCTCGCCCAGCCGCGCCAGGGCCGGCCGTGACGTCACGGACACGACCCAGTTTCGCTTCCGGCCGGACTGATCCCGATGGTGGAGAAACGCCGCGACTCCGAGCCGCAGCAGGATCTGGTGGACCTGCACGGCGAGTGCCCACGACGACGTGGAGTACGTCGCCCGCCAGTACCCCCGCACGCGACCCACGTACCCGTCGCCTTCCCACAGCGCCCGCGTCAGGACCGCCTGCTTGGCGTGCGGAAGTCGCAGCATCCACGCGGGCAGACGCTTCGTGGCCGCGCCCCGGCCGAACAGACCCTCCAGCAGCCTGCCGAGGGCCAGCGAATGGGTGATGACCTCGGTCGTGTGCCGTCGGGAGGCCACGCTCGATCGCAGCCCGAGGCCGGCCAGGATCGTTCTGAGCCGATCCACGTAGGCGGTCTCGCGCTCGTGGAAGTAGAAGAACTCCTGATAGGGCTTCCCGCCCTTGCCGGATAACACTCCCTCGGCCAGGTAGTAGCCGCAGAGCGTGAGGAACTCCTCGTCCACCGGAATCACGCCCAGGCCGTCGGCGGTCAGCGTCGCCCGGTCCTCCTTCTCCCGGAGCACCGGGTAGGCGAGCACCCATCCGGGGCTCAGGTCCCCGGCTTTCACCCACCGCGGCGCGACACCCCCCTCGAGCACGCTCGCGATGTGCGGCCGCTTGTCTCGGCCGGCCTTCCGTCTCGCCGGGCGCGGAAAGGCCCAGACCCGATGATCGGGAGTCAGCCGGAACGGGGCGAATCCCGTCGGCCGCACCTCCACCAGTTCGCCCCGGTGGGCGCGATGGGTGGTCCAGAGCACCCGCTGGCGAGAGCCGTCGTGGCTGAGGACCTTGTCACCCCCCTCCACGGCTTCGATCGGCCGCGGCCCGTCGGCCGTGACGACCGGCTCCCCGGGCGGGAGGCACCCCATCACGGCGACGTGCACGTTCTTGTTCAGCCCGGCGAGGCGCTTCTCGACGGCCGCGGCCAGCCCCACGAGGTCGACGTCCATCCGACCGCAGCCCGGGCACGACACGAAGGTGATCCCCTGCGTGCGGAGCCCGAGCGCCTTGAGGATCTCGATGCCGACCCGCACTTCCTCCACCGGATCGGCCGAGAGCGAGACCCGGATGGTGTCGCCGATCCCCTCGGCGAGGAGCGTTCCGATCCCGACCGACGACTTGATCGCGCCGACGGTGGGTGTGCCGGCCTCGGTCACCCCGAGGTGGAACGCGTACTCCACCTGGTCGGCCAGCATCCGGTAGGCCTCGATCATCATGGCGGGGTCGGAGGCTTTCAGCGAGATCTTCATCTCGGGGTAGCCGCAATCCTCGAGGATGCGGATGTGGCGCAGGGCCGAGTCCACCATCCCGCGGGCCGTGGGACCCCCGTCGCGGGCGAGCAGGTCCTTCTCGAGGGAGCCCGCGTTGACTCCGATCCGGATCGGGATCCGGCGCTCCTTGGCCAGGTTCACGACTTCCATGACGAACTGCTTGCCCCCGATGTTCCCGGGGTTCAGCCGCAGCCCGTCCACCCCCTGCTCGAGCGCCATCAGCGCGAGCTTGTAATTGAAGTGGATGTCGGCGACGAGCGGGATGCGGATCTGCTTCTTGATGGCCCCCAGCTTCTCGGCCGCTTCCTTGACCGGCACCGCGACGCGCACGATCTCGCACCCCGCCGCCTCGAGCGCCCAGATCTGATCCACCGTCGCCTCGACGTCGCGCGTGTCGGTCTTGGTCATCGACTGGACGGTGACCGGGGCGTCGCCCCCCACCTTCACCTTGCCGAGCTGGATCTGGCGGGTGTGGCGGCGGGATCCGAGCGAGGCCGCATGGGTCGTCACGTCGGTCCCCTATTTCGACGGGCTGCCGAGGGGCAGGAACCGTGCGATGTCGTTGTAGAGCGCGAACACGAGCAGCGCCATCACCAGGCCGAGCCCGATCTGCTGCGCGATCTCCCGCTTGCGGAGCGACAGCGGACGGCCCTGGACGGCTTCGATGGCGAAGAAGAGCAGGTGCCCCCCGTCGAGCATCGGCACCGGCAAGAGGTTCAGGATCGCGAGGTTGACGCTGATCAGCGCGAGGAAGAAGGCGTACGAGACGAGCCCCTGCTGGGCCTGCTGGCCGGCCATCACGCCGATCTGAAGTGGGCCGCCGATGTTCGAATGATGGATGGCCCCCGTGACGAGCTTCCAGATCGAGACGAGCGTGATCAGCGTCACGTCCACCGTCCGCGCGATCCCCTGCCCCACCGCGGTGAGGGGATCCGACCGGAGGTAGGTCTGCGGCGACGCCTGGGTGATGCCGATGCGGCCGATGGGCACCTCGTTCCCGGCCGCGTCCCGCTCCGTCTCCGCGCGCGGCGTGATCGCGATCTCGAGCCGCAGGCCGTCCCGCTCGATCGTCAGCGTGATCTCCTGGCCCGGGCGCGCCGAAATGAACTCCGCCATCTCGTCCCAGGTCTGGATCGGCTGCCCGTTCAGCGCGACGACGCGGTCCCGCGGCTTGAGGCCTGCTTCGGCGGCCGGACGGCCCGGCAGCACGTCGCCGACCACGGGCGGCAGGTATGGCCGGGCCCCGAGGCTCCACGCCTCCGCCGCTTCGCCGAATGCCGTGCGCACCGGCACCCGCTTCGGCGTCGCGACCACCTCCCGCCGCTCCGGTCCGCGCGCGACGGTGAGCCGGAGCGGCCGGCCCTCGGAGCGGGCGACGCGCTCCTCGAGCTGGCCCCAGTGCCGGATCGCCTGGCCGTCCACCGCGAGCACCAGGTCGCCGGGCTCGAGGCCTGCCTGGGCGGCAGCGGAGTCGGACAGCACCCGGCCCAGCGTGGTCGGGAGGATCGGCACGCCGACCACGGCGAAGATGAGCGAGAAGATGAGGGCAGCCAGGACGAAGTTCATCCCGGGTCCGGCGAAGACGATCAGGGTGCGGGCCCAGAGCGGTTTGAGGACGAACGACTTGGCGGGATCGGAGCGCGCCGTCCCGGCCGCCGTGGATGGATGGATCAACTCCTCGCCGTGGGCCTCCTCGCCGACCATCTTCACGTAGCCGCCGAGGGGCACCACGGAGACGCAGTACTCGGTCTCACCGCGACGGAGCGACCAGAGGCGCGGCCCGAACCCCAGCGAGAAGCGCTCGACCCCGACCCCGACTGCCTTGGCGACGAGGAAGTGGCCGAGCTCGTGGATGAAGATGAGCACGCCGAGGGCGACGAGCGCGCTGACGACGTACTCGACGGCCGTGGACGGACCGCCGGCGCCGAAGAAGCCCGCCAGGAGCGCGGCCGTCACGGCGGTGAGACCTGCCAGCCGGAGACTCACGCCCTCGGCTCCGTCGGAGCCACGGGGGCTAGGTCCGCCCCGCGCCGGTGGCCACGCCACCGAGCGCGCTCTGGGCCCAGCGCCGGACCTCCGCGTCCACCGCGAGACAGGCCGTGAGGTCGTCCGCCCGCGCAGCGGCATGGGCGTCGAGGGCGTCGGCGATGAGCCGCGGGATCTCCATGAACCGGCAGCGGCCCTCGAGGAACGTCGCCACCGCCACCTCGTTGGCGGCGTTGAGCACCACGGGCGCGGCGCCTCCGGCGACGCCGGCGCGACGCGCCAGGGCGAGGCACGGGAACCGCTCGGGATCCGGGGCGTGGAACGTCAGGTTGCCCACCCGCACGAGGTCGAGGGCCGGCGCGGGGCACGGGAGGCGGTCGGGATAGCTCAGCGCGTACAGGATCGGGATCCCCATGTCGGGCATGCCGAGCTGCGCGAGCACCGAGCCGTCGATGAACTCGACCATCGAGTGCACGATCGACTGCGGGTGGACGACGATGTCCACGCGGTCGAGCGGCATCCCGAAGAGCCAGTGAGCCTCGATGACCTCGAGCCCCTTGTTCATCAGGGTCGCCGAGTCGATCGTGATCTTCGCGCCCATGCGCCACGTGGGATGCCGGAGGGCCTCCGCCACCGTCACGCGCTCCAGCGCGTCCCGCGACCAGGTGGCGAACGGGCCGCCCGACGCCGTCAGCAGGACCCGCCGGACCTCGGACGGCTTCGCCCCCGCGAGACACTGGAAGACGGCGCTGTGCTCGGAATCCACCGGCAGGAGCGCGACGCCGCGCTCGCGGGCCGCGGCGGTCATGAGCGCACCTGCCATGACGAGCGTCTCCTTGTTGGCGAGCGCCACCGTCCGGCCCGCCCGGATCGCCGCCATCGTCGGGAGGAGGCCCGCGCCGCCGACGAGTGCTGACACCACGATGTCGGCCTTCACCTCCGCGGCGAGCGCGACCAGCCCCTCCGGCCCTACCAGCAGGTCGGGCCGCGGCGCGGGCAGCTCGCGCGCGAGCTGCTCGGCGGCGGCGCGATCCAGCAGCGCCACGGCCTCCGGCCGGTGCGCGCGGATCTGCTCCGCGAGCAGCGCGAGGTTCGAGCCCCGGGCGGCCAGCCCCGCGACCCGGAACCGGTCGGGGAACTGGGCGACCAGCTCGAGGGTCCGTCGGCCGACGGACCCGGTCGCGCCAAGCACCGTGACGTCTCTCACGCGGGCACCTCCCGAAGGGGGGCTTCGCCCCCCTTTATTTTGGGGGGCCGGACCTCCCCCCAAGATTGCGCGGGCCAAGCCCGCGCTCGGAGCGCTTCGATCAAGCCGCGCGGACGGGCAATGCGGTGCGACACTCTCTCAGTACCCCGTCAACCGTGCAGGAAGAGTTTCACGTAATAATACAGGGCCGGCACGTTGAAGAGCAAGGAGTCGAGCCGGTCCAGCAGCCCGCCGTGCCCCGGAACCAGGCCTCCGGCGTCCTTCGTCGCCGCGCTGCGCTTGAGCAAGGACTCGGCGAGATCACCCACCTGCCCCACGGTGCCGAGCGTGAGCCCGATCCCGACGGCGTGGACCGGGCTCACGACCGCCGCCGCCGCGCCGACGAGCGCGGCCGCGATCGAGCCGAGGACCTGGGCCACGGCACCCTCGACGGTCTTCGCCGGGCTCACGCGCGGCGCGAGCTTCACTCGCCCCCAGCGACGCCCGACGAAGTACGCGGCGGTCTCGCCGCACCACGTCACGCCGAGGAGCAGCAGCGTGAGGTTCCGCCCGCCCGGGAGCGTCCACAACCAGATCACGTGCGCCAGGAGCCACGCGCAGTAGCAGACGCCGAGCAGGGTGAGAGCGGTCCCGGTCCACTCGGGACGCTGGCCCCGGGCGCGCGCGAGCCCCATCGCGAGGGACCCGGCCACCGCGAGCGACAGCGCGAGGGGCACGAGCAGCGGCCGCGGTGGCCCCCCGAACGCGAAGGCGAGCACGACCATGACCCCCAGCAGCAGGCCGAGCCCCCGGTCCGCCGCGCTGCCGACCCCCGTGAACATCCGGTACAGCTCCCACTGTGCCGTGAGCACGAGGGCCAGGATGAAGGCGCTGAAGAGCCAGAGCGGGGCGAAGCGGATGAGGACGACCAGCAGCGGGATCGCGACGGCCGCGCTGAGGACTCGGAGAGCGAGCACCCGGCCGGCCGAGGGGTCGTCCGGGCTCAGCCGTGCACCCCGCCGGGCGAGAGCCCGCCGAAGCGGCGCGACCGCCGCTGGTAGTCGGCCACCGCGAGGTAGAGATCGCGGGGCGTGAAGTCCGGCCAGAGCGTCGGGAGGACGAGGAACTCCGTGTAGGCGACCTGCCAGAGGAGGAAGTTCGAGAGCCGGTACTCGCCGCTCGTCCGGATGAGGAGATCGGGGTCCGGCACCCCGGCGGTGTCGAGGCCCCGGGCGATGTCCGCCTCCTCGACCGCCTCGGGGTGGAGCTCGCCGCGCGCCACCCGCGCCGCGAGCTCGCGCACCGCCCGGACGAGCTCGCGCCGGCCCCCGTAGTTGAGCGCGATCAGGAGCGTGAGGCCGGTGTTCGCCTCGGTCGCCCGCAGGGCCCGCTCCACGCTGGCCCGGACGCCCTGGGCCAGCGTCGTGGTCTCGCCGAGGACGCGGAGGCGCACGTTGTTGCGGATGAGCTCCGGCAGCTCCTCGAGCACGGAGCTCTCCAGGAGGCGCATGAGGAAATCCACCTCGGTCGGGGGGCGGTTCCAGTTCTCGGACGAGAAGGCGTAGAGCGTCAGGTACCCGATTCCGAGGCGGCCGGCGGCGCGCACCGTCTCCCGGGCCGCCGTGACCCCCTCCCGGTGCCCGGCGACGCGCGGGAGGCCCCGGGCGCGGGCCCAGCGCCCGTTGCCGTCCATGATGATCGCGACGTGTTGCGGCAGCGGCTCGGCCCGGAGCGCTTCGAGCAGTCCGGCCTCGGACTCGGGCACCCCGGCCATCACCCGCTCGGCCGCCGGCCCGCGCTCTCGGCCGGACACCGGCGTGGTCAAAACTCGAGGATCTCCTGTTCCTTCTTCTTCAGGAGGTCGTCCACGCGCTGGACGCAGCGGTCGGTGAGCTTCTGCAGCTCCGTCTCGGCGCGCTTCTCGTCGTCCTCCGAGATCTTCTTGTCCTTGGCGAGCCCGCGGAGCTTGTCCTTCGCCTCGCGCCGGATGTTCCGCACGGCGACGCGGGCATCCTCGGCGAGCTTGCCGACGGCCTTCGCGAGCTGCTTGCGGCGCTGCTCGTTGAGCGGCGGGATCGCCAGTCGGATGATCTTCCCGTCGTTCGAGGGCGTCACCCCGAGGTCGGACTTCTGGATCGCCTTCTCGATCTTGGGGAGCACGCTCACGTCCCATGGCTGGATCAACAGGGTCCGCGCATCCGGCACCGAGACGGTGGCCACCTGGTTGACGGGGGTCGGGGTGTTGTAGTAGTCGACCCGGATGCCTTCCAGGAGGGCCGCGGTGGCGCGCCCCGTGCGGACGCCGGCGAACTCCCGGCCCAGCGTGTCCACCGCCCCCTGCATCCGCGTCTCGGCGTCCTTGTGGATGGCTGGCGGAGTGCTCATGTCGTCACCTCGCGACCGACGGCTCGCTCGAGCCGACGAACGACCCCACCCCCGGCTCGCCCATGACCATCCGGCGGAGGTTCCCGGGGACGCCCAGATTGAAAACCCCGATCGGCAGCTTGTTGTCCATGCAGAGCGAGATCGCGGTCGTGTCCATGACGCGAAGCCCGCGGTTCAGGACCTCGATGTAGGTGACCGTCGGGAGCCGCACGGCCTTCGGGTCCACGAGCGGGTCCGACGAGTAGATCCCGTCCACCTTCGTCGCCTTGAGGATGACCTCGGCGCCGATCTCCGCGGCGCGGAGCGCGGCGGCAGTGTCCGTCGTGAAGAACGGGTTGCCCGTGCCCGCCGCGAAGATCACGACGCGCCCCTTCTCGAGGTGGCGAATGGCGCGCCGCCGGATGTAGGGTTCCGCGACCGCCGGCATGTCGATCGCCGACTGGACCCGCGTCTTCAGCCCGGCCTTCTCGAGGGTGTTCTGGAGCGCCAGGCCGTTGATGACGGTCGCGAGCATCCCCATGTAGTCGGCCGACGCCCGGTCCATCCCCGAGGCCGAAGCCTGCAGCCCGCGGAAGATGTTGCCGCCGCCGATGACGATCGCGACCTCGACGCCGAGCGTGCGGACGGCGCCGACCTCCTCGGCGATCCCCTCGAGGACCGCCGGCTCGATGCCGTACCCCTGCTCGCCGGCGAGCGCTTCTCCCGACAGCTTCAGCAGGATCCGCTTGTACCGAGCTTCTGTCCTTCCGCCGTCAGCCACGTCTACCCCCTTCCTGGGGGGAGGCAGGCGCGAGCCGTTCGCCGGAGGGCGAACGGTCGGGCTTCGCCCGAACCGCCGCCCGGCGCAGCCGCGCCGGTCTGAACGGAAGGGGGGCAAAGCCCCCCTCCACGGCTTACTCGCCGACCTGGAAGCGGACGAAGCGCCGGACGGCGATCTTCTCGCCCGTCTTGGCGCCGACCTCCGCGATGAGATCCTTGACCCGCGTCTTGCCGCTCGCGTCCCGGATGTAGACCTGGTCGAGGAGGCACGTCTCCTCGTAGAACTTGCCGAGCTTCCCCTCGATGATCTTTTCGATCACCTGCGGGGGTTTCTTCTGGTCGGCCATCTGCTGCCGGTAGATCTCCTTCTCCCGCTCGATCACGGCAGGCGGCACCTCTTCCCGCGACACGTAGGCGGGGCTCGCCGCCGCCACCTGCATCGCGAGCGCCTTCACCAGCTCCTGGAACTGGTCGGTGCGCGCCACGAAGTCCGTCTCGCAGTTGACCTCGAGCAGCACGCCGAGCTTCGCCCCGGCGTGGACATAGCTGCCGATCGTGCCGTCGCGCGCCTCCCGGTGGGCCCGCTTAGCCGACTGCGCCAGCCCCTTCTTCCGCAGGTAGTCGATCGCCTTCTCGAGGTCGTCCTGGGAGGCGTCGAGCGCCTCCCTGCAATCCAACACGCCCGCCCCGGTCTTGTCCCGGAGCTCGCGCACTCTCTCCGCCGTCGTGGCCATGGGTCTTGGATCCTCCTCGCGTCTCGAATCGGCGTCGCCGCACCCTCGGCGGTCGCCGGCCCTACGAGCTGACGGGCAGGGTCTCCGCCTCCTGCGGCGTCTCGGGCGGCGTCTCGGGCTCGGCGGCGGGCGCCGGCTCCTCGGTCGTCACCTTCGCGACCACCCCGCGCCCCTCGATGACCGCGTCCGCGACCCGCGCCGTGATCAGCCGGATCGCCCGGATGGCGTCGTCGTTGCCCGGGATCGCGTAGTCGATCCCGGTCGGGTCGCAGTTCGTGTCCACGATCGCGATGATCGGGATGCCGAGCTTCTGCGCCTCCGCGACGCCGATCCGCTCCTTGCGGGGGTCGATGATGTACACGGCGGAGGGGAGCCGGTCCATCTGCTTGATGCCGATCAGGGCCCTCTCCAACTTGACCCGCTCACGCTCGAGGCCCAGCGCTTCCTTCTTCGGCACGCGCTCGAGCTCGCCGGTCTCCCGCATCTCCTCCAGCCGCCTAAGGTGGGCGATCGACTTGCGGATCGTGGCGAAGTTCGTGAGCGTGCCCCCGAGCCACCGCTGGTTGACGTAGAACATGCCGCAGCGGGTCGCCTCCTCGGCAATCGTCTCCTGGGCTTGCTTCTTCGTGCCGACGAACAGCACCGTGCCGCCGTTGGCCGCGAGGTTACGGGTGAACAGGTAGGCGTCGCGGAACTTCTTGAGCGTCTTCTGCAGGTCGATGATGTAGATGCCGTTGCGCTCGCCGAAGATGTACTTGGCCATCTTCGGGTTCCACCGTTTCGTCTGGTGGCCGAAGTGCACCCCCGCCTCGAGGAGCTCCTTCATCGTGATCTGGGACATCCCGCCTCCTTCGTCGGTTCGCCTCCGCGCCCCGGCAGGGTGATTCTCCGTCTCCCTGCCACCGACGTCGGGCGCGTGCATTGTCTTTGCCGTCGGAGGGGGGCAGAGCCCCCTCCGAAGGGCCTAGCTGGTCCCGGTGTTTATCTTAACGTACTCCTCCGTGAGATCGCAGGTCCAGACGTGGTCGTGGGCGGCGCCGAGTCCGAGGTCCACCGTCAGCGTGACCTCGCCCTTCGCAAGCTCCGCCTTGACGCGCTCCCAGCGGACCCCGTCCTTCGGCTTGCCGCCGGCGGCCACCTGCTCCTCCCCGTACCAGATGCCGATCCGGTCCTCCTGAGCGGCGACGCCGCTCGCGCCCAGGGCCGCCATGACGCGCCCCCAGTTCGGGTCGCGCCCCGCCATGGCGGTCTTGAGGAGCGGTGAATTGGCGATCGCGCGCGCGGCCGTCTCCGCGTCCCGCCGCGTCTTCGCCCCGCGCACCTGCACGTCGAACACCAGGGTCGCGCCCTCGCCGTCGCGTACCTGCATGACGGCGAGCCGCTGGGTCAGCGCGTCCAGCGCCTGCTGGAAGACGCGCAGCCGGCGGTCACCGCGCGCCAGCGCCCGGTTCTCGGCGAGTCCGTTGGCCAGGATGACGACGGTGTCGCTCGTGCTCCGGTCGCCGTCCACGCTGATCCGGTTGAAGGAACCGTTCACCGCCCGCCGCAGGGCGGCCCCGAGGGCATCCAGCGCGACCGCCAGGTCGGTGGCGACGAAGCAGAGCATGGTCGCCATCATGGGGTGGATCATGCCCGTGCCCTTCGAGATCGCCCCGATCGTGATCGGTCGCCCGCCGGTCTCCACCCGGAGGGCCGCTTCCTTCGGGTGGGTGTCCGTCGTCATGATCCCCTCGGCCGCGTGGCGGCTCCCCGCCGGCTCGGGCGAGAGCGCCTTGACGAGCTTCGGGAGGGCCGGCCGGATGCGGTCCATCGGGAGGTACCGCCCGATGATCCCCGTGGAGGCGACCAGCACCCGGCCCTCGGGGATCCGGAGCTGCTGCGCGACCACCTCGGTCATCTCGCGCGCGTCCCGGAGCCCCTGCTCGCCGGTGCAGACGTTCGAGCAGCCGCTCGAGGCGACGATCGCCTGGGCGACGCCCGCGCGCAGGCGCTCGCGCGAGAGCCTCACGGGCGCGCCCTGGATCCGGTTCGTCGTGAACACACCGGCCGCCGTCGCGGGGACCGACGAATAGACGAGCGCCAGGTCGCGCGCCGGCGTCGGCTTGATGCCGCAGTGGAGCCCCGCGGCGAAGATGCCCGGGACCGCCGTGACGCCGCCTTCGATCCACTCGAACTGCGGCGTGCCACCCGTCACGGGTACACCGGGGGCGCTTCCAGCCCCGTGCGCTCGTCCCACCCGTGCATGATGTTCAGGTTCTGGATCGCCAGCGCCGCGCCGCCTTTCCCCAGGTTGTCGATCGCCGACAGACAGACCGCCCGTTTGGCGCGTCGGTCCACCACCACGGTCACGTCGCCGTAGTTCGAGCCGAGGACGGCGCGCGTCTTCGGCAGCTCGCCCTCGTCCAGGACGCGCACGAACGGCTCGTGCTCGTATGCCTCGCGGTACGCGGCCAGGCACTCGGGTGTCCCGACGTCGCGGGCCAGCGCGACGTAGGCCGTCGTGAAGAGGCCGCGGTTCATCGGCACGAGGTGGGGGGTGAAGGTGACCTGGACCGGCGTGCCGACCAGGCCCGAGAGGGCCTGCTCGATCTCCGGCGTGTGCCGGTGCCCGGCGACGGAGTAGGCCTGGAGGTTCTCGTTCGCCTCGGCGTAGAGGTACATCGGATCCGGCTTCTGACTCATCGAGCCCGCGCCGGTGACCCCCGACTTCGCGTCGATGATGATCCCCTCGTGGCGCCCCAGGCCCGACTTGACGAGCGGGAGGATCGCCAGGAGCGCCCCCACGGGGTAGCACCCGGGGTTCGCGACGAGCCGCGTCGCCGCGAGCTCCTTCCGGTAGAGCTCGGGGAGGCCGTAGACGGCCTCGGCGAGCCCCTCGGGGTCGGTGTGGGGGGTCTTGTACCACGCCTCGAACTCGGCGGCGCTCCGCAGCCGGTAATCCGAGGAGAGGTCGACCACGCGGCGGCCGCGGCGGCGCAGCACGGAGACCACCCGGTGCGTCTCGCCGTACGGCAGCGCGAGCAGGACGCACTCGGTCTCCGCGGCGAGCCGCTCGGCGTCGAGCGCCTCGATCGTGAGCGGGAGCTGCCCCCGGAGGCTCGGGATCAACCGCCCGACGGGCTGGCCCGCCGAGCGCTCCGAGGCCATAACCGTCACGAGCCGCACCTGCGGGTGGACCGCCAGCAGGCGGAGCAGCTCCGCCCCCATGTAGCCCGTCGCCCCTGCCACTCCGATCTTCACCATCGCCACGCTCCGTCCAGAAAACAATGGGGGAAGGCCGCGTCCGACCTTCCCCCGGTGACCTTCGGCTCGAGCCCGGCTACCGCTTCGAGAACTGGAAGCGCTTGCGGGCGCCCGGCTGCCCGTACTTTTTCCGCTCCTTCATCCGGGGGTCGCGGGTCAGGAACCCTGCCCGCTTGAGCTGGGGCCTGAGCTTGTCGTCGAACTGGAGCAGCGCCCGCGCGATCCCGTGGCGTACCGCCCCGGCCTGGCCCGACAGCCCGCCCCCGGCGACGTTCGCGTGGACGTCGAGCTGCGCCACCGTGCCGGTCAACTCGAGCGGCTGCGCGACCAGGAGGCGGAGGCTCTCACGCGGGAAGTAGTCCACGAACGGTCGCCGGTTGACCGTGATCTGCCCCTGCCCGGGACGCAGGTAGACGCGCGCGATCGATGTCTTGCGCCGGCCCGTCCCGTAGTACTGCACGGCCTCCGTCATCGGGGCTCCTTCGCCCGGGCCAGATCGAGCGGCTCGGGCCGCTGCGAGGCGTGCGGGTGCTCGCTCCCGCGGTAGACCTTGAGCTTCCGGGCCATGGCCCGCCCCAGCTTGGTCTTCGGCAGCATCCCCGTGACGGCCCACTCCACGACCCGCTCGGGGGCGGTCCGGAGCATGGTCTCCGCCCGCACCTCGCGGAGCCCGCCGATGTAGCCCGAGTGCCAGCGGTACACCTTGTCGGTGCGCTTCCGCCCGGTGAGGTGGACCTTGGCGGCGTTGATCACCACGACGTGGTCTCCCAGGTCGAGGTGCGGGGCGTAGTGCGGCTTGTGCTTGCCGATGAGGAGCGACGCGACCCGCGCGGCCAGGCGGCCGAGCACCTTGCCGTCGGCGTCCACGACGTACCACTTGCGCGTGACCGCGTCCTTCTGGGGCATGGGCGTGCGCATTCCGACATCCGTCTCCGTTCCGATAAAGTCCCGGCCAGCCAGACCCGAGCGGCCGGCCCTGCGCGCAGGCGCGAGGCTATACGGTAACGCCTCCGACGCGCTGTGTCAACCGGCGAGAGCCTCTAGCCGCCAGCCTGTTTGGCCGCCAGCTCCCCGATGAAGGGGATCATGTGGCGCTCGTTCTTGTAGGCCTTGTACATCAGGAAGATCCAGTAGATGAAGATCCCCAACTGGATGAGCAGCGTCAACGGGAACATGATCAGCCCGAGGACGCCTCCCGTCAGCGTCGCCAGGAGCACCGACAGGATCGTCCAGCCGATCATGACCACGATGACGGCGACGTTGAAGAAGATGGACTGGAACGCGTGGAAGCGCACGAAGCGGTCGTTCTTGTACGGCTCGATGACCAGGAAGATGACGCCCGTGATCAGGCCGAGGACGTACGCGAGCAAGCCGGCCACGTTCGGAGCCATCGTGCTCTCCTTTCACGCTGAGGACAGCCGAGAGTCCGAGTCCGGCAGCAGCTTATCACAAACCGCGCCCGCCGAGGCAGCGCCCGCTCACGTCGATCGGCGGCGCGCCGCGCGCACCACCGCGGCCTTCCCCGGCCAGGGGCAGAGCGCGCGGACCGGGCAGGTCGGGCAGGCGGGCTTTCGAGCCTGGCACACCCGCCGGCCGTGGGCCTGGATGAGGTGGCAGAACCGGGTCCACCGGGGTCGCGGGACGACCTCGGCGAGCTGCGCCTCCACCTTGTTCGGATCGTTCGACCGGGCGAGCCCCAGACGCTGGGTGACCCGGAACACGTGTGTGTCCACGGCGATGCCGGGGATGCCGAAGGCGTTGCCGAGGACGACGTTCGCCGTCTTCCGCCCCACCCCCGGCAGCGCCGTGAGCGCGTCGAGCGAGCGCGGCACCTCCCCGCCGTGACGCTCGACGAGGGCGCGCGCCACGCCAAGGATCGCCCGGGTCTTGGCGCGGAAGAAGCCGGTCGGGCGGACCTCGCCCTCGAACGTCGCGGGGTCGGCCCGGGCGTAGTCGCCCGCCGTCCGGTACTTCCGGAAGAGCCCCTCCGTCACCTGGTTGACGCGCGCGTCGGTGCACTGCGCGGCGAGGATCGTCGCCACGAGGAGCTCCAGCGGCGTGGAGAACCGGAGGGCGATGGCGGCGTCCGGGTACGCCCGCTCGAAGAGCCGGATCAGCGTGCGGGCGCGCGCGCCCCGGGCCTGGGTCGTCTCGCGCATCGTGGTGCTCCGGCTACTTGATGAAGCGGATCGTGAGGGGGTAGCGGTACGACTCCCCATTGCTCGCCTTGACGGCCGCGACGATCACCAGGATCACGTCCACGACGAAGAGCGCGATCAGGAGCGGGATCCCGACGAGCACGAAGATCAGGATGAACAGCGGGAGGGAGTAGATGGTGACCGAGATCTGGAAGTTCAGCGACTCCTTTCCCTGCTCGTCCACGAACGGGTACTCGTTCTTCTTGATGAGCCACACGACCAGGGGCCCCAGGAGGTGGCCGAAGGGGATCCCGAGCAGCGCGGCCAGCGCCGTCAGGTGGCAGAGCATCCCCCAGTTGCGCGCCTGCTTGTCCTCCTCCACCCCCTGACCCTCCCTCGGCCCGCGCCCCCGCGCCGGGCGCTCAGGCGCGATTCCGGAGGAACTCGCCGATCCGGCGGATCCCTTCGCGCACCCGCTCGAGCCCGCTCGCGTACGAGAAGCGCAGGTACCCCTCGCCCCCGGCGCCGAAGTCGATCCCCGGGGTCACCGCGACGTGGGCGCCAGCGAGCACCTCGAAGGCGAAGTCATAGGAGCGCTCGGAGAAGCGGCGCGCGTCGGCGAAGACGTAGAAGGCGCCGGTCGGCTCGGCACCGACCCCGAGGCCGATCGCGCGCAGGCCCTCGACCATCGCGTGCCGCCGCTCGTCGAAGATGCGGCGGAAGCGCACGACCTCCTCGCCCGCCTCGCGCAGCGCGGCGACGCCCGCCCACTGGGAGATCTCCTGGGACGAGATGAAGAAGTTCTGGTGCACCTTCTGGAGCGTGCGGACGTAGCTCTTGGGGGCGATCAGGTACCCGAGCCGCCACCCCGTCATCGCGTACGCCTTGGAGAAGCCGTTCAGCACGAAGGCGCGGTCGGTGAACTCGAGGACCGTGTGCTCCCGGCCCTCGTACGTGAGCCCGTGGTAGATCTCGTCGGACACGAGCCAGGCGTTCCCCGGCGCGCGCTCCACCAGCTCGGCGAGCGCGGCCAGGCGCCCGGGCGGGAGCACGCTCCCGGTCGGGTTCGCCGGCGAGTTCAGCATGATGGCCCGGGTCCGCGGCCCGAGCCGCGCGCGCACGGCCTCCGGGTGGAGCTCCCAGCCCTCGGCCTCACGCACCGGCACGTAGACCGGAACGCCGTCGGCGTAGCGGACGAAGTTCGGGTAGCAGGCGTAGTGCGGGTCCGAGAGGACGACCTCGTCCCCCGCCGCGAGCAGCGTCGTGAACAGGAGGAGCATCGCCGGCGAGGTCCCCGCCGTCACCAGCACCTGGTCGGGCGAGACGGCCACGCGGTAGGTCGTGAGGTAGTGCTCGGCGATCGCCTCCCGGAGCGGGAGGATCCCCAGGCTGTGCGTGTACCGGGTCCGCCCCTCGCGGATCGCCCGGATCGCCGCCTCGCGGATGACGGCCGGGGTGTCGAAGTCGGGTTCCCCGAACTCCAAGTGCACGACGTCGTGCCCCTGGCGCTCGAGGTCCTGGGCGCGCTCGAACACCTCGACCGCGAGAAACGGCTTGATCTCCTCGGCCCGCTTGGCGATGTCGGCGAATCCGGTGGCCACGGGGTCAGGACCCTCCTCGCCGCGGCGGGGCGGGCCGGGGCCGGCGCCGCGCGACCCCGCCCTTCTGGGCGGCCCGGATCACCTCGCGCGCGACCGCCGGGGCGACCCGCGTGTTGAAGACGCTGGGGATGATGTACTCCTCGTGCAGCTCGGTCCGGCCGACGATCGACGCGATCGCCTGGGCCGCCGCGATCTTCATCGCGTCGGTGACCCGCCCGGCGCGGCAGTCGAGGAGCCCGCGGAAGAACCCGGGGAAGCAGAGCACGTTGTTGATCTGGTTGGGGTAGTCCGAGCGGCCGGTCGCCATGACCCGGACGTAGGGCGCGGCCTCCTCCGGCATGATCTCCGGGACCGGGTTCGCCATCGCGAACACGATCGGGTCCCGGCCCATCCGCTGGACGTCCTTCGCCGAGAGCACGCCGGGCACGGAGAGCCCGATGAAGACGTCCGCCCCCTCCACGGCGTCCGCGAGCGCCCCGCGCTGGTCCGCCGGGTTCGTCTCACGGGCCACCCACGCCTTGACCGGGTCCATCGGCGCGGCCCGGCCGGGGGCCAGGATCCCGTGCTCGTCCACGGCGAGGATCCGGCCGATCCCGATCGAGCGCAGGATCCGGATCGTCGCCGTGCCCGCCGCCCCGACGCCGCAGACGACGACCGCGATGTCGCCCGCCTCCTTCCGGACGATCCGGAGGGCGTTCAGGAGGGCCGCGAGGACGACGACGGCCGTGCCGTGCTGGTCGTCGTGGAAGACCGGGATGTCGAGCTCGCGCCGCAGCCGCTCTTCCACCGCGAAGCAGCGGGGCGCCGAGATGTCCTCCAAGTTGATGCCGCCGAAGACCGGAGCGATCACCTTGACGGTCTCGACGATCCGGTCCACGTCTTTCGTCGCCAGGCAGACCGGGAACGCGTCGACGCCGGCGAACTCCTTGAACAGGAGGGCCTTCCCCTCCATGACCGGCAGGGCCGCTTCGGGACCGACGTCGCCGAGGCCGAGGACCGCCGTGCCGTCCGTCACCACGGCCACCGCGTTCTGCTTGATCGTGAGCGCGAAGACCTTCTCGCGGTCCTCCTTGATGGCGAGGCAGACGCGGGCGACCCCGGGGGTGTAGGCCATCGAGAGGTCGTCGCGCGTCTTGACCGAGATCTTGTTGTGGATCCCGATCTTCCCGCCCAGGTGCATGAGGAAGGTCCGGTCCGAGACGTTGACGACGCGCACGCCGTCGAGCCCCCGCAGCGCCGACACGATGTCGTGGCCGTGCCGATCGTCGCGGGCGTTGATCGTGAAGTCGCGGACGACCACGTCGCGGGTGAGCTCGACGATGTCCACGGCCCCGATGTCGCCGCCTGCCTCGCCGATCGCCGAGGTGACGCGCCCGAGCATGCCCGGGCGGTTCCGGATCTCCACGCGGACGGTGACGCTGTAGGAGGCGCTCGGGGTGATCTCCATCGCTACCTCTTCAAAGGGGGGCGCTGCCCCCCTTTGAGAAACCCCCCGTGAGGGGTTGCGCCGGCAAAGCCGGCGCTCGGAGCGGAACACCCGGCGCGCGGCGGTTCCTTCATGGCGTGAGGCGCCCTACCCGGCCACGCTCCTAGGGGGTCGGGTGGTACTCGACCAGCTCCGAAACGACCCGCAGGGGGCGGCCAGTCTCGTCGGTGCGCTCGCGCACCTGCTTGATGACCAGCCGGATCTCCGGCGCGTACCAGAGCGTCGTGTAGGTCACGTTGTTGATCCCGGGCGTGCCCTCGAGCTTGAAGGCCCAGAAGGTCCCGGCCTTCACCACGACCTGCTCCCACCGCTCCACGTGCCAGAACGTCACGACCGGGCTCCACGTGAACCCGCGCTCGCGATCCTCGAGGGTGACGCGGGCAACCCACGACTTGCCCACCCGGAGCGGCCACGAGAAGATGCCCTCGTGGGGCGAGGCGACGAGCCGCGCCTGCCCGTCCCGGAGGGTCGCCACCCAGTTTCCGGTCGTCGTGTCGTGGAGGCGGACGTCCCGCGTGTCCGTGACGCGGTGGACCGGCCGGCCCTCCCACACCCCGTCCTCCAGCACGGTCCACGTCGCCGCGATGCTCGTCCCATGGCTGTCCACGGAGTGCCAGACCCACCGGGTCCCGGCCGCGGGAAGCTCGAGGTTGACGGGAGGCGGCGGGGGCACCCCCGCGCACCCGGCGAGCAGCGCGACGATCGCGAGCAGACGGCCCCCGCTCATGACGGCGAGAGCAGGCGGCGCGCCACCGCGCCGGGGAGGTCCGAGTAGAGTCGGCGCAGCACGCGCACCGTGTCCTCGTACTCGTCGTGCACCGTGACGCGGACGGCGAGGCCGGAGGTCGCGACGATGCGGAGCGTGCCGATGTACACGGCAGGCTCGGGGCCCACCTCGAACGTGGCGCGGAGGTCCCAGATCGGGTTCGAGTACGACTGCCGGTCACCGGCCGCCCGGAGGCGCACGATCCGGTACCGGCCGGGCGGCAGCGCCACGGCGAACTCGCGCCCGGTCGCCACCGCGAGCCCCACCTCGAAGGTGCGGTCGTCCTTCACGATGTCGAGCGTACCCTGGATCGTATCGGGCAGGGAGAGCTCCACGCGACCGAGCACGGCGCGATGCCCGGGCGGCACGTCGAGCGCCGTCGGCCCGAACGCCGCGCACCCGAGGGCGAAGCCCCACAGAACCAGGACGATCGACGCAACCCTCGATGCCGCCACGGGTGGCGCCGGGTGAGCCCCGCGGGGTCCCGGGCGGACGGGGGTCCCCTCACGGCGCTCCTTCCGCAATTCGCCAGAATTGCGGAAGGCGCGTGAGAAAGGGGCCCGGAGCCCGGGCGCGCGGGGCGAGCCCGGCGACAGGACCCGTGGCGGCATCATGCGCTCGGGCGCTTCCAGACGCCGCGGTCGTGCAGGAGGCGGATCTGCCGGCGGATGACCTTCCGCTTGTACTCGGCGTGCTTCATCGGCGGGCGCTTGAGGTAGAGGTTCTTCGGGTAGATCGGCCGCTCGTAGAGGAGCTGGTACAGCTCGGTCCGCACGTCCTTCAGCCAGTTGTCCCACTGCGCGGAGGCCCGATGGTGGCGGAGTGCCTCGATGTCGATCGGCCCCGCCACGTACGTCGAACCGCCGCCGTAGTCCTGGCGGCCGACGATCCGCCCCTTGTAGTCGATGATGAAGGAGCGCCCCCCGAAGGTGTCGATGGGCGTCGTCTCCTCCGGGAACAGGTAATAGGTCCCCATGTTCGGCGCGACGATGTACATGTTGTTGTCGAGCGCGCGCGCCCGGCTCTGGATCTCGAAGTACTCGTTCCCGGTCGCGGGGTGCGGGTACGAGGCGCGGTAGACGACCTCCGCCCCGTTCAGCGCCAGCGCCCGGGCGTTCTCCGGGTACGACCCCTCGTTCGCCATCATGATGCCGAGCCGGCCAACCTCGGTGTCCACGACCGGCCAGAAGGCGTCGAGGGTCCGGCCGTACTTCTCGACCCACCAGTCGTAGACGTCGTGCGGGCAGACGGAGTGCTCCACGGGGAACAGCGGCGAGACCTTGTAGTGCTGGAGGATGAGCCGGCCGCGGGGGTTCAGGATGAAGCCCACGTTGAAGAAGCGGTCCTTCCAGTCGGGGTGCCTGGCCTTGGCCTGGGCCATGATGAAGACGTCGTACTCGCGCGCGAGCTTGCCCAGGGCCTCGGTCTCTTCCCCGGGGATGTCGATGGCGCACTCCCGGGCGAACGTCGCGTGGTCGAGGTCGAGCACCTCGTCGTTGAACGCCTGGAGCGCCCCCTCCGGGAACGCGATCAGCCGCACCGGAATCGAGAGGCTCGAGAGCCACGCCGCAGCCTTCACGAGGTGGGTCAGGTGCTCGATGTTGATCCGGATGTCCTTGCGCCTGCGGATCCCGCGCACCGTCGGGATGAGCCCCACCGCCATGTAGGGCTTGATCATCGGGTCCCTCCCTTCCCCGGCTTCCGGCCGGCCCCGGCCCGTCGCGTCGAGCTGAGGTGCTTGGTCGAGCTGAGGTGCTTGAAGAACTGGACCTGGCGCTCCCGGCGGAGCGCCTCCTCCCGCGTCCGGTAGGGCCCGCCGAGCTTCCGCGAGCCGTCCTGAGAGTAGAGCACGTAGCCCTCCCGCGTCTTCCGGATCATGAGGGATCAGCCCATGGTCAGCGAGACGCGGATCGCCCGGCGCTCGCTCGCGAAGCCGAACGCGTCGTTGATGCGGTCGAAGGGGTAGGTATGGGAGACGATCCGTTCGAACGGATAGACGCCCCGGCGCCGGCGAAGGAAGTCGAGCGCCCGCGGGAGCGCCCACGGCTCGTAGACGATGACGCCGCGGATCGTCTGGCCGCCCCGCACGACCGTCCCCGGGTCGAGCGCCGACGGGAGGTCGGGCGTGATGTTACCGACCCAGAAGTAGCGCCCGCCGGGCCGGAGGAGCTTGACCCCCTCCTCGACCGCGTGCGGCGCCCCGACGAACTCGGCGACGATGTCGGCGCCCTGGCCGCGTGTCCGATCGCGGACGATTCCCCGACGCTCGGCCTCGGAGCCCTCGTCCACGTTCACGGTGAGATCGGCACCGAACGCCCGCGCCAGCTCGAGCCGCGTCGAGAGCCGGTCGAAGACGATGACCTGCCCCGCCCCCATGTCCTTGGCGAGCGCGGTGGCGTAGAGGCCGAGCCCCCCGGCCCCCTGGATCACGACCGTGTCCCCGAGCCGCACGCCGACCCGGTCGAGGCCGTAGAGCGCCTCGGCGAGCGCGCAGTTGACCGGGGAGACCACGTCGTCCGAAAGGCCGTCGGGGACGCGGCAGACGGTCTGGCCCTTCCGGAGATAGTAGAAGTCGCCGTAGGCCCCGCGGAAGTGGGGCAGCGTCTCCGCCCCCGCGCCGAGCCAGTGCCGGTACCGGTTCGGGCACGCCGGGGACCCGTCCAGGCACGCCCCGCAGGCGCCGCACGGGACGAAGTACGCGTAGGCGATCCGGTCTCCCTCGTGGAGCGGCTCCCCCTGGCAATCGTGCTTGACGTCGCGCCCGAGGCGGAAGACCTCGCCGACCATCTCGTGGCCGGAAACGACGGCGACGTGGCGCGGGAAGGGCGGCCCGTGACCCTGCCAGATGTGGAGGTCGGAGCCGCAGATGTTCGCGCGCCGGACGCGGACGACGATGTCGTCGGCCCCGGGGTCCGGGACCGGGTACTCCCGGAGCTCCATGGGCTTGCCCGCTCCCGCGAAGACGGCTACCCGGCCGTTCATCTTAGTTTCGTGGTGGGGTTACAGGCCGCTGTGACGGGCTGCTCCGCGGAACCAAGGGTACAGCCGACCGCTCGTACGAGGACCGGCCGGTTCAGCACTGGACTCCGTAGCCGAGGAAGTCACTGCCCAATCGAAGCACTGAGAAATGAAAAGAACTCCGAAGCCCAGATATCGGCGCCGCGCACGCAGAACTCATGGCCATCCTGAGCCGTCTGTCCAAACGAGGGGAAGATCAACAGCTTGTGCGGCTTACCCACGCGCTGCAATTCTGCCGCGAGGGATCGGGTAGGAGAAAGGTCATAGTCGTTCTCAGCTTGAGTCAACAATATAGGCACCGTCGCGCGCTGCGCCGCCCTCAGCAGGCGACCTCTCAGTTCGCGTGACTGAGCCCACGTTTGAGCAGCCGGGGCGAAAGCCATTGCGGCACGAATACCAACCTCCCGCTCCGCCGCAAGCACAGTCTGTATCCCGCCGAATGAACAACCGGCGACCGCCGTGCGCTTGGCGTCCACGTACGGGAGCCGCTTGAGGTGGTCAAGAGCAGCGATCTGGTCCTCGAGGTGATCTTCCTGGAGTGAGACGAGAAGCCGACTCCACGCGTCTCGCCCTCTGTCCTGCATCTCTCGACGGAGGGCGTCCATGATGTACTCGCCCGGCGACCGACCATGGCCCCTTCGGTGCGGGACAAAAAGAACGTACCCCCGCGTCGCGAACATCGCGCCGAGGGTGGGGTGGTAGCCAGCGCGACGTTCGCTTCCATGGTTCCAGAGGACTGCCGGGAACGGGCCGTCGCCGGCGGGCGGGTATATGAACCCGTGCAGGGTTCGCTTACCGCTCCGGAAGGTGATCTCATCCGTTTGCTGCGCCTCCCCGGCGAGCGGCGCCACAACGCACGTCAGGGCCACGGCTGTGAAGGCCGCGGCGTGACCCTTCATGTCGGTAACGCTCCCTGCTGCCGGAACACCTCTTCCATGATCATCCGGTTCAGGTCGTCCACGAGCGCGTGGGGATCGCGGGAGCCGTCGTTCCGGATCAGCTCCCGCACCCGCGCCGGCCGGGCCGAGAGCATGATCAGCGTGGTCCCGATCGCCACCGCCTCCTCGATCGAGTGCGTGACGAACACGATCGTCTTCCCCGTCTCCGCCCAGATCCGCTTGACCTCCACCTGCATGATCCGCCGGTTCTGGGCGTCGAGGGCGCCGAACGGCTCGTCCATGAGGAGGAGCCCGGGCTCGATCGCCAGGGCGCGGGCGATGGCGGCCCGCTGGCGCATCCCCCCGGAGACGCGGTTCGGGAAGTAGCCCTCGAACCCCTGGAGCCCGACGAAGCGGAGGTAGCGGCGCGCGGTCTCGTGGCGCGTCGCCCGGTCGCGGCCGAGCGCTTCCAGGACGAGCGCGACGTTGCCCTCGAGGGTCATCCACGGGAGCAGCCGGTCCTCCTGGAAGACGACGCCCACGTGCAGCTCCGACCCGCCGCCGTAGACGACGGGCCGTCCGTCGAGCCGCACCTCGCCGGCCGTGGGCGGCTCGAGCCCGCCGATGATCCGCAAGAGCGTCGTCTTCCCGCAGCCGTTCGGGCCGAGGAGGCAGACGAACTCGCCCTCGGCGGCCTCGAAGGTCACTCGATCGAGGACGGGGATCGCGTAGGTCTTCGAAACCCCGGTGACCTCGAGCTTCATGCCCGGGTCCGCTCATTCATCGGCGGGCAACAGCCGGAATCGCTTACGGTCGAGGGTCCGCAGCGCGCGGAAGTGCCGCTCGTCGAGGGTCAGCACGTCCTGCGTGCCGTGTCGGGCGGCCAGCACCACGATGGAGGCATCGGCGAGACCCAGGTCCAGCGCGGAGTAGCGGGTCATGACGTCCCGGGCGGCGCCGACATCGGCACCCGAGAAGGGCTCGAGCCGGTATGCGCCCCTGGCGACCTCGTCGAGCAACGCCGTCTGAGCCCGAGCCCCGACCCGGGTCGCCAAGAGGTAGTCGAGCTCGGCGAGGACGAAGGGCGAAAGGAGGAGGGGGCCGGGGGCGCGCGCCACGACCGTCGCGCAGGCCGCGTGGTGGCGCTGGCGCTCGTCAATGACCGACAGGAGACCGCTCGTGTCGAGGACGATCACCGCTCGCCGAAGCCGGCGAGGGCCTCGTCGGTGCGCTCGGCGAGCGTGGGATCGTCGCTCCGGAAGAGGGGCACGCGCGGGCGGGGGGGCGCGGCCGTCGCCACGAGGGCCCGGAGCGCCTCCCGGATCAACTCGGCCACGCTTTCGCCCCGATTCCGCGCGGTCTCCTCGAGCGCGCGCTTGAGGTCTTCCGGCAGGTACACCGTGGTCTTGCGCATGCCATACATCCTACCATACATCGGCCGGGGGACCCCGGGCCGGCCGCGGCCCCGGGCCCCGCCCCGGGCTACCGCCAGCGCTCCAGCCGGCGCGCCAGGGACTCGAAGACCAGCTTGTCGGTGACCATCATGATGCCGATCATGACGATGGCCCAGGCGAAGACCATCTGGGTGGCGAGGATCTCCCGGCTGTAGTTCATGATGTAGCCGATCCCGCTCGTGACCCCGAAGATCTCGGCCACGACCGAGACCTTGAGCGCGAGCCCGAACCCGACCTTCATGCCCGCGACGAGGTGCGGGATGGTCGAGGGGATCACGATCGCGCGGAACTTCTGCCAGCCGGAGAGCCGATAGACCTGCCCCATCTCGAGGAGCCGCCGGTCCACGCTCTCCACGCCCTCGACGACGTTCGCGGCCAGGACCGGGACCGTGATCATGAACGTCGTGAAGATGGGCGCCAGGTCCGTGAGGCCGAACCAGATGAGCGACACCACGATCCAGACGAAGACCGACGTCGCGTTGAGGACCGTCGTCAGGTCACGCACGACGACGCGCGCAGAGCCCCACAGGAACGAGGCGAGGCCCATCAGGATCGCGACGCCGAGCGCCCCGCCGAAGCCGACCAGGATCCGGTAGAGCGAGGCGCCCGTGTGCGTCCAGAGCTCGCCCGACTGGACGACGGTGCCGAGCCCGGCGAGGACGGAGCCCGGCGCCGGCAGCACGTAGGCGCCCCAGCGCCGGGCGAAGACCTCCCAGACGACGACGACCGCGGCGAAGACGACGAACGTGGGAAGCCGGAGGCGCCGCGCCCAGCCGCCCGCTATGTCCACCGCTCTCCCTCACCCCAGCCCTCTCCCCCGTGGGGGGAGAGGGGATCCTAGCCGCGCCAGAAGAACTCCTTCTTGATGCGGTCGGGGTTGTCCCAGATGTCGGACTTCAGGAACCCCGATTCCTTGGTGAGCTTGAGCTGGAGGACGAGCGTGTCGATCTGCTCGTCGGAGAGCCCGTGAAGCATCTGCACGGTCTGGCCGTACGCGAACTCCACGACGTTCATCGGGATCTTCGTGATCTCGGCGACGATCTCGAGGGCGCGGCCCTTCCGGTTGTACCAGGTGTCCACGGCCTCCTTCTGAGCCTCGTTCAAATCCTTGGGGAACGACGGGTTCTTCTCGATGAACCCAGGGTTCACGAGGTAGCAGACGTGGACCGGGTAGCCGGTCTGACGCCCGGTCGCCTTGCGCCACAGATCGACCTGCTTGGCCAGGTACACGCCGTCGCCGCGCAGCACCACCTGGTCCGAGATCGGCTGCCAGGCGATGATGGCGTCCACGTCCTTCTTCGCCATCAGACTCGCCATGTCCGGGGGCGCCGTCGCCGTGATGATCTGCGTGTCCTTCTGGAGGTCGAACCCGTAGCCCTTGAGGGTGAGCGTCCGGATGTCGAAGAACGTGGACGTGCCGACGACGGCGGCGATCTTCCGCCCCTTGAGGTCCTCGACCTTGGTGATGCCCGCGTCCCTGCGCGCCACGATGGCGCCCAGCACCGCGGTCGCGACCCCCGTCACCTTGAGGGGCACCTTGTCCTCGAACATCTTCGCGGCGAGCGCGAACGACATGTCGATGGCGTCCACGTTGCCGGCCGCGAAGGTGTTGACGAGCCCCGCCGGCGAGCCCGGCACGACGTTGTACTCGGCCTGCCAGCCGCGCTTACCCAGGAGATCTTCCTTGTGGATGATCTCGCACGCCGCCCAGCCGAGCTGGAGGTAGGCGAAGCGCACCTTGCCCTTCGCCTGGGCGGCCGCGCTCCGGGGCAGGGCGCTCGCCGCGGCCAGGGTACCCGCCGCCGCGCCCGTCGTCCGCAGGAACTCGCGCCGGGTGAGATCGGTTCTGTCGAGTCGCATGGCGTCTGCCCTCCTCAGGCGTGTGAGATCGCGTCGTCCCGGCCGCGGCCCACGACGACGAGCGCGTCGACCGCGACCACCTGGGTGCCGTTGACGATCACGGGATTCAGATCCAGCTCCAGGACCTCCGGGTGGTCGGCCAGGAGGTCGCCGACCGCCACGACGAGCGCGGCAAGCGCCCGCTCGTCGGCCGGTGGCCCGCCCCGAAAGCCCCGGAGGAGCGCCCCCTTGCGGCCCTCCCGCAGCATCGCGACCGCCTCATCATACCCGAGCGGCGCCAGGCGAAGCGAGACCTCGCGGAGGAGCTCCGCCAGGATGCCGCCGAGCCCGACGACGAGCGTCGGGCCGAAGGTGGGGTCGCGGCGGCCCCCGACGAGCAGCTCGACCCCCGGGGACATGCGCTCTTGCACGATCACGCGGGGATCGCCGAAGCGCGATGCGAGTGCCCGGCACCCCTCGGCCAGCGCCTCGGGGCCCCCGACGTCGAGGACCACCCCGCCCGCCTCGGTCTTGTGGAGCACCCCGGCCGCCGCGGTCTTCAGCACGACCGGATAGCCGAGCTTCTGCCCCGCCTCGAGGGCGGCCTCGACCGAGTCCACGAGCGCCTCGCGGGCGAACGGGACGCCGTAGTGCTCGAGGATGGCCCGGCTCGCCCCGTGCTCGAGCGGCCCCTCGGCCCCGGCCAGGCGCGCGGCCAGCTCCGCGGGGAGCGCGCGCGGCGCCCGGGCCCGGGGCGCCCCCGCGGACGGCCGGGCGCGCGCCGCGGCGTGCGCCACCAGCGCCCGGTAGGCCCGCACCGCGCGCTCGGGCGTCGGGAAGCTCGGGATGCCGGCCGCCCGGAGGTGCCGGTCCACCTCGGGCGTGTCCACCGTGCAGGCGACGACCGGCTTCCCCGTCGCGGCCTGCGCCCGGGCGACGGCCTCGCCGTACTCGGCCCGGTCGAGCCCGACGTCGATCGCGACGGCGCCCGCGACCTCGGCCGCCTCGATGACCAGCCCCACGGCGGGCGCGAAGCCCGCGGGCTCCATCTGCGGCGTCATGTCCACGGGATTCGCGTCCGCGCCGAAGGCGGGGAGGTGCGCGCGCAGCCGGCGGCGGAGCGCCTCGGGGAGCGCCGGGACGCGGAGCCCCACCGCCTCGGCCGCGTCCGCGGCGATCACGGACGGCCCGCCGGAGACGGTCAGGATCGCGAGCGCGTCGCCGAGCGGCAGCCGTCCCGCGTGGGCGTCGAGCGCGGCGACCGCGTCGAAGAACTCCTCGGTCTCCTCGGCCACGACGATCCCCGCCGCCGCGAAGGCCGCCCGGTAGGTCGCGTACGTCCCCGCGAGCGAGCCCGTGTGGGAGCCGGCCGCGCGCCGCCCCGCCTCGCCGCGCCCCGCCTTGAAGGCGACGACCGGCTTCAGGCCCGTCGCCCGCCGCGCCGCCGCGACGAAGGCGGGCCCATCACGCACGCCCTCGACGAAGAGCGCGACGACCCGCGTCTCGGGGTCCGTCGCGAGCCACTCCAGGCCCTCGGCGAACCCCAGGTCGGCCTGGTTGCCGATCGAGAGGAACTTCGCCACGCCGAGCCACCGCGCCCGCGCCTCGCGAAAGAAGAGGCCCCCGTAGGCGCCGCTCTGGGAGACGAAGGAGATGCCGCCGGGCGTCCGCGGCACCTCCCAGAAGTAGGAGCCGTTGAGCCGGCCCGGGAGGTTCACGACGCCCATGCAGTTCGGCCCGACGATCCGCATCCCGGTCGCGCGCGCGATCGCCGCGAGCTCGCGCTGGACGGCCTGGCCGGCCTCGCCGGTCTCGCCGAACCCCGACGCGAGCACGACGGCCGCGCGGCAGCCGCGGTCCCCGAGGGCGCGGACAGCCTCGACGACCGCGCCGGCCGGCAGGCTCACGAGCGCGAGGTCGAGCCCGGCGGGGAGATCGGCGACGCGCGGGACGCACCGGACGCCCAGGATCGTCCCGCCGCTCGGGTTCACCGGGAAGACCTCGCCGGCGAACCCACCCGCCAGCACGTTCTCGAGGAGCCGGTGGCCGAGCTTCTCCGGGCTCCGCGACGCGCCGAGGACGGCCAGGCGGCGCGGCGCGAAGAGTGGCGTCAGGTCGGCGGTCGCCGCCATGGGGCGCCGCCCAGCTCCGCGACGCGGTCGAGGTCCTCGAGGCGCTCGATGGCGGCGGCGAGCCGCTCCGCCTCGGCCTCCCCGAGCCGGGGTGCGACGAGCCGCCGGAACTTCTCCCGGATGTCGCGGCGCGTGGCCTCGGGGTCCCGGTCGGCGAGGAGATCCACGGCGCGCTCCCGCGCGGCGCCGCCGGCCAGCCGGACCACGACGCGCGCCCGCGTCTCGTCGAAGCCCGGGTTGGGCCGGAGCGCGACGCGCGCCGCGAGGGCCCGCACCGCTGGGTCGCCGACCGCGACGTCGGCGAAGTCCTCCTCCCGGACGTGGCCGCGGAGGAGCGCCGCCGCGGCACAGTACGTCATGCTGAACTTGCCGCCGAGGCCCGTCCGCGGCTCGCGCTGGTCCGCAACCTGGAGCGTCGTCGGGCAGATCTCGAGCTCCACCGCCTCGACGGCGTCCGGGTCGAGCCCGGGCTGGAGCGCGAGGAGGCCCGCGACCGACGCGTGGGTGGCGAAGCAGCAGGGGTAGCGCTTGAAGATCAGCTCCGTGACGGTCCAGCGCTGGCCGAGGCCGTCGACCAGCCGCTCGGGGGCCCAGGTGGATGACAGCCGCCGCGCGAATCCCTCGCCATCGAGGAGGCCGCGCGGCGCAGTCATCCCGGCCTCGGCCGCGAGCGCCGCGCGGAGCGCGTCCGCGGCGGCGCAGCCGACCTGGAAGGGCTTGGCCATGCTCCCGAACGACTCGTGGATCCCGGCGAGCTGGGCCCCGGCGAGCCCGACCGCGGCGTCGAGGCGGGCGGCGTCGAGGCCGAGGAGCCGCCCGATCGCGGCCGCGCCGCCCAGGCGGCCGAGGGTCGTCGTGGCGTGCCAGCCCGCCCGGTAGTGGGCGGGGGCGAGCGCGCGTGCCGCGCGTGACGCGACCTCGACGCCGACGACGAAGGCCGTCAGCAGTTCGCGCCCACCGAGTCCGCGCGCCTCCGCGGCCGCGAGGAGCCCCGGCAGGATCGGCGCCGTGAGGTGGCCCGGGAGCGCGAGGGTCACGTCGTCGTAGTCGAGGGCGTGGGCGGCCGTACCGTTGAGGAGCGTGGCGGTCAAGGGCGAGGCCGTGAGCCCCGTGCCGAGGACGGACGCCGGGCCGTGGAACGGCTCGCGAAGCGCTTCCCGGAGGATGCGTGCGACGGGCTCCTCCGCCCCCGCCACCGTGACCCCCCACCAGTCGAGGACCGCGACGCGCGCGACCTCGACCGCCGGCTTCGGGAGATCCTCGTAGCGCGTCCCGGCGGCGAAACAGATCAGCGTCGTGCCGGGCGAGCTAGCCATGCTGGCCCATTTGCCTGACGAACTCCTCCGCCCGCTTCCGCTGCTGGGCGGTCGTCAGGGTCTCCTTGTGCGTCGCGAGCCCCCACTCGTGGCCGAAGGGATCGGTGACCTTCGAGTACCGATCGCCCCAGAACATGTCGGCGGGCGGCATCTTCGCCTGCGCCCCCGCCTCCACGGCCCGCCTGAACGCCGCGTCCACGTCCCGGACGTAGATGTGGAGCGAGCCGGTCGCACCGCCGAGCGTCTGGGGCGCGCGCGGCCCGGGCCCCATCTCCGGGAACTCGTCCGCGACGAAGACGATCGAGTCGCCGATCCGGAGCTCCGCGTGCATGATGCCCTGGCCGCCGGGGCCCGGCATGCGCATCAGTTCCCGTGCCCCGAGAGCCCGCTTGTAGAACTCGAGGGCCTGCGCGGCCCCTCGCACCGTGAGCTGGGCGGTGACGCTGTGGAAGCCCGCGGGAATCGGCGGGACGGCCTTCTTCGCCTTGGCCCGCGCCTTCGTGCGCTTCGCCTTCGTCGCTCGCTTCATGACGTTCGTCCTTTCTCGGCGGCGGCTCGGTCGCGCCGGCCCTTCCGGTTGTCCACCACGCGCACGGCCTTTCCCTGCGGTCGCGGGATCTCGCCGGGTCCGAGCCGCCGGACCTCGGGGCTGAGCCCGAGGAAGTCGCGCAGCTCGCGCCGGAGCCGCTCTTCGGCGCCCCCGTCGAACTCGGGTCCCGCCTCCACGCAGAGCGCCATGCGCTCGCCCCCCTCGCCGGTTTCGAGAAGGATCTGGTACTCGTGGTCGAGCCCCGTCTGACGCAGCAGGATCTGCTCCACCTGGCGCGGGTAGAAGTTGATGCCCTTGAAGATCACCATGTCGTCGGTCCGGCCCTGGAGCCGGTCCAGCCGCACGCTCGTCCGCCCGCAGCCGCACCGCTCGCGCGAGCGGATCCGCGTGAGGTCGCGCGTCCGGTACCGGATCAGCGGGAGTCCCTGGCGGGTGAGCGTCGTCACGACCAGCTCGCCGACCCCGCCATCGGGCAGGACCCCTCCGGTCGTCGGGTCCACGACCTCGGCCAGGTAGTGGTCATCCCAGACGTGGATCCCGTCCCGGGCCGGGCAGTCGATCCCCATCCCGGGGCCGCCCGTCTCGGTCATCCCGATGATGTCGTAGGTGCGGACGCCCATCTCGTCCTCGATCCGCCCACGCAGCTCGTCCGACCACATCTCCGAGCCGAGGATCGCAATGCGGAGCCGGGTCTTGCGGAAGTCGAACCCCTCCTGGCGGGCGACCTCGATCAGCCGCAGCGGGTAGGTCGCGATGCCCGTCAGGACCGTAGCGCCGAGGTCGCGGAGAAGCTGGAGCTGGAAGAGCGTCCGGCCCGGTCCGATCGGAATCACCATCGCGCCGAGCGCCTCGGCGCCGTAGTGGAAGCCGAACCCCCCCGTGAAGAGGCCGAAGGACGGCGTGATCTGGATGACGTCCGTGGCCGTGACGGTGGCCGCCACGTACGAGCGGGCCATGACCTCCCGCCACTGCTGGACGTCCGCCGCGGTGTACGGGTTGACGATCGGCGCCCCCGTCGTGCCCGAGGACATGTGGATCCGGAGGACCGGCTCGGGCCCGACGCAGGCCATGCCATATGGATAGGCGTCGCGGAGGCGCTCTTTCGCGAGGAACGGCAGCGCCTGGAGGTCGCGCAGCGCCACGAGGTCCTGCGGCGCGATCTTCCCGAGGTGCCGATGGTAGTCGGGGTTGTGGGCGGCGATCCGCGCGACCGTCGAGCGCAGGCGCTCGAGCTGGAGCGCCTCGAGGGCCTCGCGCCCCCGCGTCTCCTCGAAAGGCTGGAACATCGCGGTGGGCTTCACGGCGCCCCTATTCTATGCCAGGACTGCCCGCGGCGGCCCGGGGGCCCGCCGCCGGGGCGCCGCGGCCGACTCGCCCGAATCCCGCCAGATCGACCCTCGGGCCGGCCGCGGGATCTCAGCGGCGCCGCGTTCTCCACGGGCACGCCCCGCGCTATTCGGTGGCACGACACGGCGTATTGCCGAGGCTGGACGCGTGAAGTATCGTGGCACCGACCGAAGGGGGAACGCATCCATGGTCACCCTTCAGGTAGTGACCCCAGTCTGGTAGCCACCAGCGACGGGCATCCTGGACACTCGAGGTTTCACCGTCCGCGAGATGCCGCTGACCGCGAGCGTGAGCTGGACATCAACGTTGTCGATGAGCGCGTGACGAGGACGGCCATGCCCCACGAGAAGGTGACGGACTTCGTTGTCGCGAACGGGGCGAGGCTCTACTACGAAAGACAGGGGACTGGTCAATTGCTGCTCTTCATCGCGGGATCGACCGGCGACGCCGGGAACTTCACCCGGGCGGCCGACCTGCTGGCCGACGAGTTCACCGTGGTGACCTATGATCGCCGGGGGAATTCCAGGAGCGAACGTCCGGCGGGATGGACGACGACCTCGATCTCCGAGCAGGCCGATGACGCCGCCGCCATGATCCGAGCGCTTGGGCTTGAGCCCGCAGTGGTCTTCGGCGCGAGCGCCGGTGGGCCGATCGCGCTCGATCTGATCATCAGGCACCCGCGCCTCGTCCGCGCTGGGATTCTCCAAGACCCGGCGATCTTTTCCGTCCTCTCCGACCCCGCTGCGACCCTGGCACCACGGCGCGCGCTGGTCGAGGAAGCGCTCAAAACAAAGGGGCCGCGCGGAGCGATCGAGGCGCTCATGCGCTACCTTAACGATGACGGCGTCCTGACGGCGATTCCTCCCGATATCCTCGAGCGAATGCTGGGTAACGCCGATACGATTCTCAACGTCGAAAGCCCTGGGTTTGCCGGCTGGCGGCCGAGGAGCGAAGATCTCGCCGCGCTCAAGGTGCCCGTCGTGCTGATGATCGCGCGTGAGACGCTGCCGGTTTACCGGCAAGCGATGGACTGGCTGGCGCGCGAGATCAAGGTCGAGCCCATTACAGTTCCGGGGCGGCATGCGTTCTATTACTACCGCCCGCAGGATCTCGCCGACGTGCTTCGTCCGATTCTGCGTCGCTTGACGAACTGAAGTGCTGGAAGGCATCTTGCGCGCAGCCAACTCGCCTCTGCAACGAACAGCCTCTGGCCGACGTCGAGCGCCGACGCTGGGCGTCTTCCCGCCACATTGATCGTCGAAGATGCGCAGAAATGCTGAAGCCAACCGCGATGTTCTTCTGGCGAAAATTGGACCATCCCGGCCACGATAGCTGCCGCCTCTTCAAGCTTGCCAATGGGTGGCGCCTTGCTGGGGCGGCGGTCTTCTGGGACGACGGGCAGCCGTGGTCATTTTCACTACGAAGTCTCCGCAGACGCGGCATGGCGAACGCGAAGCGCAGATGTATCCGGTTTCCTTGGCAGGAAGGCTGTCGACCTACGCATCAGAGCGACCGGCCCTGGGCGCTGCGCTGGCAAGTCAACGGCGTTTCCAAGAAGAGCGTGCGAGGCTGTGTCGACGTCGACCTGGGCTTCACGCCGGCCACGAATATGATTGCCCTGCGTCGCCTGTCGCTGAAGGTGGGCCAGCGTGCAGAAGCGCCCGCTGCCTACTTGCAGTTTCCCGAGATGCGGCTCGTCATGCTCCCGCAAACCTACCTGCGGATCGGGCGCACCGAATACGAATAGGACGCTCCAAGCGTTGGCTATTCTGGAACGCTGCACGTGTTATTTGCCGTTGCCATGATTCCTCTCCTTCTCGGCTTCCCTCCTCGCCCTCCTGCGCAGACCCGCGTCTCGGCCGAAGTGACCGACCGGGGGCCTGTCAGATCCCCCAGCCGCCGCTGACGTGGATGTTGGTCCCCGTGACGTAGCGCGCTTCCTCCGAGAGGAGGAACCGCGCGGCCGCGACCGCGTCGTCGATGCTCCCCACGTACCCCGCCGGGATCCGGGGGGCCATCGCGTCCAGCTCACTCTTGGGCGCGCTTCCCGAGTCGATGAACCCCGGCGAGATCGCGTTGACCGTCACCCCGTGCGGCGCGAGCACCCGGGCGAGCGTCCGGACGAGGACCAGAATGCCGGCCTTGGCGATGTAGTGGGCGGTGACGTTGGGCTGGGCCGTGAGCTGGTCGGCCGTGGCCATGGCGAAGGCGACGATCCGCCCCCACTTCCGCACGGCCATCCCCGGCGCGACCGCCCGGGCAAGGTAGAAGACCGGGTGGAGGTTGTTGTCGAACATCTCCCGCCACCCGGCAGGCGTCTCCTTGAGGATGTCCACGCGGTGGTAGGGCCCGGCGCAGTTCACGAGCGCGTCGATGCGCCCCCAGGCGGTCTCCACCCGGCGGACCAGCCCTTCCGCCGCCCAAGGATCGGAGACGTCCGCCTGCACGGCGAGCGCGCGGGTCCCGGCCGCCTCGATCGCCGCGTGGGTTTCCGCCGCGGCCTCGGCGCTCGTCCGGTAGCAGAACGCGACCGCCCAGCCCGCGCGCGCGAGGTCGAGGCCGATTCCCCGCCCGATGCCGCGGGCCCCGCCGGTGATCAAAGCCACGCGGTCCGTCACCGAATCCCTCCCTCACCCCAACCCTCTCCCTCCCAAGAGGGAGAGGGGATTTCTCCTCAATTGAGCCGGCCCCGGAGCGTGTGGAGCGCCTTCCGCGCCTCGGGGTCGTTCGGGGCGGCCCGCACGGCCCCCTCGAACTCCCGGAGGGCCTCCCACCACTTCGCCTGCCGGAGGTAGATCCGCCCGAGGTTCATGTACGGGAACTGCCGCGGCTCGTAGCGTGGCGCGCGCTTGGCCTTCTCGAGCCACGGGACCGCCTCCTCGAGCTTGTCCTGCTGCATGAGGTAGACCCCGATGTCGTTGTAGGGGTTGCCGAAGTCGGGGTCCAGCTCGATCGCCCGGAAGCACTCCCGCATCGCCTCCTCGATCCGACCCTGGAAGCTGTACGTCCACCCGAGGTAGGTGTGCGCCTCGGCCGTGGGGCAGACCTCGATCGAGCGCTTGTAGGTCTCGATGGCCCGCTCGAGGTCGCCGGCCATCTGGAAACGGCAGCCCTCCCGCCAGAGCTCCGCGGCGCGCTTCGGGGCCTCGGGGTCCGTCATGGCCGTCACCGCCGGAAAGCCGGGATCACCTCGCCCGCAAACCGCCGGAGGGCCTCGTGGTCGAACGGCGCGCCGACCCCGAGGATGAAGTGGGTCACGCCGGCCTCGAGGAACTCCGCGATCCGCGCCCGGGCCCGCGCCGGCGGCGTGTCGAGCAGCTCCGTCCCCGCCCACGACACCTCGATCGCGGCCGGATCCCGGCCGACGGCCCGGCAGTGCTCCCGGAGCACCGCGAGCTTCCGGCGGAACACCTCCGGCGTCCCGAACGTGTTCCAGCAATCGGCGTGCTTCGCGACCACCCTGAGCATCAGCTTCTCCCCGCCCCCGCCGATCATCAAGGGGGGGTGGGGGCGCTGGACGGGCTTCGGCTCGCAGTAGGCGTCCCGGAGCCGGTAGTCGCGCCCCTCGAACGTGACGCGCGGCTCCGTCCAGAGGCGCCGGACGATCTCGGCCGCCTCGTCCAGCCGCCGGATCCGCTCGGCCGCCGTCCCGAACGGGATCCCGTAGGCGGCGTGCTCGGCCTCGAACCAGGCCGCCCCCACGCCCATGATGAGCCGCCCGCCGCTCGTGTGGTCGAGCGTCGCGCCCATGTTCGCGAGGACGGCCGGGTGGCGGTAGGTGTTCCCCGTGACGAGCACGCCGAGGCGCACGCGCTCGGTCTCGGCCGCGAGCGCCGCGAGCGCGATCCAGCCCTCGAGACAGGGCCCGGATGCGTCGCTCATGATCGGGAAGAAGTGGTCGAATGTCCACGCGGTGTCGTAGCCGAGCCGGTCGATGAGCTGCCACGTCGCGCGGAGCTCCGTCCAGCTCGTGTGCTGGGGCCACGTCTGGACGCCGAAGCGGATCGGGTGCGGCATCCCTCGCCTCCTACGGCACGAGGTGGCAGGCGACCCGGTGCCCCGGGGCGACCTCCCGGAGCGCCGGCACCTCGACGCGGCAGCGCGCCTCGGCGAGCGGGCAGCGCGGGTGGAACCGGCACCCCGCCGGGATCTCGACGGGGCTCGGCGGCTCGCCGGCGAGCGCCGGCGGGTCCCAGGCCACGCCCGGGTCGGGCGCGGGCACCGAGGCATAGAGGACCTGCGTGTATGGGTGGAGCGGGTGCGCGAAGAGCGTCTCGGTCGGCGCCTCCTCGACGATCTGGCCGAGGTACATCACCGCGACGCGATCGGCGATCTGCCGGACGACGGCGAGATCATGGGAGATGAAGAGGTAGGCGACCCGGAAGGCGGCCTGCAACTCCCTGAGGAGGCCGAGGACCCGGAGCTTCACCGTGACATCGAGGCCCGAGGTGATCTCGTCCGCGACGACGAGGTCCGGCCGCAGCACGAGCGCCCGGGCGATGGCGATCCGCTGGCGCTGGCCGCCCGAGAACTCGTGGGGGTAGCGCCGCCCCGCGTCGGCCGGCAGCCCCACGCGCTCGAGCACTTCGGCGACCGCCGCGGCGCGGTCGCCGGGGACGCCGTGGACCGCGAGCGGCCGCCCGACGATCTGCCGGACCGTCTTCCGCGGGTTGAGCGAGGCGTAGGGGTTCTGAAAGACGATCTGGATCCGCCGGCGCAGGGGGCGCAACGCCGCCGCGGAGAGGCGCGTGATGTCCTGGCCGTCCAGGAGGATCCGCCCCGCGGTCGGCTCGACGAGCCGGAGGACCGTCCGGCCGAACGTGGTCTTCCCCGAGCCGGATTCCCCCACGAGGGCGAGCGTTTCCTGGCGCCCGATGGCGAGGCTCACGCCGTCCACCGCGCGGAGCCACCGGATCCCCTGCAGCCAGCCCCCGAGGCGGTAGTGCGTGCGGAGGTCCTGGACCTCGAGGAGCGGCGGCGCAGTCATTCGGGACCCCCCGCACCCCCGCCCCCTTCCTCCCCGAGGGGGGAGGGGGGACCCCAGGTCCGCCCGGTGCTACCCCACGCACCACCGGTCGACGCGAGGCGTCTCATCGGCCGCCCTCGTAGAGGTGGCACGCGACGAGGTGACCGGACGCCAACGCGCCGAGCGGCGGCATGACCTCGTCGCACACCGCCATCCGCTTCGGGCACCGCTCGCGGAACGGGCAGGCGCGCGGCACCGCCTGCAGCGACGGCATCAGGCCCTCGAGCACCTCCGGCGCCTCGGCGCGCCGGTCGGCCCGTGGCACCTGCGTGAGCAACGCCTGCGTGTAGGGGTGGGCCGGCGCGGCGAAGAGCGCGCGGGCCGGCGCCAGCTCGACCACGCAGCCGGCGTACATGAGGGCGACCGTGTGCGCGCGGTGCGCCACCAGCCCGAGGTCGTGCGTCACGAAGAGCGTCGCCACGTCGCGCTCGGCGCGCAGCCCTTCGAGGAGCCGGAGGATCTGGGCCTGTGTCGTGACGTCGAGCGCCGTCGTGGGCTCGTCGGCAATGAGGAGGCTTGGCCCACACGAGAACGCCATCGCGATGAGGACGCGCTGCCGCATCCCACCCGACAGTTCGTGCGGATAGCGCCGGAGCACGTCCGCCGGCTCCGGGATGCCCATCCGGCCGAGGAGCCCCACCAGCTCGGCCTCCGCCAGCCGGCGCGAGAGGCCCCGATGGAGGCAGAGCGCGTCCGTCGCCTGCAGCCCCACGCGGAAGGCCGGGTTGAGCGCCGAGAGCGGGTCCTGCGGCACGAGCGCGATGTCCGCCCCGCGGAGCCGGCGCATCTCCGCCTCCGGGAGCGCCAGGAGGTCGCGCCCCTTGAAGCGAATCTGGCCGGCCTCGATCCGCCCGGACTCCGGCAGGAGCCGGACGATCGCGCGCCCCACCGTGGACTTCCCCGCCCCCGACTCCCCGACCAGCCCCAGCACCTCGCCGGGGCGGAGGGTCAGGCTCACCTCCCACGTCGCCAGCCGCGCGCCGTACCGCACCGTCAGCCCCCGAATCTCGAGCAGCGGCTCGGTCACGGTCGTCGCCGTCGGGCTTGACAGATATGCATGATATGCATATCATTCGGCAGTGGAGTTCGAGTGGGACGATGCCAAAGATGTGGCGAACATTCGGATCCATGGGGTGAGCTTCGACGAAGCGGCGACGACATTCTACGATCCCCTGGCTCGGGTGCGGCCGGACGAGGCGCACTCGGCAAGGAGGAGCGGTTCGTCCTGCTCGGCATGTCCCGCCGGGGACGCATGCTGGTGACCGTCTTCACCGAGCGGCGCAACCGTATTCGGATCATTTCCTCACGAGACGCCACGAGGCGCGAGGTCAGGAGCTATGAAGAAGGAGTATGACTTCACCCGTGCCAAGCGCGCGAAGTTCGAAGGCCTCCCGCCGGAAGGAGAGCGGGCCCGCCACACGAAGGTCAGGATCACGATCCTCCTCGACCAGGATGTCCTCGCCTTCTTCAAGATGAAGGCCGCCAAGCCCGGCGCCGAGCCGTACCAGACCCAGATCAACCGGGCCCTTCGCGAGTACATCTCCGGAAGTGAACCTCCCGCCAAGGACCGGCTGCTCGACGACGAGCGATTCATCTCGCGACTGGCCGAGCGAGTGGCTCGATACGCCGTGGTCAAGCGGACCCACACACCACGCCGACCGAGCCGGCGCGTACTATAATTCGGAGCGATGAGCACGTTCAGCTAGCCGGCGCTGGTGGCCAACCCGCGAGGGAACACGCCCGCGGTCGAGGTGAAGCTCCTCGTCGACACGGGGGCGATGTTCACCTGCCTGCCCCACCCGCAGCTCGAGGCCCTGGGCCTGACCCCCACGTGGCGCGTCCCCGTCACACTCGCCGACGGGCGCCATGACGAGCGGCCGGCAACGGAGATCCTGCTCACCATCGACGGCCGAACGCTCCACACGACGTGTCTTTTCGCGCCCCCGGGAAGCCTGGCTCTTCTGGGCGCGGTGTCGTTGGAGCAGTTCGCCCTGGCCGTCGACCCGCTCGCCCGAACGCTCGTCCCCGCGCGCGTCCCCATGGCATAGTCCCCCCTCCGACTGCCCCCGTCTCCGCCCGCGATTCACTCGATCAACCGATCCGCGCGGAGGAGGAGGGGCTTCGGGACCGTAAAGCCGAGGACCCTTGCGGTCTTGAGGTTGATCACGAACTCGAGCTTCGTGGGCCGCTCGACAGGAAGATCCGCCGCCCTCGCACCCTTCAGAATCCGGTCGACGAGCCGCGCCGCCTGGCGGGCGACGTCCACGTCGCTCGCCCCGTAGGTCGCCAGCGCCTCCGCGGTCGCCTTCGTCCGCGCGTGAAACATGGTTGGACGCCGTGCGGCGTTCGCCGCACGGATCATCGTCTCGTAGTAGCCGGAGGGCAACCCGCCCGGGATGGCGAGCAGCGCATCCGCCGCGGCCAAGCCCTCGAGCGCGCGCGCGATGTCCTCCGCGGCCCGCGTCTCCCGGTCCTGCAGCGTGAGACCCAGCCGCGGCGCGGCGGCACGCGCCGCCACGACGCCCTGGCGGGGGGACGCGTCCCTCGGATCGTAGAGGACGAGCACCCGGCGGATGCCGGGTACCATCTCCTTCAGCAACTCGAGACGCTTTCCGGACAACTCCGGATACTCGAAGGTCATCCCGGTCATGTTGCCGCCGGGGCGAGCCAGGCTCGAGACCAGACCGGCCGCGACCGGATCCCCGGGGGTGAGGAACACGATCGGCAGCTCCGCAGAGACTTCGCGGGCAATCCTCGCGAGCTCTGAGCCGATCACGAAGACCACGTGCGCGCGCCCGCGAACGAAGCCCTCGACCGCGGCCCGGGCAGCGGCCCGATCACCGCGCGGGACGCGTCCTTCGAGGATCGCAACCGACCCTTCGGCGTGTCCGTGATCGCGAAGGCCCTCCTTGAGTCCGGCAGCGATCTCGTCGAAGCGGGACTCTGCCGGTCCAAGAATCGCGAGGCGGGCAGGCTGGCCTTCTGCTCCGGGCGCCGCGCCCACTGCCAGGGCAATCCCCAGGACGAAACTGAGCCAGCCCGTGGAGGGCGCGCTACGGCTCACGCCGTCGTCCGGAGGCGGGGGTCGAGGCGCTCCCGGAGCCCCTCGCCGAGGAGGTTGAAGCCGACGACCGCGACGATCAGGGCAAGCATCGGGATCCCCATCCCCCACCAGCCCACCATCAGGTAGCCGCGCCCCTCCGCGATCATCGCCCCCCACGACGGCACCGACGCCTGGACCCCGAGGCCGACGAACGAGAGCAGCGCCTCGACGCCCACCGCGATCGCCATCTCGAGCGAGGCCAGCACGATGATCAGGGGCACGAGGTTGGGCAGGAGCTCCTCCCCCATGACGCGCAGCGGCCCCAAGCCGATCGCGCGCGCCGCCTCCACGAACTCCCGCTCCCGGAGGGCGAGGACCTCCCCGCGGATCACCCGCGCGAACCGCGTCCAGTCCACGATGACGATGGCGAGGATGACTTTCCAGAGCCCGAGGCCGACGACCGCCATGAGCGCGATGGCGAGGAGCACCGCCGGGATGGACATCCAGACGTCCACGACGCGCATGAGGACCGTGTCCACGCGGCCCCGCCAGTAGCCCGCGGCGAGCGCGACGGGGACACCGACCAGCGCCGAGATCACGGCGCTCGCCACCGCCACGATCAGGGCGACCCGGGCCCCCCACAGGAGCCGCGAGAGGATGTCGCGGCCGAGGCTGTCCGTGCCGAGGGCGTGCGTCCAGGCACCGCCCGCCCACGCCGGCGGCTGGCGGATCGTGGAGAGGTCCTGGCGGTTCGGGTCGTGGGGCGCGAGCCACGGCCCCGTGACCGCGAGCGCGAGCAGCAGGGCGGCGACGAGCCCGCCGGCGACGAGCTTCCCGTTCACGCGCGTGTCGTTCGCAGAGAAACGCTTGGCGACGCAAGCATCTGAGCCGGGCCGAGACCCGAGCAGATCAAGGACGCAGGGAGGAGGTGCCCCGAGGCGTACTCGCTGTACGTTGAGGGGCACCGACGACCGAGGACGCCGAGATGCGACGGGGATCGGCCCGGGCCGTTCACGCCGAGAGCCGGACGCGCGGGTTCAGCAGCGCGTACGTCACGTCCACGAGGAGGTTCGAGCCGATGACCGTCACCGCGTAGACCATCACGATCCCCTGGATCAGCGGGAAGTCGCGGTACTGGAAGGCCTGGAGCGTGAGCTGGCCGATCCCGGGCCAGGCGAAGATCGTCTCGATCAGCACGGTGCCGCCGATCACGAAGCCGAACTGGACGCCGACGAGGGTCGTCGTGGGGATCAGGGCGTTCTTGAGCGCCCGCCAGAAGAGGATGCGCGCCTCCCCGAGCCCCTTCATCCGCTCCATCACGACGTACTCCTCGGCGAGCGCCGTGAGGAGGTCCGAGCGGACCGTGCGGAACACGGCGGCGAGGAGCGGGAGCGCGAGCGCGGCCGCCGGGAGCACGAGGTGGGCGAGGACCGAGGCGAACGCCCCGGGCTCGCCCCGCAGGAGCGTGTCGAGGAGCGCCGAGCCCGTCACCTCCGCGGCCTCGAGCTCGGGCGCGATGCGGCCCGAAATGGGGAGCAGCCGGAGGAACGCGCCGAAGAGGACGATGAACAGGAGGCCCCAGACGAAGTTCGGGATGGAGATCCCGAGCGTGCCGAGGCCGACCGTCGCCGACTCGAGCCAGCTCCGCCGCCGCCAGACGGAAACGACGCCGAGGAGGATCCCGCCGGCGACCGAGATCGCGACCGCGGCGAGCGCCAGCTCGAGCGTCGCCGGCAAGCGCTCGAGGATCACCCGGAGGGCGTCCTGCTGGAGCCAGAGCGACTTGCCGAAGTGGCCCTGGACGAGGCCCGAGAAAAAGGCCCCGTACTGTCGCCACCAGGGTCCGCTGAGCCCGAACTCGACGCGGATCCGCTCGATGTCCTGGACGGTCGACCCGACCGGCGCCATGAGGAGCGCCGGGTCGCCCGGAACGATGCGGAGGATGACGAAGACGATCACGCTCACGCCCCAGAGCGACAGCAGCCCCAGGCCGAGCCGGCTCAGGAGGAACCGCGCCGGCATCGGACGCCTCCTCTCGCGGGCGCGCCCGCCGGAACGGCCGAGCCTCGGCCCTCGGGCGCGCGCCTCACGGGCGGACGCTCTCGACGGCTAGCAGGTACATTGTCTGGACCTCGGCACCGTGGCGGATCCACGCCCGGTAGTCGGTCTCCGCACCAGCCCGGTCGGCCTCGGCGATCACGCCGTCTTCGACCATCTGGCATCCGCGGGTGGCCGCAACGTCGGCCCAGATCCCGGCCTGTGTCTCGAACCCCGGCTCCCCGCGGCGCGTCGTCTCGTGCTGCGGAGTAACGGCGACCTTCTGAAGCCCGGCCTGGGCGAACAGCGCAGCCATGTGGTCCGCGATCGCGTTATCCATCCCCGCGTCCGTGCGCCACTTGAGGAACGCCGCGTAGAACGCCTGGACGCTCGGCGGCGGAGGCGGCGTCCACGCAATCTTCTCGTGGTTGTAGTCGAGGACGACGAGCCGCCCGCCTGGTCTGGCCGCGCGCGCGAGCGCCCGCACGGCGTCGCCGGGTTGCGCGAGCCACTGGAGCAGGCGCGCGGCCGTCACGATGTCGAACGCCTCGTGAAACGGCAGGCTCCACGCATCGGCGACCTGGAACGAGAGCCCCGGCACTCGTCCGTGGAGCCGGCAGGCCTCCGCGACGAGATCCGGGTTCACGTCCACCCCGACCACCCGGCCGCGGGGTGCGACAGCGTGGGCGATACCCGAGGTGATGGCCCCAGTGCCACACCCGACGTCAAGGACTCGGAGCCCGGGCCGCAGCAGCTCGGCGAGCCGGCGATGCGAGGTCTCGAGCGACCGGGCGTTGAGGATCGCGGCCGTGCCCTCGGGCATGTGCGCCCGGCGCCGGGCTAGGTCAGGGCTCACGACGATCCCCGGGACGCGCGGGCCGTGTCGACTCCTCGAGGCGAGCCTCCATGTGACGGTCCGGCCGGAATGTAGCCCAGCTTCCCGCGCGCCGCAAGGACGCCGCCCCTCACCCAACCCTCTCCCCTGAGGGGAGAGGGACGTGTCAGCGAACCTCGCGGAAGAAGGCCCGGAGGTCGGCGGCGAGGGCCTCGGGCTCCTCGAGCGCGGCGAAGTGGCCGCCGGCCGGCATCGCGGTCCAGCGGCGGACCTCGCACACCCGCTCCGCCCAGGAGCGGGGCGGGCGGAGCAGCTCGGCGGGGAAGTCGGCGAAGCCGACGGGGACGCGGATCGGCTCCGCGGGCGAGGAGGACCAGAACGCGTGACGGGACCAGTAGTAGGGCCAGAACGAGGAGTTGATCGCACCGGTGACCCAGTAGAGCATCACGGCCGTGAGGCTGGTCCCATAGCTCCACGCAGGGCCGGGAGCCTCATCCGGCCATCGGACCCGCACGAACCGGTCGCGAAGATCGGCGAGCGCGGCGTCCGGGACCTCGATGCGGAACGGACGAGGCGTCATCAGAAGACGGGCTTCTCGACGTAGGTGCCGAACACGCCGCGGAGGCGGTTGACGATCTCCCCCATCGTCGCGCGCGCCTTGACGAGCTCGATGGTCACCGGCATGAGGTTGACCGCCGGGTCGCGCGCCTCCCGCTCGAGCCGATCGAGCAGCGCCTGGACCCTGGCGCCGTCGCGCCGCCGCCGGGCCTCGCGGAGCCGCGCCACCTGCCGCGCCTCGACTTCCGAGTCCACCTTGTGGATCTCGAGCGTCGCCGCCTCCTCGGGCTCGACGTACTTGTTGACGCCGATCACGGGGCGATCTCCGGACGCCTTCCGGCGGGCAAACTCGTACGCCGAGTCCGCGATCTCGCGCTGGAAGTATCCCTCCTCGATCGCCCGGATCGTCCCGCCCATCGCGTCCACCTTCCGGAGGATCGCCGAGACCTCCGCCTCGATCCGGGTCGTCAGCGCCTCGACGTAGTAGGAGCCGCCGAGCGGGTCGATCACGCTCGTCACGCCCGTCTCCTCAGCGATGATCTGCTGGGTCCGGAGCGCGACCTTCATCGCCTCCTCGGAGGGGATCGCGTAGGCCTCGTCGAGGCCGTTCGTGTGGAGCGACTGGGCGCCGCCGAGGACCGCCGCCAGCGCCTGGAGCGCCGTCCGGACGACGTTGTTCAGCGGCTGGGCCTTCGTGAGCGTCGCCGCGGCGGTCTGGCAGTGGAAGCGGAGCCGCATCGACTCGGCCTTCTGCGCGCCGAACCGCTCCCGCATGAGCTTCGCCCAGATCCGCCGGGCCGCGCGGAACTTGGCGATCTCCTCGAAGAAGTCGGCCTGCGCGATGAAGTAGAAGGCCAGTCGCGGCGCGAAGGCGTCCACGGGAAGCCCGGTGCGGGCCACCTCCTCGACGCAGGCGACGGCGTTCGCCATCGTGAAGGCGACCTCCTGGACGGCCGTCGCCCCGGCCTCGGAGATGTGATAGCCGCTGAGGTTGATCGGGTTGTAGCGGGGCAGGCGCTCGGCGCCGAAGACGATGATGTCGCGGCAGAGCCGCATGGAGGGCCGGATCGGGAAGATCCACTCCTTCTGCGCGACGTACTCCTTCAGGATGTCGGCCTGGACCGTGCCGGAGAGCTTCCCGAGGTCGTTCCCCCGGGCCTCCGCGAGCGCCACGTACATCGCCAGGAGGATCCACGCCGTCGGGTTGATCGTCATGGACACCGAGATGCGCTCGAGGTCGATCCCCTCGAAGAGCGCCGCGACGTCGTCGAGCGTGTCCACGGCGACCCCCTCCCGCCCGACCTCGCCGAGCGCGCGCGGGTCGTCCGAGTCATAGCCCATGAGGGTCGGCATGTCGAAGTCGACCGAGAGGCCCGTCTGCCCCTGCGCGATCAGGTAGCGAAAGCGCCGGTTCGTGTCCTCGCCGGTGCCGTAGCCCGCGATCTGGCGCATCGTCCAGAGCCGGCCGCGGTACATCGTGGGGTACGGGCCCCGGGTGAACGGGTAGCTGCCGGGGAAGCCGAGGTCCTCGAACGACGTGTCGGCGACATCCTCCGGGGTGTACACCCGCTGGAGCGGGAGGCCCGAGGCCGTCCGGAACTCCGCCCGCGACTCGGGCTGGCGTCCGAGAAACGCCCGGAGCTCCTCGGCCTCCCATTCCTTCCGTAGCGCTCGGATGCGCTCGATTGCCTCAGGATCGAACATGGGCTGGCCTCCTCAGCGCTTCTGCTCGCTCACGGCCTGCCGGTAGAGGTCGCGGTCGTCGATGACGCGGCGGGCCTTGAACTCCGAGCGAGCGAGCGTCCCGTGCGGCACCAGCTCGACGACCGGGCGGACGCCGAGCCGGGCACGGAGCCGCTCGCCCATCGTCGCGCGGAGCCGCTCGAGAGCGGCCGGCTCGGCGTGCGTCGGCGCGCACTCCGCCCGAATCAGCAGCTCGTCCATCGCCTCGCGGCGCGAAACGATCACCCGGAACTCGCCGCCGAACCCCTCGATGGCCCGGAGGGCGTCCTCGATGGCGCTCGGGTAGACGTTCTCCCCTCGGACGATCAGCATGTCGTCGAAGCGCCCGTAGATCCCCTGGGGGAGCCTGGGATAGGTCCGGCCGCACGGGCATGGCTCGTCCACCCAGCGCGTCCGGTCACCCGAGGCGAAGCGGATCATCGGCTGAGAGGTCCGCTCGAGGTGGGTATAGACGGTCGTCCCCTCTTGCCCGAAGGGGAGCGGCTCGTAGGTCTCCGCGTCGCAGACCTCGGTGTAGACGAGGTCCTGCCAGAGGTGCATCCCCGTCCGGTGGCGGCACTCGGCGTTCGTCATCCACGGCGTCATCTCGGCCGTGCTCCCCATGTCCACGCAGATCCCGCCGAAGGTCTCCTCGATGAGCCGCTTCGTCGCCGGGATCCCGGCGCCCGGCTCGCCGGAGAAGAAGAGGATCCGGAGGCCGAAGCTCCGCGGGTCCATGCCCTCGCGCCGCGCCGTCTCGGCGAAGTGGAGCGCGTACGACGGCGTCCCGTAGAACGCGGTCGGCCGAAGTTCCTTCGCCCACTCGACTGCCATGCGCGTCTGGCCGGCGGCCCCCGCCCCGAAGGGGAACATCGTCGCCCCGAGCCGCTCGCCGCCCTTGAGCGTTCCCCACGAGCCCATGTAGAGGCTGAAGAACGAGCAGATCAGGATGCGGTCGCCGGGGCGAAGGCCCGCCCCCCACAGGATCCGCGCGTGCGCTTCGCCGATCCGCCCCCAGTCCTCCCGCCCGACCCCGAATACGGTCGGGCGGCCGGTCGTCCCGCTCGTCCCGTGAATCCGCGCGACCTCGCGCGGCTCGATACAGAGGTAGTCGCCGAACGGCGGGTGGCTCGCCTGGGCCTCGCGCAGCTCCGCCTTCTGCACGACCGGGAACCGCGCCAGGTCGGCGAGCGTCTTCAGCGTCACGGGGGAGACCCCGGCGACTTCCCACTTCCGCCGGTAGAACGGGCTCCGTTCCCAGCAGTACCGAAGTTGCGCGCGGAGCTTCGCGAGGATCAGCTCGTCGCGGGCGACCGGGTCGGCGCACTCGACCTCGGGCAGCCAGTGCTCGGCATCGGCCTCCGGCCGGTACGCGGGGTCGTAGCGCGGCGGCCAGACCATGAGATCCACGCCGCGCACGCGCTGGAGCGCCGTGAGGTCGAGCGGCGTCGCCACGCGGTCAGGCCCGCTGTCGGGCGGCCACGAGCTCGCGGATGCGGGTGACGACCGCCTCCGGCGGCGCGTCCTGGAGCACGACGTCCGCGACCCCGCGGGCCCGGAGCGCCGCCACGTCCTCATCCGGGATGACGCCTCCGGCGACGACCAGGATGTCGTCGGCACGGGCCGCGCGCAAGAGCTCGACGATCCGCGGGATCAGGGTCATGTGGGCGCCCGAGAGGATGCTGATCCCGACGACGTCCACGTCCTCCTGGACCGCCGCCTCGGCGACCTCCTCGGGCGTGCGGTGGAGGCCCGTGTAGATGACGTCCATCCCCGCGTCGCGCAGGCAGCGGGCGACGATCCTCACCCCGCGGTCGTGCCCATCCAGCCCCACCTTGGCCACCAGCACGCGAATCGGCCTGGTCTCGGACATCGCGCCCGGCGCAGCGACCGGCTCACGCACCGGCATGCTCGCCGACTCTGAGCAGCTTGAGGTCGGAATGCCGGGCGATCCGGGCGAAGTCTTCATCGAGGGTGAGCAGCGGTGCGTCGCGCTCCGTCGCCAGCGCCGAGATGAGACAGTCCACGGCTGACGTCGTGACCCCCTTCCTGCGGCAGGCATTGGCGATCCGCGCGGCTGCGACGTGATCGCGTTGCTCGGCGACGAGGATGGGGAAGGCCTCGAGGAGATTCCTCAGCCGGAAGAACTGAGCCTCGGTCCGCACGCCAGAAAGCACCTCTTGCAGGACGATCCCGGGAACAGCGAGCGGGACGTCCTCACGAACCATCCGGCGCACCACCTCGACTAGCCGAGGCTCCGGCTCGCGCGTCCGTCGGCGACGGAAGACCAGCGAGAGGACCGATGTGCCGAGGAGAATCACCGTCTTCCGCGCGCTCGTTTGTAGTCGTACGCCGGATCGAAGTCGATCGTTCCGAAGGCCTTCAGCGCCCGGAGACGCCTGCGACGCAGAATGTACTCCCGCAGGGCTTCGTTCACCGTCGCGCGCTTCGTCCGATGGCCCCCGACCCGAACGGCCCGCGTCAGCAGCTTGTCGTCGATGGCGACGTTGATCGGCATGTGCCGGTCAGGCCCAGGACATCTCCTGCGGCACCAGCACGCCCGTCGGGAAGGTCTGGTAGTTCAGCTCCTTCTTCATGACGACGGGCTGGACGACCTGGTAGAGCGGCACGATGTAGCCTTTCTCCATGGCATACTTCGCCGCCCGCCTGGCCGCGGCGATGCGCTTGGGCTCGTCCTTCTCCTCGAAGACCGGGTCGATCAGCGGGACCAGGTCGTCGGACTCCCAGACGCGGAAGGGACCCTTCCGGTTGAGCTGGAAGCCGACGGAGTTGATCGGGTCGCCGCTCGAGTTGGACCAGAAGTAGAACGACAGCGGGCCGATGTCCTTTCCACCCTCGCCGCGGGCCGACCGGAGCGCGAACCACTGCGGGATCGTGATGATCTCGAGCTCGGCCTCGATCCCCACGTCCTTCCACATCTGGGTGATGGCGGTCATGACCTCGAAGTCCTTCGCCCGAACGCCCTTCGTCGCCATGGCCTTGAGCCGGAGGGGGCTCGACGGGGAGTAGCCCGCCTTCTGGAGGAGCGACTTCGCCCGCGCGGGGTCGTAGGAGAACGCCACGCTCGCGTCATAGGCGTCGTAGAGCGGCCCCTCCGTGGTCGAGACGGGGATGCCGAAGCCGAGGAGCACCTTCTCCACGAGCGTCTTCTTGTCGATCGCGTGGTGGACGGCGAGCCGCACCTCCTCCTTCTGGAACGGCGCGAAGCGCGGATTGACGTAGATCGTCGCCATGTCGGCGACGGGCTGCTTGAGGCCCTTGAGCTCCGGGTTGGCGGCCAATCGCGCGAACTCCTCCACGGGGACCTCCGACGTGATGTCGGCGTTCCCCGACATGATCTCGGCGACGCGTGCGGTGGGGTCGGTCACCATCTTGAAGACCGCGCGCTTGATCGGCGGCGCGCCCCTCCAGTACCGGTCGAACGCCTCCAGGACCAGCGTGCTGCCCGGCGTGAACGAGACCACGCGGTACGGCCCCGAGCCCATCGGCTTTCGTGCGAACTCCTCGGCGCGGGCCTTGTCGTCGGCGCCGAGCTTCAGGAAGTACGCCTTCGGGAGGACGAACGACGCGAGGAAGCCCATCCACCGCGGGAAGGAGGGGTCGAAGCGCTCGAACACCAGGTGGACCGAGCTCTTGTCGCGGACCTGGAACTCCCTGACCTTGCCGTAGATCGCCCGGTAGATGGACTCCCGCTTCATCCGCTCCATGCTGAAGACGACGTCCTCGGCCGTGAGATCCGAGCCGTCGTGGAACTTCACGCCCTGGCGGATCTTGAGGTCCATCGCCATCTTCTCGGGACTGGACCACTGCCAGGCCTCGACGATATGCGGGTGGTACCGGAGCTGGCGGTCCTGCTGAAGGTAGCGGTCGAACACCGCCTCGTACATCGACTCGCGTGGGCTGTTCCGCGGCGCGGGCTGGGGGTCCATCGTCGTGATCGTCTCGGGGAAGGCGATCGTGACCGTCTGCTTCCTCTGCGCCAGCGCCGCGCCCTCCCACGCGAACGTCGCGAGCGCCGCCGCCCCTGCCCCCGTCGTCTTGAGAAAGGTCCGCCGGCTCGTCATCATCGCCCTCCCGTGGCCGGGGCCGACCGCCCCGCCGATCCGTCCCGCACCTCGATCACGCAGCTCGGGCGACCGGTCGCGGCGCAGCCTGTCTCGCGCGCCTCGGCCGTCCAGCCGAGCAGTCCTTCGGCCAGCCCCCCGAACACCCCGCGGAGCAGGTGGCACACCGGCTCCGGGGCCGGGGCCATCCCTTCCGCGAACGGCGACCCCACGACCTCGAGCACGAGCTCCCGCCGCTCGAGGTCGAGCCGCCGGAGTGTCATCGCGCCCCAGCCGATCTGGCCCCCCATCCCCGCCATGAAGCGCACCGCGCCCTCCGGCGTCTCGCGGTAGAGCTCGCGGTAGCGAGTCCCCGAGAGCACGCCCCCCTCGTACCCCGCGCGGTAGAGCACGGCCGGCGCCGCGGCCCCGAGCCCCCGGACGATCGCAGCCATCGGCTCCGGGCGGAGGAAGAAGTAGCGCACGCCGCGAAAGCTGAGCTGCCCCCGCGCGGCGTCGTACTCGAGCCCGCGGACGATCTCGTTGGCCAGCGCCGACCCCTCACCCCAACCCTCTCCCCCGAGGGGAGAGGGAGACCAGGGCGCGCCAGACGCGCTCCGGCGTCATCGGGAGCTCCGTCATCCGCACGCCGACCGCGTCCTTCACGGCGTTCGCCACCGCCGCCGAGATCGGGATGGTTCCGGACTCGCCGAGCCCCTTCGCCCCGAACGGCCCCGCCTCGTCGACGGTCTCGATGAGCGTGATCAGAACCTCCGGCATGTCGGGGGCCGTCAGAAGCTTGTAGTCGAGGAAGCCGGGGTTGAGGATCCGCCCCTGCTCGAGCTTCAGCTCCTCGGTCAGACAGTAGCCGAGCCCCATGTGGATCCCGCCCTCGATCTGCCCTTCGCAGCCGATCGGGTTGAGGGCGCGCCCGACGTCGTGGGCCGAGGCCACCCGGAGCACCTCGATCTTCCCGGTCGCCTCCTCCACCTCGACGAGCGCCGCCTGGGCGGCGAAGCCGTAGGTCACCGAGACGTTGCCGCGGAACTCCTTGTCGAGCATCTGGGTCGGCGGGTCGTAGAAGGCCTGGCCGATCAGGATCCGGCCGCCCTCGCGGAAGTGCCCCGCCCGCACGACTTTCTCGTAGGGGAGCCGCCGCTGGGGCGCGTGCCGGACGACGACGTGACCGTCCTCCAGGTCCAGCGCCTCGACCGGCTCGTCGAGCTGCTGGGCCGCGAGCTGGAGGAGCTGCCGCCTGACGTCCCCCGCCGCGAGGAGGGCGGCGTTCCCCGCGATGAAGGTCGTCCGGCTCGCGTGCACTCCGACGTCCCAGGGCTTGACCGCCGTGTCGCTGTTGACGACCTCGACGCGCCCGAACGGGACGCCGAGCTCCTCGGCGACGATCATCGCGAGCACCGTTTCCGAGCCCTGGCCGATCTCACTCGCGCCGGTGATCAGCGAGACCTTCCCGAAGTCGTCGAGCTTGACGATCGCGCCGCAGCCGTCCGAGCGGTAGACGCGCGCGCCGCCGCCGACGTGGAACATCCCAGCGTAGCCGATCCCGCGCTTCCAGCCGGGGCGGAGCGGCCGGGCAACCGGCTTCCGGATGTCGCGCTCGACGGCGTCGAAGCACTCGGCGAGGGCGCAGGTCGTGATCTTGAGTCCCTGCGGCGTGACGTCCCCCGGCCGGTTCGCGTTCCGCCGCCGGATCTCGACGCGGTCCAGCCCGAGCCGCTCGGCGAGGTCGTCCATCTGCGACTCGATCGCAAAGGTGGACTCGAGGTTCCCGTAGCCGCGCATCGAGCCGGAGTAGACGTTGTTCGTGTAGACGATCGCGGTGTCGAAGCGGACGTTCGGGCAGCGGTAGAGGCCGGCAACCGTCGTCAGCATGACGTACGGCGTCGTCGAGCCCCAGGAGACGTAGGCCCCGTTGTCGATGACCACCCGCGCGTCGCGTCCGAGGAGCGTCCCGTCGGCCCGCGCCGCCGTCCGGAGGGTGAACACGCACGGCTCGCGGGTCGGGCTCGCCACGAACTCCTCCTCCCGGTCGAAGACAATCTTCACCGGCCGCTGGACGTGCCGGGCGAGCAGCGCCGCGATGATGTCGATCGGGTAGAGGTCGAGCCCGCGACCGAAGTTCCCGCCGACCGGCGGCTGGATCACGCGGATCCGGTCGCCGGAGATCGCGAGCGCCTCGGCCAGGTCGCGCTGGTAGAGGAAGGGGATCTGCGTCGTGGACCACATCGTGAGGTTCCCGCGCGGGTCCCACGCCGCGATCGCCGCCATCGTGCCGAGGCACGCGGTCGTCACGTACGGGAGCCGGTACGTCCCCTCGACGACGAGGTCTGCCTCGCGGAAGGCGCGGTCCACGTCGCCGGCCTCGAACTTGTACGAGAAGTTGACCAGGTTCCCGGGGAACTGCGGGTGGAGCTGCGGCGCGTCGGCGCGCGTCGCCGCCGCCGGGTCGAAGACCGCCGCCAGCTCCTCGTACTCGACCTCGATGAGCCGGCAGGCCTCGGCCGCGATCGCCTCCGTCTCCGCGGCGACCGCCGCGACCTCGTCCCGGATGCACCGGACGACGTCGCGCTTGAGGGCCAGGTGGTCCTTGGCGTAGCCGAAGGGGTGCTGCTCGACGTTGTAGCCGGTGGCGACGCCGAGGACACCCGGCAGGGCCTCGGCCTTCGCGGTGTCGATCCGCGCGATCCGCGCGTGCGGGAGCGGAGTGCGGAGGATCTTCCCCCAGACCATCCCGGGAACCTCGAGGTCGGGGATGTACTGGACCGAGCCGGTGACCTTCTCGACCGCGTCGAGCTTGGCGACGCGCGTGCCGATGACCTTGAACGGCCTGCTCCGGGTGCTCATGGGCCCACTCGCTCGATGAGCGGCGGCCTCAGCCGTGGCACTGGGACCGGGGCCCCCATGGGATCACCCGCGCTCGGCCTGCAGCCGCGCCCGGCAGGCGGCCCACGCGGGGAAGAGTCCCTGGGCGACCAGCCTCGTGCGCATGCGCTCGGCCCCGACCTGGACGGCGCGGACGATCTTCACGTAGCCCGTGCAGCGGCAGAGGTTCCCCTCGAGGCCCGCGTGGATCTCCGCCTCGGTGGGCGCCGGGTTCGCCTCGAGGAGCCCCGCCGCCGCCATGACCACGCCCGCCGTGCAGAAGCCGCACTGGGCCCCGCCCTCCTCGACGAACCCCTGCTGGACCGGATGGAGCTCCGGCGGACGCGCCCCGGACTGCGCCTGCCAGCGCGCCGCGAGCCCCTCGATCGTCGTCACCTCCTGGCCGTCCACGTCGAGGACCAGCATGAGGCAGGCGGTGTAGGGCTGGCCATCCACGAGGACGGTGCAGGCGCCGCAGTCGCCCGTGTCGCAGGAGAGGTTGGTCCCGGTGAGCCGGAGGTCCTCGCGGAGGAACTCGAGCAGCGTCCGGTGGCCCGGGACCTCGCGCCGGACGCGCCGGCCGTTCACGGTCAGCTCGAGCGGATAGCGGTCGGCCATGTGCGCCCTCAGGATACCCCAGCGGCGCGCAGCCGTTCGAGCCCCCGGCGCACGAGCGTGCCGACCATTTCGCGCCGGTACTCGGCCGTCGCCCGGACGTCCGAGATCGGCCGCGCGGCCGCCATCGCGAGCTCCGCCGCGCGCGCGATCGCGCCATCGGTCAGCCCGGCTGCCCCCAGCGCCGCCTCAGCCTCCCGCACGCGCAGGGGGATCGGTGCCACGGCGCAGAGCGCGACGCGCGCCTCCCGGACGCGGGCGCCGTCTCGCCGAACCGAGAGCGCAGCCCCGGCGATCGCGATGTCCATCGCGCGCCGGACGTCGAGGCGCTCGTAGGTGATCGGCCAGGCCGGCCGGCGCCGTGCGAACTCGACCCAGACGAGCAGCTCCCCGGGGCCGAGCGCCGTCTGACTCGGCCCGCGGAAGAACTGCTCGAGCGGCAACCGCCGCTCGCCGCCTGGGCCCGCGATCCCGACCTCGGCGTCGAAGGCGAGGAGGACGGGCGGGAGATCGGCCGCGGGCGACGCATTGCAGAGGTTCCCGCCGACGGTCGCCATGTTCCGGATTGCCGGGGACCCCATGTAGCGCGCGGTGGACGGGAGGACGGGGTACTCGGCCGCGAGAACCGGGTGCTCGAGCAGCGCCGTGAGGCTCGCGAGCGCGCCGAGGCGGACCGCCGCCTCGGTCACCTCGATCCCTGCGAGCCCCGGGATCCGTTTGATGTTCACGACGGCTGGCGGCCGCTTGCCGCGCCAGGCTTGCTGGAGGTGGACCATGAGGTCGGTGCCGCCGGCGAGGATCGCTGCCCGTGGCTCCACGGCCAGGATCCGGCACGCCTCGCCCACGGTCGCCGGCCGGTGGTACGCGAACTGTGGCCTCATTCGATCACTTCCGTCGCCTGGAGGAGGAGGGACGAGGGGATCGCCACGCCGAAGGCCTTTACCAAGGCCGGCATCAGTACCGGCTGCACGCCGTCGCACACCTCACGGCAGCAGTTTGAGCGCAGCGACGCGCGCGATGCTTGCAAAATCTGTGTCCCTCGTAACGAGGGGCACACCGTGATCGAGACAACTCTGGGCGATGAGCGAATCGGCAGGCGGCGCTTTCCGGCCCTGCGAAATGACTCGGCCCCGGAGACTGCCGGCCCTCTCCCAGTAGCCCTCGGTGACGGAAAGGAGTGGAAGCTGCCGGAACAGCTCGCTGATCCGCTTGGACACGGTGGGGTCGCTGAGAAGCTCGGTCAGCACGACCGGGGGCAAACACGCCTGTCGCTCCGCCAAGGCCGCTTCCACCGCGATCACGTCCCTGCCGCCAGCGCCCGACAGGTAGGCGATGAGGGAACTGGTGTCGATCGCGATCACCCGCGGTCCTTTCGAAGCTCCCTCCAGCCGACCGAAAACTTCACGCGTCCTCGCAGGCGACGTAGCGCATCGTACGCGCGGCCTGCGGCCACCAGCTCCAGCCCCGTGCGAATCGTCGCCGTGACACCCCGGCCGGTCGACTTCTGCGCCCGGCGCAGCAGGTCACTCGGCACCTGAACCGTTACCTTCTTGGCCGCTCCCATGGCCTCGAAGATACCAGCCGCGATGCCAGCGAGCAAGCTGGCACTGTCAGCCTCCGCCGCCGGCTCTAGCCGACGATTCTCGCCGCTCGGAGGGTCCCGATGCGATCCGCAGGGTAGCCGAGGAGACTGCCCAGGATCGCGTCGGTGTGCTCGCCGAGGGCGGGCGGCGGCGCCGGGCGGAACGGCGGGGCGCCGGCCGGCCTGATCGGGGTCCCGAGGGTCTTCACGGCGCCGAGCTTGGGGTGCTCGAGGTCCACCACCATCTCTCGGCGCAGCACCTGAGGGTCGGAGAGCACCTCGTCCACCCGCTGGATCGGCGCGGCGGGGACGCCTTCCTTGTGGAGCCGGGCGAGCCATTCGGCCGTCGTGCGCGACGGGAAGATTGCCTCGAGGAGCGGGATGAGCTCGCCTTTCCGCTCGACGCGCTTGAGATTCGTGTCGAAGCGCGGATCCGCCTCGAGCTCCGGCCGCTCGATCGCCCGGCAGAAGCCGCCCCAGAACTTCTCCGCGAAGACGGCGACGACCAGAAAGCCGTCCTGCGCGGCGAGCGCCTGGTAGGGGACGACCGACGCGTGCCCCGACCCGACGCGGCCCGGGACGCGGCCATCAGCCCAGAAATACTGGGCGACGTAGGTGAGGAGCGAGACCTGGCAGTCGAGGAGCGAGAGGTCGATGACCGTCCCCTCGCCCGTCTGGTGGCGCCGGAAGAGCGCGCCGGCGACGGCGAGCGCCCCGAACATCCCGCCCGCGAGGTCGCCCATGGGCAGCCCCATCCGGACCGGCGGGCGCCCCTCCTCGCCCGTGATGCTCATCGCGCCGCCCATGGCCTGGAGCGCGAGGTCGAACGCGGGCCAGTCGCGGTAGGGCCCCGCCTGGCCGTACGCCGAGATCGAGCAGACGACGAGCCGCGGGTTGAGCGCGCGGAGCTTCGACGGCTCGCAGCCTAATCGCGCCATCACGCCCGGCCGGAAGTTCTCCCACACGACATCGGAGATCCGGCAGAGATCGAAGAAGACCTGACGCCCTTCGGGCTGCTCCAGATCGAGCGCGACGCTCTTCTTGTTCCGGTTGATCGCGAGGAAGTAGGCGCTCTCGCCGTCGAGAAACGGCGGGCCCATCACCCGCATGGGGTCGCCGCCCCGGGGCTCCTCGATCTTGATGACCTCGGCGCCGAGATCGGCCAGCAGCATCGAGCCGTACGGGCCGGCGAGCATGCGGGAGAGGTCGAGGACGCGGACGCCGGCGAACAGGTTCACTTGAGCAGGACCTCGATCAGCACGAGGCGCCCCGCGCCGACGCTCTTCGTGTAGTGGGTGATCCCCGTCCCCTCCCAGTACACCTCGCCGGCCTTCTTCGTCCAGCGGCGCCCGTCGGCTTCCTGGAAGAGGATCTCGCCTTCCAGGACGTAGCGCGCGCCGGCGACATCGTGGCTGTGGACCCCGGGCGAGGCCCCGGGCGTGAACGTGACCTCGTCCACCCGCACGACCTCGTTCTCGAATAGGTTGCGGCGGGTGATCTCGCCCTCGCGCTCGAGGTCGGGGCTCCAGGAGGTCACTGGATTACCTCGCGGGCCCGCAGGAGGATGGAGAGCCGTAACCACAGGGGACCAGCCCCTCCATCCAGCGGCACCCTCACCAGATCGTCTTCAGGAGCGCACTCGCCCGGATCCGCTCGTCCCGCGTCACCAGGGGGAGGCCCTCGGCCCGCGCGGTCGCCGCGATGAGCCGATCCGCCGGATCTCGCGGGAAGTCGTCCGGAAACTGCGCTGCCAGCGCCGCGATCACGGGCGTGATCTCCCGGACGCTCACGTGGGCCGCGTCCACCACCTGACCGATCGCGGCATCGACGGTGCCGCGAGCACGAACGTAGCCGCGTGCGAACAGCACCGCCATCTCCCACAACGTGATCGAAGCCACGCCGATGCCTCCCGCCGACCGGGCGGCCCGGATGGCCGCAGTGGCCGCCCCCGACAGCCGCCGCGGCTCCGCGACCAGCCAGAGCAGCGCGTGCGTGTCGAGGAGGATCACTTGAGGGCCTTCCAGTCCCTGGCCGGTACGACCGGAGACTCGATGTCGCCGACGATCTCGAGAGCGCCCGCGAGGCACCCGAAGACGTCTCCCCCGCCGTCGTCGGCGGGGACCAGCTTCGCGACCGGCCGCCCCTTCTTCGTGATGAGCACGGTCACCCGCTTCGAGCGGACCTCCTCCATCACCTTGAGGCAGCGAGCCTTGAACTCCCCCGCCGGCATCGTTTGCATGACCACCTCCTCCAGCCCATGGTCATTGTAGCATGACCATCATCCGGCAGGTCTGGGCAGCCCCATGGTGATCGAAGCCGCCGGCGGTGCGGCGGCGAGCCCCGGCGTCATGCCGCCTTCACAGCCGGCGCGCGAGGACGTCGTAGGAAGGCTTGTTGTCGCGGTAGCCGACGCCGTCGCCCTCGTACAGGTCCGTGAACGCGAGGACCTCGAAGCCCGCCCGGCGGAGGGTCGCTTCCATCTCCTCCCGCGTGTAGAGCCGCATGACGTGCCGCTCGCGGGCGACGTACTTCGGCGTGGTGAGCGTCAGCTCCACGGAGAGGGTCCGCCGCTCTTCGTCGAAGCGCCCCCGGCTGTCGGCGGTGATCCGCCCGATATCCAGGTCGCACGTGTTGCAGAAGTCGTAGCGGCGGCGTCCCTCGGGCGTCATGAAGTCGAAGAGGAACACGCCGCCCCGCCGCATCCTCGGCGCGAGTCGCTCGAGCAAGCCTCCGAGCCCGCCCGCCTGGGCGCCCACGTACGCCATCACGTCGTCAATCGAGGTCACCAGGTCGAAGGTACCGCCCGGCTTGAGGCAGTCGATCGTCCCGCACACCCGGTGGAGGCGCCCGTCGGTGCCGGCGAGCTTCGCGACCGAGAGCATCTCGTGAAGGAGGTCCAGGCACACCGTCCGGAAGCCGGCGCGCGTCCAGTACCGGCTGAAGCGACAGGTCCCCGCGCCGACGTCGAGGTGCCAGCCGCCCGACACGCCCGCCTCGGCGACGAGAGTCCGCGCGCGCCCGAACCAACCGCGGATCCCTCGGGGACGGAAGAGCTGCGCGAAGTAAGGCGCGAGCGTCGCGTAGGGACGCTCCTCGACCTCCGGGGGTCGCGGGTCGTCGGGGATCATCAGAAGACCAGTGGCTCCTTGTGCTCCCCCCACACCTCGCGAAGGACGCCGGCCATCTCGCCGAGCGTCGCGTACCCCCGCGCCGCCTCGAGGATCGGCGGCATGAGGTTCTCCGTCCCGCGCGCAGCGTCGCGCAGCCGCGCGAGCGCCCGGGCGACGGCGGCGTTGTCGCGCTCGCGCCGGAGTCGCTCGAGCCTGGCGACCTGGGCCTGCGCCACGCCGGGGTCGAAGGCGTAGAGCTCCAGCGACCGCGAGGTTTCGCGCTCGGCGTCCGGGGCCACCTGACGGTTCACGGCGACCTTCGGGTACTCGCCGGAGAGCAGCATCTGCTCGAAGCGGTACGCCTGCCGGGCGACCTCGGCTTGGATCGCGCCGGATCGGACCGCCTCGACGATCCCGCCCATCTGCTCCACCTTCGCCATCTCCGCGCGGATCTTCGTTTCCATCTCGTTGGTCAGGGTCTCGACGAAGTACGAGCCGGCGAGCGGGTCCACGGTGTCCGCGACCCCGGTCTCCTCGGCGCAGATCTGCATCGTCCGGAGCGCGATGAGCTGGGCCTTCGGCGACGGGATCGTGTAGGCCTCGTCGTAGGTCGGGAGCGCCATGGTCTGGGCGCCGGAGAGCGCCGCCGCGAGCGCGAGGTACGCGCCGCGGACGATGTTGTTCTCGGGCTCTTGGACGGTGAAGGCCGAGCCGCCGCCGCCGATCAGCGACCGGAACATCATGGAGCGCGGGTTCGTCGCGCCGAACCGCTCCCGCATCATCCGCGCGTAGAGGCGCCGGCCCGCCCGGAACTTCGCCACCTCCTCGAAGAGCCGCCCCCAGCAGGTGAAGTTGAAGCTGAGGCGCGGGGCGAACTCGTCCACGGCCAGGCCGCGCTTCGTGAGGAGCTCCGTGTACGCCGCGGCGATGGCCAGGCCGTATGCCATCTCCTGGGCGGGCGTGCAGCCTGCCTCCCGGATGTGGTAGCCGCAGACCGAGATCGGGTTGACCCTGGGCGCGTGCTTCGCGCAGAACTCGGCGATGTCGCAGACGAGCCGGAGCGAGGGGTCGATCGGGTAGACCCAGGTGCCGCGGGCGACGAACTCCTTGAGGATGTCGTTCTGGGGCGTCGTGACGACGCGGGCCCAGGCGACCCCCTGCTTCTCCGCGACGACGAAGAACATCGCCTGGATGAACGCCGCCATCGAGTTGATCGTGAACGAGATGGAGACGCGGTCAGCCGGGATCCCCTCGAACGCCTCCTCCATGTCGAGGAGCGAGTCCACGGCCATTCCCACCCGCCCCACCTCGCCCTCGGCCCGCGGGTCGTCGGAGTCGAGGCCGAGCTGGGTCGGCAGGTCGAAGGCGACGTTGAGCGCGTCCTGGCCGTGCGCCATCAGGTACTTGAAGCGCGCGTTGGTCTCCCGCGGCGTCCCGAAGCCGATGTACTGGCGCATCGTCCACACGCGCGCCCGGTACATGTGCGGATGGATCCCGCGGGTGAACGGGTACTCGCCGGGGTTCCCGAGGTCGCGCCCGTAATCGTGCCCCGCGAGCTCTTCGGGGCCGTAGACGGGCTTGATCTCGATCCCGTCCAGGGACCGGACGTCGCGGAGCTTTTTCTCCGGACCTCCCGCGGCGTCTGGCTTGCCGGCGGCGTCGCTGGCCATCAACCCTCTCCACGCCTCAACAACCGGAAGTATCGCACGATCTCCGGCAGCGGCGTCCCCATGGGGAAGACTTCCCGCACCCCCATCGCGCGGAGCGTCTCCGCGTCCTTCGCCGGGATCGTGCCGCCGACCACGAGCGCGATGTCGCCCGCGCCGGCCGCCCGGAGACCGCCGAGCACCTTCTCGGAGAGCGTCAGGTGCGCCCCCGAGAGGATCGAGAGGCCGACCACGTCCACGTCCTCCTCAACCGCCTCGGCGACGACCTCTTCCGGCGTGCGCTTGAGCCCCGAGTAGATCACCTCGACCCCTGCGTCCCGCAGCGCGTGCGCGACGACCTTCGCCCCGCGGTCATGGCCGTCGAGGCCGGGCTTCGCGACGAGGATCTTCAGCGGCCGCTCGGTCACGAGGTCGCCTCGCCCGCCGTGAAGGCCGCGAGGTAGCGCGGCTTCCCCTGCGGGTCGTCGGCGACCCGGATGCGGGTGAAACGGACCGACATCCCGACCGCGAGCTTCGCCGGGTCCGGGACCTCGAGGAGCGGTGCGAAGATCCGGAGCCCCGCGACCTCCACCATGGCGAAGACGAGCGGCCGGGGAAAGCCTGCCGGCACACCCGTCTCCTGGACCGTGAAGCCGAGGACGCGCCCCTCGTGCGGGAGGTCCACCCAGTCGTAAACATCCGACGCGCACGACGGGCAGAAGCCACGCGGCGGCCAGTCGATGCGCCCGCAGCCGCGGCAGCGCGTCGTCGTCAGCCGCTCGGCCGCGAGATAGCCGTAGAACTCGTGGAGCTTGTTGAAGTCGGGCGACTCGAGGGGAAACGGATCCGCCGCCCGGAGGTAGATCGGGACCGCGGCGCTCGCCGATCCGGTCGGAGCGCCGGTCGATCCGGTCTCGGCCTGACTCACGGGACAGACCCCCCGTCTACCGCTTCCTGCCCGTCCACTGCCACCGAATGACGCGGTCGGCCCTGAGGAGTCCGGCCCGGCGGGCCCCGGTCACTCGACGAGCCCGATCTCCCGGTAGCGGGGCTCGACGCGGGGGGAGATCAGCCCGAGGCGCTGGAGGCGCGGGATCAGGACACCCGTGAAGAGCAGGCGGTTGAACGTCTTGATCGTGACCGAATTCGCGACCGTGTCCCGCCAGATCGCCTCCCCGTCCCACCCCATCTCGCCCCAGACCGTCTGGATCGAGCGGAACCCCGTCCGCTCGTCGCGCCCGTACATCGCGTCGCAGGCCCGGAGCGCGAAGTCCTCGAGCTGCGCCCGCCGGGCCGGCTCCATGGCGGGATCGCGCGCCTGAGCGCGAAGTAGCCGAAGTTCACGTGCCGCCCCTCGTCCCGGAGGACGTAGTCGAGGAGCTCGGCGAGCGTCGGGTCGCCGGTCTGCTGGCGCATCAGGTTGAACGCGGCGATCGCGAGCCCCTCGACGAGCATCTGCATCCCGAGGAGCTTCAGCTCCCACAGCTCCGAGGCCAGGATCTCGTCGATGAGGCCCTTGAGGAGCGGATCATACCCCAGCCCAGCATCAACGCGGACATCGTCGCCGGGCCGGGTCAGCTCGACGCCGACAGGCCGAGCGACCCGCAGAGCTCGCGGTCGATCGCCTCCATGTCGGCCTTCGGCATCGCTCCGAGCTTCCGCTCGATCATCGCCCGCTTGATCGTCCGTACGATCGCGGTTGCGACGGCGGGAAACAACAGCCCGGCCGCCTTCCAGTCGGCGATGAGGTGGTCTCCGAGGAGGCGCCGCCCGACATTGCTGGTGATGGCGGCCACGATGACCTCATGGCGCGCTCGGTGGTGCCCGGGAGAGCTGATGACGACAGCGGGACGCAGCTTCCTCCCGGATTCGTCCCCGAACACGAACCCGACCAGCACAACATCGCCCCGGCTACAGCCGGTCATACTCCGCGTCTCGCTTGTTGTCCCACAGGTCCGCCAGCACGGGATCTGCCTTCGCCGTCAGGGCAAACCCCCCTTGGCCGTCGTCTCCCAGGTCTTCCCGAAGGTGCTCTTCGATCGCCTCCAGCACGTACTGCCGCACCGTCAGGTCCCGCTTCGCCGCCGCGAGACGAAGCCGGCGCCGCACCTCGGGCATGACGTCGATGCTGATGCGTGGTCTCTTCGTCGCAGACTCCATCGGCCGTGCCGTGCCGCCTCCCTTCTGCCGGCGAGGATGGCACGACTGCGCCATGGTGTCAATGACGCCATCACCGGATCACGTCGTCGGCCCTGAGGAGGATCGACGGGGGAATCGTCAGACCGAGAGCCTTCGCCGTCTTGAGGTTGATCACCAGCTCGAACCTCGCCGGCTGCTCGACCGGCAGGTCGGCCGGCTTCGCGCCCTTGAGGATCCGGTCCACGTAGCCCGCCGCGCGACGGTAGAGGTCCGCGAAGCGCGGCCCGTAGGAAGCGAGGCCGCCGGCCTCGACGAACACGCGCGAGTCGAACACGGACGGCAGCCGGCTCCGCGCCGCGAGCTCCGCGATCTGCGTGAGGTGGCTCAGGGTGAGCGGACTGCCCAGGGTGAGGAGCGCGCCGGCCTGCCCCTGGGACGCGGCGATGAAGGCCCCCTCGAGATCCGGGCTCCGGGTCCGCACCTCGAGCGAGTGGATCGTCACTCCCAGCGTCTGCGCCGCGACCTCGGTCCTCTCGAACTCCTGGACGCGGGCCGGGCCGTCCGCGTTCCACAGGATGCCCACCCGGGTGAGCCCGGGGAGGAGCTCCTTGAGGAGCTCGAGCTGCTTCGCGCCGAGCTCCGGGGAGAAGAAGCTCAGCCCCGTCACGTTTCTCCCGGGGCGCGCGAGGCTCGCAACGAGGCCGGTCCCGACCGGGTCGCCGCTCACCATGACGATCGGGATCGTTCCGGTCGCGTCCCGGGCCGGGCGGGCCGCGAACGTGTTCAGCGCGACGATGACGTCCACCTTGAGCTGGACCAGCTCGGCGGCCAGCTCCGGCAGGCGGTCGAGGTCGCCCTTCGCGTAGCGGTACTCGATCTCGATGGTTCGCCCCTCGACGTAGCCCAGCTCGCGCAAGCCCGCGCGGAACTCGTCGATCCGGGGCGAGGGGGACGTCGGCCACAGCACCCCGATCCGGGGGACCTTCGGGGCCTGTTGGGCCCCTGCGGTGTACGGCGCCAGCAGGAGGCCTGTGGCGACGGCGAGGATCAGCCGGGTGGCCTTCACGGGATCACGTGGTCCGCGCGGAGGAGGGCGGATGTGAAGCGGTCAGGGCCAGACGGAGGACGGAGCGAGCGCGAGGTCGCGGAAGGGCGGGAGCAAAACCGGTGCGGACCCTTCCATGCGGATCGCGACCTGGAATGCCCCTCCCGAGAGGGTATAGTCTCTGTAGGTCAGCACCACACGTATCGCCACCGATCGAGCCCTCGACCGAGAGTCTAACCCCCGGCGCTCCTGCCCGTCTACTGAATCACGTGGTCCGCGCGGAGGAGGACGGATTGGGGAATCGTGAGGCCGAGGGCCTTCGCGGTCTTGAGGTTGATGACGAGCTCGAACTTCGTCGGCTGCTCGACGGGCAGGTCAGCCGGCTTCGCGCCCTTGAGGATCCGGTGGACGTAGGATGCGGACCGCCGCATCAGGTCTGGATAACTTGCCGTATATGTCATCAGGGCGCCAGCTTCCACGGATTCCCTCGCATCTGACAGGATAGGCAGCCGCTTCTTGAGCGCGAGATCTGCGATCTTGCCGCGCTGGGCGTAGAAGATGGGGCTCCCCGGCACCTCTATGACGGCAGCCGCGCCCGCGCGACTCACCGCCAGGAAGCCCGCTTCGAGGTCCTTCGGCTCGCGGATAGTTACGACGTCGAGGTGTATGCCCAATGCCTTTGCGGCTCTCTCGATCTCGCTCACTGCGGGCTCGGCTCCCACGTCCGTGAAAACGCCGATCCGCCGTGCGCCTGGTATCGTTTCCTTCAGGATTTGGAGTCGTTTCGCCGCCAAGTCCCACGCGACGCTCGACAAACCGGTGATGTTGGCGCCGGGGCGCGCAAGGCTGGCAACGAACCCCGCTGCAACAGGGTCGGGTACCAGCGCAAAGACGATGGGGATGGTTTTCGTCGCCTGCATTGCCGCCCGCACGTACGGGGAAGCTGGGGCGACGATGACATCCGCGTTCAGAGCAATCAACTCAACCGCGAGTTCGGGGAGCCTGTCAAACCTCCCCTGTGCGAGTCGCCACTCGACCATGATGGTCTGGCCCTCCACGTACCCCAGCTCGCGCAGACCTTGCTGGAATCCCTCTGTGGCGGGCGAGCGGATGTTGGCGAGGAAACCAACCACGGGCATCTTCTTCGGCTGCTGCGCACCGGCGGGGGGAGGCGCCGCGAGGATGCCCACGGCCAGCGCGACGCCGAGGGCCGTCCGGCGCATCAGGGCCGTCCGTCGGGTGCGAACGCGAGGCCCCGCACGAAGGCCTCCTGGTTGGCGCCGCGCATGGCGTCGGGCTCGTAGATCCGGCGGATCTCCAGGACCGGGTCGCGGGGGAGGCCGCAGCACTTGAGGAGCGCGGCGAGGAAGACGGCCGTCCGGCCGAGGCCGGCGTTGCAGTGGGCGAGGACCGCCTGGCCACGCGCGAGCCGGTCGCGGACGTCCACGACGAAGACCCCGAACGCCGCCGCATCGGCGGGCACGCCGAAGTCGGGAATCGGGAAGCGGAGCAGCTCGAGGTCGTGACGGCGGGCGGCGTCGAGGTACCCCGGGCAGAGGGCGGCGAGCTCGGCCTCTTCCATGAGGCTCACGACCGCCTCCACCCCCGCCCCCACCCAGCCCCGGACCGCCCGCTCGACCTCGCGCGGGTGCGCCGGGACGTCCGGATAGCCCGGCCGGCTCGCGCCCCAGAGGCGGCCGGCCGGCGGCAGCTGCGGGTGACCGACCGGCTTCACGCGGCCTCGCGGCCGTAGATCACGACGACGTGCTCGCCCATCCCGGAGTTGTTGTGGGTGAGCCCGATCGCCGCGTCGGGCACCTGACGCGCGCCCGCCTCGCCGCGGAGCTGCCAGAAGATCTCCGCGGCCTGCGCCGTCCCCGTCGCCCCGAGCGGGTGGCCGCAGCCGATCAGCCCGCCCCGCGGGTTCACGACGACCTTCCCGCCGTAGTCCGAGAGCCCCTTCTCGACGAACCGCCCGCCCTCGCCCTTCGCGCAGAAGCCCAGCTCCTCGTAGGCGATGATCTCGGCGATCGCGAAGCAGTCGTGGACCTCGGCGACGTCCACGTCATCGGGGCCGATTCCCGCCATCCCGTACGCGTGCTCGGCGGCGCGCTTCAAGGCCGGCCAGTGCGCGTAGTCCGGGTGAAGCGAGGAGAGGGTGAACCCGTCGAGCGCCTGGCCCGTCCCGCGGAGCCACACCGGGGTGTCGGTGAGGTCGCGGGCGCGCTCCTCGCTCGCGAGAATCACGGCCGCCGCGCCGTCGGTAATCGGCGAGCACATGTACAGGCGGAACGGCGTCGAAATCATCCGGGAGCAGAGCACCTGGTCGAGCGTCGCCCCCTTCTGGAAGTGGGCATAGGGGTTCTTCGTCGCGTGGGTGTGGTTCTTCACGCTCACCAGCGCCATCTGTTCCTCGGTCGTCCCGTACCGCGCCATGTGGGCCTGCGCGGCGAGGGCGAAGCAGGGCGGCGCGGTGAGCCCGTGGGCCGCCTCCCACTCCCGGTCCACGCCCGTCCCCATGTTGAGGATGGCCTCCTCGCCCGCGGGCGTGTTGAGCTTCTCGACGCCGAGGACCATGACGAGGTCGGCCAGCCCGGCGGCGATGAAGGCGTAGGCATAACGGATCCCCACCGTCCCGGAGGCGCACATGTGCTCGGTGCGCGCCGAGAGGCGGTCCGGCTTGATCCCGAGCGCCTCGGCGGCGAGCGAGGAGATGTGGCTCTGGAACGCCGTCCGCTCCGGCATGACGGAGCCGACGACGAGGCCCTGGAGGTCCGCCGGCCTGAGCGCCGGCACCGAGTCGAAGCAGGCCTTCCCGGCCTCCCAGATGAGGTCGCGGTAGGTCGCCTTCCGCACGCCGAACTTCGAGACGCCTGCGCCAACCAGTGCTACCTTGCGCATGACCAACTCCTGACGGAGCTCGACTCGACCCCGTTAGTTCCCATCACTGCAAGATGGTCGCAACGTCCGGGTAACAACCAGGTCAAAGCCTCCTCACGTCAGGCGTACTCGTACACCGGCGCCGTTCGGTCCGGCTTGCCGGCCTGACGCAAGATGACTTCGATCCGGCGGACGGTGTCGGGTTTCAGCAAGGCGTCCCCGCACACTGAGCACACCTCGGCAGGGACGCCGTCGATGGCGACCACGTGTCCGTCACGTCGGACCGTGTGGACGATCTTCCTATCTTCGTAGACTCCTGGGCAACCCTTCACGCCGAGCCACCCCTGAGCAGCCCCGTCACACCCCGACCGACATCCCGCCGTCCACGAAGATGATCTGGCCCGTGATGTACCCGGCCTCCTCGGACGCGAGGAACGCGTGGATCCCGGCGATCTCCGCGGGGTCGGCGATCCGCCCCATCGGAATCCTCGCCACGATCTTCCCCTTGACGTCGTCCGGGACCCCCTGGAGCATCGGCGTCATGACGGCGCCCGGCGCGATGCAGTTGACCGTGATCCCGTGCTTCGCGTACTCAAGGGCGAGCGTCCGCGTGAGCCCGATGACGCCGGCCTTGGACGCCGAGTAGTTCGCCTGGCCGATGTTGCCGAGCGCGCCGATCGAGGCCGTGTTGATCAGGCGCCCCCAGTTCCGCTCGCGCATCCGGACGAGCGCCGCCTGGGCGCAGAGGAACGTCCCCTTCAGGTTGACGGCGAGGACCTGGTCCCACTGCTCCTCGCTCATCTTGTGGCTCATCGCGTCCCGGTTGATGCCGGCGTTGTTGATCAGGATGTCGAGGCGCTTGAACTCGGTGACGACGCGCGTGACCATCGTCTCGACCTCGTCGCGCTTCGTCACGTCGGCCGCGACCGCCAGCCCCGACCCACCGTCCTTCTGGATCTCGCTCACGACCCGCCGGGCCCGCTCGACGTCCACGTCGTTCACCACGACGATCGCGCCCTCCGAGGCGAACCGCCGCGCCGTCGCCTCCCCGATTCCGCTCCCCGCCCCCGTGATCACGGCCACTCGTCCGGCCAGTGGCATGCGTCCTCCTCAGCCTCTCCGGGCCATGAGCGTCGTCCACTCGGCCTGCATGACCTCTTCGCCGCGCTGGTTCTTCACGGACACGTCGGTCACCACCACGCCCCGGTCGGGCTTGGAGGACTCTTTCTTCTCGCGGACGGTCAGCTCCACGTGGATCGTATCCCCGGGGCGGACCGGCGCCGTCCAGCGGATCCTGTCCATGCCCAGGAGCGCGAGCGTCGTCCCCTCGAAGAGGCCGAGCTGGTTCGCCAATCCGGTCGCGACTGACAGCACCAGCATGCCGTGGGCGATTCGCCCCTTCATCGGAAGCTGGCGCGCGGTCTCCTCGTCGGTGTGGAGCGGGTTGAAGTCGCCGGAGAGCCCGGCGAAAAGGTCCACGGCGCCCTCGGTGATCGTCCGGGCGGCCGTCACGAAGGTCTCGCCCTGTTTGAAGTCGTCCCAGAAGCGGCCGCGCGGCTGATACGGCATGTGCTCTCCTTCGATCACGCCGACCCGAGGGTCGGCGGCCGGTCGAGGTCGCGCCCGATGATGAGGCGCAGGATCTCCGAGGTCCCCCCGCCCCAGAGGAGGAAGCGCGCGTCCCGGAAGTAGCGCTCGATCGGGTACTCCTTCGCGAAGGAGTACGAGGCGAAGATCCGGGACGCCTCGTCGCAGATCCGGTTGGCCGCCTCCGAAGCAAAGAGCTTCGCCATCGCGGCCTCGCGCGTCACGGGGAGCCCCTGGTCGAGCGCCCACGCCGCGTGGTAGACGAGGAGCGTCGCCCCGTGGAGCTGGGTCAGCATGTCGGCGAGCTTGAAGCCGATCGCCTGGTGCTCGCCGATCGGCTTGCCGAAGGCGACGCGCTCCCGCGAGTAGCGGAGCGCCGCGTCGTAGGCGGCGCGCCCGAGCCCGACCGAGAGCGCCCCGGTCATCACGCGGATCTCGGAGAGGATCGTGCCGATCTTCTCGACGCCCCCGGTCTCGCCGCCGAGGAGGTGGCCGTCGGGAACGAAGACGTCCTCGAGGAGGATCTCGCCCGTCGCGGAGGCGCGGACGCCGAGCTTCTCGATCTGCTTACCGAGGATCACGCCGGGAAACTGCCGGTCCACGAGGAACAGGGCGATGTGCTTCATCCCCCGCTCCTTCGAGGTCTTCGCGCAGACGGTGAGCATGTCGGCGACGGGGGCATTCGTGACCCAGGTCTTCGCGCCCCTGAGGCGCCACCCCCCCTCGACCCGCTCGGCGTGGGTCGTGATGTTGGCGACGTCGGACCCCGCGTTGGGCTCGGTCAGGGCGAACGTCGCGACCTTGTCGCCGCGGAGGGCGGGAGCCAGGTAGCGCCGGTGCAGGTCCTCGCTCCCGTACTTGTAGATGAAGTAGGTGCCCATCAGGCCCTGCATGGCGGCGAGCGCGGCGACCGACATAGAGCCCCGCGCCATCTCCTCGGCGAAGAGGCAGTAGGTGACCATGTCGGCGTCGGCGCCGCCGTAGGCCCCGGGGTACCGGAGGGCGAGATACCCCTGCTCACCGAGTCTGCGGAAGAGGGCCGCGGGGAAGTCGCCGGCCTCGTCGAGCTTGTCGGCGATCGGCGCGACCTCGGCGTCCACGAAGCGGGCGACGGCCTTCCGGAAGGCCTCCTGCTCCTCCGTCAGCCTGAAGTCCACTGGTGTCCCCTACCTCAGTCTCCCTCTCCCCCGCCCCCGGGGGAGAGGGCTGGGGTGAGCGGGGAGCCAGCGCGGCGAGGCGTGACCCTCACCCCGACCCTCTCCCTGGAAGGGAGAGGGAGGCGTGGTCACACCTTGACCTTGGGAACGCCGGCGAGGGCCTCCCGCACCTTCTCGGCCGGGTACTCGAAGTCCTCGAGCTTCCCCGCCAGGTAGCGCTCGTAGGCCGAGAGGTCGAAGTGGCCGTGGCCGCAGAAGTTGAACGCGATGACCTTCCGCTCCCCCGATTTCTTGCACCGGAGCGCCTCGTCGATCACGACGCGGATCGCGTGGGCCGCCTCCGGCGCCGGGAGGAACCCCTCGGCCTTCGCGAAGGTCAGCGCAGCCTCGAACGTCGGGTTCTGGTGGACGGCGAGCGCCTCGATGACCTTCGCGTCGTAGAGCGCGCAGACGAGCGGCGCCATCCCGTGGTAGCGGAGGCCGCCCGCGTGGATCGGCGCCGGGATGAACGAGTGGCCCAGCGTGTACATCTTCATGAGCGGCGTCGTCTGGGCCGTGTCGCCGAAGTCGTACACGTACAGCCCCTTCGTCAGGCTCGGGCAGGCCTGGGGCTCCACCGCGATGACGCGCAGGTCCTTGCGCTTGCCGGTGAGCTTCTCCTGCAAGAACGGGAAGGCGAACCCGGCGAAGTTCGAGCCGCCGCCGATGCAGCCGACCAGGATGTCGGGCCGGTCGCCGGCCATCTCGAGCTGCTTGATGGCCTCCTGGCCGATCACGGTCTGGTGCATGAGGACGTGGTTCAGCACGGACCCGAGCGAGTACTTCGTGTCCTCGCGCTGGGCCGCCTCCTCGACAGCCTCCGAGATCGCGATCCCGAGGCTCCCCGGCGACTGCGGGTCTTTCGCGAGGATGCTCCGTCCGGCGTGCGTGTCGGTCGAGGGGCTCGGCAGCACCTTCGCCCCCCACGCCTCCATCATGAGGCGGCGGTAGGGCTTCTGGTCGTAGGAGACCCGGACCATGTAGACCTTGCACTCGAGGTCGAAGGCCCGGCAGGCGAAGGCGAGCGCCGAGCCCCACTGCCCGGCGCCGGTCTCCGTCGTGAGCCGCCGGACGCCCTCCTGCTTGTTGTAGTAGGCCTGGGCGACGGCGGTGTTGGGCTTGTGGCTCCCGGCGGGCGAGACGCCTTCCCACTTGTAGTAGATGCGCGCGGGCGTGTCCAGCGCGCGCTCGAGACGGTGCGCGCGGTGGAGCGGCGTCGGCCGCCAGAGCCGCCAGACGTCGCGCACGGCTTCCGGGACCTCGATCCAGCGCTCCTGGCTCACCTCCTGCTTGATCAGCTCCATCGGGAAGAGCGGCGCGAGGTCCGGCGGCCCGATCGGCTGGAGCGTCCCGGGGTGGATGACCGGCGGCAGGGGCTGCGGCAGGTCCGCCTGGATGTTGTACCACCGGGTCGGGATGTCTCGCTCGTCGAGCAGGAACTTGGTCTGTGGCACGTGAGCCTCCTCCGTCAGATGGCAGACTTCGCGCAGTGGGGCGAGCCGTTTAGCGGCAAGGGTTTAGGGGCCAGCACCCGGTTGCACTCTAGCCCCCGGCGCGCCCCCCTGTCAACGGCGGCCGGGTGTCCCCGCGCCTGTCAGCGGAAGGCGGGCAGGACGGCCTCGGCGAAGCGTTCGATCTCGGCGAGCCGGCGGGGCCAGCTCGGCACCATGAACTGGAGCGCCACGTGCTCGACGCCGACCGCCTCGAACGCCTTGAGCGCCGTGGTGAGCTGCGCGGGGCTGCCGACGAGGCGATCCGGCTCCTGCGGGGCGGGCTCGGGCGTCAGCTCGACCGGCAGGCAGCAGGCGAGCCGCAGCGCGGCCGGGTCGCGGCCGGCCTCCGCGGCCGCGCGGCGGACGGTCTCGAACCGGGACGCCAGCTCCCGCGGCGTGATCCGGACGAAGTAGGGGAACCACGCGTCGGCGTACCGGCCGGCCCGGCGCTGGGCCCGCGTCCCCTCCCCCCCGACCCAGACGGGGACGCGCGGCGCCTGGAGGGGCTTCGGGGCGAAGCCGATGTCGGCGAAGCGATAGAAGCGCCCCTGGAACCGGGGCCGCTCCTGCGTCCACAACGCGTTCAGGACCTCGAGCGCCTCGTCGGCCATCGCCCCGCGCTCGCGGAACGGGACGCCGAGGGCGTCGAACTCCTCCGCCATCCAGCCGACCCCCACCCCGAGGATCAGGCGGCCCCGGGAGAGGTGGTCGATCGTCGCCGCGATCTTGGCCCAGTAGAGCGGGTGGCGGTAAGGCATCACGAGCACGCTCATCCCGAGTCGGATCGTCCCGGTCCCGCCCGCGAGGTACGCGAGGCAGGAGAGCGGCTCGAGGAACGGGGCGTCCGGCGGGACGATGAAGCGCTGGTCGAGGCTGTACGGGTACGGGGTCCGGATCTCCCACGGGGTGACGATGCGGTCCGCGGCCCAGACCGCCGCGAACCCGAGGGCCTCCGCGCGCCGCGCCGCGTCCATGAGGACGCCGCTCGCCGCGCGGCCCGAGACGGGCAGGAAGACGCCGAACTTCATCGCCTGGCGAGACTATCATGACTCGGAGGCTCGGGAGGACCGCATGCGCGCGCCGGAGGTCGGGGTCGCGAGGCCGGAGGACGTGCCCCGCTGCGTGGATCTGGCCGAAGCCCTGGTCGGGGGGCGGCGGGCGGGGCCATTGATCCAGGCCGCGCTGAACCGGGGGGGGCTGCTGGTGGCCCGCCTCGACGGCGAGGTCGTGGGCACGCTCGCCTACCGGACGGACTGGTTCGCCTGCACGTTCGTCCTGCTCGTCGCCGTGCGCCAGGATCGGCGCCGCCGGGGGGTGGCCCGCGCGCTCTATCAGGCGGTCGAGGCGCGCAGCCCGAGCCCGCGCCTCTTCTCCTCCACCGAGGAGACCAACGCCGACGCGATCCAGATGCACCGGGCGCTCGGGTTCGTCGCGAGCGGCTACGTGGAGAACCTCCCCCAGGGCGTCCGCGAGCTCCTCTTCTACAAGCGGCTCCGGCCCGCCGGCTAGGGGTAGCTCATCCCCTCGGCCGCGCGTTCTGCGGATCGAAGAGCGGCTCGGAGACCACCCGCGCCGGCCGGCAGTCCCCGAGGATCTCCACCGACAGCGCCGTCCCGGCGACCGCGAACGGCGCGTCCAGGTACGCGACCGCCAGGCTCTGCCCGACCCAGTGCCCGTAGCCGCCCGACGTGGTGATGCCGACCACCCGGCCGTCGGCCAGGACCGCCTCGTTGCCGTGGCAGTCGGCGTCCAGCGCCGTGACCTCCAGGGTGACGAGGCGCTTCCGCACGCCGGCGCGCTTCTGCTCGAGCAGCGCCTCCCGGCCGATGAACTCGCCCTTGTCGAAGGCGACGAACCGCTCGAGCCCGGCCTCCAGCGGCGTCACCTCCGTGTTGATGTCGGCGCCCCAGACCCGGTACGCCTTCTCGAGCCGGAGCGAGTCCATCGCGCGGAGGCCGAAGTTGACGATGCCGAGGTCGGCGCCGGCCTGCATCAGGGCATCGTAGAGCCCGATCTGGTACTCGACGGGATGGTGAAGCTCCCATCCCAGCTCGCCGACGAAATTGATCCGGAGCGCCCGGACGGGACCATAGCCCGCCGCGATCTCCCGCATCGAGAGCCACGGAAACGCCGCATTGTCGAGGTCGGCGTCGGTCAGCCGGCGGAGGACGTCGCGGGCCCGGGGTCCGGCCAGGATCAGGACGCCGTCGCGATTGGTCACGTTCTCGATCCGGACGCTCCCATCGTCCGGCGCGTGGCGGAGGAGCCAGTCCAGATCGTGCTGCTCCGCCACCGCGGCGCTGACCACCAGGAAGCGCTCCGGCGCGAGCCGGGTCACGGTCGTGTCACACTCGATGGTGCCGCGGGAGTTGAGCATCTGCGAGACCGCGATGCGCCCCACGGGCAGCAGCCGGTTGGCGCAGAGGCGATTCAGGAGCGCCTCGGCACCGGGGCCCGAGACCTCGTACTTGGAGAAGCTGGAGAGCTCCAGGATGCCGACGCGCTGGCGGACAGCGCGGGCCTCGGCCCCGACGAACTCGAACCAGTTGGCCCGCCGAAAGCTCGGCACGTCCCGCGCCTCGACCCCGGGAGGGGCGAACCAGTAGGGGCGCTCCCAGCCGTTCCGCACCCCGAACACCGCCCCCGCCGTCCGCAACCGCTCGTAGAGCGGGCTCACGCGGGCGGGGCGGCCGGCGCGCCGGTCGTCCTGGGGAAAGACGATGGCGTACTCGTCTTCGTAGATGTCGATGCCGCGCGCCACGACGTAGGCCTCGGTGGCGTAGGGGCCGTAACGCCGCGGATCGACCTCCCAGAGGTCGATGGCAGGCTGGCCCTCGACGATCCACTCGGCCAGATGCCGCCCGGCCCCACCGGCCTGAGTGATGCCGAAGCTGAAGCCGCAGGCGACGTAGAAGCCGGGGAGGCCGACGGCCGGGCCGAGCAGGGGGTTGCCGTCCGGCGTGTAGGTGATGGGCCCGTTGACCACCCGGACGATCCCCGCCGCGGCAAGGCAGGGGAGCCGCTGCATCGCCTTCCCGACGACGGGCTGGAGCCGGCTCACGTCGGGAGGGAGGAGTTCCGCCCGGTAGTCGGGAGGGATCCCGCCGACGCCGAACGGACGTGCGCCCCGCTCGTAGGGGCCGAGAATGAAGCCCTGCCCTTCCTGGCGGAGGTAGTACGAGGCGTCTACCTCGCGGACGAGCGGGAGCTCCCCGCCCAGGGCGGCGACCTCCGGGATCGCCTCGGTCACGAGGTACTGGTGCTCCATGGGGACGATGGGCAGGTCCAGCCCGACCATCCGGCCGATCTCGCGCGCCCACGTCCCGGCCGCGTTGACGACGACCGCCGTCGTGATCGTTCCGCGGTCGGTAGTGACCCGCCACTCCCCGCCGCCGGTCCGCCCGATCCCGATGACGCGCGTCTGCCGGTACACCGCCGCCCCACGGTCCCGCGCCCCCTTGGCCAGCGCCTGGGTGACGCCGGAGGGATCGACATGGCCGTCCTCCGGGTTCCACGCGGCGCCGAGGAGGCCGTCGGTCTCCACCAGGGGGTGAAGTCGCTTGATCTCCGCCGGGCCGATCAGCTCGAAGGGCAGCCCGATGGTCCGGGCCTTTCCGCGATGGCGCCGGTACTCGTCCATCCGGGCCGGCACCGAGGCGAGCCGCAGGCTCCCAGCCTTGTGGAAGCCGACGGCCTGGCCGGTCTCGGCGGGGAGCCGCTGGTAGAGGTCGGTGCCGTAGAGGTGGATGCGGCTCAGGTTGAGGCTCGTGTTGAAGTGCGGGGTGTTGCCGGCGGCGTGCCAGGTGGAGCCGGAGGCCAGCTCGCCGCGCTCCACCAGGGCCACGTCCGACCAGCCGGCCCGGGCCAGGTGGTAGAGGACGCTACAGCCGACGATCCCCCCTCCGATCACGACCACCCGCGCGGTCGTCTTCATGGCGTCCTTTGTCTCTATCGTGCCGAAGCCCACGCCGGATCTGCCCTCCGCCTCGGCCGCTGAGCCCATTCGAGTCAGTAGCCATCGACAGGACTCGGCAAGTCCTCGCTGCCCTGCTCGGGTGCCTGGCGTCTCGTCAACGCCGCCGTGCCTTCGCAAGGAGAGCAGTCTCGGTCTCCGCTCGGTCGCCCCATTCTGCTCCCCGCGCGCGCATGGTAGCGCTGTCCTGCTCTGGTCAGAAGCCACCGGAGAGGCGCGTTCGGGGGCGGCTGCAGATCACGCTGAGGTAGCCAGATATCAAGCTGACGTTCAAGGACCGTACGGAAGAGGAGGGGCGCGAGCTCAAGAAGCGCCCCGCCCTGTGGGTTTCGGCGAAGCCTCAGCCCGTGCCGAGGAACCTGGTTGGGGTGCGCTCGACGGGGTCTGACCCATGCGTCGCTCAGGGCGAGCGGCCGGCGGGCTGGGACGCGACCGCCTGGGCCGCGGGATGCAGGACGCCGATCGCCCAGCCGAGGTCGAGGCGCTCCCCGAGCCAGCTCGGGCACCCCGTCCGCGCGTCGATGGCGAGGCCGCGCGCCCGATGCGCCGCCACGAGCGCCGCCGGTGCGTCTCCGGGTACGGCCGGCGGAGTGGGGACCGCCGGAATCGCCTGACCGCCCGGCGTCCGGAAGCGCAGCGTCCCGTCGGCGTCGCGCTCGACCTGGTAGCCCTCCTCGTGGACGGCCCGGTGATGGCGCCGGCAGAGGAGGGCGAGGTTGTCGAGCCGGGTCGGCCCGCCGTTGGCCCAGTGATGGATGTGGTGCCCCTGGGCGTGGCGCACCCCGCAGCCCGGGAAGCGGCACCCCCGGTCCCGCGCCTGGAGCGCCCGCCGGAGCGCCGGCGGGATCGTCCGCGTCCGGCGGCCCACGTCGAGCCCCTCGCCGTCGCCGCCGTACCGCATCACCACCCGCGTCGCGTCGCACGCCAGGCGGCGGCACGTTTCCGCGGGAACGTGGACGGCGTCCTCCAACGCGGACTGCCCGGGCTGGTCAGGATCGGCCAGCGGGGCCGCGTCCACGTGGACGACGACCTGGTACCGCTCGCTCCCCGGGCCGGGATCGAGGCCGTGCTGCAGCGCCGTCTCCGCCACCAGGGCGAGGCCGTCGGCCTGCTGCTGGCCCGCGGTCGGGGCGTCAGCCTCGTCGAGCGCGGACGCGGCGGCCCGCCGCCGCTGGTAGAGCGCCTCGCGCCCCGCGTCGAGGGCTCGGAGGAGCAGCGCTCCGGCCTCGGGCTCGAGCCGCCCCCGCACGACGACCATCCCGTCCTCGTCCGGATACACCTCAAGCGACCGGCCCGCGTGGCGCGCTGCCGCCTCCTGCGCCTCCCCCAGCCGGTCCACCCGCCGCCACGCCCGCACGATGCGCTCGACGTGGGCCGCCGTCCCCGCCCGCCCGACTTCGAGCAGCCGCGTCTCCGTCCCGGGGGTGGCCACCCGGGTCAGGGCGCGGACCTTCGAGTAGGAGAGCTCGCCCCGCGCGAGGGCCGCGGCCAGCTCTGGTAGCTGGCCGAGCGCGCGGGCCACCCGCACGCGCTCCCGCGCCGCCCCGGGGTCGAGGCCGACCCGCCAGCTCAGCCACTCCGCGCAGGAGCGGCATCCCTGCTGGGCCCAGCCGCCCCGCGCGTCGAACTCGCGGATCAGGTCGAGGAGCCGGGCAGTGGCGGCATCGAGGTGGGCCGAGAGCGTGGCGATCTCGTCGCCGAGCCGGTCGAGGTCCGCTGCGGGGAGTGAGGGCACGGGCACCGGAGTGGTGTCGGGCATAGCCGGTTGTCCTCCTGCGCAGACCCTACCACGTGATTCTCAGGCCACCGGGGAGGCTCCAGGACGGCGGATCGTGAGGGCGGGAACCGTTTCGGGGTCCGGCGCCGGCGAGGCGCGGCGCGAAGGGCCAAGGCAGACCGCTGGACAGGGCTGGCGGCCGCCACCGCGACCGCAGTCAGACCCCCGTCGAAAACCCTGTCAAGCAGAAAATGCCGCGCCGGGGCGGGGCGGGGCGGGCGCGCGACGCCGGCCCCGGCGCCCACCGCGCCGGCCCGGTCCGGCCCGCCGGGGACCGGCCCGTCGCGCCCCCAGCCCGTCGCTGAATCGCAATGCGACTGCAGGATCGCGTAGCCGTCATGACCCGGGGTGGAGGCGAGATCGGGCGGACGATCGCGGTCGGCTTCCGGCCAACCGACTCGCGTCGGGGGGAATTCCCCTCCGTGGCAGGTCGAACGCCCTCTCCAGCGGATTTGCGCGCACGGTCCAGGACGTGCTAGCAGTCTGGTAGCAGACTTGGGCTCGCCACAGGAGGTCGCCACCATGCCCCAGATCCTCGTCCGAGGCCTCGGGCGGAAGACCGTTCAGCGCCTGAAGCAGCGGGCCCGGATGGGTGGTCGGTCGCTGCAGCCAGAGGTCAGGTCCATCCTCGAGCAAGCGGCAACGACCCTCACCCCCGAGGAGGCGCGCAGTCCCCATGGCTGCCGGCTCGTGACCGCGGACAGGCGCGTGTACGACGCCTGCCGCGAGGGAGACCTCTCCCGTCTGGTGATGTGGGTGGCGGACGTCGGTTGAGTATCGTGGCCCACACAGGGAGGCGCCTCGAGAACCGCGTGGCCCTCGTGACCGGGGGCGGACGCGGGATCGGGCGGGCGATCGCGCTCGCCTTCGCGCGCGAGGGGGCGCACGTCGCCGTGGCGGCGCGGACCGCGGCCGCCATCGAGGCCGTCGCCGCCGAGGCGCGGGCGCTCGGCCGGAAGGCGCTCGCCGTCCCCTGCGACGTCGGCGACCGCACGCAGGTGGATGGAGCGGTCCGGCTCGCGGCGGAGGCCCTGGGGCCGATCCAGATCCTCGTCAACAACGCCGGCCTCGCCGTGTCGGCCAAGCTCGCCGACACGGACGACGCCCTCTGGGAACGCCACCTCCGGGTCAACCTCACGGGTGCCTTCTACACGTCCCGCGCGGTCCTCCCCGGGATGCTGGCCGCCGGCTGGGGGCGCATCATCAACGTCGCCTCGACCGCGGCGAAGCAGGGTTACCCCTACGTCGCCGCCTACGTCGCCTCCAAGCACGGGCTCCTCGGGCTCACGCGGGCGCTGGCGATGGAGCTGGCGACCTCCGGCATCACGGTCAACGCGATCTGCCCCGGCTACGCCGCGACCGATCTCACCTGGGAGAGCGCGCGGCGGATCCAGGAGAAGACGGGCCGCTCCTACGAGGAGGCCGTCAGGTCGCTCGCGGCGTTCTCCCCCCAGCGCCGGCTCGTGGAGCCGGAGGAGGTGGCGGCGCTGGCGGTGCTCCTGGCCAGCGACGACGCGCGCGGGGTGACCGGGCAGGCGTGGAACGTGGACGGCGGGGCGGTCCAGAGCTAGGATGGCCCCGATGAAGATCACCATCGTCGGCGGCGGGGCGGCCGGGCTCTACTTCGCGATCCTCATGAAGAAGCTCGACCCGCGCCACGCCATCACGATCCTCGAGCGCGACGGTCCGAACGACACCTTCGGCTGGGGGATCGTCTTCTCGGACCGGACCTTCGCCTTCCTCCAGGACCACGACGCCGAGACGTACCGGGAGATCACGGCGGCGGCCGAGGTGTGGGACCACGTGAACGTGGTCCACCGGGGCCAGACGATCCCGGTGCGGGGCAACCCGTTCTCCGGCATCGGGCGCCTGACCTTCCTCCAGATCCTCCACCGCCGCTGCCAGGCGCTCGGCGTGGACCTCCGCTTCCACGCGAACGTCACGAGCGTGGCGGAGCTCCTCGACTGCGACCTCCTGGTCGGCGCCGACGGGGCGAACAGCCTGGTCCGGCGGACGTACGCGGATTTCTTCCAGCCGTCCGTGGACGTCCGCCAGAACCGGTACATCTGGCTCGGGACGCCGCGGCTCTTCGACGGCCTGACGATCGGCTTCCGGGAGACGGACGCCGGGCTGTTCATCTACCACGCGTACCGGTTCAACAAGAGCACGAGCACCTTCATCGTCGAATCCCCGCCCGAGACGTGGGCCCGGGCCGGCTTCGAGCGGATGTCCGACGAGGAGACCTGCCGGTGGCTGGCCCAGGCCTTCAAGGTGGAGCTCGAGGGCCAGCCGCTCCTGTCGAATGACTTCGTCAGGTGGCTCAACTTCCCCCTCATCCGGAACAAGCACTGGAGCCACAAGCACGTCGTGCTCCTCGGCGACGCCCTCCACACCGCCCACTTCTCCATCGGCTCGGGGACGAAGCTCGCCCTCGAGGACACGATCGCCCTGGCCCGGAGCTTCGCCGGGGAGCCGCGCGTGCCCGAGGCGCTCGCGGCTTTCCAGCGGGTCCGCAAGCCGAGGGTGGACGAGTTCCAGGAGGCCGCGTACGCGAGCCTGCTCTGGCTCGAGCAGGTCCAGGACCACCTCCACCTCGACCCCGTCCCGTTCGCCTACCGGTTGATGATCCGCAGCCGCCGCGTCGGTTACCACCGTCTCAAGCGCGGCGACCCCGAGTTCGTCGCCCGCTACGACGCCTGGCGCCGCCAGCAGCCGCCCGCGCCCGGACCCATCCCGGCGGAGTTCCTCGACCTCTTCCAGAAGCGCTCGTTCGGCCACCTCGCGACGCTGATGCCGGACGGGACCCCCCACGTCACGCCGGTCTGGGTGGACTACGACGGGCACCACATCCTGGTCAACTCCGCGGCGGGCCGGCAGAAGGACCTCAACATGCGGGAGCGCCGGCACGTCGCGCTGGAGATCCCGGACCCCGACAACCCCAACCGCTACCTCCACATCCGCGGGACGGTCGTGGAGGTCACCGAGGAGGGCGCGGACGAGCACCTGGACCGACTCGCCCCGCGCTACCTGAACCGCGATCGGTACCCGCCGGCGATGCGCTTCCCGGGCGAGGTGCGACGGATCTACAAGATCGCGCCGAAGCGCGTCATCACCTGGGACCCGTTCGGCTAGGAGAGGGCATGGGCAGCTACCAGGCGTTCGACTACCGGATCGAGGACGGCGTCGGGACGGTGACCTTCACGCGCCCCGACAAGCTCAACTCCATCACCTTCGAGGTCTACGCCGAGCTCGAGCGGCTCACCTGGGCCACCCAGACCGACGAGGCGGTGCGCGTGCTCGTCCTCACGGGGACGGGGAAGGGGTTCTGCTCGGGGGGGGACGTCCACGCGATCATCGGGGAGCTGTTCAAGCGGGACGTCAAGGGGATGCTCGAGTTCACCCGGATGACCGGCGCCGTCGTCCGGAACCTCCGGCTCCTCGAGAAGCCGGTCATCGCCGCGGTCAACGGGATCGCCGCCGGGGCCGGCGCGGTCCTCGCGCTCGCCTCCGACTTCCGCATCCTCGCCGACACGGCGCGGTTCGCCTTCCTCTTCACGAAGGTGGGGCTCACCGGCGCCGACATGGGCGTGGCGTGCCTCCTCCCCCGGGTGGTGGGCTTCGGCCGCGCGGCGGAGCTTCTGATGCTCGGCGACACGATCGACGCGACGACGGCGGAGCGCTACGGGCTCGCCTACAAGGTCGTACCCGCCGACCGCCTGATGGAGGAGACGCGCGCGCTGGCGCGGCGCCTCGCCGACGGGCCGACCCAGGCGCTCGGGATGACCAAGCGCATGCTCAACAACGAGTGGGGTATGGACCTCGTGGCGGCGATCGAAGCCGAGGCGCAGGCCCAGGCGCTGCTCCTCATGGCGGAGGACCACAAGGAGTTCTACCGGGCGTTCACCGAGAAGCGGCCCCCGAAGTTCACGGGTCGGTGAGTGGTCGCGGGGAGGCGAGCATGGCGAAGACCATCGTGAACCCGCCGACCCTGGCCCGGCCTTCCGGCTTCTCCCACGGGATCGAGGCGCGCGGCCGGCTGCTCTTCCTCTCGGGCCAGACGGCCCAGGACGCCGAGGGGCGCATCGTCTCGAAGGGGGACCTCGTCGGCCAGTTCCGCCAGGCTCTCGCCAACCTGCGCACGGTCGTCGAGGCGCGCGGGGGCACGCTCCGGGACCTCGTCAAGGTGACGTACTACGTGCTCGACAAGGCGGACTACCGGGCGAAGGGGAAGGCAATCGGGCAGGTCTACCGCGAGATGCTCGGGGACCACTACCCCGCGTCAACGCTCGTGGAGGTGCGCGCGCTGTGGGACGCGGACGCCCTCATCGAGATCGACGGGATGGCAGTATTGGAAGAGGAGTCACGCCGGTGAAGGTCGAGAGCCTGTATCACACCGGGTTCACCGTGAGCGACATCTCGTCGGAGGGGGCCTCGACAGCCCCCTCCGAAACCTCCCCCACCGTTGCGCCGGCACAGCCGGCGCTCGGAGTGGACCGGTCAACCCTCGCGGTAGGGCAGCGCCAGGCGGCACCGGCAACGCAGGGGAATGGACCATGAAAGTCGAGGCGCTGTACCACGTAGGGTTCACCGTGAGCGACATCGATCGCTCGATCGAGTTCTACCGGGACGTGCTCGGGCTCTCGCTCCACCGTCGGCAGACCGGCACGGCCGAGTACCTGTCCACCGTCACGGGCTTCCAGGACGTCCGGCTCGAGATCGCCCTCCTCAAGACCCCGGACGGGAACGGGATGCTGGAGCTGCTTCAGTACGTCTCGCACCCGGCCCTGCCGAACGACCGGGAGACGAACCGCCCCGGGAACGCCCACGTCTGCTTCAAGGTGGCGGACATCCGCGAGGCATGCGCGGAGCTGAAGCGGCGCGGCGTGCGGCTGATCTCCGAGCCGGCCGAGGTGACGGCGGGCGTCCACAAGGGTGCCCTGGCCGTCTACCTCCGCGATCCGGACGACTTCACCGTCGAGCTCTTCCAACCGGCCCCGGGCGGCTGATCCCGCCGGCCGCCGGTGCCGCGCTCAGCAGGCTTGCCGGAAGACACAAGAGCCGGCGGGCTTGGTCGCGCGCTCCCGGCCGAAGCGCTCCGAGCGCGGGCTTTGCCCGCGCAACCGAGGGGGGAGGTTCGGCCCCCCGGAAGAAAGGGGGCCAAACCCCCCTCCGAGGGTTCAGCGCCGGCCGCGCGAGGCGAGGAAGATCACCAGCATGAGCGGCACGTAGAAGGCGAGCACTCCCTGAAGGGTCAGCGCCCAGCCGTCCTTGGCCGGAACGACCAGCGAGCCCCGCCCCAGCTTGAACGTCGTCGCGAACAGGTCGGCGATGAGCCCGTTCAGCGGCGCGCCGAGCATGCTGACGATCGTCCCCGGATAGAAGACCGGAAGGAGCGAGACGAGAAAACCGACGCCCACCACGATCAAGAGGAGCACCAGCATGTCACTCCTCCTTCACAGCTGGTGGGGGGAATGCCCTGCCCGATCCAGCCCCCCCGGGCGCGCCGTGCACCGTACCGGGTCGGACAACCTCGGCCCCACCCGACCTCCGAGGCGGCCCTATCATGACAGGAGGCGCGCCACGGTTGTCAACAAATCCCGGGCGACCCGGGGCCCGCGGCTCTCAAATGGGACGCCGCGCCGCGGATGAACCGCAGCGGGGCGGCCGTCCCGGCTCACCCGGCGGGGCCGCCGCCGTTGACGTAGATCACCTGCCCCGTCAGGTAGCTCGCCTCGTCGGAGACGAGGAAGCGGACGACCGCCGCGATCTCCTCCGGTCGGCCCGTGCGGCCGAGCGGAACCGACCGGACGAACGCCTCGGCCCGCTCCGGCCCCATCGCGCTGAGCGATTCGCCCAGCATGTCCGTGGCGATGGGCCCGGGCGCGACGGCGTTGACGCGGATCCCGTGCGGCCCTTCCTCCTTCGCGAGGATCCGCGTGAGCGCGTCCAGGCCGCTCTTCGACGCGGTGTACGGGCCGGACCCGACGGGGAAACGCTGCGTGACGTTCGACGAGACATTGATGATGTGACCGCGCCGCCGCTCCCGCATGTGCGGGAGCACCGCCCGGATGAGGTAGAAGGGGCCGCTGAGGTTGACGCGGAGGATCCGATCCCACTCCTCCGGCGCCACGTCGGCGAGGCGCACGCCGGGGAGGTGCACCCCGGCGTTGTTCACGAGCACGTCGATCTGGCCGAACGCCTCCAGCGCCGCGCGCGCGACGGCCGGGGCCGCCTCCGGGCGGCCGACGTCGGCGCGGATCGCCCGGGCGTCTCCTCCGCCGGCGATGACCTTCTCGACGAGCGCGCGCGACTCCCGCTCCCGATCGCGGTAGCTCACGACGAGCCGGAAGCCCGCCTCGGCCAGACTCAGCGCGATGGCGCGCCCGATCCCGCGCGACGCGCCCGTCACGATCGCGACTCCGCGTCCCGTGCCCATGTCGCCCTCCGCCCGGCGGCCTTCGCGGGCGACGCGCCACCCGCCCGCTCCCTGCCGTGAGCCGTCGCCTGGCCGCCGCGCTCGCCGGCGCGGCGGTCGCGCTCGCCCTCGCCTTCCGCTTCGGGCGCGCCGCCCTCTTCGCGACGGCGCTGGCCCTGCCGGCGACCGAGGCGACCCTCGGCGCCCTCGCGCCGATCCCGGTCCGCGAGGAGGTCACCCTCCCCGGCGACGGCGGGCGCCTCGTCGCCGACCTGTACCGGCCATCCGCGCCTCGCGCCGGCCTCGTCCTGGTCCACGGCCTCTCCCCCGCGGGCCGGCGGCATCCCGAGCTCGCGCGGCTGGCCCGGCTGCTCGCGCGCCACGGCCAGCTCGTCCTCGTTCCCGATTTCGAGGGCCTCCGCGCGTTCAGGCTGACGGGGCGCGAGGAGGGCGAGATCCGCGCGGCGCTCCGCGAGGTCGAGCGGCGCGCCGGCCGGGCCGGCGTGGCCGGCTTCAGCTTCGGGGCCGGGCCCGCCCTCTTGGCCGCGGCCGACCATCCCGGCCTCCGCGTGGCGGGGAGCTTCGGCGGCTACGCGGACCTCCGCCACGTCATCACCTATATCACGACCGGGGTCCACGGGTTCGGCGGACGCCGTTACGTCTTGCGGCAGGAGGAGTACAACCGCTGGAAGCTCCTCGCCCTGCTCGTCGCGTTCGTCCAGGAGGAGCGGGACCGTGGCCTGCTCGAGGCGATCGCCGGACGGAAGCTCGCCAACCCCGCGGACGCGACCGACGCCCTCGAAGCCGCGCTCGGCGGCGAGGGGCGCGACGTGCTGGCCCTCGTCGTGAACCGCCGAGAGGAGGCCGTGGCGCCGCTCCTCGCCCGCCTCTCCCCGCGGACGCGCGCGGCGCTGGATCGGCTCTCGCCCCTGCCCGCAGCCGCCCGCCTGTCGGGGCGGCTCCTCGTCGCACACGGGGTCGGCGACGACTCGATCCCGTTCACGGAGGGCCTGCGTCTGGCCGAGGCCGCGGGTGGGCGGGCGCGCCTCGCGCTGCTCCAGACCTTTCACCATACCGGGCCGCGCCCGCTCTGGGACTCGCTCCGCCACGGCGCGGCGGACGGCTGGCGGCTCTTCCGCCTCGTGGATGACCTGCTCTCGCGGCCGTGAGCGCCGCCGGAGTCGCCATCAGCGCGACGGGCGGGCTCCGGTCGTGCGTCAGGCGACGCTCACGCGGCCCGACCGCCCGCGACGTTCCCGAGGAGCGCGGCGATCCGTTCCTGGAGGCGATTCGTCCCCCGGCAGGATCGCTGCGACCGCTCAGCGGATCAGCTTCGCGTACTGGTCGAGGAGCGGCAGGACGCTCTCCCGACCCTCGGGCGGGATCCGGAAGATCGCGCGCGTGACCCCGGCGGCCGCGTAGCGCTCCAGCCTCGCCGCGTCGGGCGGGGCGCCGAAGACCGAGACGGAGATCGTCTTCCTGTCGCGGCCGGCCCGGGCGGCCCGCGCCTCGAGGTCCGCGAGTCCGTCCAGGATGACCTGATCGCCGGCCCGCCCGCGCGGGAACCAGCCGTTGCCGAATTCCACCACCCGCTGGAGCGTATGGCGGCTCTCGCCCGCCAGAAGGACCGGCGGGTGCGGGCGCTGGACCGGCTTCGGGGACGACCAGATCCGGTCGAAGCTCACGAGCTCGCCGTGGAATTCGGCCTCCTCCCGGGTCCAGATCTCCTTCATAGCGAGGACCCGCTCCCGCATCAGCCGGAACCGGGTCTTGAAGACCGTGCCGTGGTTCTCCATCTCCTCGACGTTCCACCCGGCACCGACGCCGAAGAGGAAGCGGCCGCCGGAGAGCAGGTCGAGGCTCGCCACCGACTTGGCCGTGATGATCGGGTCCCGCTGGATGAGGAGGCAGATCCCGGTGCCCACCCGGAGCCGCGTCGTCACCGCGGCGGCGGCCGTCAGGACGACGAACGGATCGAGCGTGTGCGAATACTCCCGGGGGAGCGGCTCGCCGCTCGGGAACGGGGTGCGGCGGCTCACCGGGATGTGGGTGTGCTCCGGGACGAACAGCGACTCGAACCCGCGCTCCTCCAGCGCCCGGGCCAGCTCGTCGATGCGGATCGCGTACGCCGTGGGGAACATGAACGCGCCGTAGTCCATGGTCACCTCTCGAGGCGGCGGAGGGCGGCCCCCCCCTCCGCGCCGTGCGCTCGGGGCTTACGCCTGGTGACGATGCGCCAGCAGCCGACGCCGACACGCTACCCGCGCCCGCGCCCGCGGTCAAGACGGGGTCCCGCGGTTGTCCCCCGCCCCCGGTTTCGCTACCATGAGGACACGGCAGGCGCTCGCCCGCCGAGAGGAGGATGCGCCATGCCCGTGTCGCTCGAGGAGGGCCTGCCCTCGAAGGCCCTCTGGCCGGAGCGGATCTACACGCTCCCGGAGCACCGCTATCCGGTCCGCCTCAACGTCGCCCGCGAGCTCCTCGATGCCAACGCCGAGGGCGGCCGCGCCGGACGGCCGGCCATCTACGCCCAGGACCAGGTCCTGACGTACGGGGAGCTCCAGAAGCGCGTCAATCGCCTGGCCAACGGGCTCCGCGCCGCCGGGATCGACCGCGGCGACCGGATGCTCCTCCGGATGCCGAACTGCCCGGAGTTCATCGTCACCTGGCTCGCCTGCCAGAAGCTCGGCGTGATCGCCGTCTCGACCATGCCGCTCCTGCGCGCGCGCGAGCTGGCCTACATCGCGAGCGACGCCGGCACGACCGCCGCCGTGGTGTCGAGCGGCCTCCGGGAGGAGCTCGAGAAGGCCCGGGCGCAGGCCCCCGAGCTCGAGCGCCTGATCGTCGTCGGCGAGACGCGCCCGGGCGACACGGGATGGGCGAGCCTCATGGACGGCCAGCCGGAGCGCTTTCCCGCCGCCGACACGGACGCCCGCGACGTCGCGATGATCGCCTACACCTCGGGCTCGACGGGCGTGCCCAAGGGATGCGTGCACCAGCACATCGACATCCTCGCCTCGGCGGACTCCTACGCGCGCTACGTCCTCACGCCCTCCGAAAAGGACCGGTTCGGCGGCCACCCGACGCTCGCCTTCACCTTCGGGACTGGCGGCCTCCTGGTCTACCCGCTCCGGTTCGGCGCGGCCACCGTCCTCTCGGGCCCGTTCGAGCCTTCGAGCATGCTCGAGACGATCCAGCGCCACCGGATCACCGTCGCCTTCTGCGCGCCGACCTCCTACCGGCTCATGCTCGGGGTGCAGGATCTGGAGAAGCGCTTCGACCTCGGGAGCCTCCGGCTGTGCGTCTCGGCCGCCGAGCCGCTCCCGGCCGCCACGTACGAGGAGTGGGTCGGGCGCACGGGCAAGGAGTGCCTGGACGGGATCGGCTCGACGGAGATGTTCCACATCTTCATCTCCTCGACGAAGGGGGGCGTGAAGCCCGGGGCCACGGGGGTCCCGGTCCCGGGTTACGACTGCCGGGTCGTGGACGAGGAGGGGGCCGAGGTCCCGCGTGGCACGCCGGGCCTCGTCGTCATCAAGGGCCCGACCGGCTGCAAGTACTGGCGGAAACCGGACCGGCAGGCCGAGTACGTCCGCTTCGGCGGCTGGAACGTGACGGGCGACGTCTACGTCCAGGACGAGGCAGGCTACTTCACCTACCAGTGCCGCTCGGATGACATGATCGTCTCCGCCGGCTACAAGATCCCCGGCCCCGAGCTGGAGCACGTCCTCGACGAGCACCCCGCGGTGGCGGAGTCGGCGGTGGTGGCCGCGCCCGACGCGACGCGCGGCTACATCCCGAAGGCCTTCGTCGTCCTCAAGCCCGGCGTTCAGCCGTCGGAGGCGCTGGCCAGGGAGCTCCAGGAGCACATCAAGAAGGAGCTGGCGCCGTACAAGTACCCGCGCCAGGTCGAGTTCGTCGAGAAGCTTCCCCGGACCGAGACCGGCAAGATCCGTCGCGTCGAGCTGCGCCAGCAGGAGGCCGCCCGGGCCGGAAGGCGCTGACCGCGGACCCGCGCGACCGGCAGCGGAGGTCGAGGAGTGAAGATTCTCTACGCGCCCACCCTGACCGTCCCGTTCCTCACCGCCGAGCAGCGCGCGCAGATCCTCGACGCGGCCGGCCCCGCGGCCGCGCTCGTGGAGGCCAAGGACCACGCGCGCCAGCGTGTGGAGATCGCCGACGCCGACGTCCTCTTCGGCCGCGTCCCTCCGGACATCTATGCCGAGAGCCGGCAGCTCCGCTACTACCACGCGCTGGGCGCCGGCGTGGACGCCATTCTCTCTCCCGAGCTGATCGCCAGCGAGGTTCTGCTGGCGAGCGAGAAGGGGGAGGTGGGGATCCACCTGGCGGAGCACGCCTTCGCGCTGCTGCTCGGCCTCACCCGCGGCCTCCACACGGCCCTGCGCGACCCGGACTACCGGCTCCGCGAGTCGATCCGACTGGAGCAGCGGGAGCTCTTCGAGCAGACCATGGGCATCCTGGGGTTCGGCGGCACCGGTCGCGAGGTGGCGCGCCGCGCGCTGGGGTTCCGGATGCGCGTGCTGGCGATCGACGCCGAAGACGTGCCGCCGGAGCCCGGGGTCGAGGCGATCTGGAAGCCCGATCGGCTGGCCGACCTGCTCGGCGCGTCCGACGTCGTCGTGATCGCGCTGCCGCTCACCAAGGCGACCCATCACCTCTTCACGCGCGATCTCTTCCGTCGGATGCGCCCCGGCGCGATCCTGATCAACGTGACCCGTGGCGCCATCGTCCACACGGACGACTTGCTCGGGGCCCTCGACGACGGCTGCCTCTCGGGCGCAGGGCTGGACGTGACCGACCCCGAGCCGCTGCCGGCGGGACACAGGCTCTGGACACACCCGCGGGTGATCGTGACGCCGCACAGCGCCGGCGGGTCACCCCGTCGGGCGAGCCGGGCCGTGAACGCGTTCTGCGAGAACCTCCGCCGCCTGCGTGCCGAGCAGCCCCTCCTGGCCCTCATCGACAAGGACAAGGGCTACTGACGGCCGATCGCGCCACGCCCCCTCTCCCCGGGGGCGAGGGTCAGGGTGAGGGGGTGGGCTTCCTCGCCACGAACAGGAACCGGTTCACGCTGAAGAAGTAGTCGCCGTCACCGGTCCGCGCCTTCAGGTCCGCCGCCCAGGCCTCGGCTTCTGCCTGCGGAAGCCCCTGTCGGATCGCCGACTCCTTCGTCGGCCCGATGATGCCCACGCTGAAGGAGTCCGGGTCGTACCGGACGTTGAGGACGGGGATCGCCTCGGCGTGCGAGACGTGGAGCCCCGCCTTCCGGAGGAGGCCCGGCAGCCGGGGCGGCAGGTGCGGCTGCGCGAAGTCGCCCATCCGCGCCTCGATGACCCGCTGGTGCCGCGCGGGGTCGCTCGTGAGCCAGACGCAGGAGCCCCAGTCGGTGTCCACGATGACGAGCCGGCCAGCCGGGCGCAGCACCCGCGCGGCCCCGGCGAGGGCTCCCTCGACGTCGGGGACATAGAGGTAGACCTGGACGGCGACCGCGAAGTCGAAGGACGCGTCCCGGAAGGCGAGGGCCGCCGCGTCACTCAGGACCGGCTCGACGCGGCCGCCGACCCCCTCGCGCCGCACGCGCTCCCGGACGGCGGCGAGCATGTCGGGGCTCGAGTCGGTCGCGATGATCCGTCCGCTCGGGCCGACCTCGCCGGCCAGCTCGCAGGCCAGGAACCCCGGGCCGCACCCGATGTCGAGCCCGCGCTCCCCGGGCCGAGCCGCGAGCACCGCGCGCGTCCGCGCGCGCTGCTCGGCGATCTCGGGCGCCGCGTAGATCTTCTCGAGCCGCGCCGCCGACGCCGCGTCGAACTTGCCCGCCATGGCGGCGGCCAGTCTAGCACGCCGCGAGTTGACCGCTTCCGGCCCACGGGCTAAGCTCGGCGCACCGGAGGCCAGGGTGATCTGCGCGCGATGCGCGTTCGAGAAGACGATGTACCGCGAGATGGACATGCCCTTCTGGCTGGAGCAGGCCGAGGCCGAGCTGACCGGGGCCCGAAGGCCGTCATGAACGTCGAGCTGCCGTACGGCGAGAGCACGCTCCGCGCGGCGCTCCCCGAGCGGACGCGCACCCTCCGCAACACTGAGGCCGCGACGCTCCCCCCGGTCGAGGACCTGGACACGGTGGTCCGCGAAGCTCTCGCGCGCCCGCTGGAGCTCCCGCGCCTCGGCGAGCTGGTGCGGCCGGGCGCCAGCGTGACCGTCGCCTTCGACGACGCCACGGTCGCCTCCTACGGCCCGATCCGTGGGATCGCCATCAAGGCCGTGACCCGCTTCGCCGACGACTACGCCCGGCGGCCGGAGTACGTCGAGGCGTACCGCCACGGCTACGCGTTTCACCCGGTCCACGCGATCATGGCCCTGTACCCGCTCAAGCGCCTCCAGCACCTCGGGCGCGTCATCGTCGCGGCCCCCCGGGACCCGGCGGTGCCGCGCCACCTCGGCTTCGAGACGGCCTCGAGCGTGGAGGAGGCGGTCGCTCGGGCCGAGGCGGTCCACGGCCGGGAGTGCGCGATCGCCCACGTCCAGCAGCCAACCGCGCCCCGGCTCTGACCGGGTCTCCCCACAGGAGGCACGCCTTGGCCGCGTACTTCATCGTCGACCTCGACATCCAGGACCCCGCCGCCTTCGAGGAGTACCGGAAGCTCGTCCCGGCGACGATCGAGAGATACGGGGGCCGCTACCTCGTCCGGGGCGGCGCGCTCGAGACCCTCGAGGGGAGCTGGCGACCCAAGCGCGTGATCGTCCTCGAGTTCCCGAGCCTCGCGCAGGCGAAGCGCTGGTACGACTCGGCGGAGTATCGGGGGCCGAAGGCGCTGCGGCTCAAGACCGCGAAGGCCAACCTGATCCTCGTGGAGGGCGTGTGATGGCGGAGCACGTCACGCTCGCCCGCGAGAGCCGCATCGCGACGATCACACTGAATCGCCCCGATCGCCGCAACTCCTTGAGCGACGCGATGCTGACGGCGCTGCTCGCGGCGCTCGCCGAGCTGCGGGACGACGCCGCGACCCGCGTCGTCGTCCTGACCGGCGCCCCGCCCGTCTTCTCGGCGGGCGCCGATGCCCCGATCAAAGCGAGCATGCCCCCGGACGAGCGCCGGCGGGTCTTTCTGGCCCGGAAGAGCCAGTTCCGCCGGCTGTTCGATCGCGTAACCACGCTCCTCGAGCAGCTCGAGCAGGTCACGATCGCGATGATCAACGGCCACGCCGTGGGCGGTGGGCTCGCGCTGACGTTCGCCTGCGACTTCCGGTGGGCGGCGGCGGAGGCGGAGCTCTGGATCCCGGAGGTGGACCTGGGCGTCCCCCTCGGCGCCGCCTCGACGACCCGCCTGGTGCGACTCGTGGGCCCGGGGCGCGCCAAGGAGATCATCATGGAGGGGCGGCGCTACACGGCCGCGGAGGCGCAGGCCCTCGGCCTCGTCCACCGCGTCGTCCCGGAGGCCGAGCTGGCCAAGGCGGTGCGCGCCTACGCCGAGCTGCTCGCGGCCAAGCCGTTCCGCCCGCTCGCCGAGGTCAAGGCCCGCGTCAACGCGATCGCACGGGCCGGCATTCCCGAGGTGAATGCGCTGACCGATGGCCTCCTCGACCGCGAGTGACCCGAAGTCCCCTCTCCCCCGGTTCGGGGGGAGAGGGATGAGGGCAACCGGAACCCGAACCTCGCGCCGGCCGAGGCCTTCCGCACGCGCGACGGCTACGTGACCGTGGTCCTCATGAACCCCGACCAGTGGGAGCGCTTCTGCCGGGTCCTGGGCGACGAGGCGCTCCGGACGGATCCGCGGTTCGCGAACAACGAGAGCCGCCTCGCGCATCGCGCCGAACTCGTGGCCCGTGTCGAGGCCGCCCTCGCGACGGCCCCGACGGCGGAGTGGGTCGCGCGCTTCGAGCCGGCCCAGATCGCGGCGGGTCCGATCTACGAGTTCGACGAGGTGTTCGCCGACCCGCAGGTGCGCCGGCTGGGCCTCGTCACCGAGCTCGACCAGCCCGGCCTCGGGCGCGTACGGATGCTCGACGCGCCGTTCCGGGCGTCCCCGACCCCGCCGGCGATCCGGCGGCCGGCCCCCCGCCTCGGCGAGCACACGGCCGAGGTGCTCGAGGAGCTGGGGGTGCCGCGACCCGAGATCGAGCGGCTCGCCGCGGCCGGCGTCATCGCGCTGGGTAGGTGAATGAGGGTCAGCGCCGGCATCGTCGGCACGACCGCCGGGCCGCGCCTCCACGCGGTCGACGCGCGCTGGCTCATGGCCTACGCCGCTGCGCTCGGCGAGACGGCCCCCGCATACCTCGACACCCTCCGTCCCGAGGGCGTCCTCGCCCACCCGCTCTTCCCCGTCTGCTACGAGTGGCCCGTCGCCGTGGACCTCCGCGCCGCCGCCATCCCGGACGACGTGGCGGCGCGGGGCGTCCACGCGACACACGACCTCCACCTGCACCGCCGGCCGCGCGCGGGCGACCGGCTGAGCACGACGGCCACGATCACGGCGGCCGAGGCGCGAACGCCCGGCGCCTACGTGCTCATCCGGTTCGAGTCCGTCGATCAGCAGGGAGAGCCGGTGAGCACGACGGACTACGGCACGCTCTACCTCGGCGTCACGTGTGACGGGGCGCCGGTGCGCCCGATCCCGGCGCCTGTCGCCGCGGGAACCGAGGCCGGCGAACCGGTCTGGTCGGCATCCCTCCCGATCCCGGCGGCCCTGGGCCACGTCTACACCGAGTGCGCGCGGATCTGGAACCCGATCCACACCGACCGTGCCTTCGCCCTCGCCGCGGGGCTGCCCGACGTCATCCTCCACGGGACCGCGACGCTGGCGCTCGCCGTCTCGGAGGTCCTGCGCCGCGAGGCCGCGGGACCGGCGACGCCCGTCGTGCGGATCGCGTGCCGGTTCGCCGGGATGGTGCGCATCCCCTCCACGGTCCGCGTCCGCGGGCTCGGCGCCGCCGCCACGCCCGAGGGGCGGCGGCTCCGCTTCGACGCGCTCGCCGATGACGGGAGGCCCGCGATCCGCGACGGTCGGCTCCTCATCGGTCAGTAGTGCCTCCGCACCGGTGCGGCCCGTGCGGCGAGGAACCCTTGACCCGGGGAAGCGGATTCCCGTAGAGTGAGGGCACCGTTTCGGCCGTTCCGATGCCCACTTCCCGACCACGGGAGGACCCCATGACTCACTGGCGCGCCTCGCTCTCTCTCACGGCCGGCCTGCTCACGTGGGTGCTCGTCTGGGGCGCGGCGACCCCGGCGGCGGCCCAGGTGCCCGACGAGATCCGCGTCGGGGCGACGGTCGCTCTGACCGGGCCCTTCTCCGCGGAGGTCGGCCACTTCAAGAAGATGATGGAGCTCTGGACGGAGTCGATCAACGCGAAGGGCGGCGTCACGCTGCGCGAGTACGGCAAGCGGCTGCCCATCAAGATGATCGTCTACGACGACACCTCGAAGCCGCCGGACGCGGTCCGCCTGTACGAGAAGCTCGTGACCGAGGACAAGGTGCACGTCCTCCTCGGCCCCTACTCCTCCCCCATCACCGTCGCGTCGTCCACGGTGGCCGAGAAGCACCAGATTCCGATGATCGCCCTCGAGGCCAACGCGAGCGGGATCTTCCGGCGCGGCTTCAAGTGGCTGGTCGGCGTCATCGACGACGGCCCGAAGTGGTCCTACCACTACTTCGACATGCTCAAGGCCGAGGGGAAGGCAAAGTCCATCGGCTTCGTGATCGAGGACACGCCCCACCCGAAGGAGGTCGGCTCGGGCTCCATCCCGAAGGCGAAGTCGGTCGGCCTCGAGGTGAAGCTCGAGGAGTACTTCCCGGTCGCCACGCAGGACTTCAACCCGATCATCGCCAAACTCAAGGCCGCGAACCCGGACATCGTCTACATCTCGGCCTTCCCGGCCCGGGAGGTGACGTTCTTCAAGCAGGCGCTCGAGCAGGGGCTCAACCCGCGCGAGTACCACGCCATCCACCACGGCGTCGCCTTCTACGGGGCCGTCGGCGTTCGGAACGCGAACCTGGTCACCGGCGAGGCGTACTGGATGCCGGGGGTGAAGGCGGGGAACTCGAAGCCCTTCGAGGAGCTGCTCCAGAAGCTCCAGATCAAGGTGGAGGACTTCCCCTGGTCGTCGATCCACTACTTCGGGTTCGAGGCGCTGGTGGCCGCCCTGGAGAAGGCGGGGACGCTCGACCGCGAGAAGCTCCTCGCGGCGACCAAGGCGCTCGACATCGAGACGATCAGCGGCCGGCTCCGATTCGACCCGGCGACGGGCCAGGGAACGCTCAACCCGTTCCCCACGCAGATCCAGGAAGGGCGCTACGTCACGATCTGGCCGCCCGAGATCGCCTCGGGCAAGTACGTCTACCCGCGGCCAGGATCCCAGTAGGCCGTTGACACGGCCCCCTCACCCAACCCTCTCCCCTGTCGGGGGAGAGGGTAGAGGGGCCCCCTTCCGGGTCGGCTTCGACGTCGGCGGCACCTTCACCGACTTCGCGCTCCAGACCGACGACGGTCGCCTCCTCACCGGCAAGCGCCTGACTACCCCCCACGATCCCGCCCGTGCCTGCGTGGAGGGGCTCCGCGAGCTGGTCGCCCACGCCGGCCTGGGCTGGGCGGACCTGGCGCAGGCGGTCCACGGGACGACGCTCGGCTCGAACGTCGTCATCGAGCGGAAGGGGAAGAACGTCGCGCTGCTGACGACGCGCGGCTTCCGCGACGTCCTGATCATCGGGCGCGAGAAGCGCTACCAGCTCTACGACCTCTTCATCGAGAAGCCGCCCCCGCTCGTCCCTCGCTCGCGCATCCGCGAGGTGACCGAGCGGATCGCCTTCGACGGGGAGATCCTGACCCCGCTCGACGAGGCCGGGCTCCGGGCGACGGTCCGACAGCTCGCGAAAGACGGGGTGACCTCGCTCGCGGTGTGCTTCCTCCACGCCTACGTGAACCCGGCCCACGAGCGCCAGGCGGCGGAGATCGTCCGTCAGGAGGCGCCCCACATCGCGGTGAGCCTCTCTTCCGAGGTTTCCCCCGTGATCCGCGAGTACGAGCGGACGTCCACGACCGTCGTCAACGCTTACGTGATGACGACCGTCCGCGACTACCTCGAGCGGCTCGAGCGGGCGCTCGCCGACCTCGGGTACCGGGGGCGGCTCTTCGTCATGCAGTCGGGAGGCGGCATCGCCACCGCGGAGACGATGGCCCGCTTCCCGGTGCGGATGATCGAGTCGGGTCCCGCCGCGGGGGCCCTCATGGCCGCCGCGTACGGCAAGGTCACCGGCCATCCCGACCTCGTCGCCTTCGACATGGGGGGGACGACGGCCAAGCTCTCCCTGGTCGCGGGCGGCCGGCCGCAGACGATCCGCGAGTTCGAGCTCCACCGGGTGCGGCTGCAGCCGGGGAGCGGGATCCCCATGAACATCCAGGCCATCGACCTCGTCGAGATCGGCGCCGGCGGAGGCTCCATCGCGCGCGTCGGGATGGGCGTGATCACGGTGGGCCCCGACTCGGCGGGCGCCGACCCGGGCCCCCTCTGCTACGGGCTCGGCGGCCGGGAGCCCACGGTCACCGACGCGGACCTCGTCCTCGGCTACCTGAACCCCGAGTACTTCCTGGGCGGGCGGATGCGGCTCGACCTGGAGGCGGCGCGGCGCGGGATCGAGGCCGAGATCGCCCGGCCGCTCGGGCTGTCGCTCGCCGAGGCCGCGTGGGGCATCCACCAGCTCGTCAACACCAACATGGAGCTGGCGACGCGGGTGGTCTCGATCGAGCGCGGCTACGACCCGCGCCAGCTCGCCCTCGCCGCCTTCGGCGGGTCCGGCCCCGTCCACGGCTGCCGGCTCGCCCAGGCCCTCCGGATCCCGCGCGTGATCCTGCCCGCGGCCGCGGGGGTGACCTCCGCCATCGGCCTCCTCGCCGCGGAGGTGAAGTTCGACCTCTCGCGCTCGTACGTGACGCGCCTCGGGGCGCTCGACCCGGGCCACTTCCGCCGGATCGTGGAGGAGATGACGGCGGCGGGGAGCGAGGTGGTCCGCGAGGCCGGCGTGACCGGGCCGCTCACGGTCGCGCGGACGGCCGACCTCCGTTACGTGGGACAGGGCTACGAGCTGACGGTCCCGCTGCCGGACGGCCCGATCGGGGACGACACCGCGGAGCGCCTCCGCGCGGCGTTCCACTCGGTGTACGCCCAGCGCTACGGCTACGCTGACCCGAAGGCGGAGGTCGAGCTCGTGACCGTGGGGGTCAGCGTGATCGGCGTCGGGCCGGACGTCCGGCTGCCGGAGCACCGCTCGCCCGCGCGGGACCTCGACGAGGCGCGGAAGCCGGACCGCTCGGTCTACTTCCCGGAGTTCCGCGCGTACCGCCCCTGCCCCATCTACGACCGGGCGCGGCTGCCGGTCGGCGCCCGGCTCGCGGGGCCGGCGGTCGTCGAGGAGCCGGACTCGACGACCGTGCTCCCGCCCGGCGCCGTGGCGGAAGTGGACCCCCGGGCGAACCTCCTGGTGAGCTTCCCGTGAGCCGCCCGGACCCCATCACCCTGGGCGTCATCTGGGGCGCCTTGCAGTCCATCACGGTCGAAGTGGGGACGACCGTCCACCGGACGGCGCACTCGCAGCAGGCGCGCGAGGGGCAGGACTTCTCCGTCTGCCTCTTCGACCCCGAGGGGCGCATGACCGCCCAGGGCCCGTACAGCCCGGGCCACATGGGGGCCATGGCCTTCGCCGCCCGGAACGCCATCGCGGCCTTCCCGGGCCGGCTCGAGCGCGGGGACGTCGTCCTCTTCAACAGCCCCTTCCTCGGCTCGGGCCACTTTCCCGACTTCTTCATGATCCAGCCGGCCTTCCACGACGACGGTCGCCTCATCGGGTTCGCCGCCAACATCCTCCACCACACGGACGTGGGCGGGATGCGTCCGGGCAGCCAGGCCGTGGAGGGCGTCTTCGACTACTTCCAGGAGGGCCTGCACGTGCCCCCGATCCGCCCCTGGAAGAGCGGCGAGGAGCAGGAGGACGTCTTGGCCCTCATCCTCGCCAACACGCGGATGGCGGAGTCCATGCTCGGCGACCTCCGCGCCCAGCGGAACTCCCTCCGGGTCGGGGAGCTGCGGCTCATGGAGCTGGTCCAGCGCTACGGCTACGAGACCGTGCAGGCGGCGGTCACCGAGGTCATGGACCGGACGGAGGCGAAGGTCCGCGCGGCGATCCGCGCGATCCCGGACGGGGTCTACCCGTTCGAGGACTTCATGGACGACTGCGGGCCGGGCACGGACCCGATGCGGCTCGTCGTCACGGTGACGGTGCGGGGCGAGGACATCCTCATCGACTTCGCGGGGACGGGCCCGCAGACCGCGTCGGGGATGAACTCCTACGTCAACTACACCCGCTCGTACTGCTACGCCGCGGTCAAGTGCCTCACCGACCCCTACGGTCCGCAGAACGACGGCGCGTTCCGCCCGGTGCGGATCGAGGCGCCCCTCGGCTCGTTCCTCAACCCCCGCCCGCCGGCCGGCGGGGGGCCGCGGGCGGTCTTCTGCTACCGGATCTTCGACGCCGTGATCGGCGCCCTCGCCCCCGCGCTCCCCGACCGCGTGACCGCCGCGGGCTCGCACTTCGCCAACCCCACCTTCGGCGGCTTCGACCCCCGGCGGAACCGCCGGACGGTGATCTACGAGCTGGTGCTCTCCGGGACGGCCGCGCGTCCCGACCGCGACGGCTGCGAGGCGATGGCGATGGCCTTCAACGCGTCGAACATCCCGGTGGAGTCGCAGGAGGCGAACCAGCCCGTCCTCGTCGAGCGCTTCGAGCTCTGCCGCGACTCGGCGGGCGCCGGACGCTTCCGCGGCGGAACGGGGATCCGCCGCGACATGCGCCTGTTCCTCCGGCAGGGCCAGCTCACGAACAACACCGAGCGGCAGCGCTTCGCGCCCTGGGGGCTCTTCGGCGGCCGCCCCGGGCAGCCGGGGTCGACGCGCTTGAACCCCGGGACGCCGCGCGAGCGGCAGATCCACTCGAAGGCCTCCGAGAGCTTCGAGTACGGCGACGTCGTCTCGTTCCAGCAGCCCGGGGCCGGCGGCTACGGGCCGCCCTGGGACCGCGACCCTGGGGCGGTGCTCCGCGACGTGATCGAGGACTACGTCTCGCTCGAGGGTGCCCGGCGGGACTATGGCGTCGTCATCGACCCGGCGACGCTGACCGTGGACGAGGCGGCGACCGGGGCGGCGCGCGAGGCGATGCGCGCCGCGGCGCCCGACCCCCTGCCCGTCGTCACGCGCCGCGGGCCGCTCTGGTGACCGGAGACCCTCGCCCCGACCCTCTCCCTGGACGGGAGAGGGAATGACCCGATGCAGACGTTCGTCCAGCTCCTGATCGGCGGGATCCTCCAGGGCGGGATCTACGCCGGCCGGTGGCCTTCGAGGAACGGGTTGACCGCGCGCACCGCCCCGTAGACACGGTCGTGTTGGAAGTCCTCGGAGCACAGTTCGGCCAGCCCGTACTCCTCCGCGTACGCCCACAGGTGGGCGTCGAACCAGTCGAGCTGGTACGTCGCCCAGCCCCGGATCGCCGTGCGCACCAGGTTCTCGGTCGGATAGAGCACGACGAACTGCGTCAGCAGTTCCTCGGCCTCGCGCCGCGCGTCGGCCGGCGAGAGCAGCGGCTCGCCTCCATCCAGAGGTCGCGTGACGGCCGCCACGAACTCGACGATGCCTTGGTGCGGGATGCGCACGCTGTCCTCGAGGAGCCCGCGACGCAGGAGACCGGTGGCAATCTCCTGCTTGGCGGGAAACCGCGGGTCGAAGCGGTAGACGAGGACGTTCGTGTCAACGAGCGCGGCCACGGTCGTAGAGCTCCTGGCGACGCCACCCGCGCCCCTGGGCGGTGCGCGATGGGCGCCGCTCAGCCTCGCGCCGCCGCTGGCGCTCCGTCGCCGCGTCGAAGAGTCGGGCCCTCGCCGCAACATCGAGCGTAGAGGCGCGCCTGCCGGCGGGCAGGACCCGGATGGCGTCCCCGGCGGGGACCCACTCGATCTGGTCCCCGGGGCGGATACCGTACTGCTCGGCGATGGCTTTCGGGACCGTGACCTGGAGCTTGCTCGTGACTTTCGCCATGTCCTTACTCTAGCAAGGACGAAATCCTTGTCAAGAGCCGGCGCGACCCCGGAGCGAGGATCGAGTCGGCGACCGGCGGCGGTCTATGACGCCGGTCGCTGCGCGTGGTAGGCTCCTGGCCCATGCAGACGTTCGTCCAGCTCCTGATCGGGGGGATCCTCCAGGGCGGGATCTACGCGCTGGGGGCCTTCGGCCTCTCCATCATCTTCGGGGTGCTCCGCGTCCTCAACGTCGCTCACGGCGACTACCTGATGCTCGGCGGCATGCTCACCTACTGGCTCTACACCACGTGGACCCTGCCGCCGTGGATCGCGCTGCTCGTCGTCTTCCCGGTCTTCTTCGCGGGCGGCTTCCTGGTCGAGCGCCTCTTGATCCGGCCGATCGCCGGGATGCCGCACCACGAGTTCCTCGTCGCCTCGATCCTCATCACCCTCGGCCTCTCGCTCGCGATCGAGGACGTGACGGCCTTCGCGCTGGTCCAGCCGGTCAAGGGCATCGACTACTTCCTCCCGCCGCTCCGCGTGGGCACGATCGTGGTCTCGTCCCTGCGGCTCCTCTTCCTCGCCATCATCGTGGCGCTGACCATCGGGATCCACCTCTTCCTGCGCCGGAGCTTCTGGGGGAAGGCGCTGCGTGCCGTGATGGAAGACCGCGAGGGGGCGATGCTGGCCGGGATCGACATCGGCACCGCGTCCGCCGTGGCGTTCGCCCTGGGGACGGCGCTCACGGCGACGGCGGGCGTCTTCTTCGTCACCCTCATCCCGGTGGACCCCCACATCGGCATCCCGCTCACGCTCAAGTACCTCGCCATCATCGTCCTCGGCGGCGTCGGGAGCCTCCCCGGCGCGCTGGCGGGGAGCGTGGTGCTCGGGCTCGCGGAGTCGCTCGTCTCCTTCTACGTCGGCGCGCAGTGGTCGCTCACCGTCGCCTTCCTCGTCCTGATCGCGATCCTGCTCCTCCGGCCGCGCGGGCTCCTCGGCTGATGCGCCGGCTGCCCGTGCTCCTCGGCCTCGCGCTCTTCGCCGTCTTCGCGGGGCTCCCGTACGTGACGACGACGTACCGGGTCGCGTTCCTCCTCGCGGTCTTCATCGCGGCCATCCTCGCCCAGAGCTACGACTGGGTCGGCGGCCACATGGGCTACCTCAACCTCGGCCACGCCTCGTTCTTCGGGATCGGGGCGTACACCTCCGGGATCCTCCTCAAGGCCGGCTGGCCGATCGGGCTCGCGTTCACGGCCGGCGTCCTGCTCGCGGTCGCGTTCGCCCTCCTCATCAGCTACCCCTTCTTCCGCCTCCGCGGCGCCTACTTCGCCCTCGCGACGTTCGGCCTCGTGGCCCTCCTCGAGCTGCTCGCCTCGAACCTGTCGTGGCTGACCGGTGGCTCGGAGGGCCTCACGATCGCGACCGGCTACCAGCTCTACGGCGCCTACTACGCGGCGCTGATCCTGCTGGCCCTCGTCGTCACGGCCACGGCGTGGCTCGCGCGCTCGCGGCTCGGGCTCGCGCTGGTCTCGATCCGCGAGGACGAGGAGGTGGCCGGCGCGTTCGGCGTCAACGCCTACGCCGTCAAGTGCCTGGCGTTGATGGCGAGCGCCGCCGTGGCAGGGCTCGCCGGCGGGCTCTACTGCTGGTACCTCACCTACATCATCCCGGCGACCGTCTTCGGGCTGGACGTCGCCATCGGCCCGATCGTCATGGCGATGCTCGGGGGCTCGGGCACCGTGGTCGGGCCGCTCCTCGGGGCGTTCGTCGTGGACGTGGTCCGCGAGGTCCTGCGGCTCAAGACGCAATACCTCGCGCTCACGGTCTACGGCGCCATCCTCGTCCTCGTCGGGCTCTTCCTCCCCGGCGGCCTCGCCGAGCCCCACCGCTGGCGGCGGCTGGCGGTCCGCCTCCGGCGACGCGCGACCTGACGCCCGCCGCCCCGCCGTCCGAGGCGGCGCCGGGCCTCGGCATCAGTGAGTGGTAGAATCGTCGCCATGAAAGACAAGAAGGCCGCGCCCAGGAGCACGAGCTCGAAGAGCAAGAAGGCGTCATCACGCGTGACCGCGGCGAAGTGGGAGGCGGCGGCCGCGGCTGGCGCCGCCGCGCGACGCGCGCAGCGGCAGGCGATCGGGCAGGCCTCGGTGGAGAAGGTCGCCAGGCGCCAGTTCCAGAAGACGCGCGGGCAGGCGATCCAAGCTCACATCGGCGCACGGGACCGGCGCCAGCAGGCGAGGCGTGACTCCCGCTGACGGAGACCATCAGAGCCGTCCCGTCCACAGCCGATCGTGCGACACGAACACGGCGCGCATGTCGGGCCAGCCGCGCTCCCGGACCACGCGCCGCACAACCTCGATCATCTCCTCGGGATCCTGACTCGACGCCGGCAGGAGCAGCGGCAGCACGCCGCGCACGAGCGCCAGTCGCCGACAGGTCTCCGGGTCGCCGGTCAAGGCGACGATCGGCTGCGCGGGACGGTGCTTGGCGGCGAGGTGGGCCGTCTCGCCGGTCCGGGTCACCGTCACGACCACGTCGACCCCGCGATGGGCCGCGAGCTGACACGCCGCCCGCACCACCGCCTCCTCGTCGCTCTGCGGCGGCTCCGCCGACGCGCCGCACGGTCGCGGGCCGTGGACCGCGCCCCGCTCCGTCTCCAGCGCGATGGCGGCCATGACCTCCACGGCACGCACCGGGTGCCTGCCGACCGCCGTCTCCTCCGACAGCATCACGGCGTCGCTCCCGTCCAGGACGGCATTCGCGACGTCGGCGACCTCGGCCCGCGTCGGTTGCGGCGAGGACACCATCGAGAAGAGCATCTGGGTGGCCGTGACGACCGGTTTCGCCCGCCGGTTCGCCTCGGCGATGAGATGCTTCTGCACGATGGGAACACGGGCGAACGGCGTCTCGATGCTGAGATCGCCGCGGGCGATCATGATCCCGTCGGCGGCGTCGAGGATCTCGTCGAAGTGGTCCAGCGCCGCCTGGGTCTCGATCTTCGCGATCACGGGCACGTGGCCGCCGAGGCGCGCGATGTGGGCCCGGGCCGCGCGCACGTCGTCGGCCGTGCGGACGAACGAGAGCCCAAGGTAGTCGATCCCCTGCGCCAGGCCGACGCGCAGGTCACGCAGGTCCTTGTCACCCAGGATGGGCAGATCCGGCAGCCCCGAGGGGACGTTGACGCCCTTGCGGCTGCCGAGGCGGCCGCCGACGACCACCTGGCACTGGATGTCCTCGTCGGTCACGCGCTCGACGCGGAGGTGGATGACGCCGTCGGCGAGGAGCAGCGTGTCGCCCACGCCCACCTCGGCGGGGAGCCCCGCGTACGAAACGGACACACGATCGCGGGAGCCCTCGACCGGGCGCGTCGTGAGGGTAAATGGGCGCCCGGGCTCGAGCTCGACGCTGCCGTGCGCCAGCGTGCCGATGCGCACCTTCGGGCCCGCGAGATCCTGGAGGATCGCCGTGGGGAGGTCGAGCTCGTCGCTGAGCGCGCGGATCGCGGCGAGGGCGGCCTCGTGCTCCGCCGGCTCGCCGTGAGAGAAGTTGAGCCGGGCGACGTTCATCCCGCGCTCGAGGAGCGCCCGGAGCTGCGCCCGGGCCGAGGTGGCCGGCCCGATGGTGCAGACGATCTTCGTCCTCCGCTCGATGCCGGGGATGTCCTTCATTCGTCTCCCGCCGATGGTAACCTCCCCGCCGCTTCGTCGTACACTGGGTACGAAGGTCGCCGGTGGCGACCGGAACATCACCCCGTGAGGATCCCGAAGCCCCACGATCGCTCGTTGATCCCGTCGCGGCGGGCCCGTCTCCTTCGAGGGAAACGACACCGCGTTCGAAGCTGACTGGACAAGGAGTGACGGTCATGGTGTACGACCCACAGCCGCCCACGGCTGCGGCAGGCCGATGACCGAGCCGCGCACACCGGAGGCGAGGTGACGTCAGCGCCGATCGAGGACTACGCGCTGATCGGCGACTGCGAGACGGCCGCGCTGGTGAACCGGAGCGGGTCGATCGACTGGCTCTGCTTCCCGCGCTTCGACTCACCGGCCTGCTTCGCGGCGCTGCTCGGCGGTCCGGAGCACGGCCGCTGGCTCCTCGCGCCGGCGGGCGAGCCGCGGGCGGTCCGCCGGCGCTATCGCGAGGGCACGCTCGTGCTCGAACCGAATTCGAGACCGCGGAGGGCGTCGCGGCGGTCATCGACTGCATGCCGGTCCGCAGCGGCGTGCCGGACGTCTTCCGCGTGGTCGAGGGCCGGCGCGGGCGCGTGCCGATGCGCACGGAGCTCACCATCCGCTTCGACTACGGCTCGTTGATTCCGTGGGTGCGCCGGACCGAGGACGGGCTCACGGCGATCGGCGGTGCGAACTTGATCCGCGTCCGCACGCCGGTCCCGCTGCGAGGCGAGAACTTCCACACGGTAGGCGAGTTCACGGTGTCGCCCGGCGAGCACATCCCCTTCACGCTCGAGTGGCAGCGCTCCTACCAGCCATCGGCGGCCCGGGAGGACCCCGAGCGGAGCATCGCAGCCACCGAACGGTGGTGGCGCGAGTGGTCGGACCGCTGCGCCTATCAGGGACCGTACCGTGACGCCGTCGTCCGCTCGCTGATTACCCTCAAGGCGCTGACCTACCGGCCGAGCGGGGGCCTCCTCGCGGCCGCGACCACCTCGCTGCCAGAGTGGCTCGGCGGCGTCCGCAACTGGGACTACCGCTTCTGCTGGCTCCGGGACGCCACGTTCACGCTCTACGCGCTGATGCTCGGTGGCTATACCCAGGAGGCGTCCGACTGGCGCGAGTGGCTCCTGCGCGCGGTGGCTGGCGAGCCGTCGCAGGCCCAGATCCTCTACGGCGTGGCCGGCGAGAGGCTGGTGCCGGAGTGGGAGCTCGGCTGGCTGCCCGGCTACGCGGGCTCGATGCCCGTGCGCGTGGGCAACGCCGCCGCCTCGCAGTTCCAGCTCGACGTCTACGGCGAGGTGATGGACGCCCTCCACACGGCGCGCCGGCTCGGGCTACCCCCTGACGAGAACGCCTGGCACGTCCAGCGGCGGATGGTGGAGTTCGTCGAGCGCGCCTGCTGGGAGCCCGACGAGGGGATCTGGGAGGTGCGCGGCCCACGCCGCCACTTCACGCACTCGAAGGTGATGGCCTGGGTCGCGCTCGACCGTGCCGTCAAGGCCGTCGAGCGCTTCGGCCTCGAGGGCCCGGTGGATCGGTGGCGAACCGCGCGCAACCAGATCCACGCCGACGTCTGCGCGAAGGGCTACGATCCGGAGATTGGCGCCTTCGTGCAGTTCTACGGCGGGCGGCTCCTCGACGCGAGTCTCTTGATGATCCCGCTCGTCGGCTTCCTGTCCGCCGACGACCCGCGCATGCGCGGGACGGTGAAGGCCATCGAGGAGCGGCTGACGACCGACGGCTTCGTCGCGCGCTATCCCACGGTCCCCGAGGTGGACGGCCTGCCGCCGGGCGAGGGCGCTTTCCTGCCGTGCTCGTTCTGGCTTGCGGACAACCTCGCGCTCCAGGGTCGCCACGACGCGGCCCGCGCGCTGTTCGAACGGCTGCTGGCCGTGCGCAACGACGTCGGGCTCCTCGCCGAGGAGTACGAGCCGCGTACGCGCCGCATGCTCGGCAACTTCCCCCAGGCGATGTCGCACATGGCGCTGATCAACACGGCGGCCAACCTCACGAAGGCCCGCGGCCCGGCGCAGGACCGCAAGGAGAGCTGAGGGGCGGACCGGCCCGGAGGGTCCCCCGGGCCGGTCACATCGCGGCGGCCTCGCGCAGACGCCGATTCACCGCGGTCCAGTCCACGTTGCGGTCCTCGGGACCGGTCACTCAGGGCTTGACCAGGTTGTTCTGGTGTACTACACTAGTCATACAGTATGAACATCGACGACCGGGCCTTCGATCCGCGGGCCATCCAGATGCTCGCGGCCCTCATGGTGCGGAGAAGCCGTGAGCCGGTGAAGGAGGACGGGTCGTGAGTCGGGTCATGGTCGCCGAGGGAAGCGCGAGAGGGTCGCTCCCGGAAGCGACGCTCGACTCGCCCCCGGACTCGAGGACGCCTCGCTCACACCACGGAGTTGTCGACGGCCGGAACCCGGGCGTGACATGTCGTCCCGACAGGCGGTGAACATCCATGGGACGGATGCGCAGGTTCCATGAGCTTCGTCAGCAGCGCCGGATGCTATGGATGGTGCACCAGCACGGCTGGGTCGTGGTGCCCGAGGAGATTGTGAACGCCTTCTCGAACGCGGGCTTCGAGGAATGCACGCGCAAGCCGACGACGAGCCGGCTGGATCGCCTCCCGGCGGGCGGCCTGTGGCAAGGCGTCCACCCCCGCACGGGATCCGCCGCGCCGGCGACCTGGGTGAATCGTCCGGCGCGGCATTACACCCTCGTGTTCATCGAGGTCGATGGGGAGTCGCTCACGGGCGGCGACAACGTGCGGGGCGAGCCAGGGCGTCCATCGGGCCGAGCGGGGCAGGATCCACGCCCGACCTTCCATGGCGCCACGACAGGAAACGGGGGGCAGCGGGAAAGCGAGCAGGCAGCGCATCCGAGATCGGAAGCCTGGGCGATAACCTCCTGACTCCGCGTCTGCCTGGATCGCGCCTCACGCGGCGTCCGCGACCAAGTAGCCGGGGAGGGCTTCAGGATCGGCGCTGGTCGGCCCAGACGCCACGTGCGGGATTTCGAAGCTCCAGGGATAATTGGCCGACGCCACCGAGGCCACCGGTGAGTCCCCCACAGTTGGACAAACGCGCCGAAGGGTCCCCCCTCGCCGCTCGCCCACGCGGCGCCCAGCGGACAGGCCCCTGACATGTCGGGATTGAGAGTCTCCGGGCGCCTCCGGGATGTGAGGGCGCCCGCCCCTTCCTCGGCGGCCATGCCCGAGTCCCCAGACCCCATCCGAGCGGAGCTCTTCAGCGCCGAAACGCTCGAGCAGCATGCGGAAGGCCTGGCAGGCCAGCGCGCCCTCGCCGAAGGCGGGGCCGGTCGGCCCCTGTCGCCGCGCGTGCGGGACAGCGGACGCGTCCTGGTCCAGTGTTATCGCGCGATCGCCGCGGTGATTCGAGAGGAAGCCGCCATCACTCCGGCCGCGGAGTGGTTCGTGGACAACTTCTACATCGTGGAGGACGTCCTGCGGGAGATCCGCGAGGACCTCCCGCCCGGGTTCTACCGCCAGCTGCCAAAGCTCGTGGAAGGCCCGCTCGAGGGCTACCCCCGCGTCCTCGGCCTGGCCTGGGCCTTCGTCGCCCACACCGACAGCCGCTTCGAGCCCGAGACCCTCCAGCGCTTCGTCCGGCGCTTCCAGCGCGTGCAGCCGCTGACCATCGGTGAACTCTGGGCCGTCCCGATCGCCCTCCGGATGGTGCTCGTGGAGAACCTCCGGCGTCTGGCGGAGCGGATCGTGACGGGACGCGCGGCCCGCCATGACGCGGACGCGCTGGCGAACGAGTTGCTCGGGCTCGGCGGGCGACCGGCGCAACCTCTGGCCTTCCAGCGGCTCGAGGCCGCCGCCTTGCCGGTCCCGTTCGCGGTCCAGCTGGTTCAGCGCCTGCGCGAGCAGGACCCCGAATCGACGCCCGCGCTGCGATGGCTCGACGAACAGCTGTCGGCGGTGGGCACGTCGCCGGACGAGCTGGTGCGAGTGGAACACCAGGACCAGGCCGCGATGAACGTGACGGTCCGCAACGTGATCACGAGTATGCGGACGATGACGACGTTCGACTGGGCGGCCTTCTTCGAGAGCGTCAGCCTGGTCGATGACATGCTGCGCGCCGACAGCTCCTTCGGCGCCATGGATTTCGCGACCCGCGACCGATACCGCCACGCGATCGAAGACCTGGCCCGAGGCTCCCGGCAGTCCGAACTCGACGTCGCCCGGCAGGCCATCGCCCGCGCCAAGCGCGCCGCGTCGGTTCCCCCGCCGTCCGCCGCCCCCCCTGCGGATCGATATCAAGATCCCGGCTACTACCTGATCTCCAAAGGGCGGCCGCTCTTCGAGAAGGAGATCGGCTACCGGGTCCCGGTACCGCGGCGGCTTCTTCGAGCCTACGTGGGCAGGGCGACGTCGAGCTATCTCGGCAGTATCGGCCTCGTCACGGGATTGCTCCTGGCCCTCCCTCTCCTCGCCGCGCATGCCGCCGGCGTGAGCCCCGTGGCCCTCGTCCTGCTGGGACTCGTCGCCCTGATCCCGGCCTCCGACCTCGCGGTCGCGCTCATCAATCGCGCCGTCACGGAGCTGCTCGGGCCGAGACCGCTGCCGCGCCTCGAGCTCCGCGACGGCATCCCGCCACCGCTGCGCACTCTCGTGGTGATGCCGACCCTGCTGACGAGCGACGCCGCGATCGAGGCGCACCTCGCTCGCCTGGAGATCCACTATCTCGCCAATCCGGACGGCGCCATCCACTTCGCCCTCCTCTCCGACTGGATGGACGCGCCCGCGGAGACCATGCCACAGGATGATCGGCTCCTGGCGCCGGCGATCGAGGGCATCGCGCGCCTCAACCGACGCCATGGTCCCGCTCCCGACGTGGGTGCCCGGTTCCTCTTGCTCCACCGCCGACGGGCCTGGAATGCGGGGGAAGGCACGTGGATGGGGTGGGAGCGCAAGCGCGGGAAGCTCGACGAGCTCAACCGTCTTCTCCGCGGCGCGCAGGACACGACGTTCATGGCGACGGGCGGACGGCCGCCCGACGTGCCCCCCGCCGTCCGCTACGTCATCACCCTCGATGCCGACACCCATCTGCCCCGAGGCGCCGCCATCCGCCTCGTCGGCACGATCGCCCATCCCCTCAACCGGCCGGCGTTCGATGCCCGGGTGGGCCGTGTCGTCGACGGGTACGCCGTGCTGCAGCCGCGGATCACGCCCACGATGCCCGCCGATCGCGACACGTCCCGCTTCCAGCGGATCTACGCCGGCCCGGCCGGGATCGATCCCTACGCGGCCGCGATCTCCGACGTCTACCAGGATCTATTCGGCGAGGGCTCGTACACCGGGAAGGGCATCTACGATGTGGGCGCGTTCGCCGCGGCCCTGGAGGGCCGCGTGCCCGAGAGCGCGCTCCTGAGCCACGATCTCTTCGAGGGGCTCTTCGCCCGGGCGGGACTCGTCACCGACATCGAGCTCTTCGAGGAGTTCCCGACCGACTACGAGGTCGCCGCCGCCCGGCAACACCGGTGGGCGCGCGGCGACTGGCAACTGCTCCCCTGGATCATCCGGGGAGACGCCGCGGCCACGAAACGTCGGCGATGGATCCCGCTCATCGGCCTGTGGAAGGTCGCCGACAATCTCCGACGGACCCTGTCGGCGCCGACCGCCTGGCTCACGCTCGTCGCGGGATGGACGCTCCCCCACAGCCCGCCCCTCGTGTGGACGACGTTCGTGCTCGGCACGATCGCGCTCCCGGCTCTGGTGCCCGCGTTCGCCGAGGTGATCCCCAGACGCTCCGGAATCTCCAAGCGGACCCACCTCCGGGCCGTCGGACGGAGCTTCGCCCTCGCCGCATCCCAGATCGCGCTGGGGACGACGTTCCTCGCCCATCAGGCGTGGCTCATGAGCGACGCGATCGCGCGGACGCTCGCCCGCCTGTATGTGACCCGCCGGCGGCTGCTCGAGTGGACGACCGCCGCGCAGGCCAAATCCGGACTGTCCGCCGACGTCACCGGCGTGTATCGGCGGATGGGCGGCGCGCTCCTCCTCGCCGTGGCGGCCGGGGCGCTCGTCGCCTTCGTGCGGCCGGCAAGCTGGGTGGTCGCCGCGCCGTTCGTCCTCCTCTGGGCACTCTCGCCGCTCGTCGCTCGATGGGTCAGTCGCCCACCGGGCGTCGATGCCGGGCAGCGTCTGTCTCCGCAGGATGCCAGGCTCCTCCGCTCGACGGCACGCCGCACGTGGCGGTTCTTCGAGGCCTTCGTCGGCGCGAACGACACCTTCCTGGCGCCCGACAACTTCCAGGAAGACCCGAACCCGGTCCTCGCGCATCGCACGTCGCCGACCAACATCGGACTCTACCTTCTGTCAACGCTCGCCGCCCGCGATCTCGGCTGGCAGGGCACCCTCGATACCGTCGACCAGCTGGAGGCGACCCTCGCAACGATGCGTCGCCTCGAGCGCTTCCGGGGCCACTTCTACAACTGGTACGACACGACCGACCTCCGCCCGCTGGAGCCCCGCTACGTGTCCACCGTGGACAGCGGAAATCTCGCGAGCCAGCTCCTCGTCCTCGGGAATGCCTGTCGCGGCGCGATCGATCGCCCGCTGCTCCACCGTGAGGCCTTTGCCGGGATCGAAGACGCCGTGCTGCTCGTCCACGAGGCGGCGAGCGCCCTCGCGGACGACCGGCGCACGCAAACGGTCACGCTCGGCCTTCTCGACCAGGCGCGCGAGGCCCTGGCCGGAACGCTCCGCGAGCCGCCGGTCACGCCGGCGGACTGGGCCGCCCGCCTCCGGCGGCTCGCCGTCCAGGCCGACGCACTTGTCGACATCGCGCGCACGTTGACGGCGGAGCGCGGCGACCACGAGGACTCCGACGTTCTGGCCTGGGCCCGGGCGGCACGGGCCACCATCGCGAGCCACGGCCGCGACCTCGAGACGATCGTGCCGTGGGCGCCGCACCTCCAGGCCGTCCTGGCCGATCTCGCCACCGCGTCGCCCGAGGCCGTGAGGGCGATCGGGACCCTCCTCTCCTCGTCACCCACCCCCGCCGACTTGGCCGACCGGTGCCAAGCCGCGATTGATGACCTCACCACCCTTCGGGGGCGCCTGCCGCGCGACGAGGCCGCCGGTGGGGGTGCGATCGCACGCCTCGACGAGACCATCGGCCAGCTGGAGCGCTCCGCCGTGGCGTCCCGGACGCTCGTCCAGCGCCTGTCCACGGTCGCCCGGGTCACGAAGGAACTCTTCCACGCGACGGAGTTCGGTTTCCTCTTCGATCCCACTCGCAAGATCTTCTCGATCGGCTATCGCGTCACGGACGGCAGCCTCGATGCCGGTGGATACGACCTCCTCGCCTCCGAGGCGCGGCTGGCCAGCTTCATCGCGATTGCCAAGGGGGAGGTCCCGGTCTCGCACTGGTTCCGGCTCGGCCGCCCGATGACCCCGGTCGCGCTCGGGTCGGCGCTCGTCTCCTGGTCCGGCTCGATGTTCGAGTATCTGATGCCGGCGCTGGTCATGCACGCCCCGTCGGGCAGCCTCCTTCAGCAGACGTATCGCCTCGTCGTCCAACGGCAGATGAGCTACGGCGCCGAGCACGGGGTCCCCTGGGGGATCTCGGAATCGGCCTCCAACGTGCGCGATCTGGATCTGACCTACCAGTACTCGAACTTCGGGGTCCCGGGGCTGGGTCTCGAGCGGGGGCTCAGCGAGGACCTGGTCGTCGCACCCTACGCGAGCGCCCTGGCCGCGATGGTGGACCCGGGAGCCGCCGCTCGGAACCTGTCACGGCTCGTCGAGGCGGGGGCCCGGGGGCGGTATGGGTTTTACGAGGCGCTCGACTACACGAGATCGCGACTCCCGGAAGGGCAGCGGGTGGCGATCGTTCGCGCCTACATGGCGCACCACCAGGGCATGACGCTCGTCGCGCTGGCGAATGTCCTCCGCGATGGCGTGATGCGCGCCCGGTTCCACGGCGAACCCATCATCCAGGCCACCGAGCTGCTCCTGCAGGAGCGTGCGCCACGGGACGTCGCGGTCGCGCGACCGCGCGTGGAGGAAGTGCAGGCGGCGGCCCACGCCCGCGACTTCGCGGCGCCGGTCTTCCGCCAATTCACATCACCGCACGACGCGACCCCGCGGACGCACCTGCTCTCCAACGGGCGATATGCCGTGATGCTGACGACCGCGGGCTCGGGGTACAGCCGCTGCGCCGACCTCGGGATCACGCGATGGCGCGAGGATGTCACCCGGGATCACTGGGGGACGTACCTCTTTCTGCGGGATGTCCAGAGCGGCGCGGTCTGGTCGGCCGGGTACCAGCCCACCGGCGTGGAGCCGGACGCCTACAGGGTGACGTTCTCGGAAGACCGCGCAGAGTTCCATCGGCGCGACGGCGCGATCACGACCACGCTCGAGGTGCTGGTCTCTCCGGAAGACGACGCCGAGCTCCGCCGCGTCTCGATCACGAACCTCGGCGTACAGGCGCGAGAGATCGAGCTGACGTCCTACGCCGAGCTCGTGTTGGCGCCGCCGTCGGCGGATGCCGCGCACCCGGCCTTTTCCAGCCTCTTCGTCCAGACGGAATCGGTGGCCGACCTCGGTGCCCTGCTGGCGACCCGCCGCGTCCGGTCAGCGGCCGAGCCGTCCATCTGGGCAGCCCACATCGTCGTCGTCGAGGGTCAGTTCGGGGGCGGCGCCCAGTACGAGACCGACCGGGGACGGTTCCTCGGGCGGGGGCGGGGGACCCGCACGCCGATGTCGGTCATCGACGGCCGGCCCCTGTCGAACACGGCGGGCTCGGTGCTCGACCCGATCTTCAGCCTCCGACGGCGGGTCCGACTGGCACCGGGCGAGAGCGCCCGCCTCGTCTTCTCCACGCTCGTCGCCCCGTCGCGCGAAGGCGCCGTGGCGCTGGCCGACAAGTATCGCGACCCGGCGACCTTCGAGCGCACGGTCACCCTCGCCTGGACGCAGGCGCAGGTCCAGCTCCACCATCTCGGGGTCGAGACGGACGAGGCCCATCTCTTTCAAGAGCTGGCGAGTCGGATCCTCTACTCCGACCCGACGCTGCGGGCGTCTGTGGACGTGCTGAAGCGCAGCACGTCGGGGGCTTCGGCCCTCTGGGCCCACGGGATCTCCGGCGACCTCCCGGTCGTCCTCGTCCGCATCGACGAGCCGGAAGATCGAGGGATCGTCCGACAACTCCTCCGCGCTCACGAGTACTGGCGCATGAAGGGGCTGGCGGTCGATCTCGTCATTCTGAACGAGAGGGCTCACTCGTATGCGGAGGAGCTCCAGACCGCCTTGGAGGCGCTGGTCCGGGCGAGCCAGTCGGCGTCACGCCATGAGCGGCACGAAACGCACGGGACCGTGTTCATCCTGCGGAAGGACCGCCTCCCGCCGACGGACCGCGGGGCCCTGCACACGGCCGCCCGAGCCGTCCTCCTCAGTCGCCACGGCACGCTCGCGGAGCAGCTCGCGCGTGCCCGTCCAACCCCGGACGCGGTGAAGGCTCCCCGGCGCCGCCCGGTCGCGCCGGAGTCGTCCGTCGACGGGCCGCCTCCCCGCCCCGAATTCGAGTTCTTCAACGGCCTGGGGGGCTTCGTGGACGACGGTCGCGAGTACGTCACCGTCCTCGGGGAGGGGCAATGGACGCCCGCGCCCTGGATCAACGTCGTCGCGAATCCCGGTTTCGGCTTTCAGGTCTCGGAGTCCGGCGCCGGATACACCTGGTCGCTCAACAGTCGGGAGAATCAGCTGACGGCGTGGTCCAACGACCCGGTCAGCGACGCGCCGGGTGAGACGATCTATGTCCGGGATGAGGAGACCGGCGCGCTCTGGGGGCCGACCCTGCTCCCCATCCGAGAAGACCAGTGGCCGTACGTCGCCCGGCATGGCCAGGGCTACAGCCGCTTCGAGCACACGTCCCACGGCATCACCCTCGATCTCCTCCAGTTCGTGCCGCTGGAGGACCCCGTGAAGATCTCCCGGCTGACGATCGAGAACCGATCCGGCAAGTCTCGGCGTCTCTCGGTGACCGCGTACGTCGAGTGGGTGCTGGGCGCCTCGCGAAGCGTCGCCGCGCCCTTCATCGTCACCGAGGTCGATCCGGAGACCGGGGCGCTGCTCGCACGCAACGCCTGGAACGCTGACTTCGGCGATCACGTCGCGTTCGCCGACCTCGGCGGTCGCCAGACCGCGTGGACCGGCGATCGCACGGAGGTGCTCGGTCGCAACGGAACGCTCGACCATCCCGCGCTGTTGGAGCGAGGGATACGCCCATCCGGCCGGGTCGGCGCCGGCCTCGATCCCTGCGCGGCCCTTCAGATCGTGATCGAGGTGCCGCCCGGCGGGCGTGAGGAGGTCGTGGTCTTCCTCGGCCAGGCCGCGACGCTCGCCGGGGCGCGCGCGTTGCTCACCCGCTATCGCGCGGCGGACCTCGACCGCACGTTGCACGCCGTCCGGACGCGATGGGATGACATCCTCGGTGCCATTCAGGTCAAGACGCCCGACCGGTCCGTGGACATCCTGCTGAATCGCTGGCTCCTCTACCAGGCGCTCGCCTGCCGGGTCTGGGCCCGCTCCGCCTTCTATCAGGCCGGGGGCGCGTACGGCTTTCGCGACCAGCTCCAGGACGTGATGGCCCTGACCGTCGCGCACCGGGACGTCGCGCGCGAGCACCTCCTCCGGGCCGCCGCCCGCCAGTTCGTGGAGGGCGACGTCCAGCACTGGTGGCATCCCCCATCCGGCCGGGGGGTCCGCACCCGGATCTCCGATGACCCGGTCTGGCTCCCCTGCGCCGTCACCCACTACGTCGAGGCCACGGGCGATGCGACCGTGCTGGACGCGGTCGTGCCCTTCCTCGAGGGGCCGGCCCTGGAGAACGGGCAGTCCGACGCGTACTTCAAGCCGGCCGTCTCCGCCGAGCACGGCACGGTGTTCGAACACGCCGCTCGCGCGCTCGACCGGAGCCTCGCCGTCGGCGCGCGCGGCCTCCCCCTGATCGGCACCGGCGACTGGAACGACGGGATGAACCGGGTCGGGCCCGCCGGGCGGGGGGAGAGCGTGTGGCTCGGCTGGTTCCTGCACACGACCCTCTGGGAGTTCGCGCGGTGGGCCGAGGCCCGCGGCGAACACGGGCGCGCCACCACCTGGCGCGCGCACGTGCGCGCCCTCAAGGCCGCGCTCGAACGCGAGGCATGGGACGGAGACTGGTATCGCCGCGCGTATTTCGACGACGGCACCCCCCTCGGGTCCGTCATCAACGCGGAATGTCGCATCGATTCGATCGCGCAGTCGTGGGCGGTGCTCTCCGGCGCCGCCGAGCCCGCCCGCGCGGCGCGCGCGATGGCGGCCGTCGAGGAGTATCTCGTTCGGCGAGGCCAGGAGCTGGTCCTGCTGTTCACGCCGCCGTTCGACCGCGCGCCCGTCGATCCCGGCTACATCAAAGCCTACCCCCCGGGCGTCCGCGAGAACGGCGGCCAGTATACCCATGCCGCGATCTGGGCGGTGATGGCGTTCGCCGCGCTCGGGGACGGCGACAAGGCCAACGAGCTCTTCTCGATCCTGAACCCCATCAACCGCACGAGCACCCGGGCCGGCGTCCATCGGTACCGAGTCGAGCCGTACGTCGCGGCCGCCGACGTCTATGCCGAGTCCCCGCACGTCGGCCGCGGGGGGTGGACGTGGTATACGGGGTCCGCCGGCTGGATGTACCGCGCCGGGGTCGAGTGGCTCCTCGGATTCCGGCTGCGCGGCGCGGTGCTCCACCTCGATCCCTGCATTCCGCGCGCGTGGCGACGCTTCGAGATCACGTTCCGCTACCACGCCTCGCGGTATGAGATCACGGTCGAGAACCCGCGCGGGGTGACGCGTGGCATCTCCCGAGTCGAGGTCGACGGCACCCTCCTGGCGTCGGGCCGCGCGAGCGTCCCGCTCACCGATGACGGCGCGACGCGCCGCGTTCGCGTGGTCCTCGGGTGAGATCCGCCGAGCCAGGGCGCGAATCCCGCGCGGCAGCCACCCCCCGTGCGTCACGCCGCTTGCTGGGTGGAGCGGTACTCGTCTATGATTGATTCGGCCACTCCTGAGGGGACGAATTCGCTCGTGAACGACGACCGTCTCTTCCACCCTCCTCTCCTCCGGGGCGCCGGACGGCGGGCCAGCGCGCCGGCCGGGCCCCCGACCAGAGCCAGGAAGGGCGAGTCGGTGCTCCGCAGATCGCCCGCGCCGGTCCCCCCGATCCCTGCCACAGTGCGCCGTCCGGCCCCGAAGGAGCAGTCGATTCGCACCGCCTGTCGAGAGACTGCGGTCGTGTCTGGGACTTGGACGCCACGCCGTGGCGCAGCCGGGAGATGGCGGCTCGCCATGTTGGGGCTGGCCGCGGTGCTCATGCTCGACGGTCCGGCCCCTGCCCAGCCTGCACGGCCCGTGGTGTACGTGGCACCCGTCGAGGGAATGATCGACCTCGGGCTGGCCCCGTTCGTCCAGCGAGTCCTTGACGAGGCCACGGCGGCCCGCGCCGCGGCGGTCGTCCTGGAGATCAACACCTTCGGGGGGCGCGTAGACGCGGCCGTGTTGATCCGCGACGCGCTGCTGAGGGCGCGGGTCCCGACGGTGGCCTTCGTGAACAAGCGCGCCATCTCGGCCGGCGCTCTGATCAGCCTCGCGGCCGAGAAGATCGCCATGGCCGAGGGCGGGACAATCGGCGCCGCCACGCCGGTGCAGCTCGGGCAACCGGGCGGCCCGGCCCAGCCCGTGGCCGAAAAGACCGTGTCGTACATGCGCAAGGAGTTTCGCGCCACCGCCGAGAGCCGCGGGCGGCCGCCGCTCCTCGCCGAGGCGATGGTGGACGTTGACGTGGAGATCCCCGGCGTGATCGAGAAGGGGAAGCTCCTGACACTGACGACGGAGGAGGCCCTGCAGCACAAGGTCGCCGACATCCGCGCCGACAGCATCGAGGCCCTGCTGGAGTCCCTGGATCTCGCGGGCGCCGAGGTCCGCCGCGTCTCCGAGACCTGGGCCGAGACGCTGGTGCGCTTCCTGACGCACCCCGTGCTGAGCTCGCTCCTCATCACCCTGGGCATCCTCGGCATCATCGTGGAGTTGCGGACGCCGGGCTTCGGCGTGCCGGGCGTCCTGGGCATCGCCAGCCTTACGCTCTTCTTCTGGGGCCACTGGCTGGTCCGCCTGGCCGGCTGGGAGGAAGGGCTCCTGGTCGGGATCGGGCTCGTGCTCCTGGCGCTGGAGATGTTCGTGGTCCCGGGCTTCGGGCTGACCGGCCTCCTCGGCATCGCGGCCCTCGTCGCCGGGCTGGGGCTCAGCCTGGTGGGCGCCGGGGCCACATGGGCGGCCGTCGTGACGGCGGCCGGACGGGTCGCCGTATCGCTGCTGCTCGCGTTGGCCGGGGCCCTGGCCCTGTTCCGGCTCCTACCGCGCCTGCCGGTCGGGCGCCGAATGGTCCTGACGACCGAGCTTCAGGCACGCGAGGGATTCGCGTCGGCGACCGAGGCGGACCGCCGTCTCGTCGGCAAACACGGGACGGCGGTCTCGCCGTTGCGGCCGGCCGGGATCGCGCTCATCGAAGGCGCCCGGGTGGACGTGGTATCCGATGGAGAGTTCATCGAGGCGGGAACGCCCATCGAGGTGGTCCGGGTGGACGGCAATCGCGTTGTCGTCCGCCGGTCCACGCCACCCGCCGAAAGGAGCGAGCCATGATCGGCATCGAAACCGGAGCGTTCGGGGCCGTCGCCCTCCTGCTGCTCGTGCTGGTGGCCGCGGTCGTCGTGCTCTACATGATCCCCATCCCCCTCTGGATCGCCGCCTGGTCGTCGGGAGCCTACGTGGGGCTCTTCACGCTCATCGGGATGCGCCTGCGGCGGGTGCCGCCCGGCGTGGTGGTCAACGCGCGGATCAGCGCGGTCAAGGCCGGGCTGGACATCTCCATCAACGACCTGGAGGCACACTACCTGGCCGGCGGCAACGTGGTGCGGATCGTCAACGCCCTCATCTCCGCCGACAAGGCGAACATCCCGATGACGCTCAAGCGCGCGGCCGCCATCGACCTGGCCGGGCGCGACGTGCTGGAGGCCGTGAAGATGTCGGTCATCCCCAAGGTGATCGAGACGCCGCGGATCGCCGCCGTGGCCAAGGACGGGATCCAGCTGATGGCGGTCTCCCGGGTGACCGTCCGGACCAACATCGAGCGGCTCGTCGGCGGCGCCGGTGAGGAGACCGTGATCGCCCGGGTCGGCGAAGGCATGGTCAGCACCATCGGCTCGGCCGCCAGCCACAAGGACGTGCTGGAGAACCCGGATCACATCTCCAAGCACATCCTGTCGAAGGGGCTCGACGCGGGGACGGCCTACGAGATCCTGTCGATCGACATCGCGGACGTGGACGTGGGCGAGAACATCGGCGCGAAGCTCCAGATCGACCAGGCCAACGCCGACAAGCAGATCGCGCAGGCGAAGGCGGAGGAGCGGCGGGCCATGGCGGTGGCCGAGGAACAGGAGATGCGCGCCAAAGTCGTGGCGGCCGAAGCGGAGGTGCCGCGCGCGATGGCCGAGGCCTTCCGCCAGGGCCATCTCGGGATCATGGACTACTACCGGATGAAGAACGTGCAGGCAGATACGGCCATGCGAGAGGCGATCGGGGGGACCGGGGGCGAGTCGCCGGGCGACAAGACGCGGGATGCGGGACGTCAATGACGCCCGAACAGCTCCTCTTCCTGGCGGTCTTCGCCCTGGTGCCCCTGATCAACTTCCTCCTCCCCTGGCTTCGCAAGCGGATGGAGGGCGCGGGGGCGCGCCAGCCCGAGCCGGCGCCGCGAGAGGCGCCGCCTCGGGCGACCCGGCCCCACCCCCTCCAGCCCGCTCGGACCAACGTGACCCAGGAGGGGCCACGGAGGGAGGTCCTGCCGGTGCGCATCCAGCCTCTCGCCGTCCGCCGCTTCGCGCACGGACGGCTCGGGAGTCGGCGGGAGCTGCGCCGTGGCATCGTCCTGATGGCGATCCTCGGCCCGTGCCGCGGGCTGGAGCGCCGCCAGCCACCGGACCAGCCCCTTTGACCGGCCGCCGGCGGAGCGGCGGGCCGAGTGCTGCGGGTGCGCCTCCGCCAGACAGACCCCCGCTACGCACCGTTCGTGGATCGCGCGACGGAGCGCGAGGTGCTCGGGCTCAGAATGTCGGTGGCTGCGCTGGACGACGTGCTCCAGGGGAAGCTCTGGGCGGTGACCGACCCTGAGCGTCGCCCGAGCAAGCGTCAGAAGGACCTCGCCGACATCGCGCGGCTCCTGGAGGGCCACCCCCACCTGCGCGACCGGGTGCCCGCGGAGGTCCTCGCCCGCCTCATCTGAGGCCGCGCCCCGGGCCGAGCCGGCGGCGGGCCTCGGCGAACACCGCCTCGAACATCGGCCAGGTGAGCCGGCCGGTCTGCGTGTTCTGGCGGCTCGGGTGGTACGAGGCGAGGAGCGTCACGCCCCAGGGGAGCTGGTGCGCCGCACCGTGGGCAAACCGCGGCCGGGGGCGCGGGGTCGCCCGGCCGAGCGCCGCCATCGCCGAGAGGTAGGCGTCGAAGCCGATCCGCCCGAGGGCGACGACGACCCGCACGCGCCGGAGGAGCGCGAGCTCCCCCCGGAGGTAACCGGCGCAGCGCGCGAGCTCGCGCCGCAGGGGTCGGTTGTCCGGCGGCGCGCAGTGGACCGCCGCCGTGATGTACGCGTCGAGCAGCCGGAAGCCGTCGCCACGGTGGCGCGAGGTCGGTTGCGTGGCGAAGCCGTGCGTGTGGAGCGCCCGGGCGAGCCACTCCCCGCTCCCCCCCGGCACGTCCCCCGTGAACATGCGGCCCGTGCGGTTGCCACCGTGAGCGGCGGGCGCCAGCCCCACGAGGAGGAGCCGCGCGCCGGCGGACCCGAGGCTCGGCACGGGGCGCGCCCAGTAGCGCCGGCCCCGGTAGCGCCGGGGCGGCTCGGCGGCGACGGCCTCGCGGTGCCGGACGAGCCGCGGGCAGAGGCGGCACGCGATGATCCGCCCCTGGAGGGCCGCGAGCGCCGCCGCCGCGCGGCGCCGGGGCTCACGCCGGGTCGAGAACCGAGCAGCCCTAGGACGCAGGGAGGAGGCGCCCCGAGGCGTATGCTGCATACGTTGAGGGGCGCCGACGACCCCACCGGAGGGGCGGGACGCCCGCGAGGTCGCAGGCCGAGCGCGTCCCGACGAGCTGGAGGACGCCGGGATGCGACGGTTATCGGCCCGGCGCTCAGTCGCGCGCGGCACCGAGGTATGCCTGCACCACCGCCGGCGCCGCCGCGACGGCCTCGGGCGGCCCCTCGGCGATCTTCTCCCCGTGGTGCAGGACGACGATCCGATCCGAGAGCGCCATGATCGCCTTCATGATGTGCTCGATCATGACGATGGTCGTCCCGCGCCGGCGGATCTCCCGGATCAGGTCCATCAACGCCCGCGCCTCGGCCGCCCGGATGCCCGAGAGCACCTCGTCGAGGAGGAGGAGCTGCGGACGCGTGGCGAGGGCGCGGGCGATCTCGAGCCGCTTCCGGTCGGCGAGCGGGAGCGCCTGAGCGGGCTCACCAGCCCGCCCCTCGAGCCCGACGGCGGCGAGGAGCCGCCGCGCCTCCTCCACCGGCGGCCCGACGGCGCGGGCCCGGCCCCCGAAGTGGAGGCCCACGAGGACGTTCTCGGCGACGGTGAGGCTCGGCAGGATCCTCACGAGCTGGAACGTCCGGGCGATGCCGAGTCGCGAGATCCGGAACGGGGGGAGGCCGGTGATCGGCGCCCCGCGGAACCGCACGGCGCCGTCGCTCGGGCGCACGAGCCCCGTCACGACGTTGAAGAGCGTGGTCTTCCCCGCCCCGTTCGGTCCGATCAGTCCGACGATCTCCCCGGGGGCGACGGCAAAGTCGATCCCGGCGAGGGCGGCGACGCCACCGAAGCGAACGGTGAGATTCTCGACCTCGAGAAGCGGGGCATTCATGCGGGAAGGCGCGCCCAGTATAGCAGGGCCTGCCGGGCTGGTCTCCTTGACAGCCGTTCCGCCCGCCCGCTACCGTGAGCCCGTGATCCCGGCCCTCATCGCCCAGGGCGGCGCCGGGGCGGACCCCGGCGAGCACGCGAGCTACCGCGAGGCGCTGCGGGCGGCGCTCGCCGCCGGCTGGGCGCGCCTTCGGACGGGCGCCTCCGCCCTCGACGCCGTCGAGGCGTGCGTCGCGGCGATGGAGGACGACCCGCGGTTCAACGCCGGCCACGGCTCCGTGCTGACCGAGGCGGGCACGGTCGAGTGCGACGCCTCGATCATGGAGGGCGGGCGCCTCGGCGCGGGGGCGGTCGGCGCCGTCGCCGGCGTGCCGCATCCGATCACCCTCGCACGCCGCGTCCTCGAGGACGGGCAGCACATCCTCCTGGTCGGCGAGGGGGCGCTCGCGTTCGCGCGCGAGCGCGGCGTCCCGCTCTGCGACCCGGCCGCCCTCGTGATCGAGCGCCAGCGGGCGCGGCTCGCCGAGCACCTGGCGGGACGGAGCCCGGTCCCCGCGCCCGGCGGGACCGTCGGGGCCGTCGCCATCGACGCGCGCGGGCTGATCGCGGCGGGGACCTCGACGGGCGGGCGCGTCGGCAAGCGCGCCGGCCGCGTCGGGGACTCGGCCCTGATCGGCGCCGGCACCTACGCCGACAACCGCCTCGGGGGCGCCTCGACGACCGGACACGGCGAGGCGTTCATCCGCACGGTCCTCGCCAAGACCGCCCTCGACATCCTCAAGGATCTCGACGACCCCGAGACCGCCGTCCACGTGGCGATGGACGTCCTCCGGGAGGACGGCGGGGGCGACGGCGGGCTCGTCCTCATGGACTGGCGGGGGCGGCTCGGCTTCGCCCACACGACGCCGTTCATGCCGGTCGGCTGGTGCCTGCCTGGCGCCGCGGAGCCGCTCCTCGGGTTCTGAGCGCCGTTACTTCACGATCATCACGGTGCAGGGCGCCAGCCGGCTCAGGCTCTGCGTTGTGCTCCCCATGATCCGTCCCCAGATGTAAGCGGTTTCCATTCAGCCCTCGCTCAGTCCGCCGCGCCCGATCGCCTCCCGTCGTCAGGCGCTTTCTCCGACGGTGGCTCGTACTTGGCCAGGCGGGCCTTCAACTGCTCGATCTCGGCGCGGAGGTCGCGCACCACTGCTTCCCAGGTCTGGGCCGCCGCTCGCTCGCCGGCGAGGTTCATCTCGAGGACCTGCCGATCCTCGCTCACCGACCAGAGGCGGTAGTGGAGCGCCGAGGCCCGGCTGGATTCATCGCCGAGCTGCTGGGTCAGCTCCCGGAGCCGCAGCTCGAGCCGCCCCTTCTCGAAGGCGAGGGCCTCGAGGCGCTCCCGCACCGCCTCGGCCGACTCGGGGGGGCCTGCCCCCGGCTCCCGCGGGCTCAGCGAGCCCGGGGCCGGGGGAGTCGGCGCGAAAGATCTCGGGATCTCGTTTCCGAATAGCTCCCTCCAGCCGACCAAGAACGTCAGCGCCGCCGTCCACGACGCCGCCTCCTCGGGCGTGAAGGGCGCCTGCTTCCGGTAGTCGTGCTTGTCGATGAACTCCCGAAGGTCCCTGGCGAGCCGGTCGAGCTTGCGTAGCGTTCGCGCGACGAGAGGGGCAGCGCCGTGATGCCCGGCGTAGTGCCCGAGGGCCAGCGTCAGGTGCTGAAGGCAGAGCCCATCCGACCGGTCGTAGGCTCGGTCCAACTCCGCATCCTCGATGTAGTCGAGCAGCGTGTGGAGGTAGCCGTCCTCGGCGCTCGCCAGCGCGGTGCAGAGAGGACAGCGCGCTCGGTTCGCCCGCGCCTGGACGAGCCCGACCGGCTCGGCTCGGCGGAAGAGGCGCCGCCATCCCCTAACGATCCGGGAGCCGCTCAGCTCCCGGTGCGTCACACTCAACCACGCCCGCACTTGGCCGAGGAGACCCTGGTAGATAAGCCCGATCCCGAGGGCACTGTTCCGGACGTCCGTGGACATCCACGCGTGCCAGCTACAGAAGCCCCACGACCGATCGAGTACGGCTCGGGTCCCCGGATCGTTCACCTGCTCGTACAGGAGCGCGTCCAGCGACCGGACGGTCAACTCGCGGAGACAACGGCAGACCGGACACCCCGGCTTCCCGCACGCGTCCACCAGGTGGAAGTACGCGATGAACTTGCTCGGGCGAGCCTCGGGACGCCAGCCCAGGTCTCTCAGCAACCGGTCGAGGTCCACCTGCCTCTTCCCTCTCTCGCGTCAAGCCGGGCGCTCAACCCCCGGATGCAGCGCGAGGACGCGCTCGCGGAGGGACTCGAGGCGCGACAGCTCGGCGCGAACCGCCTCGGCGCCGGCCACGTGGCGGTCCCGTGCCCGTCGCAGCGCGCGCTCCGCCGAAGTCGAGAGCCCACGCAGGAGGGATACGATCTCCGATTCGAGTCGGCGCCGGTCTTCGGCCGCACGGTCGACGAGGTCGTTGGACACCCGAGCGCTGTTCGTGACGAGAAGCCGTTCGAGGTAGCGGCGAGCGTCCTCCCGGGCAGCCACGATCGCCCGTCGGCGCGGACGCAGCAGCGTCGCCAACCGCCCTCCGGGACGCGGGCTCGCGACGGTGAGGAGGTCGTGAAAGTAGAAACGACGCTTCGCTCGAAACGTGGTCTCCCCCACGAGCTCGCCGGACAATCGGGCGAGTGTCGGGTCGCCGGAAGTTCTCAAGCGCGCCAGGAATGCGTTAGCCCCTTCGATGAACCGTCCGGTCGCACGACGATAGAGCTCCTCGGCCCTCGGCTCGACATCCCGCAGCCACTCCTCGATGACCCGGCGGGCGATCCCTCGGGCGAGCTCCATCGCGCGGTCTCGCACCCCTCGCTTCGCCCGTGCGTCCCCGCCCATGAGGGCCCGGTCGAGCTCGCCCAGCGCTGCCGGGAGGGCTCGCGCGACGCAGGCGCCACGCTCGGCGTCGAACGCGCTCACCAGGTCGGCCTGTGCGGCGGCCAACAACGGCCGGATGTCCGCGAGGGTGCGCTCGGCGTCCGCGATGCTCCGTCGGAGCTCCGCGATCCGGTCGTCGAGCGGGCGCAGGAGCGCCTCCCGGTGCTCGTCGATCGCTCGGAGTAGACGGCCCGCCACGCGGCTGACGCCGCGGGTGGCCGCCGCCCGCAGGAGTTCGACGCCCGAATCGCGGGCGAGCGCCTCCAGCTCCGCCTCGAGTGCCTTCCAATCCCGCGTGATCTGGCCGGACAGCCGCTCGGCCGCGCTGACCTCGAGGAACTCGACCGGTCGGGAGAGCCGTCTCGTGAGCAGCGCCTCCGCGAATTGGCGAGCCTCCTGACGGTCGGCATCGGACAGGCGATCGGCCTTGCTCAGCACGAAGATGAGCCGCTCGGTCTGCCGCGCCACCTCCTCCACCAGGGCCAGCTCCTCTCCGGAAAGCGGAGGATCGGCGCCCAGGACAACCAGCGCGGCGTCCACGTGGGGGACGAAGTCGCGTGCAATCTTCGTGCTGGCAGAAAACACCGATCCGATGCCCGGGGTGTCGACGAAGCACATTCCAGACGCGAGCAAGGGGCTCGGAACGAAGACTTCGACGCCCTCGACCCGCTTCCGGTTCTCGGGGTTCTGCCCTTCGGTCACGTACGCTGCCAGCGCCGCCGGATCGATTTCCTCCCACGCGGAGCCGGCGCGTCGGACGCGCGCCGCGCGACGCGGCCCGTGTCTGACGACCGTCAGCACGGCCGTCACGGGCACGACGCCGGTCGGGAGCAGAGGGTCGCCGATGAGCGCGTTGAGAAGCGTGGACTTGCCGCGCTTGAACTGACCAGCGCACGCGACGAACGAGCGCCCCTCGGCCAGCCGCTCGGCGAGCGACTGTCCCTCAGCGGCCAGTTCGTCCGCGCCGACGTCGGCCGCGACCTCGACGAGCTGGCGCAGGACCTCCGTGAACTCGGCGTCGGCAGGCGGCTGGAACAACTCGTGCCTATTCTCCGCCGCGCTGGACGTAGCTCTTGACGAACTCCTCCGCATTCTCCTCGAGGACGTCGTCGATGTCTTCGAGAATCTCGTCGAGGCCCTTCTTGAGCGCCCTGCCCTTCTCGGCGACCCTCGGGTTACCCCCGGGCGCTTCGCTCTCCGTCTCCGGCGTGACTGGCCGCTTGATCTGGCGATCCTGCTCGGCCATGGCGCACCTCCCGAGGCGCGTGCGCGGGAAACAAAAACTCCTACCGGCCCGAGTCCAGTAGGAGTCATCAGCTGCCCCGGCGGCAGCGGTTTAGAGGGCGAACTCCATCGCCCGCGTTTAGTTTACGCTTATCCGGGGCCTACGAGTCAAGTCCGGAACAGGTGGGGCAGGTTGAGCGCGAGGTAGCCGAGGTAGAGCGCGACCAGGAGGCCCCCCGTCCCGCGTCCGAGCCGCCGCGCCCGGCCGAGCGCCGCCGCGACGAGGAGGACACAGCCCGCGAGGTAGGGAGCGTGGAGGCGCAGCACCAGCGGGTCCGCCGTCACGGGCCGGACGAGGGCAATGACCCCCAGGTTGAGGCCGAGGAGGACGATCGTGGTCCCCACGACGTTCCCCCAGGCGAGCTCGGGGTGCCCGCGGCGCGCCGGTGCCACCATCCGGGCGGTCTCCTCGAGGCTCTCGCCGAGCGCGACGACGGTCATACCGAAGAACGTCTCCGAGAGCCCGAGCGTGCCGATGAGCAGGCCCGCGCCCCAGACCGCGAGCTCCGCGCCGAGGACGAGCGCGACGAGCCCGACGGCGAGGAGGCCGAACGCGCGCGCGCGCAGCGCCGGCCGACCGGGCTCCGCGCTCGGGGTTCCGAGGAAGGCCGGCGCGGAGCGGTAGAGCCACGCGAGCAGGACCACCGCCGCGACGACGAGGAGCGCCCCGTCGAGCCGGCTGACCGCGCCGTCGAGCCCGAGGCCGACGGCGAACGGCACGAGGGCGAGGAGCATCGCCAGGCCGCCGGCCCGGGGAATCCCGACCTCCATCGGGACCAGGAGGAGCGCCAGCCCCAGCCCGCCCGTCAGCAGGAAGATCGCGGAGCCGATGACCGTCCCCAGCGCGACCTGCGGCAAGCCCCCGAGCGTCGCGGCCACGCCCGTGGCGAGGTTCTCGGGCTCGAAGCCGGAGACGACAACGCCGACCAGGAAGGGACTCACCGCGAAGCGCGCCGCGGTCGCGAGGGCGCCGTCCGTGAACCGCTCGGCGCCCCAGAGGACGAGCCCCAGTCCGACGAGGAAGAGCGCCGCCCCGACCCACATGGCGCCCCCCACTATACAGGCGCTCGAAACGCCGCTCCCCTGGCGCGCCGCGCCGTGGAGCGCTATCCTGGGGGCGTGAGGGAGGCGCGTGAGGGAGGGTCCGACACCCCGGCGCTCCGCCTCCGCACCTACCTGACGCCCAGCATCCCCGAGAGCCTCTTCAGCTACCTCGCCGGATACCTGGGCCAGTGCCTGGGGGTCCCCACCGAACTGCAGGTCGAGACCCGGCACTCCGGTCCCCCGCGAGACGCGGCCGACCCGTTCACCGGGGGCGAGGTGGACGTGGGCTTCTTCTGCGCGCCGCCCTACATCTGGCTCTGCGAGCGCCCTGGCCCTCCGGTGGAGCTCCTGCCGCTCGGACTCGTGTTCGCCGATGCCCGAGCCGCCGGCCGGCCGGTCTACTTCTCGGACATCGTCGTCCGCGCAGACCATCCGGCACGGTCGTTCGCGGACCTGGTAGACGCTCGATGGGGCTACAACGACCGTGAATCCCTGAGCGGCTACTACTCGGTGCTCCAGGCGGCGGCTGACCACGGCGCGGACGCCTCGTTCCTCGGCCGCCTGCGCGAGACCGGGAGCCACCTGGCCTCGCTCCGCGCCCTTCGCAGAGGCGCCATCGACGCCGCCGCCATCGACTCCACGGTGCTCGCGCTGCGCTGGCGACGGGACCGCACGCTCCGGACCGCCCTGCGCGTCGTGGACTCGCTCGGGCCCTGGCCTATCCAGCCGATCGTCGTGAGGCGGACCCTACCGGTCCGGGTAAAGGCCGCCATGGCGTCAGCCCTCGGGGCGCTGGTCCACGCCCCGGCGCGGCGGCGGATCCTGCGCCGGTGGCTCATCTCGGGGGTCGCCCCGATGACGGACGCGGACTTCGACGTGGAGCGGGCGGCGCTCGGGCGGGCTCAGGCGCTGGAACAGGCCTGGGGCGCGATGGTGGGAGGCCGCCAGAACTCTCGGTAGCGGATGCCATCGCGGACACGACGGGGGCCGATGGGCTGGCCCCGCTGTCCGCGGACCGCGGAGACGCGCCGTCCGGGCGGGCAGCGGACCCCGCCGAGTGGCATGGGGTCTGCGGAAGCACCTCCCCTCGCCACCAGGATGGGCATTCGCAAGTGGCCCTCGGGCGCTCCGGATGACGCCGGGCTCGCTAGGTCTCGGGCGCGAGCGGCAGGCGAGATATCGACTCGCCCAGGATCTCCGCTGACAACTGGAGAAATACGGGGGGTTCGCCGACTTCGATCTCGATGAACTTTCCCGTGTAGTTGGGATCGTAGGCGACCTGCAGCAGAGTCCCGGGCTCCCGCAGGGGTGTGAACCAGCCGGGGGCCTCGAAAGCTCGTGCGCTGCGGATGGCCGACCAGGGGATCCGCACCGTCGGGAAGAACAGCTGCAGGACCGGCAGCTTGGAGAACAGCGTCGACAGGTACAGCCCGTCGTCGGTCGTGCCGATGCGCAGGGTTCCGCCGATGAATCTCATCTTGATGCGCTGGAAGTCGGGATGGTCCACGCTCACCAGCGCCATCTGTCCGGTGGCACACAGCCTCCATGGGCCGTTGAACGGCACGACCGCACGATGGCCCCTTGCCAAAGCGCGCCACCCGCTCTCGGCCATGAGATAAAACACGATGAGCGGTATGGCGACGACGAAGGCGACGACGAAGGCGGCCTGGATCACGCCCGGCGTGCCTGGCCGAGAGACAACGATCCCCACGAGCCAAGCCGCGACAGCGGTCGGGATGATCACCTTTGCGTTCTTGTTCGACACCGTTACTCCGCACCCTCCTCTTCTGCGGGCTCCCCGCGAGCCGCCCCGCCTCGCGCGACAGCTTCAGCGCCCGGAAGGCCGGGTGCTCCGACACGGTCCGCGCCTCGGCGCCCGCTGAGGTGAGCCGAGAGGGTTCAGCCCGTGATCTCGGCGACGCGGATCGGCCGGTGCTCCCGGAGCGCCCGGGTCGCCGCCTCGGCGATCCGGAGCGCCTCGACCCCGTCCCGCCCCGTGCAGGGGCTCGGCGCCTCGCCGCGGGCCACGCGCAGGAACTCGGCCAGCTCCGCCCGGTAGGCGTCCTCGAAGCGGACCAGGAAGGTCTGCCAGGCGGGCCCTGCCGCCGGGGGCACGCCCGGCTCGAGCGAGCGGATCGGGGTCCGGGGGCCGAGCCCGACGGCCACGCTGTCCTTCGAGCCGAAGACCTCGGTGCGGATGTCGTAGCCCAGGGGGTCGTGGCGGGCGACGTCGAGGACCGCCAGCGTCCCGTCCCGCAGCCGGAGCGTCGCCACCGCCGTGTCCACGTCGCCGTACTTCCGGAAGATCTCGAACCCGCGCACGCCGCCGTCGGCGTAGACCTCCTCGACCTCGCTTCCCGTGAGCCAGCGGATGACGTCGAAGTCGTGGATCGAGAAGTCGCGGAAGAGCCCGCCCGAGACCGGGATGTACGCCTCGTGGGGCGGCGCGGGGTCGTGGCCGGCGAGGCGGATCAGGTAGACGGTGCCGAGCTCGCCCGTCTCGATCAGCCGGCGCGCCGCGCGGTAGGCGGGGTCGAAGCGGCGCTGGAAGCCGATCTGGAGCCGGATCCCCGCCCGCTCGGCATCGGCCACGACGCGGACGCTCTCGCCGAGATCGAGGGCGATCGGCTTCTCGCAGAAGACGGGGATGCGGCGGGTTGCACCCGCCCGGATGAGCCGCCCGTGGGCGTCGGTGGCCGCCGTGATGACGAGCGCCTCGGCCCGCTCGATCGCGGCCTCGACCGACTCGACCCAGGTGGCCGTCTGCGCGGTCGCGAGCGCCCGCGCCCGCTCCGGCTCGACGTCGGCGATCAGCAGTTCGCCGGCGCCCAGCTCCCGGAGCAGGCGGGCGTGGAGCTGACCGATCCGGCCGGCGCCGAGGAGCGCGATCCTGATCGCGGGCCTCTTACTTCTTCTCGAGCCAGACGTTCCAGAAGTGCATGTACGGGCCCGGCCGGAAGCCCTGCACCTCGCTGCGCTTCGCGTCCATCCGGAAGTAGTCTGCGACCCGCATCCGTGGGGCGTCCTGGTAGAAGATCGTCTGGACGCGCTCCCAGATCGCATACCGCTTCTTCGGGTCGAGCTCGCGCGCGATGGCCGCGAGGAGCTGGTCCTTTTCCGGGTGGCACCACCAGCCGGGCCACTCGCAGACCACCGGCGTGTAGGTGACCGACTCGGGCTCGAACACGAACGCCGTGCTGAAGGCGTCCCAGAGCTCGGGCTTGTTCCGCCGCTGGACGACGGTCGCCCAGTCGGTCACCTGGAGGTCGATCTTGAAGCCGACCTCCTCGAGCTGGCTCTTGGCGACGAGCGCCGGCTTGTAGTGGTGCTCGTACTCCGTCGTCACGATCCACCGGATCGGCTGGCCCTGGTACCCGGCCTCCCGGAGGAGCCGGCGGGCCTTCTCCTTGTCGCGCTGGTTGTACAGCCCGGCGCCGGCACGGGAGTGCACCCCCTGCTCCTGGAAGAAGAGCCCCGGGTCGAGGCGGTAGAAGTCCTTGTGCCCCATCGCCGCCAGCATCATCGGCTCGGCGTCCAGGACCGCCTGGAACGCCTGGCGGAGGCGCCGGTCGGTCATCAGGCCCTGCTTCGTGTTCAGGACGACCGTCACCCAGCCGTAGGGCTTGACGATGACCGGCTCGACGCCGGGGATCCCCTTGAGCCGCTCGTACTGGTCGGGCTTGATCTGCTGCGCGTACTGGTACTCACCGGTCTGGATCCCGGCCGTCCGGATCGCGTAGTCCGGCACCGACATGAAGTAGAGCTCGTCCACGTGGGCGGCCCGCTGGCCGCCGAGCCCGTTCGCGGGCTCGGGGCGCGAAACGTATCCCTCGAACCGCACGAGCTTGACGTGGCGGTCCGGCCGGTGCTCGACGAACCGGAAGGGCCCTGTCCCGACGAACTCCTTGAGCGGCCCGTCGCCCGCTGAGTCGATCACCTCCTTGGGGTAGATCACGGCGGCGCTGCCGACCTGAGCGAGGATCGTGGTCAGGCCGGCGGACGGCTCCCTGAGCCGGATCTCGACCGTCGCGGGATCGCGCGCCTCGACGGCCTCGACCGTCTTGAACAGCGCCTTGCCCGGGCTCGAGAGCTTCCCCCACCGCTGGAGCGACGCGACGGCGTCGGCCGCCGTCAGCTCCTTGCCGTTGTGGAAGCGGACGCCCCGGCGCAGGCGGATCACGTAGCGCTTGGCGCCGTCCAGGGCCTCGGCCCCCTCGGCGAGCAGCGGCACCGGCTGGTACTTCGCGTCGAGCGTGAAGAGGGTCTCCAGCATGTTGATGCCGATCTCGCGCGTGATCACCGCCGTCGTGGAGTGGGGGTCGAGCGTGGGCGGTTCGCCGATCAGCGCGACCCGCAGGATGCCCCCCTTCTTCGGCTGGGCATCTGCGGGGGCGGCGGCGAGCCAGAGCCCGCTGGCGATCAGGGCGAGGACACACGCGAGCCAGGTGAGTCGTCGAGGCGTCATGGTTTCCTCCCGCGTACGAGACTCTGACGGCCGGATGCAGGCGGGAATGTAGGACGGGTGTCGAGCGCTGTCAAGGGTGGCTCAGGTCAGCAGCTCCCGCGGCAACCGCTCGGTCAGGTCGGGCGCGGTGCTCAGGGTCAGGGGCCCGTCGTGGTCGAAGCCGTGAATGACCCAGGTGCGGCCCGTGTCGTCCGGAAACTGCTCTCGGCGAGCTCGACGATGTGATCGTGCAGGTGGCGCTCGCGGTCCGCGAGGGAGTGCGTCAGGGCCGGAGGGCCGAGTGGCCCGGGCTCCCGTGTCCCGGAACCGTCAGTCCCAGAGGTAGCCGCGGGGGTTGACCGGCTGGCCCTTGACCAGGATCTCGTAGTGGAGGTGCGGGCCGGTGCTCTTGCCCGTGTTGCCCGACAGCGCGATCTGCTGGCCGCGATCCACCCGCTGCCCGTTTGCGACCAGGATCTTCTGCAGGTGGCCGAAGACCGTCTTGATCTCGTGGCCGTGGTCGATCGCCACGGTCAGGCCGAAGTCGGGCGTCCTGCCGGCGAGCGTCACGATCCCGGGGGCCGGCGCCTTCACGGGCGTGCCGGATTCCGCCGAGATGTCGACGCCGCCGTGGAACTCCGGGGTGCTGGTCCAGGGCGACAGGCGGCGGCCGAACTCGGAGTTGACCGCCCCGCGCACCGGCCACCGGGAGGGCAGCGACCCGAGGATCGGCCTCGCCCGCTCCATGAGGCGGCTGAGGGCCCGCAGCTTCTGGCCCTCCTCGCCCAGGCTGACGACGAGGCGGTCGAGCTCCCGCGCGAGCGTCGCGGGCCCGGGCGCCTCCCCCGCGCCGGTGCCCCCGCCGACGCCCGAGCGCTCCCGCGAGCCCCGCGCCTCCGGCCCGAGCGGCTCCCAGATCCGGGCGTGGAGCTCCCGCCAGGTGTCGATCTCCCGCTGGGCCTCGGCGACCCGCTGGCGGGAGCCGTCGATCTGCGCGTGCTGCTCCATGACGAGCCGCTGGAGCGTGGCGATCTGCCCCCACTGCCGCTTGAGGAACAGGTAGTCGCCCCACACGGCGCCGACCGACAGGAGGCCCAGGAGCAGGGCCGCGGCGGTGGCCCCGAGGAGCCAGCGGGGGATGTTGAGACGGAGAACCCGGGTGCCGTCCCCGTAGACGACGAGGAGGTTGAACCGCCGGAGCCGGCTCAACGCGCCCTCATCGCTTCAGCGACACCACGGAGGCTGGCAGCTCCCGTACGGGTGGGGCCTCGGCCGCCTTCGTCTTGGTCATCCGGCAGTGCCCCTCGAAGAGCACCCCCTCCTCGATCACCACGACCGGCGCCTCGACGTCGCCGAAGACCCGGGCGGTCTTCTTCATCTCCACCCGCTCGGAGGCTTGAAGGCTCCCGACGACCTCCCCGCTGATCTGGACGACCCCGGCACGGATCGTCGCGTTGACGACCGCCTTCTCGCCGATGATGAGCGTGTCGTTGGACGAGATCTCGCCCTTGAACTTGCCGTTCAGCAGCGCGGTGCCGCTGAACGTGTACTTCCCCTCGATCTCGGAGCCCTCGTCGAGGAACGCGCTGACGCCACTGCGCTTCGCCCGCAATTGCTCGCTCCGCCGCCCGAACATGCGTTTCGCCCCTCAGCGTCCGGCCGATCCGCTACTTCTGCTGGGCCGCCCGCTTCTCGTCCTCGGGTTGTTCCAGCCTCGGTTGAGCCCGCTGAGGCGTCCCCCGCAGGTTGCCTGCGCGCCCCCCCCGGAACCGCTCGCGAATCGTCCGGCGTGGGAAGGAGTTGATCAGTCGCCGGTCTCGCCGGTGGCCCCTTGTATCACCGAAGCCCTTGGGGTGTCAACCGCCGGGCGGGGCGGCTCAGCCCCGGAGGCGCGGGTCCAGCAGGTCACGCAGCCCGTCGCCGAGCACGTTGAAGGCGAGCACCGTGACCGAGATCGCGGCGGACGGCCAGAGCAGCGGCAGCGCGCTGAGCTGCATGAAGCGCCCCGAGGTCCACACGGCTCCCCCCTCACCCCACCCTCTCCCCCGCGGGGGAGAGGGCATCATCACGAGATCGTGCCCTTCCGGTAGGAGCGCTTCGCCGCGATCTTGCCCTCCCGGAGCGTCAGGACGTCGCAGCCGTGGACCTCGTAGCGTGTGCCGCCCCGAGGCGTGCCCGTGGTCACCCACTCCAGCACGGCGTGGGTCGGACCGGCGAAGTGACGGAGCTCGTCCCACCGGACGTCCGGGATCCGGCCGAACATCTCGACCAGGAGCTCGCGCACCGCCCGCTTGCCGATCATCCGCGTGCCTCAGGGCTCCTTGCCGAACGACGCCTCGAAGACGACGTCGTCGGTCATCATCGCCAGGATCCCCTCGAGGTCGTGGCCGTTCCAGACCGTGTTGAACCGCTGGACGAACGCCTCGCCGTCGAACGTCATGGCTGAGCCCTCCTTGTAGACGTAGCGCAGACCGCCCAGGCTCTTGTTCCCGAGGGCGCCCGGCAGCCGCGTGTGGGCGCCGATGGTGCCGATCAGGCCGCGCGAACCCGAAGCCGCTACGGTACTCTTGTTCGCGGGCCCGTGAGCGGCAGGGGGTCCGTGTCGCGTATAATAGCGCAACCCCGAGGGCGCGGGAGACTGTCGCATGAAGATCGCGATCATCGGCGCCGGGAACGTGGGCGGCACGCTCGGCAAGGCCTGGGCAGCGAAGGGTCACGACGTCGTCTTCGGTGTGCGCGATCCGCGGGAGGCGAAGGTCCAGGAGCTGCTCCGCGCCACCGCCGGCAAGGCGCGCGCGGCGAGCGTGCGGGAGGCCGCGGCGGCCGCCGAGCTCGTGCTCCTGGCGACCCCGTGGGGCGCCGCGCAGGACGCCCTCAGGGCAGCCGGGGACCTCAAGGGCAAGATCCTCGTGGACGCGACCAACCCGCTCAAGCCCGACTTCTCCGGTCTCGCGCTCGGCCACACCACCTCGGCCGGCGAGGAGGTCGCCCGCTGGGCCCCGGGCGCCCGGGTCGTCAAGGCGTTCAACACGATCGGGGCGCACCACATGACGGACCCTCGCATCGCCGGCCAGCGCCCCAGCATGTTCGTCTGCGGCGACGACCCCGCCGCGAAGCAGACCGTCGCCGGCCTCGCCGAGGCGCTCGGGTTCGAGCCGGTGGACTCGGGGCCGCTCACGCAGGCCCGGCTCCTCGAGCCCCTGGCGATGCTCTGGATCTCGCTCGCGTACGCCCACGGCCTCGGGACCAACATCGGCTTCAGGCTCCTCCGCGGTTGACGGGGCGCTCGGAGGACGCGATGGAGTGCCCGGGTTGCCGCGGACCGATGGACGAGCAACGCTTCGACGGGAACTACGGGAAGACGGTCGTCCTCGACATCTGCCACGCCTGCAACGGCTTCTGGTTCGACCGCCAGGAGAGCCTGCTGCTCACGCCCGGCTCCACCCTGCGCCTCTTCCGCATCATCCACGAGCGCCAGGCGGAGCGGCGGAACCAGCCGGCCGAAGCCATGAGCTGCCCCCGCTGCCGGACCCGGCTCGCGGAGACCCACGACATGGTCCGTGCCACGCGCTTCGGCTACTGGCGTTGCCCGCGCGGCGACGGGCGGTTCACCACGTTCTACCAGTTCCTGCGGGAGAAGCACTTCATCCGCACGCTCGACCCCGAACAGCTCAAAGAGCTCCGAAAGCACGTCCGGACGGTCAACTGCTCGAACTGCGGGGCGGCTGTGGACCTCGAGAAGACCACGGCCTGCAGCTACTGCCGCGCGCCGCTGGCGATCCTGGACCCGAAACAGATCGAGGCTACGGTGCGCGAGCTCCAGCAGTGGGAGGAGAAGCGCACGACCATTGACCCCACGGTCCAGGCCCAGGTCCTCCTGGAGAAGCTCAAGGTTGACGCGCTCTTCATGCCGCGGGAGCTAGAGGCCCAGCTTCTGGGCAGCCCGTTCGGGCTCGTGGAGGCAGGGCTGGGCGCGGCCCTGAAGCTCCTGAAGAACGTCCTGTAAGGGATACGGTGGCGGCGTGATCGGCATCGCGGAGATCGAAGCGGCCCGCGCGCGGATCCGTGACGCGATCTACTGCTCCCCCTGCCCCGCCTCGGAGACCCTCGGCGAGCTGACCGGCACCCGCTGCCACGTCAAGCTCGAGAACCTCCAGATGACGGGCTCCTTCAAGGAGCGTGGCGCCCTCGCGAAGCTCTCCCTGCTCGATCCCGCGGAGCGGGGGCGGGGCGTGATCGCGGCCAGCGCCGGGAACCACGGGCTCGCCGTCGCCTACCACGCCCAGCGCCTCGGGATCGCGACCACGATCCTCATGCCGGAGTGGGCGCCGCTCATCAAGGTCACGTCGTGCCGCCGCCACGGGGCCGAGGTCGTCCTCGCCGGCCAGGACTACGACGAGGCGTACGCGGAGGCGCGCCGTCGCGAGGCGGCGACGGGCGCCGTCTTCGTCCATCCTTTCGACGACCCGGCCGTCATCGCCGGCCAGGGGACGATCGGCCTCGAGCTGCTCGAGCAGGTGGCCGATCTCGACGCGGTCGTCGTACCGGTCGGCGGGGGCGGGCTCATCGGCGGGATCGCGCTCGCCGTGAAGACGCGCGCTCCACGCGTCGAGGTCATCGGCGTCCAGGCCGCCGCGCTCCCGGCCATGCGGGCGGCGCTCGAGGGCGGCGGCCCGACGGCGCTCGACCCGGCACCGACGATCGCCGACGGCATCGCCGTCCGGCGCGTCGGCGCCCTCACCTACGAACTGGTGCGACGGTACGTGGACGAGGTCGTCGTCGCGGACGAGGGTGAGATCGCGAACGCGATCCTGCTCCTCCTCGAGATCGAGAAGACGGTCGTCGAAGGCGCCGCCGCGACGACCCTCGCGGCCGTCCTCAACAAGAAGGTCGCGCTCGCCGGCAAGCGTGTCGTCCTCGTCCTCTCCGGCGGGAACATCGACGTCAACATCGTCTCCCGCGTCATCGAGAAGGGCCTCGTGAAGGACGGCCGCCTCGTGCGCCTGGCCGTGCTCCTCGTGGACCGCCCGGGCGCGCTCGCCCGCCTCACGGCCGTCGTGGGGGCCCAGCGCGCGAACATCCTCGACATCGGCCACAACCGCGCGTTCACCGCCGCCCGCATCGGCGAGACCGAGGTGGTCCTCACGCTCGAGACGTCCGGCCGCGAGCAGATCGACGCCGTCGTCGCCGCCCTTCGGGCCGCCGGCTACCAGGTCGCCGAGGTCACGGCCGAGGGAAGGAGATCCGCATGACGCCGCTCGATCCCCAGGCGCTGAAGGCGCTCCAGGACGCCCCGACGACGATGCTCTCGGACGCGATCGGACGGTGGGGCAACATGGACCCCTCGATCCGGCCGCTCGCGCCCGGGATGCGCTGCTGCGGACCGGCGTTCACGCTCCGCTGCTGGCCCGCCGACAACCTGACGGTCCACCGCGCGATCGAGCTGGCCGGGCCGGGCGACATCCTCGTCATCGACGGCGGCGACGGGCGGGACACCGCGCTGATGGGCGAGCTCGTCGTGTACGCGGCCCGGCTTCGCGGGATCGCCGGCGTCGTGCTCCAGGGCATGGTCCGGGACCGCGCCGACATCGCCGCGCAGCCCCTCCCGGTCTTCGCCTGCGGGGCGACGGCCCGCGGCCCCGTCAAGGAGACGCTGGGCCCGATCCAGGTCCCGATCCAGTGCGGCGGGGTCCTCGTCCGGCCCGGCGACGTCGTCGCGGGCGACGACGACGGCGTGGTCGTCGTGCCGCGCGAGGAGGCGGGGGCGGTCGTCGAGCGCGTCCGCGCGATCCGCGAGAAGGAGGAGAAGGTCCGCAAGGCCCTCGCCGCGGGCCAGACCACGCCGGACATCCTCGGCTTCCGCGCGAAGCTGCCCAAGTAGGAGGGCGAACCTCCTCATTCCACGCTCTCCTCGTGCTGGGGAGAGGGAGGAAGGACCGCCGCGATCCGCTGGCGGGCCAGCTCCACCATCAGCTCCGGCCGGGCCTTGCGGGCCGCCCCGCTCGGCAGGTCCTTCCCCGTGAGCGGCGGGTGGTAGGTGATCGTGACGCGGCCCGGCCGCGGCCATCGCCGGCCGACCGGCCAGACCTCGAAGGCGCCGGCGATCGTGACCGGGACGATCGGCGCATCGGCGGCGAGCGCGAGCCGGAACGCGCCCGAGCGGAACGCCTGGAGCCGCCCGTCGACGGTGCGCCCGCCCTCGGGAAAGACCATCAGCGCCTCGCCGGATTGGAGGAGCCGCAGCGCGCGCCGGACCGCCTGACTGTTGACCTCGTCCTCCCGGACGGGAAACGCGCGCGCCCACCGCATGAGCGCCCCGAGGACGGGGATCCGGAAGAACGGCTCCCACGCGATGTAGTAGAGCGGCCGGCGGATCGGCATCGTGACGAGGATCGGGTCCAGGTAGGAAACGTGGTTCGGGGCGAGGAGGACGGGCCCGGATCGGGGCACGTGCTCGGCGCCGTGAAAGCGGATCCGGAAGAGCAGGCGCGCCAGGAGCCACAGGATGGGGCGGCAGAGTCCGAGGAACCAGGGCGGCGCGTAACGCACGGCGCCATGATGGCACGGGTCCGCGGGCGATGACAACGAGGGGCCGGGCGCGGCCGCTCCTCGTCGCGCACGGCGGCGCGTCCGCCGCGGCGCCCGAGCACACGATCCCGGCGTACGAGGCCGCGATCCGGGCGGGGGCGGACGCCCTCGAGCTCGACGTCCACCTCTCGGCCGACGACCAGCTCGTCGTCATCCACGACACGACGCTCGACCGGACGACGAGCGGGCGCGGCCGGGTCCGCGCCCACACCCTGGCGGAGCTCAAGCGGCTCGACGCCGGCCGCTGGTTCGGCCGGGCCTTCCGCGGCCAGCGGCTCCAGACGCTCTCGGAGGTTCTCGAGCGCTTCCGGGATCGCGTCGTCTTCGCCGTCGCGCTCAGGGGCGGCTCCGAAGTCTATCCGGGGATCGAGGAGCGGCTCGTCGGGCTCCTCCAGATCTACGAGGTCACCGACCGGGCCCACGTGGTGTCGGACGACCAGCAGGCGCTCGCGCGCTGCCGGGCCCTCGACCGGGGCCTGCGCCTTGGCGCGCGCCTGCTCGGCCGCCCCCTCGCCCCACCCGCGATCGCGCCGCCCGGCGCCCTCGACGCCCTCTGGCTGCCGGCGGACCTCGTGAGCGAAGCCGACGTCGCGGCGTGCCGCGCGTCCGGCCTCGACTGCTACGTCTGGGTGGTGAGCGACGGGGAGGCCGCCCGCCGGCTCCGCGGCTGGGGTGTCGGAGGCATCGTCACGGACCGGCCCGAGCTCCTGCGTCCGGCCCTCGAGGGCGCGGCGCCGTCCCCCGGGGGCGATTCGTGCTAGGATGGCCGCCGTGAAGGCGCGACACCTGGTCCCGGCGCTGCTCTTCTACGTCGCGCTCGACTTCGCCAATCCGATGATGCCGGGCGCGGTCGCCCTCGACGACTCCATCGAGGGGACCCGCGTCCAGCGGATGCGGAGCGAGACGCCGGCGTCGCTGCCGGCGCCGGCTCCTGCCGTCCAGCGGATCGAGCCTGCCCTGCCCTCGCCGCCCGAGGCGAGCAGGACGGCGCGCGTGGCGCCGCGTCCGGAGCACCGCGCGCCCTGGCGCCGCGCCGTCGCGCCCGTCGCGGACCCCGCCCAGCCCACCGAAGACCACTAGCCCCCTCTCCGCCGCCCCCGCGTGAGTCGCGCTGCCGCGCCGCGGCAGCCCGCTCGGTACCCGCACAGCGACACGGGAGGCCAAAGCCATGAGGGAAGGCTACGAAGGCATCTGGATCGCCCTGGGGATGGTCGGCACGCTCATGGTGATCATCGTGGTCTTGAAGCTGATCTTCGGATAGGGAGGGCCGCGATGGAGCTTGGAGCTACGCGCTGGCGATGGTGACGACCCTGGTCGCCCCGCCGTGGCTGAAGGCCGTGTACCGGCGCCGGGGGTAGAGCCCGCGCGCCCGGCGGTCCTCAGCGCTCGCCGACGATGTAGTGCAGTCCGGCGAGCTTGAGGCGGATCGCGTCCGCCTGGCCTTTCCCGGCGGCCGGGTGCTCCATGGCCAGGCCGAGCGCCGTCTGGAGGTGGTCGATGGCCTCGCGGTTGGCCCCGACGGCGACCGCGCCGTCGGCCGCCGTCAGGAGGTAGGGCAGCGCCCGCTCCCGCCGGTCGCTCTGCGCCCAGTGATGGGCGAGCTGGTCGCAGACCTCCTCCGTCCGGCCGCGGTAGAGGCGCTCGAGCATCTCGGCGGACCGCCGGTGGCGGGCCTGACGCTCCGACTGGAGGAGGGCCCCGTAGACGACCTCCTGGGTCAGGACGTGGCGGAACGCGAGGCTCGCCACGGGCCCGCCGCTCTCGGCGTCGAGGAACCCGCGCCGCTCGACCTGGGCGAGGTCCTCCTCGAACCGATCGGCAGAGGCGAGCGCGCGCAGGTGCGCCAACGGGAAGCGCTTCCCGAGCACCGCGGCGTCGGCCAGCAGCTCACGCGTGGAGGCCGACAGCCGGTCCACGCGGGACGCGATCAGGGCGCTGATCGTGGCGGGGACGACGCGGGCCGCCTCCTCGCGGAGCTCGTAGGTGCCGTGCTCCAGCAGGAGATCGCCCCGTTCCCGGAAGGCCCGCACCAGCTCCTCGACGAAGAACGGGTTCCCCTCCGATCGCGCCGCGACCACCCGGCGCAGGCGCTCGCTCGCCGGGTACGGGTCCACCTGCGCGTCCACGAGCGCGTAGATGTCCTCGGCGGAGAGCGCTTTCAGGAAGACCTCCCGCACCCGGCCCAATTCGAGCTTGCTGCCGGCGAGCGGCAGGCGGGAGGTCATGAGCAGCATGAGCGGGAGGTTCCGGGCCTCGAGGGCGAGGTGGCGGAGCAGATCTTCCGAGGACGGGTCCAGCCAGTGGAGGTCCTCAACGACGAGGAGCAGGGGCGCCCGCCGGCACTCGGCCCGGACCCAGGCCGTCACGGCCTCGCGGAGCCGGTCGCGCCGGTCGTCCGGCGCGCCGGTCGGCCGCTGCCCCACGGCCTCGCAGGTCGTCCCCAGGACGGAAAGGATCTCGGGGACGCAACCGGCCAGGTCGGGCGACAGATCCCAGAGCCGGCGGTGGAGCCGGTCCCGCGTGGCGGAAAGGTCGGCTTCGGGGGCAATCCCGGCGAGCTGCCGCAGGAGCTGACGGAAGACGAAGTACGCGGCGCCCCGCGCGTGCGAGAGCGCCGCGCCCTCGGCCCGTTCGGTGATCCCGAGGCTCCGCTCGAACTCCCAGGCGAGGCGCGACTTGCCGATGCCCGGCTCCCCGGCAAGGCAGACGGCCTCGCCCTGCCCGCGAACCACGCGCTCCCAACACTCCCCGAGCGCGCGGAGCTCGGCCTCGCGCCCGCGGAAGGGCGAGACCCCCCGCCGCAGCGAGGCCTCGAGGCGCGAAACCACCGTCCCCTCCCCTTCCAATGCGTACGCCTCGACGGGCTCGGCCACCCCCCGCACGCGCATCGGGCCCAGCGGCCGGAAGCGGAAGTAGCCCTCCGCCAGGCGGTGAGCCGGCGCGGCCACGAGGATGGTCCCGGGGTCCGCCGCCTGCTGCATCCGCGCGGCGAGGTTCGTGGTCAGCCCCTGCGCCGTGTAGTCCATCCGGAGGTCGTCGCCGATCGCCCCCACGACGACCGGCCCGCTGTTGAGGCCCAGCCGCGCCTGGAGGGCGAGCCCCTTGTCGCGCCGGAGACCCGCGGCGTACTCTCCGAACCCCCGCTGGATCTCGAGCGCAGCATGCAGCGCGCGCCGGGCGTGGTCCTCATGGGCGATCGGCGCGCCGAAGAGCGCCATGATCCCGTCGCCCGTGAACTGGTTGACGGTCCCCTCCCAATGGTGGACGGCGTCCAGCATGAGCTGGAATGCCCCGTCCATCACCGCATGGAACTGCTCGGGATCGAGGGCGGCGGCGAGATCCGTCGAGCCCTGGACGTCCACGAAGAGGACCGTGACCTCCTTCCGCTCGCCCCGCAGCGCCCGCCCCTCGGCGAGAATCCGCTCCGCGAGGTGGTGCGGCGTGTAGGAGACAGGGGCACGGTCGGCCGCGAGCGACCGGGACTGGGGGGCGCCGAGCGGCGCGCCGCAGCCGTCGCAGAAGCGGGCACCGGGACGGGCGCTCTGCCCGCACGAGGCACATCGCGCCTCCAGCGTCCGGCCGCACGCCTCGCAGAAGCGCGCGATCTCCCGGTTGGCGTGACCGCACGCCGGGCAGGTCACGGGTCGCGCCGCCTACTCCTCTGCAAGCGCCGCGTTCGCCGACTGGGTGAAGACCATGTTCATCACCCAGTAAGCCGAAAAGGCGATGATCTCCTGTATCTCGCCCTTCGAGAAGTCGTGCGCGGCCATTTCCTTGAAGTCTTTCGGGGTGAGGTCGGCGGAGCCAGTGGCGATCTTGAGGGCGTAGTGCACAAACAGCCGGTCTCGCTCCTTGAGCGGCAGCGCTTCGGGGTTGGCGCAGAACCCGTCGAGCGTCGCCTCGTCGTACCCGAGCTTCTCCAAGCTCACGCGGGAGGCGGTGAAGCAACCGCGACACCGCTTGGCGTGCGCGATCAGCATGACGGCGACGCTCATCGCCGCCCACGAGAATCGACCCTCGTGGGACAGGTTGAGATACGCCTTGAACCTGGCTTCGATGATCTTGGGATTTCGACCGTACGCAAGCCAGGTGGCCGGGACCGCGTCCTTTCCGGTGATCCGGCGGTACTCCTCGAGGGTCTGCCGGGTCTCCGGGGACAACTCGGCGTCGGACGGAACGTCGAAGAACGCCATGGCACCCCCTCCTCAGGCCGAACCTAGCACGGCGCCTGGGAAAGCGGCAATACCGGGACGCCACCTACGACGGGGTGGTCAGCTCCCAGGCCAGGGCGGCGGCGCCGAGGATCCCCGCGTCGTCCACGCGCTCGGCCGGGACGATCCGACAGGTTTCGAACAGCGTCGGGATCGCGTGGTCGCGCGCGGCGCGGCGGATCGCGCGGAAGAGCGGCACGCCGGCCTTGGCGATCTGCCCGCCGATCGCCACGACCTCGGGGTTGAACGTGTTGATGAGGCCGCCGACGGCGACCCCCACGTACGTTCCCGTCTCGTCCCAGACCTCGAGGGCCGCTTCATCGCCCGCGGCCGCGGCCTCGGCGACGAGCCGCGGCGTGAGGCGCCCCGGCTCGCCGGCGCACAGCTCGTGCAGGCGGCCTCCGGCGCGGCGGAGCAGCTTCCCCCGGGCCCGCGCCACGATGGCATCCCGGTTGGCGAAGGCCTCCAGGCACCCGCTCGCCCCGCAGCCACAGCGCGGGCCGCCTGCCAGCACGACGAGGTGCCCCAGCTCCGCGCCGCCGCCGGTGGCGCCGACGAGGAGCACCCCGCGTTCCCACGTCGCGCTCCCCTGGACCTGGGCGCGCGTCAGGACCACGCCGCCGCCGATCCCGGTGCCCAGCGTGAGCAGGACGAGCCCCTGCGCGCGGCCGCCGCCGCTCCCGAAGCGGTACTCCGCGAGCGCGGCGAGGTTGGCGTCGTTCCCCATGTACACGGGGCAGCCGAGGGCGCGCGCGACCGCGGGCACCAGCGGGACGTCGCGCCAGGGCGCGAACACACCGCCGCGCGTCTCCCCGAGGTTCGCGGTCCAGCGGACGACGCCCGCTTGCCCGTCCACGTGCCCGGGCACGGCCATGCCGACGGCGCGCAGCCGGTCCGGCGCGCCCCCCACGCGCGTGGTCGCCTCGCGGACGGTGCGCACGATCGCCGCCACGGTGCGCTCGACGCCGGCGGTGGCCTCGGAGGGATGCTGGACGGGCTCGGCGAGGAGCGCGCCGTCCTCGCCCACGGCGGCGGCGCGGACGTTCGTCCCCCCGAGGTCCACGCCGAGGATCACGGGCCCGCCTCGGCGAGGAGCGCCTGCACGTCCGCGCGCAGCCGGCCCGGTGCGCCGGCGAGGTAGCGGCCCCGGATCTCCCCGGCGTGGTCGATCAGCACGGCCGTGCACCCGTGGGTGACACGCCCCTGCTTGCGCCGGACGTCCGCGCCATACCAGCGCGCGACCGCGGCCAGCTCCGCCGTCGTTCCCGTGAGGAGGACCCACGCGGCCGGGTCCAGCCCCCGCTCCCGCGCGAAGCGCCGGAGGGTCTCGACGGTGTCGCGACCGGGATCGACCGTGATCGCGAGGAAGACGACCCGGCGGCCGGCCGCATCCCCGAGTCCCCGCTCGACCGCGAGGAGGCCCGGGAGGAGCCCCGGGCAGGTCTCGCACGTCGTGCAGGTGAAGGTCAGGACGACGAGCCGCCCGCGCAACTGGCTGAGCCAGAGGCGGTCGTTCTGCTGCGTGGTGAGCGCGAAATTCCGGGCGGGTCCGAACCGCGGCAGTCCGGCCGCGGCCGGCGCCGCGCGCGCGATCAGCAGGACGAGCGCGACTGTGACGGCCGCGAGCCCGAGAGCGCCGCGCGCGAACACGGCAGACGCGCCGCGGCGCCGCCGACCGCCGGCGTCCACCCGCGCTAGCGGGCCGCCCCAGTAAACGAGGCACAAGGCGGTGACAAACCGCCAACGCAAGAGTGTTCCACTCCGAGCGGCGGCTTTTCCGCCGCTCCTCTCTTGGGGGAGGTCTCGGAGGGGGCCGTCGAGGCCCCCTCCGATGCTCTAGCGGCCGGTCGCCGGACCCGGCGTCACGACCGGCGCGCGCCGGCGGCGCCGCGCGACCCCCGTCTCCACGGCCGCCGTCGCCACCCCGTCGGCGACCGCCTCGACGACGCGCTTGTCGAAGACCGAGGGGATGATGTACTCCTCGCTGAGCTCGCTCGGGCGGATGATCGACGCGATCCCTCGCGCCGCGGCGACCTTCATCTCGTCGTTCACGAGCCGCGCCCGGACGTCCAGGAGACCGCGGAAGAAGCCCGGAAAGCAGAGCACGTTGTTGATCTGATTCGGGTAGTCCGAGCGGCCCGTCGCCATGACGCGCACGATCCCGTGGACCTCCTCCGGCATGATCTCCGGGACCGGGTTGGCCATCGCGAAGACGATCGGGTTCCGGGCCATCCGGCGGATGTCGGCGGCGCTCGCGACCCCCGGCCCCGACAGCCCGACGAACACGTCCGTGCCCCGGAGCGCGTCGGCGAGCGGACCGCGGATGCGCTTTTCGTTCGTGTGGGCCGCGAACCAGGCCTTGACCGGGTTCATGTTCTCGCGGCGCCCCCGGTAGAGCGTCCCCGACCGGTCGCAGCCGATGATGTGCCGGCAGCCGACGGCCATGAGGAGCTTCGCGGTCGCGATCCCGGACGCGCCGGCGCCGGAGAAGACGACGCGGATGTCGCCCAGCCGCTTCTTGACCACTTTCAGGGCGTTGAGCAGCGACGCCAGGACGACGACGGCCGTCCCGTGCTGGTCGTCGTGGAAGACCGGGATGTCGAGCTCCTTGCGGAGGCGCTCCTCGATCTCGAAGCAGCGCGGCGCCGAGATGTCCTCGAGGTTGATCCCGCCGAAGACCGGGGAGACCGCGCGGACGAACCCGACGATCTCGCCGACCTCTTTCGTCTGCAGGCACAGGGGGAAGGCGTCCACGCCCGCGAACTCCTTGAAGAGCAGCGCCTTGCCCTCCATCACCGGCATGGCCGCCTTCGGCCCGATGTCGCCCAGGCCCAGCACCGCCGTCCCGTCCGTCACGACAGCGACGGCGTTCTGCTTGATCGTGAGCGTGTAGGCCTTCTGGGGGTCGTCGTGGATCGCCATGCAGACCCGGGCGACGCCGGGGGTGTACGCCATGGAAAGGTCGTCCCGCGTCTTCACCGGGACCTTGCCGCGCACTTCGATCTTCCCGCCGAGGTGCATGAGGAACGTGCGATCGGAGACGTTCACGACGCGGACCCCCGCCATCCGGCGGAGACGGTCGATGACGTCCTGCCCGTGCTTGTCGTTCCGCGCGTTGAACGTGATGTCCCGCACGCGGAACTCGCCACCCGGCTGGATGAGGTCGATCGCGCCGATGTCGGCGCCGGCCCGGCTCATGGCGGAGGTGACCTTGCCGAGCATCCCCGGCCGATTGCGGATCTCGACGCGGACGGTCATGCTGTAGCTGGCGCTCGGTGTAGCCTGCATGGGGTGGCCCTCCACGGTGGGCGGCCGGCGGTTTACTGCGCGCGTCCGGACGCGCCTATTCTACCCCAGCCGCCGCCCCGCGGCGCGGCGGGCGTATAATCAGCCCCGCCGAGAGGCGGAGTCGTCATGCGCGATCACGCGTTCGCATCATGGCTCGGCACGGTCACGGTGGCCCTGGGGCTGGCCGCCGTCGCCCACGGGCAGGTCCCGACCGGCCTGATCCCGATCGGCCGGCCGCGCGTGCAGGAGGGGCTCCGGGTCACGGCGGCGTACATGGTCGGGGCGGCCCCGCTCGAGCCGGCCGCTCGGCCCGCCGCTCGGCCCGTAGAGGGCACGCTCACGATCCACCTCGAGGTCGAGGTGGAGGCCGTGCATGACAACCCCTACGGCCTCGGAGCGCTTCGATCCGCACGCGCGGATGGGCAAGGGCGCGCGGCAGTTTTTCAGGGCTTCCGCCAAACCTCCTCCGTGACGACGCCGCGCGACTTGACAGCGCCCGACCCCGCGCGTACGCTCGGCGCTGAAATTCCGCGACGTTAGCGGGTCTCGGGCGCCTCCACCCGACCCCAAGGAGACACGATGGTGGATCCCAAGACGGCCGACCAGGCCCTGCAGACGTACGTCCGGCCGCAGACGTTCCCCGTGGCCATCCGGATGCTCCGCGCGGACGAGCCGATCCCCGAGCGGGCCAAGCGGCCCGCACGCGACTTCGGCAAGCTCTCGATGAACTGCCAGGTCATCGACATGGCGCGGCGCTACGGCTGGATGATCGCGCTGACGCGCGACGACCACATCTGCTCGCTCGGCATCACGGCGTTCGGCTTCGACCGGCCGACGCACCTGTACGCCTCGGGGACGCTCTGCGAGGGCATGTACACGGAGACCCGGGAGGCGGGGGCGCGCTCGGAAGCCGCGGTGGACAAGTTCGCCCCGGGCGAGTACGCGTGTCTCCTCGTCTGCCCGCTCGACCGCTGCACGTTCGAGCCCCACCTCGTCGTCGTCTACGCGAACCCGGCCCAGGTGATGCGGCTCACGCAGGCGGCGCTCTGGAAGCGCGGCGGGCGGCTCACCTCCTCGTTCCAGGGCCGGATCGTGTGCGCGGACATCGTCGTCACGACCATGCAGACGGGCGAGCCCCAGGTGATCCTCCCGTGCTCCGGCGACCGGATCTTCGGCCAGACCCAGGACCACGAGATGGCGTTCACGATCCCCTGGGGGAAGATGGGCGAGATCATCGAGGGGCTCGAGGGGACACACAAGGGCGGGATCCGCTATCCCATCACCCAGTTCCTCGAGTACGAGGCGAAGCTCCCCCCGCGCTACATGGAGGTCAACCGGCTCTGGGACGTCGAGAAGGGGAAGGCGCACTACACCGGGCGCGACCGGGTGGTGGCCGCGTACAAGCGCTCGTACGCCGACCGCGTGCCCGTGTACCCGATCGTGGCCTCGTTCGCCGGGACGCTCGACGGCCTCTCGATCGAGGAGTTCTGCACGACGCCGTCGAAGGCGGTCAAGGCGATGCTGAACTACGCCGAGCGCTACCAGCCCGACGTCGTGCTCGCCTACAACGACCTCGCCAAGGAGGCCGAGGCTACGGGGTGCAAGGTCAAGTACTCCGACTACGTCGTCCCCTCGATCGAGACCCACGTCCTCCAGGAGGATAAGGGGCGACTCGCCAAGCTCGAGATCCCGGACCCCGCGAAGGACGGCCGGCTGCCGGCGTTCCTCGAGGTCTGCGAGGGGCTGATGGCGGCGAAGCTCCCGATGGCGACCGGCGCCGTGGCCGTGGGCCCGTGGACGATCGCCATGCTCATGCGCAACCCCGAGGTCATGCTGCTCGAGACCTTCGAGGACCCGGGATTCATCCACGAGCTGATGCGCTTCACGACCGAGTTCTGCAAGCGCTGGGGCGACGCGATCGTGAAGACCAAGATCGGGCTCAGCTTCTCCGAACCCACCGCCTCGATCAGCCTCATCTCGCCCGACAACTACCGGGAGTTCATCGCCCCCTACCACAAGGAGCTGGTCGAGTACTTCAAGGCGAAGAAGGTCGGGCTCACGACCCACATCTGCGGGACGACCTACCCGATCTACGAGGACCTGATCCAGTGCGGCTTCACGACCGTCTCCTTCGATCTCGACCAGCAGGCCGACCCGAAGCTCAGGGTGGACCAGCTCGCGCGCTTCATGGACGTGGCGAAGAAGCGCGTGGTCGCCATCGGAAACGTGGACGCCACGCTCTTCGAGCGCGCCACACAGGCCGAGATCGAGGCCGAGGTGCGCCGCTGCGTGGACGCGGCCGCGCGCCACTCCGCCTGGATCCTCTCCACCTCCTGCGAGATCCCGCCGCGCTCCAAGCCCGAGATCGTCCAGTGGTTCATGGACGCGGCGCGGGAGTACGGCCGCTACGAGCGCTTCATGAGCTGACGGACCGGCGCCGCCCGGTGCGCTGCGTCTCTCCCACGCGACGCACGGCACGTGCCGGAACGGTGGGACAGGATCGAGATCGTCCGGAAAGGAGGTGGCAGCTTGAAGTGGATCGTGGCCGATCCGGCCCCTCCTCGTGGAGCACGGCGGCGACCTGGGCGGGGTTCAGCCCCTCGAGGACGGGGGCGGCGGATCGGCAGGGTCGGGCGCGCGGCGGGCCCCCGGGGGTCGACGGCCATCGCCCGGATCACAGCCCCGCCGCGGAGCGCACAACCGGCCCCGTGCGCCTGGAGCCGTCGCGCCCCACGCGCCGAGAGCGGGGCAGCGGGTGTAGCGTGGGGCCGTGCCGTGATGCGGCGCGCTGACCTACCGACCGAGCCGCAACCGTTCCCAGCAACCGCGCGGATCCACGATGGGCACAGGGGCCTGGCCTGCCACGTCGAGAAGATCCTGGTCACCCGTCACCAAGAGGTCCGCGCCCGCCGCGATCACCGACGCTAACACCCACCGGTCGTCAGGATCACGAACCGGGATAGCCGACGGGTGCCCGGGCCTCGGCACCACTGTCTGGGCCCGCAATTCTGCCTCCACCGCGCTTATCTGCTCCGCCGAAGCGTGGAACTGGTCCCCCAGCACCCGCCGCAGCTCCTCAAGGTTGACCTCGCCCGTGAGAAGCTCGTGCTCAGCCAGGATGAAACGAACGAGATCGGCGCTGATTCCGCGGGCCGTGTAGGCGCTCACAAGAACGTTGGTGTCCAGGAAGATCCTCACGACACGATGCGAAACACATCCTCGTCGGTCAGGATCCCCTGGGCCTCCGCCAGCGGCAGCAGGGCGCGGCGCGAGCGCTCGAATCGCAGCAACGCGATCTGACGACGAAGCGCGTCGCGCACGACCTCGCTGCGGCTGCGCCCGAGCTGGCGGCACAGCCGATCCAGTTCGCGCTGGAGCTTCGCATCCAGCCGGATGGTGACGGTGGCGGCCTTCATGTAAGACAATGTACTATGAAACCGCCCCTGGCGCCAGCGACTCGTCCGCGACGCCCGCCCCGACGATGTCCGCCTTCTGGGTCAGGTGGCCGTGATGGGTGAGCGCGAGCGTCTCCTGGGCGTTCTGCTCGACCGAGAAGATGTCGTGCCCTGGCGATCGGAAACGTGGACGCCACGCTCTTCGAGCGCGCCACGCAGGCCGAGATCGAGACCGAGGTGCGCCGGTGTGTGGACGCAGCCGCGCGTCACTCCGCCTGGATCCTCTCCACCTCCTGCGAGATCCCGCCGCGCTCCAAGCCCGAGATCGTCGGGTGGTTCATGGACGCGGCGCGGGAGTACGGCCGCTACGAGCGGTTCATGACGTAGGCGGCGACTCGCCCTCGCCCGCCTCGGCGGGCGGGGGCGGGGCCTGCGCGGCTGCGGGCGCCTCGGGCTGGGCGCCCTCCGCAGGCGGTGGAGCCGCGGGGGGCCGCTGGGGTTCTGCCAATGGTGACGAGGTCGAGGTCGACATCTTTCGCCGTCGCCGTCCTCCGCAACCCCGTCCAGTCGCTCAGGATCGGCTTCGCGGGGTTGAGCGAACCAGTGTTCGGCGCGGAACCCGGACTCTCACACTGAGAGTCCCGGTGTCGGGGAGCTCGCTCGCCCCGACGCGGGACCGGGCCGTCGACCCCTGCTGGCGGCGTCGCGGTCACTCCTGCACGCGCCCTGACTACTCGAAACCAGGTCCACCTTGCGGTTTGGGGTCGGTATCATGGGGGGCGTGCTGAAGCCGAGGCTCAAGGTGTGGGTCGTCCTCGGGGAGCAGGTCAAGTTCGGGGACGGCCGGGCCGAACTCCTCGAGCGGATCGAGACCCTGGGGTCGCTGAAGCAAGCGGTCGCCGGAATGGGCATGTCGTACCGTGCGGCCTGGGGCTACCTCCGGGAGCTCGAGCGCGCCGCCGGGTTCAAGTTCCTGGAGCGCCATCCCGGTCGCGGGAGGACGCGGCTTACCGCGGAGGGGAAGCGGTTCCTTGAGCGCTACCGCCGGTTCCGAAGGGGCCTGGACGCCGCAGTCGCCCGCCGCTTCAGGCGGTCGTTCCCCCGGAAGTAGCGACTCGCCTGTCTGTTTTTTTGGCGTTGATTATGCTCTGCGAAGCATATATAAGAATCGTGTCAACCCGCGGGCGTCGCGTGGATCACCGGGGCACGCCCAGATGCGGATCGGCGGAAACGACTACACGCTCCAGGAGCTGGCCGGGGCCTTCGGGGACCTCGGGACGCTGATCCCGTTCCTCGTGGGGTACATTACCATCACCGGGATGAACCCCGTGGGCATCCTCGTGGCCTTCGGCCTGTTCAAGATCTTCGCGGGACTCTACTTCCGCTCGCCCATCCCGATCCAGCCGATGAAGGCGATCGGCACCGCGGCGATCAGCCACCCGGGGATCATCACGCCCGGTGCGGTCTGGGCGTCGGGGTTCTTCACCGGCGCGCTTTGGCTCGCCCTCGGCCTCACCGGGGCCGTGACGTGGATCGCCAGGCTCACGAGCCGGCCGATTGTCCAGGGCCTCGTCCTCGGCCTCGGGCTCGGCTTCATCTTCGAGGGCGTCAAGATGATGGAAGCCGATCTCCCGCTCGCCGTGGCGGCGAGCGCCCTCACGTTCGTCCTGCTCTCCCGCGAGCGGGTCCCGGCGATGCTTGGCCTCCTGGCCTTCGGCGTGGCGGTCGCGTTGGTCCGGGAGCCGCGCCTCCTCGAGGAGCTCGGCCGCCTCTCGTTGCGCCTGCGGCTCCCGGAGCTGGCCCTCATGAAGCTCGGCTGGACGGACCTCGTCACCGGGGTCGTGGTCCTCGGGCTTCCCCAGGCCGCGCTGACCCTGGGCAACGCCATCGTCGCGACCGTCGAGGAGAACAACGCGCTGTTCCCCGAGCGGCCGCTCACGGTCCGAACGGTCGCGATCGATCACGGGGTCATGAACCTCGTCGGCACGACGCTCGGCGGGGTCCCGATGTGTCACGGCGCCGGGGGGCTCGCGGGCCACGTGCGCTTCGGGGCCCGGACCGGCGGGGCCCTCGTGATCCTCGGGTGTCTCGTCCTCTTCACGGGGCTCTTCCTCGCCGACTCGGTGCAGACGCTCTTCAAGGTCGTCCCGCCGGCGCTCCTCGGCGTGATCCTGATGTTCGGCGGGCTCGAGCTCGCCGCCGGGGTCCAGGGGAACCACTGGTCGAAGGAGGACCGTTACGTCATGGTCCTGACGGCCGGGGTCTCCCTCTGGAACATGGGCGCCGGCTACGCGGCCGGGCTCCTCCTCTGGCATGCGTTTCGGCGGGGGTGGCTCAAAGCTTGACGGCGAGCTGATCCTCCACCGCGGCAGGGCGGCTCGGCGGGCGGCCGACCGTGATCCGCCCGTCGATCATGTGGTAGACGCGGTCGAAGCCCTCGATCATCCGGTCATCGTGGGTGACCACGATCACGGCTGCCTGCCGCTCCCGCCCGAGGCGTCGGAGCAGATCCATCACCGCCTTGCCGCGCTCCGTGTCGAGGGACGCCGTCGGCTCGTCCGCGAGGATCACGGTCGGCTCGTTGACCACGGCCCGCGCGACGGCCAGGCGCTGCTGTTCCCCGCCGGAGAGCGTTGCCGGGTACACGTCCGCCCGGTGACCGAGATCCAGCCGATGCAGGAGCGCCCGAGTCCGCCGCCGCGCCTCGCGCCCCGGGACGCCATTCAGGGTGAGAATCAGCGCCACGTTCTCCACAACGGTGAGGAACGGGATCAGGTTGTAGGCCTGGAAGACGATCCCGATCTTCTCCCGCCGCAGGCGCCGATCGTCAGCCCGGACTTGCTTGCCGTCGTACACGAGCTCCCCGGCGATGGTGATCCGTCCCCGGGTCGGTGGATCGATGAGCGAGATGGCCCGGAGGAGGGTGGTCTTCCCGGATCCGCTCGGCCCCATGAGGGCGACCAGCTCCCCGCCCCCCACGGCGATGCTGGCGTCCTGGAGTGCCACGACTTCCGTCTCCCCGCGCCCGAACACCTTGGTGAGGTGCTCCGCGACAATCGCCGGCATCATGCCCCGCCCCCCAGGGCCGTGGTCGGGTCCACGCGGATCGCCTTCCAGATGCCCAGCGCGCTGGCGACGAGGCAGATCACTCCGACGATCCCGAGGAGGATGAGCTGGTCGGATGCGACGATGAGGAGCCGTCGTGGAAAGTATTGATAGGTCCGGCTGATGAGGAGCGCGCCCAGCCCGTAGCCGAGCAGGCCGAGCACGACGGCTTCCTGCACCACGAGCCCGGCAATCTTCCGATCGGGCGCGCCGAGGATCTTGAGCGTCGCGATGTCGCGCGTCTTCTCCAGCGTCATCGTGTAGATGATGAGGGCGATGATGACGACCGACACGATCAGGAGGATGGTCCGCATCAAGAGGGTCTGCTGGCGCCCCCGCTCGATGACCACCCTCGCCAGCACGGCCTCCTGCTCGTCGGCCGTCATCGCCCGGTAGTGGTTCCACCGCTCGATCCGCCGCGCCGCCTCGCCGGGGTCCGCCCCGGGTTGCAGGCGAACCAGCACGGCGTTGGCCAAGTGGGTGTTCTGGACGATCGGCCCGAGCGCGGCGGGAGACACGGAGGCCAGGGCCGGCTCCACCTTCAGGGTGGCGTCCAGGCGCGCCCGATCGTTGCGCACCGCTTCATTGGCCTTCAGGAACTGGATCTCCTGCGCGTCCTGGAGCGAGACATAGGCGACGGGGTCGCCGGCGTTCGACACGATCCCCTCGGTCAGCCCGACGATGGTGAAGAGCAGGCGACCGATGCGGATCTCGGCCCCGACGGGCAGGCCGGCCTCGCGGCCGATCACCATCTCGTACCGGCTCCGCAGGATCGGTCGGCCGGCTACCACGGCGGACGGCCCTCCCAGGCCGTCCAGCCGGTATCCGATCAGCTGGACTCGAAACGGCTTGGGCCCCACGCGGAACTGGAGCACCTGGAAGGCCACCGGGCTGGCTTCTCGGACTCCAGGCACGCCCCGGATCATCCGATACACATCGTCGGGGATCCGCGAGGTCTCGGCGAAGGGGCCGTTGGTGTCCTTCTGCACGACCCACAGGTCGGCGCCGGAGCTCCGGAGGATGCTGAGAGCCTCCACGACCAGCCCCTGATAGACCCCGCCCATCGCCATGACCGAGGCGAGGAGGAGCCCCAGGCCGAGGGCCGTCAGCAGGAAGCGGCCGAGGCGGTAGCGGACGTCCCGCAGGGCGAGGTTCATCGCGGCGTCCGCGCCGCGTCCGTCGCCATGTCCGCTCGGACGACCCGCACCCGGCGCCCGTCGTTCGCGGCATCGGCGAGGCGGCCAGGCGTGAGCACGACCAGCGTCCCCGGGCGGAGGCCCTCCAGCACCTGCACCCATCCCGCCGGGTCGGCGGCGCCGAGGCGCGCCGCCTGGAAGTGGAGGCGGCCGTCCGTGACCACGAGGGCGCCCGGTCCGTCCGGTCGACGCACGACCGCCGCCAGCGGGAGGGCGACCGCGCCCCGCTGGGCGGGGGGCCGGATGTCGGCCTCCGCTTGCTCGCCCAGGGTCAACCGGAGCGGGCGCGTCTCCAGGGCGATGTCCACCGCCAACTGCTCGGTGACGCGATCGCTCTCCCGCTGGATCCGCGCCACGCGGCCGGGAACCCGTCGGCCCGGCTGTGAGCGGAGCGTGATTTCGGCAGGGTCCCCGACGGCCAGGCCGCCCGTGTCTCGTTCATCCACATACACCGTGACCCACGCCGTCTCGGGGTCGGCGATCTTGAAGATCGGCGTTCCGGGGTTCACCGTGCTGCCGGGTTCGAGCTCCCGGCTGACCACGTATCCGGTGAAGGGGCTGACCACGGCCGTATCGGCCACCTGCGCCTGGGCCACCGCCACCGCTGCCTGAGCTTCCCGCACCTGCGCGCGCGCTGCCGCCACCTGCTCGGGACGGGGGCCGGCCAGCACGAGGTCGAGCCGCTGCTGGAACGCGGTCAGTTGGTGGCGCGCGGCGGTGATCTGGTCGGTCCGGGCGCCGTCGAGCGCCAACCGCAGCGTCTGCCGCGCCCCGCGCTCCTGCGCGGCCGCGACCTCGTACGCCTGCCGCGCCCGGTCCAGGTCCTGCGCGGCGATCAGCTCGCGGGCCCAGAGGCCCTGCATGCGCTGCAGGTCGCGCTCCGCCAGGATCCGCGTGGCGGTGGCGCTCTTGAGTCGCTCCTGGAGCTCTTCGATTTCAGGGGGCCGAGAGCCCGCCCGGAGGTCATCGAGCTGGGCCTGGGCGTGCGCGACATTGGCGCGTGCCTCCGCGACCTCCTCCGAGCGGGCGCCGGCGAGGAGGTCGCGCAGCTGAGCCTCCGCGGCCCGCAGGGCGGCGTCCCGTCGGCGCACCTCGGCGCGGATCTCTGCATCGTCCAGACGCGCCAGGATCTGCCCGGGTTCGACCGCGTGGCCCTGGTCGACCAGGACGGTGACGAGCCGCCCGGTGATCTTGGCGCCGACTTGCACCACCACCTTGGCCTCAACCGTCCCGACGCCCTGGACGGCGGGCGCGACGTCCCGGACGCTCACCTCGGCGACCTGGACCGACGGCGGGCGGAGCAGGAACCACCCCCCGACGGCCACCGCGAGGAGAACAGCCCCGCCGAGGGCTCCCCGGACGCCACGCTTGAGCCAGCGTCGATCCATGCCCCAGCTACCCGCCTCGGAAACCACAGCAACCCGCTTGCCAGAGCGCCGCCGACGCGAGAATGATGAGGTTCGACGGTGGGTTGCGTCACCCGCCCAGCACGCTGTCCCGTGTCCGGGTGGGGCGTGGCTGCCCCACTCGGGACGAGGCGCCTCCTTCGCGCCCTCGCGACGGCGCGCCGCCGCCCACGGTTTCGAGGATGGCTCGCTGTCGGCTTGCGGCGACGCGGGCCGGCTGGCCACGCCGGGCCACGGCGGGAACGCCCGTGCGGGAAGAACAGATAGCGCTGACCGGGCGCGTGCCCGATACTGACTTCTGACCCTGACGCGACAGGAGGGCGCGATGAAGCGAGGAGTGGTGATCGGAATCACGGCCGTCGGCCTCGGCGTGGCGCTCGTGGCCGGCGTCGTCCTGGCCCAGCAGCCGGCCTCACCAGGCGGCGGCACGGCGCCGCGCCAGATGGGGCCCGGCATGATGCCCCATGGCGTGATGCCGCACGGCCAGATGCCCCACGGCCCCATGATGCCGAGCGGGGCACCGGCAGCCGCCGGCGTGCCCACCTTGCCGGGCCAGGACGCCTTCGGCGCCATTGCGGAGATCGTGCGGCTCCTCGATGCGGACCCGCAGACCGACTGGAGCAAGGTCGACCTCGAGCGGCTGCGTCAGCACCTCATTGACATGAACGAGGTCGTGCTCCGCGCTGAGGTGAAGGCGAGCGCCGTGCCGGGCGGTCTCGCGACGGACGTGAACGGGATCGGTCGGACGGAGCAGGCGATCCGGGCGATGGTGGTGCCGCACGCCGGGGAGCTCGATCAGACGCCGGGGCTCGCGGCGAAGACGGAGATCATCCCGGGTGGCGTGCGCCTCACGGTGACGGCGCGGGACCCCGGGGACGACAAGACGGTGGCGCGGGTCCGTGGCCTGGGCCTCATCGGTCTCCTGACGCTCGGCGCCCACCACCAGCCGCACCACCTCGCGATGGTGCGCGGCGAGGCGATGAGCGGCCACGGCCACTGACCGTGCCGCGTCTGGGGCCCACGCCGGACGCGGGGCCAGAAGCGCGTGGTCGCCATCGGAAACGTGGACGCCACGCTCTTCGAGCGCGCCACGCAGGCGGAGATCGAGACCGAGGTGCGCCGCTGCGTGGGCGCGGCCGCGCGCCACTCCGCCTGGATCCTCTCCACCTCCTGCGAGATCCCGCCGCGCTCCAAGCCCGAGATCGTCCAGTGGTTCATGGACGCGGCGCGGGAGTACGGCCGCTACGAGCGCTTCATGAGCTGACGGACCGGCGCCGCCCGGTGCGCTGCGTCTCTCCCACGCGACGCACGGCACGTGCCGGAACGGTGGGACAGGATCGAGATCGTCCGGAAAGGAGGTGGCAGCTTGAAGTGGATCGTGGCCGATCCGGCCCCTCCTCGTGGAGCACGGCGGCGACCTGGGCGGGGTTCAGCCCCTCGAGGACGGGGGCGGCGGATCGGCAGGGTCGGGCGCGCGGCGGGCCCCCGGGGGTCGACGGCCATCGCCCGGATCACAGCCCCGCCGCGGAGCGCACAACCGGCCCCGTGCGCCTGGAGCCGTCGCGCCCCACGCGCCGAGAGCGGGGCAGCGGGTGTAGCGTGGGGCCGTGCCGTGATGCGGCGCGCTGACCTACCGACCGAGCCGCAACCGTTCCCAGCAACCGCGCGGATCCACGATGGGCACAGGGGCCTGGCCTGCCACGTCGAGAAGATCCTGGTCACCCGTCACCAAGAGGTCCGCGCCCGCCGCGATCACCGACGCTAACACCCACCGGTCGTCAGGATCACGAACCGGGATAGCCGACGGGTGCCCGGGCCTCGGCACCACTGTCTGGGCCCGCAATTCTGCCTCCACCGCGCTTATCTGCTCCGCCGAAGCGTGGAACTGGTCCCCCAGCACCCGCCGCAGCTCCTCAAGGTTGACCTCGCCCGTGAGAAGCTCGTGCTCAGCCAGGATGAAACGAACGAGATCGGCGCTGATTCCGCGGGCCGTGTAGGCGCTCACAAGAACGTTGGTGTCCAGGAAGATCCTCACGACACGATGCGAAACACATCCTCGTCGGTCAGGATCCCCTGGGCCTCCGCCAGCGGCAGCAGGGCGCGGCGCGAGCGCTCGAATCGCAGCAACGCGATCTGACGACGAAGCGCGTCGCGCACGACCTCGCTGCGGCTGCGCCCGAGCTGGCGGCACAGCCGATCCAGTTCGCGCTGGAGCTTCGCATCCAGCCGGATGGTGACGGTGGCGGCCTTCATGTAAGACAATGTACTATGAAACCGCCCCTGGCGCCAGCGACTCGTCCGCGACGCCCGCCCCGACGATGTCCGCCTTCTGGGTCAGGTGGCCGTGATGGGTGAGCGCGAGCGTCTCCTGGGCGTTCTGCTCGACCGAGAAGATGTCGTGCCCTGGCGATCGGAAACGTGGACGCCACGCTCTTCGAGCGCGCCACGCAGGCCGAGATCGAGACCGAGGTGCGCCGGTGTGTGGACGCAGCCGCGCGTCACTCCGCCTGGATCCTCTCCACCTCCTGCGAGATCCCGCCGCGCTCCAAGCCCGAGATCGTCGGGTGGTTCATGGACGCGGCGCGGGAGTACGGCCGCTACGAGCGGTTCATGACGTAGGCGGCGACTCGCCCTCGCCCGCCTCGGCGGGCGGGGGCGGGGCCTGCGCGGCTGCGGGCGCCTCGGGCTGGGCGCCCTCCGCAGGCGGTGGAGCCGCGGCGGGCGGCTGGGGCTCCGCCGGTTCCGGGCGGGGCCGCGCCGCGCGAGGGGCGGCGGCCTTCCGCTTGGGGGGCGCCTCGCTCGCCGCCGGGCCGCGTGCGCCCGCCGGGCCGCCCCGCTGCATCTCGGCGATGACCCAGGGCGCGACCCGCGTCAGCTTCTGGACCACGGCGGCGCGCTCGGCGTCGCTCTCGGCCGCCTCGTAGCGCCGCCGCAGCTTCGCGAGCTTCTGCCGCCGCACGCGGCGTCGATGCAGCTCCGTCTTCCGTTGCACTGGCATGCCCGGTCCTCCTCGCGGCGCGCTGGTGTCGCCGGATCCAGACCCCTTCTAGCACGGCGCCGAAACCCGGGTCAAACCCGGGAGGGGGGTGTCCCCCGGGGGGGTTGCCCTTGACGCGCGGTCCCCGGCCCGCCTAGACTGCCGGCAGATCGCACCACCGTCATCCCGTGGCACGGAGGGTTCCCATGAAGCGAATCGGCGTCCTCGTCGCTGCCCTGAGCGTCCTCGTCTCGGCGTCCGTGACGGCGCCGCAGGAGAAGCTCGGCAAGGTCCACTTCGCGACCTCGTGCAGCCCGGCCGTCCAGCCGGAGTTCAACCGCGCGGTCGCGCTGCTCCATTCCTTCTGGCACGACGCGGCCATCAAGGCGTTCACCGCCGTGGCGCAGGCCGACCCGGGGTGCGCGATGGCGCACTGGGGGATCGCCATGGCCGTGCTGGGCAACCCGTTCGCCTGGCCGCCGGCTCCCAAGGCACTCCAGGACGGCGGGACCCTGGTAGAACGGGCGAAAGCCGCGGGCGCCCGGACCCAGCGGGAGCGCGACTACGTCGCCGCCCTCGAGGTCTTCTACAAGGACGCGGACAAGACCGACCACCGGACGCGCGCCGTCGGCTACGAGAAGGCGATGGAGCAGCTCGCGGCGCGCTATCCGGACGACCGCGAGGCGGCCGTCTTCTACGCCCTGGCCCTGAACGCGACGGCGCTCCCGACCGACAAGGCCTACGCCCAGCAGCTCAAGGCCGCGGCCATCCTCGAACGAGTCTTCGCGGAGCAGCCGGAGCACCCCGGCGTCGCGCACTACCTGATCCACAGCTACGACTACCCGCCGATCGCCCAGAAGGGCCTCGACGCCGCGCGGCGCTATGCCGCCATCGCGCCCTCGGCGCCCCACGCCCAGCACATGCCCTCCCACATCTTCACCCGGCGCGGCCACTGGCAGCAGTCCATCGACTCGAACCGCACCTCGGCGGCCGCCGCGAAGGACCACTTCAACCAGCTCCACGCGACGGACTACCTCGCCTATGCCCACCTCCAGCTGGGGCAGGACCGCGAGGCCCGGCGCGTTCTCGAGGACACGCGGGCGATCCAGCGCGTCAACGTGGAACACTTCGTCGTCGCGTACGCGCTGGCGGCGATCCCCTCCCGGTACGCCCTCGAGCGCGGTCAGTGGGCGGAGGCGGCGGCGCTGACGTTCCAGCCGGTGGAGTTCCCCTGGACCCGGTTCCCCCAGTCCGAGGCCGTCCTCGTCTTCGCGCGAGGGCTCGGCGCCGCGCGGAGCGGCAACGCGGCGGCCGCCCGGAAGGACGCCGACCGGCTCGAGACGCTCCGCGACGCCCTGACGACCGCCAAGCTCGGCTACTGGGTCGAGCAGGTGGAGATCCAGCGCCAGGTGGTGCTCGCCTGGGCCGCCCGAGCGGAGGGCAAGAACGACGAGGCGCTGCGCCTGCTGCGGGCGGCCGCCGACCGCGAGGACGCGACGGAGAAGCACCCCGTGACGCCTGGGCCGATCGCGCCGGCCCGGGAGCTCCTGGGCGAGCTACTCCTCGAGCTGGCTCGGCCGGCCGAGGCGCTCCGCGAGCTCGAAGCGTCGCAGGCCAAGGAGCCCAACCGCTTCCGGGGCTACTACGGGGCCGCGCGTGCCGCCGAGCTGGCCGGCCAGCACGCCAAGGCGAAGGCCTACTACGAGCAACTGGTGGCCCTTGCGAAGACGGCCGACACCGAGCGGCCGGAGATCGGTCAGGCCAGAGCGTTCCTCGCGAAGAACTGACGCCGGGCCCGCCGGGAAAAGCGAAACGGCGCAGGGTATCTCCCCCTGCGCCGTTCGTGTCTTGCCTCTGGTCGGCTGTCAGCCTACCAGCGGACCGGACGACGCGAGCCGCCGCCGAAGCCGCCCCCGAAGCCGCCGCCCGACCGGGATCCCGCACCGCGGGAGCCGCCGGACCGAGCCGCCGGGTTCGCGACGGCCACCGTGAGCCGCCGCCCCTCGAAGGACTGATCGTTCAGCTTCTGGATCGCCGCCTGCGCCTCCGCCTCCGTGGCCATCTCCACGAAGCCGAAGCCCCGCGACTGGCCGGAGACCCGGTCGGTGATCACCGTGGCGGACTCGACGGCACCGCACTGGGCGAAGCACTCCCGGAGACTCTCGGAGGTGGTGGAGTAGGACAGACCGCCGACGTACAACTTGGACGCCATGGGCGCCTCCTCGGCCCCGATTCCTTCGGGGCCTGAACACTCTTCCGCTTCACGTTTTCGCCCCGGACACGCGGAAGAGGCCTATCAGAGGCGGGCCAGAACGAGGCGCCACGACGGCGCGACTACCGGCTGGATGCAACGAAGTATATACGAGTCCGGGGCCCTCCGCAACCCCGGTCCCGGGACTACCGCCCCAGGCCCTTGAAGAAGCGCTCGACGGCGCCGATCCCCTCGCCGACGGCGCGCCGGCCCTGACCGATCGGGGAGGAGCCGCCCACCCGCTGGGCGAGGGGGATCCGGGTTATAGCGCAGGGCGACCGGTCGGGCAAACGCCGGGCCGGTCCCATCCGGGAGTCCTACGCCGCGCTCCGGGCGCCCCCCGAGAGCCCGCGGAGCTTCGGGTCGAGGAGGTCGCGGAGCCCGTCCCCGAAGAGGTTCAGGCCGAGGATCGTCGCCATGATCGCCACGCCGGGGAAGAGGGTGAGCCAGGGCGCCTGCTGGATGTAGAGGCGCCCCTCGGCCAGGATGTTCCCCCACGACGGGACGTAGGGCGGCGCGCCGACCCCGAGGAACGACAGCGCCGCTTCGCCGAGGACCGCGAGGGCGAAGATGAACGTCGCCTGGACGATGACCGGCGAGAGGCAGTTGGGGAGGACGTGGCGGAGGATGATCGCGACCTCGGACGCCCCGATCGCGTGCGCCGCCTCGACGTAGGGCAGCTCGCGGACGACGAGGACCGAGCCGCGCACGATGCGGGCGATCCGCGGCGTGTAGACGACGCCGAGCGCGACGATGACGTTCCGGAGGCTCGGGCCGAGCGAGGCCATCAGCGCGATCGCGAGGATGATCGCGGGGAAGGCCATCAGACCATCCATCACGCGCATCAGCACGTTGTCGAGGTGGCGGTAGTAGCCCGCGGCGAGCCCGACGAGGAGCCCGGCCGCCACGGAGACCAGGACGACGAGGCCACCCACCTGGACCGAGACCCGCGCGCCGTAGAGGACGCGGCTCAGCACGTCCCGCCCGACGTCGTCCGTCCCGAGCCAGTGCCCGGGGCCCGGGCCGCGCAGGCGGCTCTTGACGTCGAGCACGAGCGGGTCCCACGGCGCGAGCGCGGGCGCCAGCGCGGCGACGACGAGGACGACGGCAAACAGCACCGCGCCGACCAGCGCGACCCGGCGGCGGGCCAGGAGGGCGATCGCGCCGGTCACCCGCGAGAGGCCGAGGCTCACCGGCCGCGCCGGCGCGCTCACCGTGACGCTCGAGGGGACGCCGGGCGGAGTCATTCGGGACCCCCCGCACCCCCGCCCCCTCCCACCCTTCGGGGGGAGGGGAGCGGCGGCCCGCCAGGGGCGCGCCGCACAGCAGACAGGGATCCAGGCCGTCTCATTGGTAACGGATGCGGGGGTCGACCAGCAGGTACGCGAGGTCCACGGCGAGGTTCACGAACACGTAGACGCCGGCGATCACGAGGATCACGCCCTGGATCACCGGGTAGTCGCGGCGGAGCACCGCCGAGATGACGAGCCGCCCCAGCCCCGGGATGTTGAAGACCTGCTCGATGATGACCGCGCCCCCGAGCAATACCGCGACCGAGATGCCGATGACGGTGAGCGTGGGGATGAAGGCGTTCTTGAGCGCATGCTTGTAGACGACGCTATTTTCGGCCAGGCCCTTGGCCCGGCCAGCGAGGATGAACTGCTCCCGGAGGACGTCCAGCATCGCCGAGCGCGTGATCCGGGCGATCAGCGCCGACTGGACCAGGCCGAGCGCCACCGCCGGCATGACGAGGGAGCGGAGGGTCCGCCAGGCGCCCGACTCGAGCGGGACGTAGCCCGCGACGGGGAACCAGCCGAGCCAGACCGCGAAGACGAGGATCATGAGGAGGCCGAGGAGGAAGTTCGGCACCGAGGCGCCAAGAAGGGCCAGGACCATGAGCCCCTGGTCCAGGACGCCGCCGTGGCGGCGGGCCGAGATGATGCCGACCGGGACGCCGACGAGGGCGGCGATCAGGATCGCGCCCGTCGTGAGCAGGATCGTGGGCTCGGCGCGGTCCAGGATCGCCTCGACGACGGGGCGGCGGAGGAAGATCGAGTTGCCGAGGTCGCCGTGCAGCAGCCGCCAGTACCAGCGGCCGAGCTGGACGTGGAGCGGCCGGTCGATCCCGAGCTGCTGGCGGAGCTTCTCGACTTCCTCGGCCGACGCGTAGGGGCCCGCGATCACGCTGGCGGGGTCGCCCGGTGCCAGGTGGATGAGCACGAAGGCGACCGTGGCGACGACCAGCATCACCGGCACGAGCGCCAGGAGGCGCCGCGCGATGTAGGTCTTCACCGCCCGCTCTCTCCGTCAGGGAGAGAAACTACTGCGCGAGCCAGGTATTCCAGAAGTGGAGCTCGGGCGTGCCCTTGAAGCCGCGCAGCTCCTTCCGCCTGGCGTCCAGCGGGAAGTAGTCCCCGAACTTGATGCGCGGGACGTCGTCGTAGAAGATCGCCTGGACCCGGTCCATCAGCTCCTTCCGCTTCTTCTCTAGCACGAACCCCCGGGACCGTCAAACCGCGGCGCGCGTCGTCGGATTGAGACCGGTCGCCCGCTCGGCCAGATTCGCGCCGACGCGTCCGGAACGAGCGCCCGCTCGTCATGAACAAGGTCATCACGTTCGCGATGACGCTGGTCCGCGTGCGGCGAGGCGGGCTGAGACCCCGCTTCGGTCTCGGGAGATTCCTCCGCCCGCGACCCCGCGGAGCCCCCGACGCCCGGGGCGGGCGGGGTCCGGCTCAGCGCCGCCCGGTCTCGGGCGGGGCCGCCGCGAACCCGACGGCCGCCTCGACCCAGCGCGCGGCGGCGAGGAGCCGTGCCTCCGCGAACGGCGCGCCGATGAGCTGGACGCCGAGCGGAAGCCGGTCCGCGGACAGCCCGGTCGGCACGGCGACCTGGGGCACGCCGATCCCCGACCACGGCGCGTTGAAGCTCGCGTCGCCGGTGGTCGAGCGATCGGGGGCGGGGCCCGGCGCCGGCGGCATCATGAGCGCGTCGTACGCCGTCAGGAGCGGGAGCATCTCGCGCCGCGCCTGGCGGCGAACACGCTGGGCGCGGAGGTAGAGCGGCGCCGGGATGCACATCCCGGCCTCGATCGCGGCCCGGATCCCCGGGCGGTACTCGTCGCGATGGGCGCGGTAGAGCTCGGCGTGGTAGGCCGCCGCCTCGCTCCGCAAGACGATCTGCACGGCCGAGATGAGCGCCGGGATGAGCGCCGGCAGGGGCACCGGCTCGACCGACGCACCTCCGGCACGCAGCGTGGCCACGACGGCGTCGAGGTGCGCGCGCATCCCCGGGGTCGTGCGTCCGAGGAACGGCTCGCCGACGAGCCCGAGCCGCGGCGGGCGCGACGGCGGCCCGGCGACCGCCGCAGCGAGGTCCGGCGGGGGCACGGCGGCCGAGCCCGGGTCGTCCGGATCGTGGCCCGCCATGACGGAGAACACCAGCGCCGCGTCGGCGACGCTCCGCGCGAGGATTCCGACGTGGTCGAGCGACCAGGCGAGCGGGACGACCCCGCGCCGGCTGATCCGCCCGTAGGTCGGCTTGAGGCCGACGATGCCGCAGTACGCCGCCGGCCGGAGCGTCGAGCCGACCGTCTGCGAGCCGAGCGCCACCGGCACCATGCGCGCCGCGACGGCCGCCGCCGACCCGGCTGACCCCGGCGTCCGCTCCGGGTGCCAGGGGTTCCGGGTGACCGCCGGATCACGGAAGGCGAACTCCGTCGTCTGGAGCTTCCCCAATATCACGGCGCCCGCGGCGCGGAGCCGCGCCACGCAGGCGGCGTCCTCCGCCGGCACGACATCGGCGAAGCCGCGCGCCCCCGCGGTCGTCTTGAGCCCGGCCGCGTGGAAGATGTCCTTGAGCCCGACGGGGACCCCGTAGAGCGGCGCGCGGCTCCGCCCCCCCGGGGTCTCCCGGTCGAGCCGCGTCGCGGCCTCGATGGCGCCCGCCCGGTCCACGGCGACCCAGGCCTGGACGGCGGGCTCGACGGCCTCGATCCGGCGGAGGCACCCCTCCACGAGGGCGACCGAGGTGAGCCGGCCCATCCAGATGCGCTCGGCCGCCTCGACGGCCGACAGGGTGTGGAGCGGCCCGCCGCTCACCGGACTACTCTCGGGGAAGAAACGCCAGGGTCTCGCGGCGTGGGACCGGGCCGAGACCCGAGCAGATCCCACCGGAGGGACGGGACGGCCGCGAGGCCGCGGGCCGAGCGCGTCCCGGCGAGATGAAGGACGCAGGGAGGAGGCGGCCCGAGGCGTACTCCCTGTACGTTGAGGGCCGACGACGACCCCGCCGGAGGGACGGGACGCCCGCGAGGCCGCAGGCCGAGCGCGTCCCGACGAGCTGGAGGACGCAGAGATGCGACGGGGGTCGGCCCGGGAGCGCTCATGCGGACGGTGCCTCGAGGAGGAAAAACGCCGGCTCCCCGTCGACCGGGAGCGGCGCCTCGGCCACCCGGGCGAGGTCGGCCGCAGTCTGCTCGAGCTCGGGGGCCAGCGCTGTGGCCCGCTCGGCGCCGAAGCGCCGACGCGCTTCAGCCTCCAGCTCGACTCGGAGGGTCTGGGGAGTCGGGTCAGGCACGGAGGCAACCTATTGCAGCGCCCCGAGCTCGGCCTCCGCCTCGCCGAGCCAGCGGGTCATCCCCATCGACCGGAACGCCTCGACGGCCGCCGCGAGCTCGGTCCGCGCCGCCTCGGTGCGCCCGAGGCCGCGCGCGAGCGTACCGAGCGCGAGCTCGCAGCGGGTCGAAAGCGGCCGCATCCCGAGCTCCCGGGCGAGCGCGAGGCTCTCCCGGTACGCCGCCTCCGCCTCCTCCACGGCCTGGGGCTCGCCGCGCGACGCGATCTCGCCGAGGAGGCGCAGCGCGTACGCCCGGCGCGCTCGCTCCCGGCGGGTCTCGGCCAGCCCGCGCGCCCGCTCGGCCAGGGGGCGCGCGCTCCCCGCCCCGCCGCCCAGGAGGCGCGCCTCGGCGAGCCAGCCGAGCCGGAGCGACTCGTCGGCCGCGAGCTTGAGCTGGGCCGCGCGGTCCGTCGCCTGCTCGAGCAGCCGTATGCCTTCGGCGACGCGGCCCGTGAGCGCATAGGCGTAGCCCAACGGCGCGGCGACGAGCGGGTCCACGATCGGCGGCTCCACCATCTGGGCGAGGACCAAAGCCCGCTCCAGCACGGGGATGGCCTGCTCGAATTCTCCCCGGACGAGGTGAAGCGCGCCCACGCCGAAGCAGGCGACGACCAGGCTGTATGGGTGATCGACGGCATGCGCGATCTGGACCGCCTCCTCCGCTCGCGCGAGCCCCACGGCGAACTCTCCCTGCTCGGCGAGGCACCACGCGAGCCAGCTCCGCGAGAAGACCGAGGGGAGCCCGGCCATGCCGAAGCGCTCGCGCTGGAGCTCCCCGTCGAGGGACTGGACGTTCCGCCCGAGGCACTCCATCGCCTGCGGGTAGTCGCCCAGGGCGTGGTAGGCCTGGCCGAGTCGGAAGTTGCTGACCACCGCGTGGCCGAAGTCCCGGAAGTCGGTGGCGATGGCCAGCTCGCGCTGACCGACCCGCACGGCCCGCTCGTGCTCGCCGATCCACCAGAAGTGCCCGGAACTTTCCGCTCCCCCCAGCGCCGCGTCGAGGCTGGCCTGCGGCGCGCTCACCACCGTCTCGCGCAGGTACGTGAGGGCTTTCCCCCAGACCTCCCCCCGGAAGGCGTGGTGCGCGAGCCAGTGGATCCGCTCGGCCACGCGCTCGGGGTGGAGCCGCTCGAACGCCTCGACGGCCCGCGCGTGAAGCGCCCGCCGTCGCTCCTGGAGCAGGCTCTGGTACGCGACCTCGTGGGTGAGCGCGTGCTTAAAGGTGTACTCGGGCTCCGGGAAGAGGCTCGCCTCGTAGAGGAATTCGGCGGCCTGGAGGTGCCGGAGGCCCTCGTGGAGCTCGCGCTCCGGCAGCTCCACGACGGCCTGGAGGAGGGCGAGCGGGATGTCCTTGCCGATGACGGAGGCCGATTGGAGCAACCGCTTGGCGTCGGGCCCGAGCCGGTCGATCCGCGCGGCGAGGATGGCCTGGACCGTGGCCGGCACCTGGATCGCCGATAGCGGCCGCACGAGCCGGCGCCCGCCCCGCTCGCCGTCCAGGACGCCGGTCTCGACGAGCGCCCGGACGCTCTCTTCGAGAAAGAAGGGGTTGCCCTCGGTCCGCTGGATCAGGAACGGCTGGAGCGGCTCGACGCTCGGGTCGCCCCCGAGGAGGGTCCGGAGCAGCTCGCCGGCGGACTCGGGCGGCAGGGGATCCACCCGGAGCTGGGTGTAGTAGCTCCGGTTCCCCCAGCCGTGTTGGTACTCGGGGCGGTAGTTGACGAGGAGCAGGAGCGGTGCGCTCGGCAGGCTCTCGACCAGGCCGTCGAGGAGCGCCTGCGTCTCGCTGTCGATCCAGTGGAGGTCCTCGAAGACGAGGCAGAGGGGCTGAACCTGGCTCTCGCGGAGGAGGAGCCGTTTGCACGCGTCCGCGGTCCGCAGGCCGCGCTGCGCGGGGTCGAGCGCCTGCCACGCCGCGTCCTCGACCGGCACGTCGAACAGCGCGAGGAAGGCTGGGAGCGTCGCGTGGAGCCCGGGATCGAGCGTGAGCACCTTGCCCGTGACTCTCTCGCGGATCCGGCGCGGGTCGTCGCCGTCCTCCACCTGGAAGTAGGTGCGGAGCAGGCCGATGGCGGGCAGGTAAGGGCTCGCCTTGCCGTAGGAGGCCGAGGTGGCCTCGAGGAGGAGCCAGCCCCGCGCGCGGTGGGAGCGCGTGAACTCGTAGAAGAGCCGGCTCTTCCCCACCCCGGGCTCGCCGACGACGGCGACGACCTGGCCGCGCCCGCCTCTGGCCAGCTCCAGGGCCTGGCGGAGCGCCTCCAACTCCGCCTGGCGGCCGACGAACCGGGTCAGCCCACGGGCCGAGGCGGCCTGCAGCCGGGTGCGCACCACCCCGGCCCCGGCCACCTCGAAGACCTCCACCGGCTCCGCGAGCCCCTTGACGCGGACCGGGCCGAGCGTTCTGACCTCGACGTACCCCTCCGCCAGCCGGAGCGTGCTCGCCGTGATCAGCACGGAGCCCGGCTTGGCCATCTGTTCCATCCGTGCCGCCAGGTGGGTCGTCTGGCCGACGGCCGTGTAGTCCATGCGGAGGTCCGACGCGATGGAGCGGACCACGACCTCCCCGGAGTTGAGGCCCACCCGGATCTGGACGGGGACCCCCTGCGACCGCTGCAGGTCGTCGCCGTAGCGGGTCACGTTCTCCTGCATCCGGAGCGCCGCGTAGCAGGCGCGGACCGCGTGGTCTTCGTGGGCGAGGGGTGCGCCGAAGAGCGCCATGATGCCGTCGCCCATCACCTGGTTGACCGTCCCCTCGTACCGGTGGACCGCCTCCATCATCTGCTCGAGGAGTGGGTCGAGGAGTCGTCGGGCCTCCTCCGGGTCGCGGTCGGCGAGCAGCTCCATGGACCCCTTGAGGTCCGCGAACAGCACCGTGACCTGCTTCCGCTCCCCCTCGAGGGCGGTCCGCGAGGTCAGGATCCGGTCGGCGAGGTGCTTCGGCGTGTACGCGTCGGGGGACGGGAGCCGCGTGGCACCGGGTGCCGGTAGGGCGGTCGCGGGCTGCCCGCACTTCTTGCAGAACTTGTGGGTGGGCGCGTTCTCCGCGCCGCACCGGGAGCAGACGGCGAGGAGCCTGCTCCCGCACTCGGGACAGAACTCCGCGTCAGGCGGGGTCGCGTGCCGGCACCGGGGACAGTGCATGGACGGCGTCCGGGTCAGGGCCGCACCCCGGCGGGGCCGGCGCCACGCCGGGTCGGGGCCCGGCCGCGGGTGGCGACAGGCGAGGGAGCGGCCCTACGCGCCTTCCCTGACTTCGATGATCTCATCCGCGACGAGGCCGTGCGCCTCCCGGTGCACCGCCGCCGCCGCCTCCTTGCTCGGCGCCTCGACCAGGCAGAAGACCTTCCCCGTGCCCTCGTCGTACCAGTACCGGAGGTAGCTCACCCCGTACTTGTGCTGGACCTCGAGGTCCCTCCGGTGGGCGTCTCCCACTCCGGCGCCGGTCAGTCCCTCGATCTTGTGGTGCACGTCGAGATAGAGCGGCATGCGTGCCCTCCTTGCTCCCGGGGGTGAGAGCCGGTGTCGAAGCTGGAGCGAGTGTAGGCGGCGGTTGGGGGATGGTCAAGGGAGCGACGCCTGTAGTGTCGCGGGCACATGATCCGTCCGCTCGCGTGTGGGCTGCGTGACCACCGACCGTGTCTGCCAGGATGGAGGAGGGCCCCCGAAGCCCGCCCTTGACGCTCAACACGTGATTACTCTATCGTCATCCCGTGGCGTTTCCCGCGCTCCAGTCCACGCTCTGCGGGGGCGGCGAGCCCCGGGTCGCGATGGGCCTCTTCGGCGACGCCGTCCGCAACGCGATGGACCCGCGGATGCGGACCTAGAGACGGGCGTCGGCACTCTTCCCCTCGCGGTAGCGGACCTTCGCGGTTGGGCGGGAGGACATTCGAGAGCACTCGGGCCCCCTGCGCCCGCATGCGCGACCCGGCCCCTGCTCGTCTCCATCACGCCCTGACCCTCGCGTGGCTGGGGTTGGTGCTTGGCTGCGCCTTCCAGGCCCCTCCGGTGCCCCAGCGGGACCCCGAGGCCGTGCGGTCGATCATCGTGTCGGTGGACACGTGGCATGCGATGATCGCCCTCCCGCTGGAAGACGGGCGGTACGAGGAATGGGGTTACGCCGAGCGCGCCTGGTACCTCGAAGGCCGACAAGGCGTGAGCGGTGCTCTCCGGGCGCTCTTGTGGCCGACCGCAGGCGTGGTGGAGGTCTCGGTCTCCGACCGTCTCTGGGCCCAGCGCACGCCCCAGCCGCCTGCTGATGTCTTCGAGTTGCGGATCAGCGAAGCCAGCTACCGGCGGCTCCGAGAGCACCTCGCGTCCACGATCGCGCGTGCCGAGCCGGTCGCCGTCATCCAGGGGAGCCGCTTCTACCCGGCCCGGCGAAGCTACCATCTCTTCCACCAGTGCCACCAGTACGCCGCGCGGGCTCTCGCCGAGGCCGGGTTGCCTGTCTCCCCGAGCCTCGCCTTCACTCGAGGCGCGTTCTCCGCGCAGTTGCGGCGGCTCGCAGCTCCGTGACGCTCTACGAGGCGCAGAAGCACATGCGCAACGCCCCGTGGCTCGCGGTGTTCCCCGGAACCGCGATCGCGGTCTCGGTCCTCGGCCTCAACCTCTCCGGCGACGCCGTCCGCGACGCATGGACCCCCGGATGCGGACGTGACGTCCCGGATTCCTCGACTCCCGATTAGGGGGTACGTCGCTCGGCAAGGCGCTGGTGAAGAGCCTTCACCGTCTCCAAAGCTATCCGAGCGACCCCCTCGGTAACCCGGGCCCCCTCCTGCAAGCGCCGCACCGGGTGGATCCAGTTTCGGAGAGCCCGTAGGTTCTCCGCGAGCCGAGCGTTCCCTCTCGGAAGGACGTCAATCCTCCTGGACACTTCTATCAGATCGGCCAAATCCCACTGCACGAGGGGCGGCGGCTGCCCTTTGTGCCGGGGGAATTCGCTGCGAGCGCGTTGCTCGTTCGCCGTTAGGACATCAAAGAGCATCCCCTCTGTGATGCCTCCGCAAAGAACCACGCAGCTCTTCCGGCCGCGACCGAAAACCACCACGCCTCGGGTGCGGCACTTGTGGTACACTCAACCCCGATGCCGGCCAAGAACCCGCGAGTGAACGTGGTCCTCGAGCCGCCCCTCTACGAGGCGCTGAAGCGGCTGGCGCGGCGGGATGGGGCCTCGCTCTCGCTGAAGGCCAGGGACCTCCTGCGTGACGCGCTCGAGTCCCACGAGGATCTCGTCCTCGACCAGATCGCGCGCGAGCGCGAGGCGACCTTCCGGCCGTCTCGTGCGCTCTCCCACCGAGAGGTCTGGCGGCGTCCAGAAAAGGCCAAGAGGAGCTGAGTGCCCTACGTCCTCCGCTACCACCCGCAGGTGGCCGTGGAGGACCTGCCGGAGATCCCCGTCAACCTGCGCCGGCGGCTTGCCCGCTCCATCCAAGCGCGTCTGACGACTGATCCCGAGCGGTACGGGACGCCGCTCCGACGGTCCCTCAAGGGCTACTGGAAACTTCGGGTGGGCGACTACCGCGTCGTGTTCAAGCTCGTGGGGTCGGAGGTCTGGATCCTCACGATCCTCCATCGAAGCGTCGTGTACGAAGCCCTAACCGCGCGGCTCGGGTGGCGACCCTGATCAGCGGGTTTTCCGCTTCAGGCGGTTGACGAGCTGCTCGGCCAGGCGGATCGGCTCGGGGACGCGGTAGCGGGAACAGGCGAGGGCCCAGCGGATCGCGCCCGCGAGGCCGATCCGGTGGCCCGGGGAGACGAAGAGCGGCCTGACCCCCGCGCGCGTCCGGACGGCCGCGCCCACGCGCTCGCCCTCGTCGCGGATCGGGCTCCACGCCCCGCGCGCCCGGCCCGGCTCACCATGCTCGCCCACCAGCAAGGATTTCGCGCACCCGACGCTCGGCAGGTCGAGGAGGAGGCCCATGTGGCAGGCGAGGCCGAAGCGGCGCGGGTGCGCGAGGCCCTGGCCGTCGAACAGGCAGAGGTCGGGGCGCCGCCGGAGTCGGCGGAAGGCAGCGAGCAGGAGCGGGCCCTCGCGGAAGGTGAGGTACGCCGGGACGTAAGGGAACCGGGGCCGCCCCGCCGCCGTCGCGGACTCGACGAGGCGCCCCTCCGGGAGCTCGACCAGGACCACCGCAGCCCACGCCCAGCGCCCGTCGGGACGATAGGCGAGGTCGGCGCCCGCCACGAGCCGGACGCCCCGGGGCCCTCCGCGGAGGCGCACGCGCGGCCGGAGTCGCTCCTGGAGCGCCCGGGCCTGGGCGACCGTTCGTGGCCAGTTCCTGGTCCCGGGGGTGGTCACTTTGAGGCCGCCCCTTTCCTCCAAGGCCGGCCCGGGCCCGGGCGAGCCGCGTGTCGCATCCCTGCGATCAGACGGGCCAAACCCGCGGCCACGGGGTCTCCGGGCCGACCTGGCCCGCGCCGTGCACCGAACCCAGGGCATGAGAGCCGCGACAGGGCTACGGCGGTACGAGGTGTACTACCCCTCCGGTGAGGCGTTCGCCGCGAACGGCACGCTCGGCATCTACCGGTCGGCCGACGGCACGGTCCTCGGGCCCATGCTCGTCGCGGGCGAGCGTGCCCGGTACCTCGACCCCCGCGCGGTCGTGGTCTGGGAAGCCTCTCGCGCGTACGACCCGCGTCAAGCCCTCGAGGAGGGAAACCTCGATCCCGTGACCGAGGCGTGGCTGGCCGAGCACCCGGAGTGGCCGGCCATCCTCGAGTAGAGAGGTGCTGAAGATTCGACGCCGAGCCCGGAACTATCCGCGCGCTCGGCCGAAGCGCTTCGAGCGCGGGCTTCGCCCGCGCAATCTTTGGGGGGAGGTTCGGAAGGGGGGCGGAGCCCCCCTCTGAAGATCTCAGGCCGGCACCGGCCCCGTCGCCGAGGGCCGCCGGCGGTAGCGCAGGACGAGACCCCGCACCCACGCCCACACGCGTACCCCCAGCACCAGCGCGAGCCAGCCCCCGTAGACGTACGGCGCGACGCGCCCCACCTTCGCCAGCCAGAGGAAGTGGAGGATCGCGAGGACGCCGATCAGGTACACGACCCGGTGGAGTCGCCTCCAGGTCGGGGCGCCGAGGCGCTTGACCATGCCGGCCGTGGAGGTCGCGGCCAGCGGCACCAGCAGCACGAGCGCCGACAGCCCCACGGTGATGTAGGGGCGCTTTACGATGTCGGCCCCCATCGTGGGCCAGTCGAAGAAGTGGTCCACCACGATCCACACGGCGAAGTGGAGCGTGGCGTAGCAGAACGCGAAGAGCCCGAGGAGCCGGCGGAGGGTGATCGGCCAGGAGAGGCCGAAGAGGAGCCGCAGCGGGGTCATCGAGAGGCTCGCGAGGAGCCACCGCATCGTCCAGTTGCCGAGCCACCGGGTGACGGCGTCGATCGGGTTCGGGCCGAGGTCGTCGGTCCAGACCCACCAGGCGAGCTGCGCCAGCGGCGTGAGGCAGAGCGCCCACACCGCCGCCTTGAGGACGATGCGCGCCCGACGACTCACGAGGAACCCCCTCTCCCCCTCGGGGGGGAGAGGGCCGGGGTGAGCGGGCCCACGCCTAGTAGAGTTTCCGGAGGTCCATCCCCGCGTAGAGCTGCCCGACCTCGTCCGCGTAGCCGTTGAACATCAGCGTCTTCCGGCGCCGGAACTCGCCGATCCGGCGCTCCGTCGCCTGGCTCCAGCGCGGGTGGTCCACGGTCGGGTTGACGTTGGAGTAGAAGCCGTACTCGTGGGACGCGGCCTTTTCCCACGTCGTCTTCGGCTGCTCGCCGACGAGCCGGATCCGCACGAGCGACTTGGCGCTCTTGAACCCGTACTTCCAGGGGACGACGACCCGGACGGGCGCCCCGTTCTGGTTCGGCAGCACCTGCCCGTACATCCCCACCGTCAGCAGCGTGAGCGGATGCAGCGCCTCGTCGAGGCGCAACCCCTCGACGTACGGCCAGTCCAGCGACGCCAGGTTGAGCCAGCCGCCCCGCTGGGCCGGGAACTGCCTGGGGTCGAGGAGCGTCTGGAACTCGACGAACTTCGCCTGGTTCGTCGGCTCGACCCGCTTGAGGAGCGCGCCGAGCGGGAACCCGATCCACGGGAGCACCATGGACCAGCCCTCCACGCACCGGAGCGCGTAGACCCGCTCCTCGAGGGGGAAGAGACGGAGGAGCTCGTCGATGTCGAAGGTCTTCGGTTTGTGGACGTGCCCGCCGACCTCCACCGTCCACGGCCGTGGCTTCAGGAGCTTCGGGGCGTGCTCCGCGGGATCGCTCTTGTCCACCCCGAACTCGTAGAAGTTGTTGTAGGTCGTCGCCGACTCGAACTTCGTCGGCGGCTCGCCGATGCTGTACTTCGGGTTCCGGGTCGCGGGGAGCGCCGCGCCGGCCGGCGGTGCGGACGGGGCGCCCTCGGCGAGGCTCGCCGCGCACTGCCCCACGGCCAGCGCGGCGACGCCCGTCATGAACGCCCGGCGGTCGAGGTAGACCTTCGGGTCGGTGATCTCCGACGACGTGAACCTCGGTGCTCGCCGAATCAGCATGGGGCCTCCCCTTCCCTCCCTCGGTACCCTCGGGCCCCAGTGTAGCCCGGGACCGGCGCCCGCGATGTCACGAGCGTGTCAAATCTCCGGCCCTGCTCAGATCACGCCCGCCGCGCGGAGGCGGTCGTACTCGGCCCGCGGGAGCCCGAGCCGGCCGAGGTAGACCTCTTCGTTGTCCGCGCCCGGCTGGCGCGGCCCCGCGTGGCGGATCTCCCCCGGCGTGGCCGAGAGCTTCGGCACGACCCCGGGGACGTGCACCGAGCCGAGCCCGGGCTCCGGCACCGCGACGATGTTCTCCCGCGCCTTGACGTGCGGGTCCTCGAAGAGGTCGCGGACCGAGTAGACGAGCGAGCACGGCACCTCGTTCGCGTCCAGCACCGCCAGGGCGTCCCGCGCGTCGTGGCGGTTCACCCACGCCTGGACGAGGCCGTCCACCTCCTCGCGGCGGGCGAGGCGGTCGGCCATCGCGGGGAAGCGGGCCGGCAGGTCGGGGGCGCCGATCGCCGCCGCGAGGCGCGCGAACATCCGGTCGTTCGTGCAGGCGATGGCGATCCAGCGGCCGTCCCGCGTCCGGTAGTGGTTGTGCGGGGCCGCGCTCTCCGCCGCGGAGCCGATCCGCTCGCGCACGTAACCGAAGGCTCCGAAGACCGGCAGCGTGTCGTCGAGCATCCGGAGGATCGGCTCGTAGAGGGCGAGGTCCACGACCTGGCCCTCGCCGGTGCGTCGCCGGGCCTCGAGGGCGATCAGCGCCCCGAGGGCGCCCATCACGCCGGCGAGGTAGTCCGGGATCGTCGGCGTCCCCGGCGTCACCGGGGGCCGGTCCGGGTAGCCCGAGAGGTACGTGATCCCGCCCACCGCGGCCGCGATCCGGCCGAAGCCGGGCTTCTCGCGGAGCGGCCCCGTCTGGCCGAAGGCCGAGATGCGGACGAGGATGACGCCGCGGTTTTCCGCCCGCAACGCGTCATACCCGAGCCCCCAGCGCTCGAGCGTCCCCGGCCGGAAGTTCTCCGCGACGACGTCGGTCTCGCGGGTGAGCCGGCGGATCAGCGCCTGGCCCTCGGGCGCGCGGAGGTTGCAGGTGATCGACTTCTTGTTGCGCGCGTCCGAGAGCCACCAGAGCGAGACGCCCGCGTGCTGGCGCCCGAGCCGCCGGAGGTCGTCTCCCACCCCCGGCTGCTCGACCTTGATGACCTCCGCGCCGAACTCGCCGAGGAGCGTGGCGCACATCGGCGCCGCGATGAACGTCGCGAGGTCGAGGACCCGGAGGCCGTCGAGGGCGCGGGGCACGGCGACCGTCAGCGGAGGGCCTCGAGCACCTCGGCGACGACCTCGAAGCGGCCGAACGAGGGCATGAGGTAGGCGCCCGCGTAGCGCCGCCGCACCTCGGCGAGGACCGCCTGCGCCGCCTCGATCCCGACCCGGAGCGCGTGGTCGCCCGCCTCCCGCAGGCGCGCCCGGACCGCCTCGGGGACCGTGATCCCGGGCACCTCGTTGTGGAGGAACTCGGCGTGGCGCGAGGAGTGGAGCGGGAGGATCCCGACGACGAGCGGCACGGGCGGGCGGCCGACGCGAGCGAGGAACCGCTCGAGCGCCTCGAGGTCGTAGACGGGCTGGGTCTGCGCCCACATCGCCCCGGCCTCGACCTTCTGGAGGAAGCGCTCCACCTCGCGCGCGGGGTCCGCCGCGCTCGGATCGAGGGCGACGCCGATCGCGAACGCCGTCGGCTCGCCGATGGAGTTCCCCGTGGCGTCCACGCCGCGGTTCATCCCCTTGATGATCTGCACGAGGCCGATCGCGTCCACGTCGAAGACCGCGGTGGCGTTGACGTAGTCGCCGACCCGCGGCGGGTCGCCGGTCATGGCGAGGATGTTCCGGATCCCCAGCGCATACGCCCCGAGCAGGTCGGCCTGGATCCCCATCAGGTTCCGGTCGCGGCAGGTGAAGTGCATGTTGAGGTCGAGCCCGGTCGCCTCGCGCACGAGCATCGCCGTCGGCAGGACGGCCATCCGGATCCGCCCGAGCGACCCGTCGTTGATGTCCACGACCTCCACGCCGCGCTCGGCCAGGAGCTTCGCCCCCTGGACGAGCTTCTCGATGTTGTGCCCGCGGGGCGGGTCCAGCTCGACCGTGACCAGGAACTCCCCCGCCTGGAGGCGCGCCTGGAGCCGCGTGGGCTCGGCGGCGGTCCGGAGCAGCGGCGCCTCGGCGACGGCCGGGGCGATGAAGACGGAGCGGCGCGCGCGGGCGCGGTCGGGGACGTGCCGGTCCACCGCCTCCCGCATCGCGCGGACGTGCGCCGGGGTCGTCCCGCAGCAGCCGCCGACCATCCGGGCGCCGGCGTCCAGCATCCGGCCCGCGTAGTCGGCCATGTAGGCGGGGGACGAGAGGTAGATGAGCCGCCCCCCGAACCGGCTCGGGAGGCCCGCGTTCGGCTGGATCGAGACCGGGAACCCGGGCCCGGCCTGGTGGAGCAGCAGGAGCACGTCGTAGAGGACGCTCGAGCCCACCGAGCAGTTGGCGCCGATGACCTGCACCGGCAGCCCGGCCAGCTCGCGGGCGACCTCGTCGGGCGGGTGGCCCATGAAGGTCACCCGCTCCTCGGTGAACGCCATCTGCGCGGCGATCGGGAGGTCGGCCGAGGCCGCGCGGACCGCCTGGACCGCGAGCCGCATCTCCCGGAGGTCCGACATGGTCTCGACGATGAAGGCGTCCACGCCGCCCTCCAGGAGCCCCTCGGCCTGCTCCCGGAACGCCGCGAGCGCCTCGTCTTCCGAGATGGTCCCGATGGGCGTGAGGTACTTGCCGAGCGGGCCGATCGAGCCCAGGACGAACATGTCCCGCCCCATCGTCTCCCGCACGTCACGCGCCAGCCGCACGCCGGCCCGGTTGATCTCGCGGACGCGCCCCTCCAGGCCGTGCACGCCGAGCTTGAAGCGGTTGGCACCGAACGTGTTGGTCTCCAGGCAGTCCGCCCCGGCGGCGAGGTACTCGCCGTGGATCGACTGGACGAGCTTCGGATCGTGGAGGTTCAGGACGTCGAAGCACGCATCGAGCGGCGTGCCGCGCGCGTAGAGCATCGTGCCCATCGCGCCGTCGCCGAGGAGCGGGCCCTCGGCGAGCCGGTCGAGGAACGGATGGCTCACGCGGTCGGCCTCGCCGGGGCACCGGCTGGCGCCGTCCGCGCCGTCCGATCGCGCTCCCGGAGGAAGCGGAGGATCCGGCTCACCACGCCGTCGACGCCGAGGTGCGTCGAGTTCACGGCGAAGTGGGCCTGGCCGTAGTAGAGCTTGCGACTCTCGTAGAGCGCGGCCGCCTCCTCCCGGCTCCGCCCCGCGAGCATCGGCCGCGCCCCCGGGCGGCTCGCCCGCTCGTACAGCGCGTCGAAGTCGCCCGCGAGCCAGACGACGGTGCCGAGGGCGCGGAGCCGCTCCATCGCCCCGGGCCGGCACGGAAAGCCGCCCCCGGTGGCGATGACGTGGGCCTGCTTGTCGTCGAGGAGCGCGAGCGTCTCCGCCTCGAGGGCGCGGAAGTGCGGCTCCCCGTGCTCGGCGAAGATCGCCGGAACCGGCTTGCCGGCGCGCGCCGCGATCATGTCGTCGGTCTCGACGAAGCAGACGCCGAGCCGGCGCGCCAGGAACCGCCCCACGGTGGACTTTCCGGCGCCCATGAAGCCGACGAGGATCACGCTCCGCGTCATGGCCCGATCATAGCACGCACCTCGCAGAAGCTCGGGCCTGGCGCCGCGCCCGTGCTAGGATCGGGGCCATGCCGGCCGCGGAACCGCCCGCCGAGCTCTCCGGAAAGACCGCGACGCGCAGGCGCGCGCGCCGCTGGGTCCGGCTCGCGGTCGGGTGCCTGGCGGCCATGGTCGGCATCATGGGCCTCCTGCGCTTCCCGCAGGCGTTCGAGCCGATCCTGGTCCCGTTCGAGCTCCGGATCCTGGACTGGCACGCGCTGATCCGCGGCGCTCTCCGGCCGCCCGCCAACGTCACGGTGGTCGCCATCGACGAGCCGAGCCTCGATCGCCTGGGCCGCTGGCCCTGGCCTCGGACGTACACGGCGGAGCTCGTGACGCGGCTCGCCGAGGGCGGGGCCCGCGTGATCGCCCTCGACCTCATCCTCAAGGAGCCTGACCAGAACTCGAGCCTCGTCCTCGCCCAGGATCTCCTCAAGCGCTTCCGCGAGCTGGGGCTGGATCGCGCCGGCGGCCGGAACGCGCAGTTCGCCCGAGCGCTGGAGGAGGCGCTGGGCACGGCGGACACCGACCAGGCGCTGACCGAGGCCCTGAAGGCCGCGCGGAACGTGGTCCTGCCCTATGCCTTCGTCTTCCCACCCGAAGAGGCGCCGCCGGTCGACTCCGACGAGCGCCGGCGCCTCAACCGGAGCGCGCTCATCAGCCTCGCCGAGAAGGAGGCGAAGGAGGCCATCGAGCCGCTCGCCGCGCGGGCCGTGAAGCTGCCGCTGGCGCGCTTCCACGAGGCCGCGGCCGGCGCGGGGCACGCCAACGTGATCCCCGACCGGGACGGGGCATACCGGCACACGCCCCTCGTCGTGCGCTTCGGCGACAGCCTCTACCCGAGCCTGGTGCTCGCCACGGCTCGCGTCGGTCTCGGGCTCCGGCGGACGGAGATCCGGCTGACCGGCGACCAGCACGTGCAGATCGGAACGCGTCGCGTACCGACCGACGAGAAGGGGTCCATGTACCTCACGTACTACGGGCCTCGTAAGACCTTCCGGCAGCTCTCGGCCGCCGACGTGCTCACCAGCCAGGAGCCGCCCGCGGTGAAGGATCACCTGGTCCTGGTCGGCTTCGATGCCCTGGGCTTGATGGATGTGCGGCCGACACCGTTCGATACGGAGATGCCCGGGGTCGAGAGCCACGCCACGACCCTCGCCAACATCCTGGAAGGGCGGCACCTGTACCGCTACGAGTCGATGAAACTCCTGGAAGCGGCGGTGGTGCTGCTGCTCGCGGCCGTTTCCCCGCTCCTGCCCCGGCTCGGCGCCGTCCGTGGCAGCATCGCCGCCCTCGTGGTCGGCGTCGCCGTGGCCGGTCTGACGCACCTGGCCTTCCGGCTGGGGACGTGGGTGGAGATGCTGCCGCCGCTCGCCACCCTGGCCCTCGGGCACGTGGGCAGCGTGACCTACCAGGTGCTGACGGAAGAGCGGGAGCGCCGCTGGATCAAGCGCGCCTTCCAGCAGTACGTGCCCCAGGAGGTCGTGGAGACCGTCGCGCGCGACCCCGCCGCCTTGGCGTTCGGCGGGGAGCGGCGGACCATGACCGTGCTCTTCTCGGACATCCGGAGCTACACGACCTTCGCCGAGCGGCACCCGCCCGAGGAGGTCGTCGCGGTGCTGCACGAGTACCTCACGGCGATGGTGGAGGTGGTGTTCCGCCACAAGGGCACCCTTGACAAATTCATCGGCGATGCCATCATGGCGCTGTTTGGCGCCCCGCTGGCCGACCCGGACCACGCGCTGAACGCGTGTCGAGCGGCGGTGGAGATGGCCGAAACGCTCGAGCGGCTCAACGCGCAGTGGCAGGCCGCCGGGCGGGAGACGCTCGCCGCCGGGATCGGGATCAGCTCAGGAGACATCGTCGTGGGCAACCTCGGATCGGCCCAGAGGTTCGCGTACACGGTGACGGGGGACCACGTCAACCTCGCCGCCCGTCTCGAGGGGCTCACCAAGGATTACAAGACCCACCGCCACGCGATCATCAGCGCGAGCACCTACGCCCTCGTCCGAGACCGCGTCGTCGCCAACTCCCTGGGAACGGTGACCGTCAAGGGCAAAGTCCAGGCGGTCGAGATCTACGACCTGATCGACGTGAAACAGCCCGCCGAGGAGGAACGTGCATGAGGAACGCCGGGCGCTGGCTCATCCTGCTCGCGGCCGCCGCGAGCTTCACGCTCGTCGTCGGGGCCGAGGCCCAGCCCGCCGGGACAGCCCTGGTGCTGCTGGCCCGCGCCCCTGCGGACGCGATCCCCAAGGGGCAGGCCGCCCGTCCGCTGGCGCGCGGCGCGCGCCTCAACGAGGGCGACCGCGTCCGCACGGGCCAGGGCGGCGCCGCGGAGCTCGAGCTGGGGGACGGGAGCATCGTGCGGCTCGGCGAGCTCTCCGACCTCGAGATCGACCAGCTCGACGTGGACGCGGCGGGCGCTCCCACGACCTCCCGCTTCAACCTCGCCGCCGGCCAGGCCCGGGCCTGGGTAGCGCGCCAGGTGGTTGCAAAGGTGGCAGTTGGACAGGGTCGTTTCGCGGTCCAGACCCCCACCGCCGTGGCCGCCGTCCGCCAGACCGACTTCGCCATGTTGCACGCCGCCGACGCCGCCAGCCGGATCTATACGTTTGCCGGTGGAGTCGAGGTCACGGCGGTCGGCCGCGTCGCCTCGGTTCTCTGCACGCGTAACCGGTGGACGCGCGTGCTCCCCGGCCGGGACCCGGACCCCTGCGTCGTTATCCCGCTCCGGGACAAGCGCTCGCTCCTCAAGGTCCTGGCCTTCGAGTCGGCCACCGTGGAACCGGGCGATCCGGATCGCGAGGCGGTGGATTCGCTCGGCGCCAAGCTCTCCGGCGAGCGGCTGACCGGCCTCCGCCTACTCAGGCCCGGCACGCCGACGCGAACCGGCCGCAGCGATGCGGCGTCGCACGAGGCCCCGGTCGGCACCAGCGTATCGATCGAGTGATCCGCCGCACAGCTCGCCGCGCCCAGAATCGGGACGGGCGCCCGAAGGGGAAGGGCATGAGGCCGAGAGTCCCGGAACGGCTCGGAGGTCTTGGCTGGGTACTGACCCTCGGGTGGGTGGTCGTGGTGGGGGGTCTGGTCGTGGGCCCAGCGCCCGATGCCGCGGCCAACGAGTGGACGTTCCACACGGGCTTCCACGCGGACGTGTGGACCGGGGGTGGTCAGGATGGTCGCCAGCTTCTCGCGCCCTTCGGCCTGGCCTTCGACACACCGGACTGGGGTGCGAGCGTCCGCAGCGCGTACGGCACGTCCGAGCGCGACCCCGGAGGGGACGCTCCCACGGCCTCCATCACCGGCCTTACGGACACGACCCTCTCCGCGTACTTGCGGTTCACGTTGGGCGAGACCGAGTTCCGGGCCGGTCTCGATGTCGATCTCCCCACCGGGGTCGCGCGTCTCAAGACGCGAGACATCCCCGCCGCGCAGGACGAGGATCTGGTGGCCGTGGAGCGATTCGGCGAAGGGCTGGACTTCAACCCGACGGTCATCGCGTACCGTAACTTTGGTGCGTTCGGCGTCGGCCTGGGATTCGCCTATCTCAAGACGGGTGAGTTCGACCCCACCCGGGACGTAGCCAACGACGACCTCGATCCGGGAGACCAGCTAACCGGCGCGCTGCTCGTGGACCTGTACGCCACGGACACGATCCGCCTTCTCGCCGGGGCCGCCTACACGTACTTCACGCCCGACGAGCGCCGGGGGGCCGACGTCCTCCGGGAGGGCGACGAACTGGACGTCCGCGTGGTCGCGGAGTGGCGCCCGGAGCCCTGGTGGCTCGCCGTCACGCTGCGCGACATCGTGCGGTTCAAGGCCGAGCGAGCTGACGCCACCGGGCGACTCAGGACCGAGCCCCGAAACAGCAATGGGAACGACTTCCGGGCCGGAGTCACGGCCGGGTACATCCTGAACGATGCGTGGTCGGCGCGGATCGCCGCCGATCTCCGGCGCGTGGAGGCCAACGACTACGCGGCCGACGACCCGTTCCACGACGGGGGAAGGACAAAGGTGGCGTTCGGGCCATCCCTCACCTGGAGCCCGAGCCGGACGTTTGCGATGGACGTGGGGGTGCGCTACTTTGTCCTCGAGGCCAAGCAGAGCCCGATCTTCCCGAGGGACACGACGATCCGCGGGGTCCACGTGGATCTCCGCCTCACGTACCGGTTCTAGGCGAGGTGGGGCGATGACAGGTGTAGGTTGAGTGAATAGGGGGGACCCACTGATGCGTCCTCCGACCAGCCAGCGGCGAGTGCGGCACTGGACCGGCCGGCTCCTCCTCTTGGTGGTGGTCACCCAGGCGTGCGGGGGGGACCGAAGCCAAAGCACCGGGCCGACGGGTTCCCGGGAAGTCGTGCTCACGCTCAAGCCTCCCCCCGCGGCGCAGGAACCCACCAACTGCACCGGCGTCGTCACTGCCACCGGCGACGGCCCATCGCAGAGCGTCCCTATCCCACCCTTCCAGTTCACACTCTCGCTGCCGGCCGGGTCTTGGAAGCTGGCAGGTACATGCGGAGAGGCCACCGGCGAAACCACCGTAAAGGTTGTTCCTCCCAACCCGGTCGACGTGACCATCGTGCTTTTCCTGCCGCCGCCCCCACCGCCGCCGGAGCCGGAAGCGGTCCCGCCGCCGCCGCCGCCGCCGCCGCCCCAGCCGCCGCCACCCCCGCCGCCGCC